>Ga0209700_100250_pt1 | contig 93414 bp, 41 predicted proteins | sample SiratroredBW_FD_187528 | JGI IMG/M metagenome (GOLD analysis project Ga0209700, IMG submission 187528) | Root nodule microbial communities of legume samples collected from California, USA - Siratro red BW (SPAdes) (version 2) | ecosystem: Host-associated > Plants > Roots > Nodule | place: USA...
TTTTTTTTTATTTTAATTTTTAATTTTTCTTTTATTTTTATTTTTTTTTTTTTTTCTCTTTGGATAGTTTCTATGCAAAACATATTTGTAGGAGCAAGAACACTTTACTTTCTCACAATAAGCACCAATTTGTTTTAGTTACTGAAGTTTTTGATCATTCTAAACTAGTCCAAATATTTTAGTCCCTTTCATTTGATAAGCTTCTTTAATTTATTTTTCTTTTTTCTTATTTCTCATAAGACATGATTCCGATACATAAAGTTGAAAAATCGTATTTCAGTATTTTACCTACTTTAACCTACACTTTAATATTGATTATCCAAAATATTTGATTCATTATTATCACTGATAAAACCTGCTTTTTAAAACTGAGAATAAACAACTAAATAATAAACTTTTACTATTTACCGTTCATTTATAAACACAAAACCTTTTAGCTTTTCTACTAACGACACCCATATAAACCTAACAACACCCACATGAACCTAACACGCACTTGAACCTAAGACAGATCGATTTTAAATATTCATACAATCCAATATATATATATATATATATATATATATATATATATATATATATTTTTATTTTTATACTTAAAATATATATAAATTATATTCCAAACTATACATATTTAAATATTTCAAATGTTTTAAATTATACATCTAAAATATATATTTCTAGTCCAGATTATATTTAACAGTCCATATTTCTTTTTCAAAGTAAAATCTAAAATACAAAATAAAAGTTTCGGACAAAATTTATACAGAACTTCAAATTTTATAAGGATGCAAAGATAGATCAGTGCTGAGTGAATTGCCCAAAATCAGTGAAAGAAAGAGATGCAGGAAAAATGCGTCTATTTTGAATTTTGAAACGGACATACTACAACAATGAAACCAACACGGTTTTATAACGGATACAAATCGGCCCAAAAAAGTGCTCAAAAGTGTTGGCACTACGGGCTCAGCATTTTTCCATTTAAGATGTTTTGGCAATTTCTTCATGCAGTCTATCAATCAACTTGGACTTATATGAAATCTTCTAGAATTAGATATTCTAAAATTTAATTAAAACACAAAATTCAACTTTCCAAATTTAAAATTCCAGAACCTATTTCAAAAATAAGCTTATTCTGAAATAACTTTGCAGAAGGGTAAACCAGAAATAGGTTGCAGATTTCTAAATCCAGACACATTCCACAGTTCTAAATCCGAAAACTTTCTAGTTATAGTTTAATTCTTTCAGCTGATGGTGCAGGTTAAATAATATATATGCTGCAGAAAGCAATTGTCAATTATTTTAATATTACTAAATAGACAATATTGCAACTGTTCCCTACTAAGCATTTCATTTGTTAAAACTTTCAACAAATATCTGCTTGACTGGAGAAAAAGGGTGAAAAGCAAGAATATTATATAAAATAAAATCTGGAACTAATTAGCAAAAATTTTTATTAATAACTTCAAAAAATTTAGGAATGGGACGGTAGGTGCATCACTATAAGGTTCATCAGACTAATACATTTATCCACTACAGGACTCGTTGCTACAGATAAAATGGCTTCCAAATTCTGCATTTGTCCGAGAAAAAAAAAATTGTTCTCGCTGAACTTCCCGGTTGCTCTCTACAGACCATATCCTGGACAAAACAAATCCAAGGTCAGATGTACACGCAAGATGATCGAAATCTAGACTCTAGTCATGAAAACATCGGAATTTCAGATTCCTCGTCTGATTGGAGATACATGCTAGTCCAAATGCACCATAGTATACAAATAGACATACTCAGTTTGAAACTACATACCTGAACCGTCCATGGGGTTTCCAGCAGGTATGGCGGGCTCAGGTTCCTTTATCTCAACAACCACGCAATCTGACATTAAGAAGGTCTTGGCAACAGAGGCAGCATGTTCCAAGCAACATCTGACTACCTGTAGAATTCATAGTTGTTGGATGCTTGAGAATTCATAGTTTCAAATCACAAATATCATTATTATATAGACGACGATTACAGAAACATGTGACATGGGCCTTCTTCAGGTTCAGAAAGGATACGATGCACTGAGGCAGGTCAAGATAGATACGAGAAAACATTAAGACGTATAGATCCAATTTTAATTTATGATAAACAAATATAAACTTGACAGAGATATTTGGAAGTGGCCACGCTTCCTAAAAACATAGTCTTTCAGTCACTATAGTAGGAACTACACAGCCATTCACCCAGATTGGAAGAAAAACGGCTAATGCTCCCCCCAACCAAAAAATTCAAACTTCCGGTTTTACTTTAAACTACAACTGGTATTTGGGAGGAGAGATACATTGGGATTCCTATAAGATAACCCACGTATGAAACACTTAAGTATTTCAAAGGTCAGGTTTAGCACGAACAAGAAAAAAAAAATAAAAAAAAAAAAAAAAAAAAAAAAAAAATTAAAAAAAAAAAATTAAAAAAAAAAAAAAAAAAAAAAAAAAAAAAAAAAAAAAAAAAAAAACACAAGTCCTTAAGACAGTTCATGTCAATTAGTCATGTCAGACAGTTAATGTAATCATACTAAAACAACCCAAATCACCAGTTCAAGTGAGACATTAGTCAGTAATTTAGACCTGCAATACAAATTGCTTGCAATCTGACACGGAAGTAAATTAAAAACTAAGGATACTCAAACACCAAATCACCTTTGTTGGGTCAATGATCCCAGCAGACATCAAATCTTCATAGTTCCCGGTGGCAGCATTATATCCATATCTTGGATTGTCGCTGGACAATACCTAAACCACAAAAGTCACATCATCGACATTGATAGAGAAAGAGAAAGAAATTGTAAATGGAGCAAATATTAGTACCTTCTCACTGACAACACTACCATTGACACCAGCATTCTTGGCAATTAATTTCAGAGGGTAACTAAGAGCTCTTTTTACAATATCAGCTCCAACCTGCAACAGTTAAATACAATTTATAGCCTTATCAAAGAGCATTTCCCAGCACCCAAACAAAAATATCACCATATTCACGAAACGAGTATTCTCTCTATCAAATAAACGACTCACTTTTTCTTCATCATTGTCAAGACTATCCCTGATTGCATCCACCTTTGATGCGAGTCTCAGCAGAGTGCAGCCACCTCCAACTACAATACCTTCCTCTACAGCTGCCTGAAAGTCAACACATTATTTAGCTTACAGAAAAGGAATCCAAAAAGATCTAACTGTTTTGGGAAAGAAAAGCACACCTTTGTAGCATTAAGAGCATCTTCAACTCTCAATTTCTTTTCCTTGAGCTCTGTTTCAGTCTGTGCGCCAACCTACACACATGTACAAAATTTCCCTAGTTGATATACCTTTAAGAGTACCGAACTAGAAATATAAACACATTTTAGTGAGTCTATTACCTGTATCACAGCCACCCCACCAGACAATTTAGCAATTCTCTCATTCAGCTTCTCTCTCTCGTAATCTTGCTCTGCAACCTGTAATGTAAATAAACTCATTGTTAGAACATGAAGAATGATGCTTTTACGTACTATCTCATTAGCGCAAAATTTCACCTAGTGCATGTTTGCATACACAAATGGGTAGACATAAATATAAATAGCTATATGTCTTTATATCAATCATTTTAGACAGTACAAAATATTTCTCCCACTTTAAAAATGTATCGTTAGTCTTGTTTTCAGTGAAATATCTTCAGGAGACCCCTACACATGCCACGTTTGCATGTGCAAACATTTTAGTGGAGAGAGGAAGTGAGCGGGAAGAAGAAAGACCTCAATTAGGTTTTTAATTTGTGCAACTCTCTTGTTTACTGCCTCCTGGGTACTTCCATCCCCAACAATTGTTGTTGTATCCTTGGTGAGTACCACCTTGGACGCATATCCGAGAACCTCTTTCCCAGCTTTGTCCAAAGTAAGGCCAACCTCTTCTCTGATTACAGTACCTGTTAAGCAATTAAGAAAATACATATTCTTATCAACATCTGGAAGCAAAAAAAGATGGAAAAAAAGCATATATACACTGCCAGAAAGACATGAAAATCCTAAATTTCAAGACCTCCAGTCAAGATTGCAATATCATCAAGGTACTGGCTCTTGCGTTCACCAAACCCAGGGGCCTTAAGCGCTGCAATCTTCAGTGATCCTCTAAGTCTGTTCACCACAAGGGTTGCTAGAGCTTCCTGTTCAATATCCTCTGCAATAATCAATATAGGATATCCACTTCTAATTGCATCCTCCAGTATGTTGAAAAGATCCCTAGCATTGGTTATCTTTTTGTCAACCAACAGCAACTGCACAACACATTACAAAATTATAACTACACAGAATGTCAAAATAAAAACAAGTTACAAGGAGCACAGACAAATGTCACACCTTACAGTTCTCATACTCAACAGACATTTTCTCACTGTCAGTAACGAAGTATGGAGAAATATAGCCACGGTCAAACTGCATTCCCTCGACGACATATAAACTGTTATCGGCACTCTTTCCCTCTTCAAGGGTCACAACACCCTTTCTACCAACCTTACTCAATGCTTCAGCTATCATATTTCCTACTTCATAATTGTTCCCAGCACTAACAGCTGCCACATCTGCCAACTCGTTATCTTCAACCTGAAATCCACCCAACCACAACCTTATCAAGTCTCAACCAAAAAACCAGATGAGCAAACACTAAATATACTAACAAAAGGGAAATTTACAGTAATCCACACACAAGAACGTTTGGTATTCGATACTAAGTGGATAAACATATCACCTCTTTTGACATCTTTTTAAGTTCAGACACCAGAGCCTTGGCTGTCTTCTCAATGCCACGAGTGATGAGCACAGGGTTGGCACCGGCAGCTACAACCTAAGAAAATTGATACAAAATGACGCTTATTTACATGGTAATAACCAAAACCAAAAACCAAGTAGCTATCACTCTATATTTTCAGTAAAACAACAAACAAACCTACCTTAACACCTTCCGCGATAAGGCCTTGAGCTAGAACAACAGATGTAGTGGTTCCGTCACCAGCCAAATCATTGGTCTTGGCAGCAGCTTGTCTCACCAGCTTGGCACCAATATTCTCAACGGGATCCTCCAACTCAACCTTTCCAAAACCAAATTCAGCAAAACATCAATAGAAACACAAACGACTAGCCACTTAAACGCGAAATTCAAATAAAATTCCATCCGCCTGAATAAATTAAAACATATTCAAAAAGAGAAATAAACATACTTGATAAAAGAAACTCAAAAGAACCCACCTCTTTGGCGACAGTGACACCGTCGTTAACGATTTTCGGCGAACCATACTTGCTCTCGAGAACAACATTCCTTCCCTTGGGACCAAGCGTGACCCCAACCAGATCCGCGAGTTTGTTCACACCGCTCTGCGAAACAAAACAAAACGTCAGTAACCGTATAACCTGAAAACGTGCGTTTCGAAGCAGAGTACAGTCCATCTACCTGGAGCTTCTTGATTGCGGTGCCGTCCTTATTGAAGTGCAGCTCCTTGGCCATGGCAGAGACCCTGGCGTTGCGGCTTCTTCTGGCGAGAACGACGCCATTAGATTGACGGCGGGAGCCGGAGAAGGGGAAGGAGGAGATGGCGGCGGAGGAGGAGAGCTTGTAGGAGGACATTGCGGAGAAGGTGGAAGCCATTGCTAGGGTTTAAGGAGGGTTGAGGAGTGTTGTTGCGGATAACGTGAACGGCTTTGGAGTGTTGAGGGAATAGAAATGGGTAAGAGATTAGGTTTTATTATTACAACGCAAGAAGGTGACGAGGGATTTGGTCTTGAAGGTTCTGTTTCATCTGGACCGTTCGATTTTCAAGGGGACTTTGCTCTTGTCGTACACTGGAATGCTCTAGAACTTTTGAGTTCTTTTGAATTCTGTTAAGGTTGGGCAGTGGTGGTTAGGAAAATGAACTGCCACATGGGGAAGTAAGATTGGCAATTTTCTTTTTTAAGAATGTAGAAGAAGTATACTCTATTAACACTTTTCTAAAAATATTACTTTAATGTTTAGAATTAATGAAAATTTATAATTATGACTGTGCCTGGTTTTCGCTAATAGGAATAAAAAGGCTAGTTTAATGTGTTTAAAATGTAAGTTTCCTATAAATTAGCTTAGTTGATTTAAAACGTGAATGTGTCCGCTTATATATTAAGTGGGACTGAATTACCTATCTTATAACGTTGTTTGATTTTTTTTTTGTCCCAGTATGGAAGATTTCTCGTTTTCAAAAATTAAGAAAACACTTATGTAACGGTTACAACTATTTGATTGTTTTGTTTAAAAGAATCTTGAAATAATTTTTAGTATGCCTACTTTATTTTATACAAGCTAAATTGGGTTTAACTTCACGAAATCAATTTCCCTTAAAGTGATTAATGGATTTAGTTATTCATCAAGATTTTGTTTGCTTGACAACAAACATCATAACTTCTAAGTTAACAGCAAACAAGACCATTAAAATTTTATCACAAATTCACATGTTTGGACATGAAAAGTCAGAACTAAAAGTATATAATAATTATAAACATAATTATGAAAGACAGGTAAAATACATGAGAAAAAAAGTTCAATTATGTATAAGAAAAATTGAATTTTTTACAAAGTTGCATTGTCTGGAGCGATGACAAACGCAAGTTTTCAATATGGCAAATGATTTATTAAAAATATTTCTAAAAGCTTAGTGTTTAAAAAAAAAAAAAAAAACTCTTATCTTTTTGCTATTATATATGTAGTAAAGTGTATTTAAACATTTCTAAAAGCTTAGTGTTAATATCGTATAAACATTTATATGTTCTATGTTATAGGAAGTATCATTTTTATCATGTTTTGTGTGTAAAAAGCTATACAACCTAGGAAGATAACTACTCTGAGTTATCAATGATGTTGCGTGAAAAAAAAAACAATTAATGTTGTATAGCGTTATAAGTAAAAAGCTATTTAGAAACTAATTTTTAGCTATCATAAAATAGTTAAATAACTACAAAATAAAATTAATGATTGAATTTAGTGACCAAATATGTCAAGATAATTGTGTTGAATATTAGACGGTCCAAAGTCCCTTTAGAGGATCAAATCATGTGACAAAGTTTTGATGATAACAAAACTCAAATATATATTTATATTTGATGGTTTATATACATTGCGCAGTTAACATTATTATTAAAGGAGCAGACACATGGTCCATGAAAAGATAAGTTTTTTTACTAATTACTTTAATCTTATGTTATTGATTTGATTTAAATTAATTTTATAGCCTATTGTGTTTTAACATTCAAATTTGTTCATAATGGAAATTATTCAAATTATTAATGAGTACCTCAAATATAATTTCTCTATGTTATTTTAACTTATTTCCGATACATAATTAATCAAGTTTAATGCAGTATAAAAATTAGAGAAATATTTCCAATTTGAGTTTCATACATTAGAAAGTCAAGTTTAAGCATCCCAACGATTAGTTTCTAAAAAACTACATATATAGGAGAAATTCCAAGTTGAAGGACAAGAAGCCAAAAAGAGAAAAACATATACAATACATTGAAGAATTAGGGTATCTACTACTAAGTGTCTATTGTCAACCTGCTATTGAGAGGATTTAGATTTTTGGGTTGTGTGAAACCATTGTGAAATTCTTCACTGTTGTGAAGTAAACCCTTGTGAGCTTTCATTGTTCTCTCTTTTGAGAGTGTTTATTTCAATCTTGAGTGGTCTTGATCTGGTGGGGAGATTGGGACTGGTATAACCTTAAGAGGTTTGTGTACTCGTGATAACCTAGAGAGGTTTATGTACTCGTTATAACCTAGAGAGGTTTGTGTACTCGTTATAACCTAGAGAGGTTTGTGTACTCGTTATAACCTATAGAGGTTTGTGTACTCGTTGTAACCATTTATGATATAGTGGAACCTCTTGAACGGTTTGTTCAAGAAGGAACTAGACGTAGCCCAAGAGATTGCTTCATCTGTGCTTATATATTCTTGCCTTGGACAATCTTGCTTGGTGATTTCTATTTATACGGAATTGAGTTCAGGCTCCATTCCACCCCCTTTCTAGAGCCAGTTGTTCCTACAAATTGGTATCTAACATTAGCTACCAAGGATATCAAAATTAATTATTATCTAAAACCTTGGTAGCTAATGTTAGATATCAATTATCTTGACTTAATTGGTCACTAAATTCAATCATTACTTTTATTTTGTAGTTATTTAGCAACAAAAATCTAATTTGGTGATTATTTTGGTCACAATTAACAATAATTTTATTTAGTAGCTAAAAATTGGTCTCTAAATAGCTTTTTTCTTGTAGTGTATGACACCACAAGAAAAATCGCATTTACTTATAGCAAAAATTTGTATGTAATGGACAAAATCCGTATGTAATTAAAAATTATCTACGAATTACATATGGACAAAAATCCGTATGTAATAACATACCGATAAAATCCGTATGTAAGTACAAAATATTTTTTAAAATAAATTATTTATTATTACGATTATTACTATTTGCATTATTATTATACTTTCATTATTACCAATTTTATTATGAATAACACTTATATTATATTTATATTATTATTAATCCCAAAGTGTTGAGAGAAGGATTCGAACCCAAGTCCTTCAGCATACATACACAAGTCATAAACACTATACCAACATCAACTTTGCAACCATATATTCATTGTTATTATTCTTATAATAACCCTTGTTATTATTATTTTTGTCAATATTAGTAAATATAATATTAATGGTACTAAAATAATAATATTATCTTTAATATTAATATTAATAATAATAATAATCATATTAATAATAATATTAATAATCATGTTAATATTAATATTAATTATAATATTAATATTAATAAATATAATATCAAAGTAATATTAATAACAATATTAATATACTAATACTATTATTCCTAATAATATTAATACATACATATATATATATATATATATATATATATATATATATATATATATATATATATATATATATACTCATTACCTTGGCGATGCTGAGCAGGTATCGGATTGTATCAAGTTTGACATGTGAAATATCCTAGTCCAGGGCGCTATTCTGAATTATCCAGATATTCACCTACTTGAAATACTTCCTTAGATCCCACCTGGTCCCTGCCTTTCATCCCCTAGTGTACGAAACTATGACTTCCCAACAACAGACACTCTTATATTAATCTCGTTTCAACTTTGAAACCTAAAACTCTTTCACAACAAAAATACTTATCATATTTTCATCAATCACATAACATAAGGACCATCAGGTTATAACTTATATATCTCCTCAATTCATCAATTGTACACAACAGTCAAACAAATACAATCAATAATTAATAACATAACATACAAGTAACTTTCTTTTATCCAAATTTATCAGAATACTTACTTTTACTTTATATGCATTTATATATAAAAATAATATTTAAATTATTACAAAATAAAATAAAATAAGAATCAAAGCAAGAATTTTAAATAAATATAGTTCTTATAAAACTATAAATGATTTAAATAAAATAAACAGTATCAATGTATAATTGGAGATAAAATAAAATTAAATAAATAAGACCAGTGCATAACTGAAGATAAAATAAATAAATAAAATAGTACTAGTCCGAGACTGGAGATAAAATGAATGAAATAAATAAAATAAATAGGACCATTTCATAACTAGAGATGAAATAAATAAAATAATTAGACCAGTGCAAAACTGGATATAAAATAAATAAAATAATTATGACTAGTGCAAAACTAGAGATAAAATAAACAGGACCAATGTGAAACTAGAGATAAAATAAATAAATAGGACAAGTTCAAAACTCGAGATAAAATAAAGAAAATAAACAGAAGCAGTACATGACTGGAGATAAAATAAATGAAATAAATAGGACTAGTGCGTAACTGGAGATAAAGTAAATAAAATAAGTAGGACTGGTGCAAGACTAGAGATAAAATAAATAGGACTAGTGCATAACTTAGAGATAAAATAAATATAATAAATTGGACCAGTGTGTAACTAGAGATAAAAGAAATGAAATAGATGAGAGCAGTTCGTAACATGAGATAAAAGAAATGGAAAAATAAAAAAGAGTAAGATAATATATAGATCAAGATGACTTAAAAGATTAATAAAACACAGATAAGTTTATTAAGATTACAATACAAAAAGCTTAACCTCACTTCCCTTTACATTTAGCAAAACTACTGATAATTCTAGAAAGTTCAAGAGTTCCCTTGCTTCAAATCCCCTTTCTCTCTTTTCTTCTTTCTCTTTCTCTCTCCTCCTTCTCTTTCTTCTTTCCCTCTCTTCTTCTCTCTCTCTTCCTTCCCTTTTCTCTCTTCTCTCGTTACCGATACCTGTTTATACTAATATTTATTATTATTATTATTTTTCTTGAGGTTTATCTCCAACAACAATTAATGTTGCCAAATCCTTTTAACTAAAAGCTTATTTCTTAAGCTCACACGTCACATATTACCTTTTTGATAATATAATTTTTAATAATATTTTTTTAAATAATTTTTTATATAATAATTTTTTTAATTCTTTTATCAATTTTTTTTAATGTTCAAATTTTATCTAAAATATAAAATACTTTTTAAAAATTTTGAGAATTTCGTAACATGAATTAAAGCTTAAGGTTTTTCAACTCTTATTTTAAGATAAAGATAAAATAATTAATATTTTTATTTAAAAACAGTGATGTTACTGTTTTTATTTTTATTATCCTTTTGTCTATATTTATGTCAACTTTCTATTTTTGTTATCTTTATATAATACAAAATATTTTTTTTAAATGAAAATTTTGTAACATGAATTAAAGCCTAAGGTTTTTCAACTCTTATTTTAGGATAAAGATAAAATAAGTAATATATTTATTTAAAAATAGGGATGTTACAGTTTTTATTTGTATTATCTTTCTATCTATATTTATGTCAATTTTTTATTTTTGTTATCTTTACATTTTTGTTTTTACTTTTTGTTTTGGTATTTTCTGTTTTTATTGAAAAACTTGGTGGGATAACTATATAAAAGCATTGATACATAATTTGGACTAATTGAATATCATTGATGATAAATTATGAATGCACTTGTCATTAAAATTTTATGAATGGATTAATTGTTCTTGAAATTTGAAGTTGTTGTTGTTCTTTTGTAATTATGTAATTAGAGATGCATTAACCTATACCAAGTGAGATTTCGAGTCTCAAAGTCATTCAAGTAAGTACTATCATTGAGTTTTCATAATTGATTTTGCTTAAGTTTATGTCCTCATTGTTTAATTACAGTAACAAATGATCAATGCAATTTTTTGTTTATATTTTTGCCAGAGCCAAATAGCCAACCTTTTGTTTGAATAAAACATTTGTACCCTATTTAAGCCAGTAAAAAAATATTATTTTTCACCCTTACTTTAAGCTAGGAGAGCAAAGAGATCAAAAACTTAATATCAAATAAGTTTGGTAAGGGGGAGAGGGGAAGAGTATATCTGGAAAATTTAGAAAGGATTGCAAATTTTTAAGGTTGTGTTCCTTTTATTTCAATAAAAAATAAAAAAAAAATTGACGAAATAAAAGAAAAATAAAATTTCAAAAGATAAAATAAATAAGTTTGGGAAAAAGTTGATAATTGGCTAAATAAAAGGAGAGTAGAATTTTTGTAATCATTATTTGATCTAATTGTTCTATTTACTTAAAGTGTTTTGATTATTTAGAAAAACTATTTTTCTTCTTAGCATAACCAAATTACAGGCCAATAATCCTTGTTGATGTTGCCTGTTATTAAAAAGTGTTGGTTCTTGAAATAAAAAGCAAAGTTAAATTGTGAAATTTGGTAATAGATGAGAGACAAATACTTCTTGAGATCTTTGAGTGCTTGAGTAAAATATCTATAGTGAGTTGTGTGAAAACTTGTATACATTATCTGTTATAGTTACTTTGGAGCACCATGATTGAGAATTGATGAGATATATTTGTCTATTCATGAGTTAAGATGAAGATAAGCATCATTGATTGAATTCTAATATGATTGTGAATTAGTTCTGAGTTGTGATATCATTGTGGAATAATTGTTATTTGTACCAAGTTACCTTTTCTATAAGACGAGTAAGGTTCTAAGTTTGACAGAGTTTGATTAGAGTTTATTTACATGATATTATCGACCTGTTTTATGACTAAAATAAACTTTTTCCATACTTAAATTTGCTCAATTTTTAATTTTATTTGAATTTTGTTAATAATTGATGATGAGAGTTACAAAAAAATATTTAATTACTAATTTCACTTATTTTGGGTTAATTTTGAGTAGAGAAGTATTGGATTAGAGCATGAAGGGTGAAAGACTTGAAAGAGTGATTGAAAAGAAAAATTAAATCAAAGAGTTCATGCTCGACACAAGAAATCTGAGCCCAGTGCAAGATGACCTGAGAGTAAGTCCAAAGAAAAGCGCTAGTGCATGTCACATAGGCCGGACGCAATTTGGGCCTACGAGCAACATAATCCAGTGACGCTAGGTGTAGCTAACCCAGGCCGAATGCGAGCGTCAATTTTAGAGTCTTATTTAATAAGCTTTTGAGGTTAGGGTTAGACATCCTTGGCTAAAGCTGAGAACGAAATTCACTTTTGGAGGCATTCTTAGGGTTTAGTTGGAGTAATCTTCTTATTCCATCATTCTTCTTGTAATGCTTGGTTTCCTTATGCATATGAGGAGCTAAATCACTCGTTGTTGGAATTAGGTTAAATCTTTCTAAACTCTCTTATAATCATATTTGGGCTTATGTTATGTCTTATTATATATGTTTTTCTTTCAATATGTTAGTATATTAATTCTATGCTTATGCTTGTTGTGCCAATCCATAACTCGATCATTGATTCTTAAGAGTATTGAAAAATATCTTTTAAATCTAGAATTGAATTAATTTACCAAATGAAAACTCGTGTCTAGGAAGAGTGTGATTCATTTTCTGTCATTAAGATCCTTGTGTGAATTCAAGATTCATCTATATGATTAATCAAGAAGTTGACGATTAATAAATAATCCCTGGACTCATTTGCTAAGAAATCCGATTTGAGTAATATTGTGGGTTGACATTGATTATTGATAAAAAAGAAGATAAATTTTATTATGCATGGGAGTAAAGATTGGTGAGATTTAACCCTAGCAAGTTTGTCATATTATTGTTAATCCTTTTTTTACCTTTAATTGTTGATAAAAATACAAAACATTATTTTAAATTGTTTTTTAATTTAGGCACCTCTCATCAAGTTATGAAATTATTCCTAAATCTGAATTTATTATAATCGTACAATTTTGTTATATTGCACAATCATTTGAGAAGAACGATAATTTTATTACTTGCTATATTATGACTGATACACTTACCACCATAGCAAATTTTGCTAACAATTGGCAAGTAATGTTTATTTGTTTGAAGGACAACACTACTGTGTGGTTTTGTTCATTGCATAGAAAGCCAAGTGCATATATGAAGAATGTAGTACATGTGTATGATTTAATTAAGAAATAATAAGTTATTGTTGTTTCTATAATATATTGTAAATTAATAATGATCTTTCCTTTTATTGAAATTTAAAGTATGCAATGTATTAGATTGTAGATCCACTTTATCATTACACAATCTACATTGGATTTTTTTAAGGTATTTAGTTCTTCATTTAAACTATTAAATTTTTGTTTTTTAGTGGTTGAGTAAATTAACGTTGCTAAATTTCATATATTATAGTGCAATAAGCAACAAAGTAATTATGAATGTGGTATTATGTGATGTATTAGATGTGGACCATAACCAACGTCAATATTGTTGACTCTTGGGAGCAAGTATTAAAAGATTTTAAATAGTCTAAAAAAGTTAATTAAAGGTTTCATATGTGATTATGAAGACTAATATTTATTTCGTATTTCAATTTTTTTCAAATACCTAATCATTAGGCACACACAATAAACCAAATTCATCAAGAATAGGCAATATATTTTACTGAAATTGAAATCAAAAGCTATAGAAATTTATGAATGTGTGTGTGACATATGTACATAGACATTATTTTATAATTGATTTTGATATATGTTATGCTGACTTTAATTTTCATAAGTTTTCATTTGTACAAGTTCTTATCAATTCTATGTTTATATTTGTATTATTTTCCTGGAATATCCTGGTAGGGAAATCTATTATAGGTTGGAAAAATACTAAAACTAAGAAACTTTAAAAGAAAAAGTGTCACATATCACATCGGTTAAGACAATAACTGATGTAAAAAGTCACATATTCATCGGTTAAGGCATATAATCAATGTAATATATGCCCTAGTAAACCTTTAGCGAGGGGATACTACATTGGTTAAGGCACTAATCGATGTAGTATGTCCCATATTACATCAGTTACACGCTCGAATGATGTAATATATCCCTCATCATGCTACTCTTAAGCTACATTGGAATGGACTATTACATCGGTTCAAAGAAACAACCGATGTAATAAGTTCCAATTTTTTTGGCTTTTTGTAAAACTCTTTTACATCGATTGTGTTTATAACTAATGTAACATTGGGATATACTATATCGGTTGAAGAACCAATGTAAAAAGTCATGAACTTTTTACATCATCTGCATCAACATCAGTTACAAAATCAATGTAAAAAAGCCTCCCACAACCGATGTAAAATCCCCTATTTTGTACCAGTGATTAATTTGTATATGTGCAAAAGCTCTTATTTTTTTTCTTCTTTAAAAAGCTTCTTATGTTTGAGAAGCTTTATCCATTATATGACTTCTAAAAGAGTTTGCTTAACTTGTATAATCTTTCATGCTTGCATGAAGTTAGAATCTTGACAAGGAGTGATTGTAATTCATGTCCGCTCGATTGAGCATGAAACTAGCAAAAATAACTTTATTGTTGTATATCTTGGAGATGTTTTATGTACTTAGCTTTAAGATACATTACGTACTTATTACTAAACTCGAAGAGTTTAGAAGATAACCTGAAGAGATTTTGTGTACTTGTGTAAACCAGAAACGGTGGTAAAAAATACTTGTAAACATTTGATTATTGAATAGAATCCTAAATATAGCCCAAGTTAGGGATGATCTAGTATAAAATCTAAAGTGTTCAACATTTCTATTTATTACTTATGTAATGTTTCTCTTTGTCATCTATAAAACATTTTAAAAAACTATTTGTGAACCTTTTATAAAATCATTAAACAACCTCTCTTAAGCATCTAATTGGAGGATTTGTGAATAACTTCAAAATATCGCTTTTAGCTCTATTCAAATCCCATGTTTATAGAGTTAACCTTATCTTTCTATTAGTATAATCTTATACTTTTAGGATGAGTTCTTTGGAAGACAAAAGACAATAATCCAAGCTACAATTAAGAATATAGGAGAGACTCTAAACAAACCTTTCTGATTCAAAAGTGAAAATTTTAATTATTATAAATTATTACATCCTTTCAAATGATATCATATTGATATAATGAATGTTTTAAAAAAAATTATTAAATCTCCATAAGAAAAAAAAAAAAAAATAATGACGTTGTCCCAAAAGTGTTATGAATCGCTAATCATAATTAAAAATATTTACTAATCTCTCAAAAGAAATTCGCAATCACTAATAGATAAAAAAAACTCTCAAATATATAATTATAAATTTTATATGACGAGAAATGATGGGTTTTGTATAAGATTTAAAATAAAGAAATTTCATATAATGAGTCAAAATTTAGAACACAATACATAATTTTATTTATTTTAGAAAAATAGGGACTAACTTAGTATTCATGTCACTAAGTTTATAGTAAAAAATAAAATACATTTTTCTGTAGATTGAAAATAATCTCTTGAAAGAATTAATAGTAAAAAGGTTTCATAAATTAACTTATATATAAGTTAATTTTGAATAAAAAAAATCTTCTAAAAGGTTTATGGAGATCCAAACTATTTATAAGATATGTAATTTTTTAATGAGATTTATGAATAAAACTTTGTCACACAAAATTTGTGTAACAAAATTAAGCAGCTGGAGAGAAAGTTGATAAAATTTCAGTTGATAAATTGTTCAAATGAAGAATATACAATGAGTGAATGCAGCAGCAGTAGCCACAAAGTATCATGATATAATTAATGCTTACAAAGAGAGCATAGAGTTTTCCAAACAGAAACCTTAAATGAGTTCTCCAAAAAGGGAAAGGAAAAGAAAGGATGAGAACAGGTTCATGAAACATATATAGAAGTGTTTCCCCATTGTTCTGCACCACATTATGCAAAATGATGAGCAAGTTTTTCAGATTAACGCACGGATGCGAGGCTGAGTGCGAGGTTGGTCCCAATCAGTAACAATGTGATCACGAGTGATTTCCTTTAGTGAACGACAACCACTCAAGGCCATGGTTAGCTCAAACTCTTCACGTAGCATCTGCAACACTTTTCTTACACCAGCCTCTCCTTCAGCAGCCAAGGAGAACACCACAGGGCGTCCAATCTGATATAAAGCAAAGCTTGTTAGTTGTTGCCACAGTTATTATGGTTATGATAACATACTAATAACATGTTTTGTTTTTTTGTGTCCATGCGTCATGCACATTGTTTAGTGGTTCTGCATGAATTTCACGTAGTAATCAAAGTTTGCAGTAAAATATTAAATAGTGTGTTTAAACATAAGTGCCCACCAAAAAATTAAAATGGGAACTATACAATAAAATGATAAAATTACAAATTTTAGTATAAAAGATAAGTTTGGTTTTATTGCTAATTCAATAAGAAAAAAAAAAAAAACCCTCTAATGGTGTATGGCTATTGTCAAAATTTTTTGCAGTGATAAGTTATCACAAAAAGCTGTTTCAATACTATACATAACTTACCCTAACTAATTAGGTGCAAACAAATAGAATGGAAAAGAATGAAATGTGATGGTATTACGTTCTACAGTTTGGATTGATAGACAAATAAGGATGAAAAATATAATAGAGATCGGGGAGATTTTTATATCTTATTTTATTGTTTAGTTTCATCCCCTCCTAAATTTTAGAGAAATGAAATGGAATAAGAATTTATTTTACTTAGATATTATTGTATCACCTTTCTTTTCATCCATAGAAACTTAAATAACATGGACATGAGATCCAAATATTTGCTCGGATTCTTGAACTAAGAAGTCAATAAAGTATAACAAACAATTACTACTACATGTGAAAATGCTATTCTTATATGAGAAGGCCAAAATTATAGTTGCTTTTGGAAAAGGTCATGAAGTACTCACAAATATGCCTGAGGCACCTAGTGCCAATGCCTTGAAGACATCAGTTCCACGGCGAACTCCACCATCCAGAAATACAGGAACACGACCTTCAGCAGCTTTAACAACCTAAGTTTCCACGACAGAAATGCATATAACAACCTTAAAATGAGTGTGTTGAAGTTTCATGGTGACTAAGATGCTACTTAAGTTGATGTACCTCTTCTAATGCTGATATGGTGGCTGGAACATAGTCAAGTTGTCTAGCTCCATGATTGGACACTATAATTCCAGCTGCACCACTTTGTACAGCGATCCTTGCTGCCATGTTCAAGTGAAGGCATTAGTAAAATATTCAAAGAGGGTGAACACATGAATACAGCTTTGGTTATCCTTACTATCCTCAGCAGTCAGCACACCCTTCACCAGAATTGGCAGAGAGGTGATTGTTTGAAGCCACTTCACATCCTACATTGTTCAGAATGATTATTTGGATGACCTCTATTCAGTTGAGCCTTGTAAGCTCCAAAGTATTCACAAAAAAAAAATATGAATAAAATGCAAGAATGCACTTGCAGTTTTTGTCTAAGTTCAGACTGCAAGAAACTTATGAATCAAATCAATGAATTGGGCAATTTGCCACTTGAGTTTTATGCAATGTACTATTAAAAACTCTTACTCTGTCAACCAGTTAGAAATCATTATGAGTACGACTTATAAAATAACTGTAATAGAAGTCATCAACAATTTTTCATACATAGCAATTTATGATTACATAACAATATATTTTTTATACTATTTGTATATAGTATATTAAATTCATTTTGCTTTAATAAACTCTTCTCAATTATAGGAATAGGATAATAACTACCAAGAAAAAACCAAAATGCCTTATTTGATTATGTAACATACCTTCCAACTTAGAGTGCGATCAATTTGACCAGCAACATATGAAGCAAGTCCAGAGTCATTAGCCTGAAAGGATCAAGAGAAAAATTCAATTACTGATAAAGACAAGGAAATTAGCCTGAAGAAATAATTTTGTGATAACTAATCTTACTTGGTCCATCTTGCCAAGGTCCAAACCTTCAAAGTTCTTCAGTGTCAAAAATGGTGGCAGTGTGAATCTGTGAGATACGTTTTAGGACTAATTTTAATTGCAAGCATAAAAGTTGAAACTCAAAGAAAAGCTACTCATATCCATTGAGAAATTTATATACAGAACAAGGTTGAAGTGGAAGAGTTGTACCTATTCTTGATATCAGCTTCTCTGCGTCCTAGTCTTGGGGTATCAACTGTGAGGGCAATGGCTTTGAATCCAGCCCTTTCAGCTCTTCTCACAAGCTGAGCAACCACATTCCTGTCCCTGTACACCTAAAGAAAAGGAACAAATCATGAAGTAAAACAAATATGGTGCCAAAAATCCAAATAAACAGTGAAATGGAACTGAATGAAAATTTTCAAGCTTACATATAGCTGGAAAAAGCGAATGCCAGGTCCTGTTGAAGCAACCTCTTCAACACTTGAAGTGGCCCACGAGGACAAAGTCTGAAAGAACAAAAATGTTACTCATCAATAAAGAACATAGAGCTCAATGGAAACGCATTGATAAACAAGAAATAAATTTGCAAGCATACAATCTTTTGAAGTTAATTGGAGTGTCTATGAGTGAAATATTTTGTCTGAAGCAACAAAGGTACCATGTATAACGAAAAAATAACAGATTCTCAGCAAATCCACCAATTGAATTGAATCATTCATAAAGAAGGGATTTTTCTCACTAGTGATTGTAAATTTCTTTTTGCAAAGCAATTTGTCCGGAATAGTGGTGAGCAATCAAGTGAAGAACTACTATATGAATATAAACATAAAAGAAAAGTACCATGATTGTTCCAGCTGCAGAGGCAGCTCTTGCTGTGGCATATTCTCCTGCACAAGAAAAAAATATATATATATCATCCAACAGAAATCCAGCTCTAGCTAGTTGATTTAGCGGTGCTTGCAAAGGGTTTTAGAATTAAACTATTTCATAAAAAAAGAAAGAAGTCAACACATTTCAATTTCTTGCTACAACCCTATTATTTTAATATTCCCAATGGAAAATGTCACACATTTTGTTATCCATTTATCAGAATTACATGATAAGAATTTTCTCAGAATTACTGATGACCAATCAAATTTCACTAACAAATACAGTCTCATAACAGAACTATGAAACATGTGATGGTTATGCAAGACATTAATTGAGGGCACTTCATATCTGATGTGCCATTGACCTATAAACAATGAAGGCTTAAGAAAAAAGAGTAAAATATTTTCTTAGAAAAAACTTCTGAAGTATGAAATATGACAGAAGTCTTTTGTTTAGTCAATCAGATTCTCACTTTCTCTGGCATGTGTCATTTAGTGAGTGAGTGTGAATGAAAGTTGTTTAATTCAAGTTCAAGTATTTTGTCTTGCTGAAATTGATAAGTAAAAGTTGTGTCCTTAAACCAAAAAGTAATTAGAAAGTATGGCATTATCTTAGTCATTCCATTTGGCAAAACACACACTAACCACAACTGAAAATTTACTTTAAGAAAATGTAAAGGAGAAACAATTATACCCTCGGGATGAGCCATTTTCTGCATGGCTGTTGGGGCAATCATGATTGGCATGGATATTTTGAAGCCCAAGACAGTAGTTGTCATGTCTATCTTGCTCACATCAATAAGAATACGAGGCCGGAACCTGTATGTATAGTTTTCAATCATATTTTCACCATATCAATATTTGCTTGTATTATGAAATATCAAAGGAACATAATTAATCATTATAGTTTCGTAATTAACTACTGTAAAAATATAAATCTTACAAAATTCTGGAAAAGGCATTTCTGTTCTCTTGCAGAGTCCACTGATCCTCTGCACCAGATGCGTAGTAGTCAAACACCATCTTTGGTAATTTCTGCTTTGCAATAGCCTCATACTCAGTGACATTGGTGACCTCCATTTTCAGAACTGCTTGTTGATGTTACCCTTCAGGAATTCTGATATATATGTATATATACATTCAGCTATCAGTTTTCTCATCACAATCTATCAAACTATGGGTTGGTATAGGAAGACAACGACTATGCCAACCCAAAACTTGGGAATAATATTAATAAAATTTGAGTCAAATTTCAGCTGTGAAAATTTTCAAATAAACAAATAACTGGAAGTTGGAAAATATTTCCTAGATTTTGGATTAAGAGAAAAATAAACATTTTGGATGATGCACAATATCAAATTTCAATTGGAAATTAAAACTTAAGAGCAGAAATAGTGGAAGTACAAGATGGGAGGGAAACAGTTACATAATGAAAAACTCTTTTCCAAGAAAATCAAAGCTACATGCTACGGTTTTCCGTTAATATTTCAACTAAGAATGCTCTCATCATTTACATGGCTGAAGCCTTCTGAAAAATCTACAAAAAGCATGATATTATTTAAAAGGGATGAACAGCATGTATATATAAAAAGGAGTAACAACAAAAAAATAGATGCAAATATGCTATGAGCTCCCATCACAAAACATGGTTCAGAAGTGAGCCTTAACTCATGCATAAAATCAGTTTTGCAAACGCAACCAATATTGAAATCATTGCAAACACATAACACAAACACTACTATTCAATCTTCATTTCTTGTAGAGTCTGTCTAAGAAAGAAGCATGGTTATGAAGGGCACATGAAGTGATGACATGATGAGCATGGAAAACACTACGTAAGTGATGAGAAACAAGAGCAGACCTTAGTATCCAAAACTATGCAACTGTGTGCATGCAGAGGAAGCAATGGAGAGAAACTCCTAGTGAGGAATAGAAACAGAAGGAAGTAAAAAATAGGAAGGGTTCATAAATAGTTGGTGGAATAAAGACAAAGTTAGATGGCCCTCATATTTGTTGTAACGTGTATAGGTTCAAATGAAGGAGAATTGGAATTTTGAAGTGGATGAGCTTTTGGAGGTGAGTATTATTTTGAGCCAAATCTCATCAACAAAGTGAGGTGGTTCTCAGCCACAAAAGCCTTGTGTGTTTCACAGCACTCTTTCTTTCTCCATTATCATTTCCATCTCTAAATTCGAAAAAAGAAAAATAACCCAAAAATAGTGAGAAACTGTTTATTTGATCCTATCTCATATACGTTTGAAGTCATGAAAACAGAAGAATAATGCTATCTTCACGAGTGGTACAAGTGGGTTGGCCATTGCCTACAGATAATCTAAAATATGCAGTGTCATATATTATCTCCCTAAGGAAATATGTGACATCACTTTACCCATTTTAAGAAAAAATTACAGGGTTACTACACTAGGATTATTGATTTCATACTTTAGCACGTGATCTTTAAGATTTCAAATCAGATTTTTAAAAGCTAGTAATTATAATCATCCACCTTTTAAAGGTTTCACTGGCTTGTTGTTATCATAAGTGATTTATTTAAAAATGAAACTAGATTGAATTAGGTTTAATTTACTTTTACATGTTATTTTAGCTAATAATTACTTTCTTATATGTTATTTTAGCTATATTACTATTTGTTGTGAAATTTTCTACACACTTTTCAGAATTAAATGTAAAATTTGTACGAGAAAATATTTGCATATGAATGAATAATGGTCTGATATCAAAAGATCTAATATTATTAATGGCTTTTTTAGTTGTTAAGATAATGTTTTGATTTATAAAAATGTGATGACCAAATTTTGCTGACAGCAATTCAGCCACATATGTCAATTTTCTGATATCTTAAGTCTGCATCCAATTTTTTGGTTAAGTTGTCATCCCTTTCTTTTTCGTAATTGGTTCATCTGCAATTCCAATTTGAACCCCTGAAATTTTACTCAACATGTTTACCCCTAATCTATTAACATAAAACAAGAAAAATTAAAGGTGAAAGATCTCGTGTAGTTATTTTCAAACCACGGACACGTGAATCCCTTTTCTGTCCTTATGTTTTTGTCTCTTTTAGTTTTCCATTTACTTTTAAAAAGTTTAGCATAAAAATATCGTAATTTTTTTTTTTAAATTGTTGCTATTCCTTTTAAAAAAAAAAATAATGCAATCAAATAGACTTACATATAAAAATGCAATCAACAATTTGTTAATCCCGATAAAACTAGATTAGGATTATTTAAATAAGGTATCGCTTGTTATACATAAAAACATTGTTCGACAAAATTAATGAATTGTTCATTTTGAGAATATGGTTAAAAAAAATTAACAGAAGTAAATATTATTTTTTAGGTTTGTTTTAATTTAATAAAAGATAATAATATAAAAATAGGGTTATAAAACCAATATCAAGACATAGAAAGCTATTAAAAAGTCATTCATACTATACCTTATATGATTGTATTTACCGACCCTTAATAGATTTAGAATACACTTTGGTAAATAGAGTGTAATTAAATAAAATGACACCAAATTTTATTATTTAAATTGTTTAAAATAACATAAAATAAGATATATTTTATTTTATTTCATTCAATCTACATTTAGATGGAAAATATTTGATCATAAATATTCCCAACATAAAATAATAATAATAATAATAATAATAATAATAATTTAATTAGATTTAGAAAAAAAATTGCACTTATCTTTCCTTATCTTATACTAAATGATGTTCACCCTCTCTAATTTTAAAATAGGCAATATCTCTCATATTTTTTTTAATTGATAACATTAATTTTTTATATTTCTTAATAAAGTGATACTCATCTCTTTTTTTATTTTAATAAAAGATTACTCCAGTAAGTAAAGTTTAATAAGTAATTATAAAAAATTAAAAGTATAACAAAAATGAATATTTATTTTAAAATTAGATAAAAATGTGAGTGCTATTTAAGACAACCTTAAAGAGATTTAAGTCCAATGGCCCATATACATTTATTGCATTACAATGACTTTAGATTTTGAAACATGGCAAGGATTAAAACCTACCTAAGCCTCTATTTGCATGGATAGAAATTTGCAAGAGGATTGAACTATAGGTGATTTGTGCATTTTTGTGTGTTTCCTTGGTGGTGGGGTTTTTGCAAGTTAAAAACAGTTTCACTATAGTAACTCATAATGAATTTTAATAAATAAAAAATAATATTAATAACAATAAAAAATAATATTAACAATCATAAATAAAATAACTTTTTCTTCATTTATTTCTTTTTAACCAAATAATTTTTTTCCCACTCAATTCTTACATATATTTTTCCTTTCTTTTCACTTATACTCCTCTATTTGTTCACTCTCAAGCACATAAAACCGCAATAAATTGATAAAAGCTCTGGGATAGATAACTGAACTATGCATGCAAGAGTTAGGAAAAGTGCCACAAAATCAGGCTGAACCCACTCCAATATTCGACCAATAATAATGAGTGAGGTGACCCACCCACACCCTCTATAAGTTTCAATCAGGGGCAGCTTTCTTTTTCAATGAATCTAAATATTAATGCATTTTAAAATAATATTTGTCCATTTATTTTTCTGTAAGAATAATTTTAGATCTTCCTCTCATGTCCTATTTGATTTGGATCATGATTGGTATTAAAATTTTTTTTAATATTTTTAAGATATTGGATAAATTTACTTTTTCCTTTAATGTTTACTTTATAAATTATTAGAAAGATTTGTACAAGGATATAACATTAAGGTAAAAGTAATTTTCCTAAATTTCAAATTCTTCTATCATGCCTTCAGTTGGTCTAAGTCCCTTGCCAACCATGTGTTTGTAAAATTGCCTCTGAGGAAGAAAAAAGGCAAAAGGGTACTTGAAGGTGAGGCTTACGAGGCAAAAGGGTATGGCAAATAGTAGCATAAACTTAGTGCTTCATCAGGGGTCAATGTTGCCCCATGAACTTCCTGTAGCTGCTCTACTCGGACCTTCAAGCTTTCATTCGTTTTCTTCAACTTGGGCTATTACCAGTGGAGCCATTCATGTCTCTGCTCAAAGGTGGAACTGCAGTGCTACTTGGTGTTATTGCTTCAGTTTCAGGAAATGTAGAAGCAAATGGAAACGGCTTGTAAGAAGTTGCTCCACCAGTGAGTTTGTCGTTGCCAGTGATGAAAACTATGGCAATAAGCAGGTTGTTAGTCTCACTCCCCGCCTCTACGAGTATGTCCTAAACAATGTTCGAGAACCAGAGGTGAGGACTAAGGAACATACAGTTTTGCTTCATGAGTTGTTTTAATAAGAACAAAATTTTGGGGGAGGGGCAAGGTATCTGAATTTTGCTGTCAAATGTGAAAAACTTTGTATATTAAATTGCCCTTTGTGCTTATTGTAAAGTGACTGCCCTTCAGATTCTCAAGCAATTGCGGCAGGAGACAGCCTCTATGCGTGGAAGTCAAATGCAGGTGTCTCCACTTATTTCATTCTTATGCAATTTTGCTTGCACTGTTTAGTAATAGAATTATTATTATTGAGTTTATGCTTGTGTATTATATCTTCACTATGCAAGCAGGGGTTTCTCTTGCACATTTGGTTTTATGAAACTGAGTAACATAATTGTTCCATCATTATTTGTTTCTATTGATGCTGTACACAATTAATCATTTCTTGCTCTGCGAATCCTTGAACAAGAACAAATAATGAATAATAGGTAGAACTATTTTGAATCCTTGATCCCAAACATACTGGTATGCTTGTAATTATGAATATGCAAATTATGTTCCTTTAAAGTTTATAGTCTGCAATCTAATTTGGTTATTTCAATGCTTCTAGAGTTAGTTTATGATACTGATGAAATGAACATGATTGATCTACATCTCATGACTGTGAAATAAATCCAATTAATAATTTTTGTTGAAGACTGAGGGGCTTCTTAAGTAGGGGCACATAATGGTCTTTGAATGTTAACTTTGTTGTACTAGTGTTTTGACATCCTGTCTGGTATCAAGTTTAAATTTGTGAAATTTGATGGGGCAAGTAACGAATTGTGCTGGAAAGAATGTACAGTAGTCTCACTTGTCTTCTATCTTGTCTGTCATGTTTCAATTGTAATTTCACTTGATTAGCAAAAGTAAAATGTCGACAATGCTTTTAGGTCTCCCCTGATCAGGCACAGCTGCTTGCAATGCTTGTGCAGATTCTTGGAGCAGAACGGTGTATCGAAGTTGGTGTTTATACTGTATGTACTTCATTTTTTATACACCATGCACTAGTTTTCTTCATGTTACATAGTAGAGGATGCCACTTCACTTCCATTGTGTAATGAGGTATTATATTATTTATTTGATCCAGGGATACTCATCACTAGCCATAGCATTAGTTCTGCCAGAATCAGGTCATTTAGTTGCCTGTGAAAGAGATGCCAAATCTCTTGATGTTGCCAAGAAGTATTACCAGCTAGCTGGTGTTTCACATAAGGTATATATGCTACACATTTGCTTTTGATTTGAAAAGGGTTCAAAAATTTTGTTCATCTCTTTTGAATTAAGGGCTCTTTTTATATTCTATTTATGTACTGCATGTATTTTCTGATGGCTTTACATAACTGGTTCTAGGTGGATGTAAAACTTGGACTTGCAATGGACACCCTAGAATCTTTAATTCTGAATGGTGAAGCAGGAAGGTATGTGGATTTCTCATTTTAAAAATCAATATGATATATGATTTGAAATTTCACATTCTGTTGCTGTGTATGAGCTCTTCCGCATTTGCTATTTTCTCTTTAAATGTTAATCAAGGATCCTGTCTATATGATTCGAACATTGTCAAAGAAAAATCAAGTAAAATACAATTTAAGCGATATTACCTTTTCATGCAGCTATGATTTTGCTTTTATTGATGCGGAGAAAAGAATGAACGAGAAATATTTTGAACTGCTACTACAGCTGGTAAGAACATAATAAAAACCGGTCAAAGGCATTCAGATATTCTTATGCTTCTTAATCACAAGATCTTTCATAATCTTTCTTATTGGGTTCCTATGAACTGTTATACTGATGCATTGAATAATTTATGGTTGCAGGTGAGGGTTGGAGGTCTTATTGTAATTGATAATGTCCTTTGGCATGGAAAAGTTGCTGACCCACTGGTGAATAAATTCTTCTGTGATCTCCTTTTTTTTCCAGTTAAGTGAACTTACTTGATTTATTGTACTATTTGCAGGTATATGACCCTAAAACTATCAGCATTAAGAATTTTAACCAAAAGTTAATGGAAGATGAGCGTGTAAACATTAGCATGGTAGGTTTATACCATATTTTTTAATACACTTTCAGAGAAAATCTGTATGTTAATTTATAATTGCTTAACTTTTTTGGAGAGTCTCAGGTACCAATCGGAGACGGGATGACGATCTGCCGAAAACGCTGACCCATTTTTTAGTAATTTTTAAGTTCTATGCGATTGAACTTACACCCCTTAGGGGTAATTTTTCTGTGAGATATGAAGAAAGAAAGTTGTATAATAAGCACAAAATTGATTAGATGTTCTTAAAACTTTTGGAGTTGCAATGCTCATTCTCTTAGGCTCCTTTTGGCAAGGATCTGAAAACTGTATACTGAAGAATATCATTTTGGCTCCAAAGGGAATACGCTAAACTAGATTTACATGATCTTCTCTACCACAATTTTTGTACGCATTTGGAGAGATTAGAAATCTAGACTAATCAAGATTATTTTTTTCTAGAATAGAATAAAATAACAATATAATATCTTATTATAATTAATTGTTTGATGGTATATTGATAGGATATGATTTTCTTATTTTTCTTTATTATGTTACATATCATTTCACCTTTATGATCATTGTTGTTATTATTATTATCATTGTTATCATTATTCATATATTATTATGAGCTTTGTTGTTTTTGTTATTGTTGGTATTGTTTTTGTTGCCATTATTACTCTCATATTCATTATCTTTACTATTATCATCATTCTTGAAATTATACTTTTATTGTTATTTCAAAAGTTATAACAAATAGTTACAACACAATTCTTTGTACTTAATAGTATAACATCATTGTGATTGGATTATGATTTAACCTACCAAGTCTTCATTGTGAAACAATTAATACACCATCCAATAATATCTCTCTCATGCAATTACTCCACTAAGAATCAAACAAGATTTAATTATGATTTGGTCCACTTATCCTCCTCACCTCCCAAACAATTATGCAACTTTCAATAATCATAATCATTATTACAACCATTAGTTAACACCATTACATTATTGTTGTTATAACAACTAACATCCTTTTCACTATTTTCAAAACTTTTGGTGCTACTTTCACCAAAGTTACTAATATTATCACTTTTGTTATCATTTTCATTGTGTGATATCTTTTTAACAATTATCACTTCATTATCACCAACATTAACAACATTTCTTAGTGTTTTCATTGTTACCATTATTATTATTATTATTATTATATATAACAATTGTCATCATTCACCATTGTTAATATTATTTTTACCATCATTGTCACTACCTCCTCCTCCTCGAGAGTTAATAGTGTATAATCAAGAATTTCAAGATTATATATGTATGTATTTATTTTCAAGTTATATATTTATTATTAGATGATATCAATTCTTCTTTTGTTTATTGTATTGATTTTTTTTTCTCAATATAAATAGAGCACATATGATGTCTCAAAAACACTCGATTTCATCTCAATGTTTCTCTCATTCCCTAGTGTTTAACAAGGTATCTAGAGCATTTTTCAAGATCATGTTTATCTGGTAGACCCATTGTATTTAGAGGATTTTTTTCTTGTGAACCTTTCTCCCAAGTTCACTTTCATTATACCTCCTCTCAATATTTTTTTTTTTTGCTTGATAGACATACTATATTTACATGATCTTTTGTGAACCTTTCTCCCAAGTTCGCTTTCACTATTATGATACCCTCTCCTAAACTTTTTTCCTCTAGATATTTAGGAAAAAGTATCTTCCAACACCACATCAACCTCTAGAATAAATTCTCCCATCTTTTATGACCATATTATTAGTATTGAGAATATGGATGAGGCTAATTATTCCAATGCATAGTCATCTATTGCTCTTATATTCTCAATTGATCTATCTCTAACAACATTTGAATACTTTATCAAATGGTGTGCAACACACCAATCAACTAGTAACATTGCTTCAGTGACATACATATGGTAATAAACTTGTACTCAATCAACTTCTCTTGATCCCTGGTTTATTGATTGTAGTGTAACTGGTCACATATCTAGTAATTGTTTTCTTTTCTCTTCCTTTACTAAAGTTGTCAATTTGTCTTCTATTATTGTTGTCAATGATTCACAAACACAGTGAGATTGGTACTACCCAACCCCTTTCATCCCTCTTTGTTGATTTGTTCTTTATGTCCCTAATTGCCTTTTTAATTTATTGTCTGTTGTCTGATTGACCTAATCCCATGATATTATCCTCACTTTCACTAAAAATAATGTCACCTTGTGAGATTAGATATTGGGTCGGATGATTGGCATAGGAATATGAGTCGCATGACATTTACTATCTATACCCATTACCATTAGTATGTGCATGAATGATTTCTCTAATGAGAATCCATGCTCAATTAGGAAATCTAGAGTTAACAAAATTGCAAAAGATCGTGTCAAGTTTATTTTTTATTTTTGTAATTTAAACATGAGTCTTGCCAATTAGAAGCACATGTTTGTCACTCTTTTCCTGATAATCATAATAAACAAGTTTTGTCTCCTTTTTTCTTTTGTTCATTTTGATATTTAGGGTCCTTCCCATACTATTACTCCTTTTAGTTTAAATATTTTGTTACCTTTACTGATGATTATTTGCTATGTACGTACATTTGGTTAATGAAAAGTCATTAGAAGTGTTTTCTATATTTCAAAAGTTTTTAATGAAATTAAAACACAATTTAGTATATGCATACATGTTTTTTATAGTGACAATGCCTATGAATATTTGTCTAACCAATTTCAGCAATTAATGAAATCTACTCAACAAAAATGGAGTGGTTGAACGTAAAATCAAACATCTTATTGAAGCTACTCGGATACTTCTTCTTCATAGTCATCTTTCTCACAATTTTTGGGAGGATGTTGTCCTTACAAGATGTTATCTCATTAACTAAATGTTGTTGGTTGTCTTTAATGATTGTGTGCCCCAATTTATCTTTTTTCCTCATTCCACTCTATATATTCTTCCTACACGTGTTTTTGGTTCCATATTGTACACAACCTCGCACTCAGTTGATATAAACTTTCTCCTCAATCATTCAAATGTGTCTTTGTGTGATGGAAGAGCTACAAAGAGAAAAGTTTTCATCGATGATAAATGGAGATAATGGTGGAAGCTATGGTTGAAAAAAGAATATTTCTATGGTGAGTGGTGATGAACAAAGGATTCTTAAGAAAGAGGTTCAACCAACTCTCAAGGAAGAGGCTAGGAGAATTGAATTTAAGAGACTATCTAAAGATCTCAAGAACAAGTTTGAGTTGCAATTTTGGCAGCAATTTAATATTCATTCCAAGTTGAATTTACAAAGAGGGGAGCTTCTTATTTATATGAGTGTGGTATGATTGTGAGAGAGGAAAAAGGAGGGAGAATTCAAATTTGAACTCCCTCGTGTGTTCTTAAATAGATGACACAAAGAGCGGATCAAGTGACACTTGTCCACTTATGCTTTCCACACTTGCATTAATGTGCAAAGTTGAGCATATGCACCATTCTCCTAGCTTGGACATTCTAGGGTTTCTTTTGAGCTTAAGTGAGCCCAATTGAAATCGTAGGAAAACTACTCTATCTTTAATCTAACCTATGGTAGTTTTTGGATGTGTTACTCCATCAAAACAGGAGCTTGAGGAACTTCATGATTATATTTAGCAATGTTATTCCGAGTGGAGAAGGTCAAAAGACATACTGATTAGAATTAATGGAAGTTGAGTTTAGGTCAGGCCTACCAATCATATTGGTAGTTCAAAGTAATAATGCACATATAAACAATGCACATATAAGTAGCTTAAAATGCAAACATTTAATTCTGAAAGCCGTTCAAAACCAGGATAAAATTAAAAAGTAACATACACATTTAAGCAACTTAAAATACAAACATTTACTTTTAAAACTTATTCAAATAATGACAATATTAAGAAGTAACATGGATATATAAGCAACTTAAAATACAAACATATTCTGAAATTTATTCTGCATATAAGATAAGAGAAAATCAAGCCAAACTGAAAACAATTAAAATGGAACTAATGCATAAGCAACTTAAAATGCAAATATTTAGTTTTGAAACCTATTTAAATCAAGAAAAATCAGAAAGTAACATGTATATATAAGCAACTTAAAATGCAAACATATTCTGAAACTTATGCTTCATATAGAATCAAGAGAAAATAAAGCCAAACTGAAAACAATTAATACATATAAACAACTTAAAATGCAAATATTTAGTTTAGAAATATATTCAAATTAGGACAAAATCAAGAAGTAATATGTACATATAAGCAATTTAAAATGCAAACATATTCCAAAACTTATTCTCCATATAAAATCATAGAAAATCAAGCTAAATAGAAAACAATTAAAACAGAACTAATACATATAAGCAGTTAAACCGCAGAAAAATCTTGAAACCTATTCCTTATATAAAGTCAGGACAAAAACAATTTATATTAACAACATAAGTACCAAAAGATGTCATAATTATAAAATTTAACCACTTCATTTATGCTTCATTTAAAATTGTGAAACAAAAGTAAAACGTATTTATAAAAGTTGTTTATCTTTTGGGGAACACTAAGTATAATCACCATGTAAACATTCTTAACAACAAAATTATTAGTAGAAAAAACCCTTTCTATACATATGTTTTGGAAGACATTCTACATCAGTTTTAGAACCGACGTAGATGTAGGCGATGTAGAAAGTATTAGACTTTCTACATCGGTTCTATAACTGATGTAGTATATGCATATACTACATTGGTTGATAAATAAATTACCGACGTAAAATACCAATCTTAAGAGCGTTCAGGAGGAGATACTATATCGGTTGTCGCTCTCAACTGATGTAGTATCTACCCTATTACATCGGTTGGGAGCCACAAGGAATGTAGTATCTACCCTATTATATCGGTTGAGGTTCCCAACCGATGTAATATCTCTATTTTTTTTAAAAAATCTAGAATTTTCCGTAATTCTTTGATAAAATCTCTAATCCATATAATGACACACCACAAAAATTTCTAAATTTTTTTGACAATTATAGATAGGTGAAATAGAAAAAAAAAGATGTCAAAATTACTAAAAATAAATAATAAACGATGAAATTTTGGAAAAATTTTGGATTTTGAATCTCCTCCAAGATTTGCCCATGAAGCCATTTCGAGCGATTTTCATTTTTGGAGTGTCTCAATTCGAGCTCTTTATCAAAAGTTATGATCATTTAAAGTTTTTTTCGTCCTAAATTTTTGAAATCTAAAATCTATGATAAGTCTATATAATGTAAGAACTCTACCATCAAATATACAAATCAAGTTGATGATAAAAAAATTGAGTCAAAAATAAATTTCTAACTATTTTTAATGATTTTTACAAAATTGTTAACCTCTTGCAAAGAGAAGCGGCAAATGGTGCCGAACCAAGCATTCACGGCGGCAAAAGGCTTGCGCATCAAGTGTATAACATCCTTAAAAACCTGCAATGTAAAAAAGTTAGCAAATCACCTATGTCAAAAATGCTAAAGAAAGTAGATGAAGGTAATGAAGGAACCAACCAAATGAGTGTGAGTGAGAGTGAAAACGCATAAAACATGCCAGAGAAACTCAATGACACCGCGAGGAAAACACAAATAATGAAAGCAGTGAAATATTACATTAGTTGTAGCGAGAATCGATGTAATAAACACTTTCTACATCGATTGTAGGTAACAAACGATGTAATATCTAGCACCTATTATGTCGGTTGAGGCTCGCAACCAATGTAATAGGTTCAACGCCAAACTAAATTTTGAATTTTTTATTTTTTTAGTCTTTTTTGCATCGGTTAAAAGTGTCAACTGATGTAGAATGAGGTATATTACATCGGTTTATAAGTAACCGATGTAATATCTATTAACATAATTTTAAATTGTCATTGCATTTTTGTTTACATCGGTTACGTTTTAATCGACATTTTATTTTGTTGTAGTATATGTTTTTTCTACTAATGAATGGTGCACTCATGAGAGTAAACAAATACATAAAAGCATGTAAGAGGCACACCATGAACATTTCTCCTTTAAGAACAAAATGCATTAACCAAACAAAAACTAAACCCTAAGGTCTCACTTTTTTTCAACATATATGAAATATTCCTAACATTAGAAGTAGAAAAGGTTGTAAGTATCAAAACATGAAAACAAATCTTATACCCCGTATAATATGAAACATAATGAACTTATATCAAAATAAACAAACCTAGAAAAGAATGTAAGAAGCACAACTTCAAAAATGAGATTTCTTCAACAACCAAACATTAAAAAATATCCTAAAATCTCACATTTTCTTCAACTTGAATGTAAATATTGCTAGAAATAGAAGCACAAACAAAACAACAAAAGCAAAATTTGAACACAAAATTTATTAAACTATTTCTTCAAACACTTTGGATACATAAAACACCTCAAACAAAATGAACCAAACGAAAATCCTCACACAATGGAATAGACTCTTGTCAGTCTCTTCTGTATACAAGTTTTATGAAAAAAAAAAAAAAGAAGAGAAAAAAAAAAAAAAAAAAAAAAAAAGGAGAGAAAAACAAAAAGATAAAAAAACCAACAAAATTCACACATGTATTTGAAATTTTTCTTCCCATAGGTAAAAGAAAAGACTACCACTCTAACATAATGTGTCGCCATTATAACAATTAATATCTTGGAAAAGTGTATACCAAAATGACAAAAAAAAAACATGAAAAAGGACATTTCACCAAAATAGCAATGGGTATTTTGGGAATTTTACTATGTAATCTTATAGTTATATTTGATGTGTAATCGTGAGCCTATTCCTTTCATTATCTTCTACCGGGTATCGGGTTACCCACACCCGACCCATTCGGATACGGGTTTCATATGCATCTTTGAAAAGACGCTAAGAGTCAGTGAAGTCATAAGCTGAAACACGAAACATCGCTGCTTTTGCATCAATGGCGGATCTGAGGACTGATGCTTTGCGCACCTACGCTTACATTCTTCTCTACATTGCTCTCTCCAGTGGCCAAATCTTCTTCAATAAGGTTATCTTCAATCACTTTAAACTCATGCACTCTCTTCTCCGTTTGTTTACCCGTAAGAAAAGCGCGAAAATGCTTTTCAGAAGTATATCGCGAAGATCGCTCCGTGGTGATTTCGAAGCCAGGATTCGATGTTCTGTTTGCGTGTTTCTATCTTAATTTGTTTTCTTCTGTTCTGTGAATTGTTTTGCCTATATTTGCGGCGTGCGTTGTTGATTGGAATTGAATATGATGATGAGTGATCTGTCAGTTGGGATTGTTACTGGTAGTTGGGCATTTTGTTCAACCGGAACGGAAGCGTTTTAATTTGGCTGTTTCTGGAGTTTGGTTCAGAGTAAGAGAATTGAGCGATTAAGCAAAATTTTCTTCATTTTTTTTCTGAAATTTTGATGTCGTGTCTCATTCCTTAAACGGTGTCGCTGAATTGGTAATGTCAGAGTCCCTTGTGTTAGAGCTTGTCGTTTGGATTTTGATTTTGGTTATTTATGGTTTGGCTGTCTGTTGGAGTGATTTATCTGGAAGTGTTATTCTCGCCTGTTTTGATCCTAGATTTATGCTTAGTTTGTGAGTGATTTCATTTTAGGAATGACTAATCGCGGAGAAAATGCTTAGAAACTGTGTTGTTATGTAGCTGATGCCTAATTTGTCTTTTCAATTTGTGTGTCTGCAGTGGGTTTTGTCCTCTAAGGAAATTAACTTCCCCTATCCTTTGGGGTTGACTCTACTTCACATGGTCTTCTCCTCTGTTCTTTGTTTTGCGTTAACTAAGATTCTGAAGGTATGGATCTGTGCTTGATGTATTGTGCTATTTAATCGGTTTCTGTCATGCAAGGCATGTTAATGATCTGTTTCTTACAGGTTATGAAGGTTGATGAGGGAATGACTCCTGAAGTGTGAGTACATAATTAAACATTCTATAGTTAATGCTTGATTTAAAATAGGGTTTTATATATGGAACAACTTGATTTTTATATTTCTCTGGCTGTTGGTGACTTTTGGTATTTTAAAAGTGAGATTTTGTGATGTTTGCTGATTGAGAATAATAATATTATTAAAAAATTTCACCATATGGTTGTGCACCTGTTATCTTTAATCACATTTATACATTGCATTTTGACACCATATCTAATCAATTTGAGACTTGGGTTTTTCTGAATATATTCTCTTACATTCAACACTATCGGGCTTAGAATAGTATAACATGATGAGTGACCCTTTTAATAGATTTAAGATAGACTCTGGTACTATATTAGAATTGAGACAAAGAAGGAAGCCTAACGTTAAACTGTTTTCAGTGTGGCTGACTAACTAACAGTGCTCACTAACTAACTAACTAACAAACTATTACACTACAATAATTATCCACTCTAGATATGAAACTTATGAAGAAGCAAAATTATTGAAGATATATCCTTCTAAGACACATGACATGATTGATCTGTAGAAATAAGCAATAATATACAGTGCATGGTTATAATTGAAAGATTTTCTGTTTAAATACACATGATGTGATTGATTTGGCAAACTACTGTCGGTATCATGTAATGAATTGCAATCTGCAAATGTCATTGGGATATATGAATGAACTAGTGTGATTCTGTACCACTTAATGATATGATTGGCACGATTCAGTGAAACGTTTATTTATTTTTTAAGCTTTCCTTTTTACCAATTGTCATAAAAGAAATTAAAGGGTTACCCATCGTCACATCGCATGATTGTTAATTTTAGATTCGCAATTCAAGATTTAGCTCGGTGGTTCTTGATTTAAATTGTTATTCTAGTTTACAGCAATCTAAGGATTAAATATTTGTTTCGAATTGAATATCGTTGTTCTATTTCCTTTATATCCCTTGTACCTTTGTGAAACACATGCTTGTTGTGATATAACAAAGGTAATTTTGTATAACCAAATATTTTTATTTTCACGGATGAGACATCAGCATGAGACTTTGATTTCTAGTTAACCAATTTAAAATGAATTGCTACACCTTTCAGTATGTTGTGTTGCTATTTCTAGACAAGGATTCAAGTCATTTTTTTGGTGTTCTGTAAGTGAACTTCTTTGTTTTAGAAGTTCATTTGCAATGTTTTGATTTGAAAACTAGTGCTAATCCTGTGTCAAAGTGACTGGCTCCAGAAATTTCTGCATATTTGTTGATTAGGTTCTTTGGACTTTTTAATTGATATTTCTGTTATCTTTTTACATGGTTTAGTTTATAAGAACGAACTGGGTCGATTGAATGCTCTGCGCCTTTTGATATACATCTTTGTATGTGTGTCATTTATATATATATATGGTTACTTCAAGTCTGTGTACCGTAACAGTTTACTGTATTAAAAATTCATATTAGGACTCCAAATTCCAGTTGTAATTATACCTTTATTGTTTCAGATATGTTACTTCAGTAGTGCCAATTGGGGCCATGTTTGCGATGACTCTTTGGCTCGGAAATACTGCCTACCTGTACATTTCAGTTGCTTTTGCACAAATGCTGAAGGCAATTAGTAAGTTTTAGTGATCTTGTTGATTATTGATAGTCGTTAGGTATCTTCATATATGTATCTGCCAATGGAAAGTGTAATCACAAAATGTGTATCTTGAGACATTTAAAACCATCAGATCTATTAGTTAAACAATTTGCACGAGTTGTACAATATATACCATATAATGATTTTATATTTACACTACTTTTTCTACAATGTGGCAACTAATTTAGTTCTTCCATTGTCAATTACAGTGCCTGTAGCTGTTTTTGTGCTTGGAGTAGCTGTAGGACTTGAAGTAATGAGCTGTAAAATGCTATTAATCATGTCAGTGATTAGTTTTGGCGTCCTAGTAGCTTCTTATGGAGAGATAAATATAAACTGGGTTGGAGTAGTTTACCAAATGGGAGGTGTTGTTGGTGAAGCTCTGAGACTTATCTTCATGGAGATTTTTGTTAAGAGGAAAGGTCTTAAGTTGAACCCTATATCCGTGATGTATTATGTTAGTCCCTGCAGGCAAGTGTTTCTTTTAGTAATTTCACTTACTGTTACAAAAATGTTTGACGAAAGTTTGTGCGTTAATTCCTGCAAAATAAATTTTGGATTCTACTGCAGTGCAATTTGTTTATTCCTTCCATGGATATTTCTGGAGAAATCAAAGATGGATGAACATGGACCGTGGAACTTCCCCCCTCTTTTGCTCATCCTAAACTGCCTTTGTACTTTTGCTCTAAACTTATCAGTTTTCCTTGTTATTACACATACAAGTGCTTTAACCATTCGTGTTGCTGGAGTTGTCAAGGATTGGGTGGTTGTCTTACTGTCTGCTGTTCTGTTTGCTGATACAAAGTTAACAATTATCAATTTGTTTGGTTATGCTATTGGTAAGTATCTGATTCTGTTTTGAACTTTTACATTTTCCTATCTCATTAGATATAGCCTGTGAGAATTTTTCACAAAGCAAAGGCCTTAAGAGTACATCTACATATTCCACGGTCCAGGAAAATTGATGGCCTAGTATTGGTTGCTCCCTGGAAGCCTGTGTGCCATTAGCTTATACACGTTTTAAAAGCTCATGGAAGCAAAGACTTCATTTTGGAAATTAATGTGAGAAAGTCTAATATGGTTGGAGATTAACTATTAGTAAGTTATTGATGGGGCAAAACTAAATAGGGATTGTATTAATGGAAATTGAGTATACAACCTGTAGTTAAGTATAAAAGCAGAAGCTCCTTGGCTGAGAAATGGATTCTCTGCCAAAAGCTATAAGTTGAGAACTATTTACCATTCTTTCTCTTAGGAATTATTTCCTTAAACAATATTCACTTCTTTCTCCATAATTGACTTTCCCTCCTTAGCAAACACCTTCCCCCCTAACTAATTTAGGTCTACGGAAATATGGTTGCAAGTCCTTCTTTATTGGCTCTGTCTCAGCAACATGAACCATATCTGTATGCACAGTTCTATAGGATTTCCAACTACAACAATTTCTCTCTTTTTAAATCCCTTTTTTAGGATGATAGTGGAGAGTGATCAACATCTACTTTTTTTTACCATTGCCTGTTGGTTTAAGTGGCAAGAACCTTAGTTCTCCTTCAATAATGTCTTATGTTCAAGTGTTGTGTATGATAAACTAGGTGCTGAGATAAGTTTGCTCCCCTAAGAGAATTCCCTGCCAGTCGATTGGGATATCAAGAGTCTCATTCTCAAACCAAAAACATATTTCATATTTTGTTTTTGGTTTATTTTAGATAGATTTTTAAGTCATTGATGTAAAATATGGAGTGTGGACTGATAAATTTGTTGATTAAAAATAGCGAAAATGATTCATTTTTGACAGAATATTTCTTAGAGAAGTATAAAGGGTATAGTCAAATCAAAAGCTAAACGATGCAATGTGATAGTTATAATAATTGTAAATCTTAGATTAGAAGCAATCATGAGTAATGTTATCTGTTGATTAAGAAATTGGAGTAGCTTTTGTAACCATTTTTTTAATTTTTATCCAGCCATTGCTGGGGTAGCAGCATATAATAATTACAAGTTGAAAAACGAAGCCTCTCGAGACACCTCAAATCACTCCGACCCTGAATCTTCCCAAAGTCAAGAGTCTCAGCCTTTAACAAGTAGATAGCTGCTTCTTTGACACGAGGTATGTAATAATGTAAATGAAATAGTTCTTATTCCCGCAATTTTGCTTCCTCTTATAGATTATTTCCTTTTATCTCTTCCAGTTGTCCATGCCTTATTCAGAAGTTGATCAGACTATGTAGTTGTTTTTACATAATGTAGCACGAGGGCATCGAATGTTCATGTAGTAGATAAAAGTATACGCAAGCATTTTTTGTTCAATCAATCTTATAACAATTTCAGCTAAATTTAGATCGGGGGTAGCAATGTGCTGATCCAATTTAGTACATGAAGATGTAAAATACAAACTTCATCCTTTAAAAAGGAGGTGCTTGGCCACGTCATTTGATTTTTGAGGAATTTGAAGTTATTCGCATTTCACAATACTTACTGTTTGTACCAATTACCATTCAATCTTAGCGATTCACTGTTTCAAGGTGAATGATCGAAAGATTAAAAGCACCTCCACCCACTATTTATTATTATTGGACAATTGTCCGGTAACAGCGGTATATAGAGCAGTTTGTTAGACAGATGAAAACTTGTAAAGATTATTTGTTTATTTAAAATGTAGTGATATTATTCGACATTGAGACATTGTTTCAGTGTTGGGAATATTTTCTCCTATGTATTTTTTTTTCTTTGGATGCTGTCATTGTTGTATTTTGTGTGTTTATCTCGTCGGCTCTCTCTAGTTCAATAGAGTTACAGGGGGAGACAAAAATAATGTGAAAAAAGGCATATGTCGTGTGTATTTGTAGCTTATGTATTTTGGAGTTACTGCAAGTCCTTTTCTGCATATATATATAGTTACTGATTTTCATTTGTGATAATCATGCTGTTTTTTCATTTAGTAGATCCGTCTGTGTTATTGGGGATAGGAGGCTTGAAATTTAAACTCTGGACCTTGTTGCAGATAACATGGTTAATAATTTTCAATGTGCACATACATGATAATTGCCGGATAGTACTATCAAGTAATTATCATTGTATAACTTTACACCGTCAAACAACTTTCATGCATGATAGGTCCTGAGTAAATTTATACTGTCAAATAACTAGTATTTTAATCCATACAACGTATGAGTAATCTTTATATTATTTAATACTTTAAAGCTAAAATAAATAAATATACAAATTATGCACCTTGAAATTTATAATTTATAACTACGATAAAGAAATGACACAGACATAGTTAGATTATTTTACCCTTTAGTTATTATTTAAATTACCTACTATTCTTTAAACTTTTGCTGTCAAATTAACCGTGTGTTAATTAACTTTTTAATATAAAAAAATAATTAAAAGTATTCTTTGTTGAAGATACTCCTGATAAATCAAGCATTCTTTTCTATCACAACTATGACGAAATATTTTTTTTTTTTCATTCATAAACATATTTTATTCAAAATCTTCATAATTAATATATAAATATACTTTTTTTTTCTCTTAGGTTCAAAATTCTCAACTAATTATTCAGACATTGAGTACTAGGATAGTTGGACAACAAATTAGTTGTTAGTATTTTGACCTTAATTACGAATCTCGTAACATAATAATCGTGCAGTGGTGACCCATGCTTTCTCCCGAAGGTCGACATCTACCATCGTCTAATGGGAGACTTCTTCTATGCATCTTATCCCAAAAGTTATATTATTTTATTTTGAAATTCGCATTACATACTTATTTACATATTATTTTTATAATATCTCTCTATTAATACTACTATTTTATTTTACATAGGGAGGGAACAAATTAATTAAAGGGTTAATATGTAGTGTAGGTGGTTGATTATTGTGGTTTCACAAACAAATTAAATGTGTTTTAGTTTAGATAGTCTAATACAGTGCTTTTTTTTTTTTTTTTTTTTTTCTTTTTTGAACGTAACTCATACCTCCTCCATGTTTACACTGAATTTTGTATTTATTACCTTTAGTTCTCTTTGAGCTCTTTAGTTAGAATTCAATTACATTCTAATTGTTGGTTTTTATTATCTAATTACTAAAAGATCATAAGGTAATTAATACAGGTGTAGGCTTCAGTCTTCTCTTAGTCATTTTTTTCTTATCTGTAGCATTTATAGCGAGCAGATTATGAAAGGTCTAAGCCTAAGTAGTCAAAGAGCATTAAACAATCAACCGTAATCGTCTATGTCTATACCACATAAATGCAAAAACATATGTTTATCAATATATTTTTGTCTGAAAAATATTATATCATAAATGTCTATGTTACATTTCCTCGAAATTTGTTATTGAAATAAATGGGGATAACTTTCACTTATTTTCTCTTTTATTTCACTAGTGTTATTTGTTTTCCCCTCAACAACTTGATCTTCTTGTTTATAATATTTACCAGCATTGTTTTGAATGTAATCTATTCTTTAATTCTACTGTATTAGGCATTATTATAAGAGAACGACATTATTATATTTTCTTAATTGAGATATATGAAAGATATAGTGAAGATTGGAAATAAAAGGTGATAAAGAAATTTGATAAACTATTTCTGAGAATTTGATAAGGATCAATGAATCACGAAGTGAGTTTCTTTGATTTCATTGCTCTACCAATTCTTGTGATTGGTTTGACTTTCAAGAATACATTATGACCTTCTTGGAATTCAAGAGACCGTCTTCTCTTATCACCATAACTTTTATGTCTACTTTAAGTTGTTCTCAATTTTTCCCTGATCATCTTGATTTTCTTCATGATTTGTTGAACCATGTCAGGGCCTAAGATAAAATTTTCTCTAGACTCAAACCAACACAAAGATGTTCTTCAGTTTCTCCCATATAGTGCCTCATAGGGAGTTATACCTATGCTATAATGGAAATTGTTGTTGTAGTGAATTTGATCAATGTCAAGCATCAAACCCAACAACCACAATCCTTTAGCAAAAAAGCTCTCAATAAATCCTCCAAGGACTGAATGGTCCTTTCTAACTGCCCATCTATTTGGGGATGATAAGTTGAACTAAGATAAAGTTTAGTCTCTAGAGCTTGATGTAAGCTTTCCTATAATTTAGAAGTAAACCTAGGATCCCTATCATATATAATAATGGATGAAACTCCATTCAACCTCTCAATTTCTCTTATACACAATTCAATCAACTTTTCCAATGAATAACTATTATTAATGAATAAGAAGTGAGCAAATTTTGTTAACCTATTCACGATAACCCATATGGAATCAAATCTTTGATGGTTCATGGTAACTAACTAAAAAATCCATCTCTATTTCCCATTTCCATTTCGGTATATCTAAGGGTTGTAAAATTCCTATTGGATTTTGAGAGTTCTATCTTAGCTTTCTGACAAACTAAGCATGTTGCCAAACATCGAGCCATCATAACATTTTCTTAAGGTCTTGGAACATTTTTGTTGTACCTGGATGTATACTTAATTTTCTTTCGTGTGCTTCTTCTAATTTTTTTTTACCTCTACATCATTGGACACACATATCCTATCACTGATCTCAAAATTCCTTCCCAATCTATGCTAAAATTTCCTCCATTATTTTGTTCTCCCAACTTTTTCTTTTGAAGGAATTCATCACTTGACTTGGCTTCATGGATTTGTCTTTTTAAGTCACTAGTAATATGAATTGACCTTAATTTCATCCTTTCATGGCTTAGTGTGATGAAAAATTCATATCCCTAAATTTCTCTAGCAAACCCATTTCTTAAATCATCAATCAGGAGACACGTAAGATTTTTCTGCTTAAAGCGTTTGCCACTATATTTCCTTTCCTGGGTTATAATGTAATTCAAAATCATAATCTTTCAAAAATTTCATCCATGTTATTTGTCTCATATATAACTCGTTCTTATCAACTAAGTATTTGAGATTATTGTGATCATTAAAAACCTAAAATTTACCACCATACATATAATGTCTCCATATTTGAGTGCAAAACTAATGGCAGCTAGTTCTAGATCATGGGTTATATAATTTCTCTCACGTGTTCTTAGTTACCTAGAAACATATGTTACTACTCTTCTATCTTGCATAAGAACACATTCTTTTCCCATTTTGGAAGCATCACAAAATATCACGGAGTGTCCATTATGATCGAGTAATGCTAACATAGGGGAAGTGGTAAATTTCTTATTGAGTTCTTGAAAACTATCCTCACATTTGTCCTTCCATTTAAAATTTTCACCTTTCTTGGTAAGTTGGGTTAAAGGCATAGCTATTATAGAAAATCATTCAATGAATCTTCTATAATATCCTGCCAAACATAGAAAACTACAAACTTTGGTCACTGTTTTTGGTGGTTTCCATTCTAGAACTGCTTCAACTTTGGTTGGGTCCACTAATACTCCTTTGAAAATTAGGTGTCCCAAAAATTTAACTTCCTCTAACCAAAATTCACACTTAGACGACTTAGCATACAATTTTTTGTCTCTCAAAATTTGAAGAATAGTTCGAAGATGTTCCTCAAAGCTTTTAGAATAAATGAGAATGTCATATATAAAAACAACTACAAAGTGATCCAAAAATGGATGAAAATTTTTGTTAATATAGTCTATGAATACTATTGGAGCATTGCTTACACTGAAAGACATTACTTAATATTGATAATGACCATACTTAGTCTAGAATGTTGTTTTTGATATGTCTTCTACCTTTACTCTAATATGGTGATATCCTAATCTCGAATCTATCTTAGAAAACACTGAGGCTCCTCTTAGTTGATCAATCAAATCATCTATTTTAGGGAGAGCGTATTTATTATTTATGGTGAATTATTTAACTGATGGTAATCTATACACAGTCTAAAACTTTCATCTTTCGTTTTAACTAACAAAGCAGAAGCTCCACAAGGCGACACATTGGGACGAATGAATTGTTTTCCAAGTAACTCTTCCAATTGTTTCTTCGTATTTTATTTCTATCTTTATTATTGATTTTATTTTGATTTGTCATATTTTATTTCTATCTTTATTTTTAATTTTGCTATTTTTACTTTTATTCTTAATTTCTTGTGTTATTTTTTTTAATTTTTATTTTTCTTTTGTTTTATTTTTAGTAATTTTAATTTCAATTTTGTCTTCATTTGTTCTCTTATTTTCAATTTAAACTTTAGTTTTTTTTTTCTTTTTAATTTTTAAATCTCAATTTTTTTTAAGGAAAAGTTGTGAAAGTGGTTTAGGAACAATTCTGGCGAGGAAAGGCTTGTACTTAAGAATGTCCAATTGTGACTCACCTTTCTTTCTTGGGAGTTTACTTAATAAAACATCATTTCTTTGAAAAAAATAAATAAAATAAAAAGATTTGATTCTAACATTTCTAACATGGGTTAAAGAACTTTAAGAGAACTTGTTGCAACACATATGACCATTCAGACCTTATGTATAGAATATCTTGATTTAGATGTGGAATGTGAATTAAAATTTGGTTTAATCCATCTTTTATCCAAGTTTCATGCTCTTGCAGGCGAAGAGCCACATAAACATTTGAAGGAATTTTATATTGTCTGCACCACCATGAGACCGTCTGAGGTCCCAGAAGAACATATTAAGTTGAAGGCATTCCCTTTTTCTTTGCAAGATGCAGCAAAAGACAGTTGAGAGAATCTAAAGAAAATCTCCCTAGAAAAATTTTTCCCTGCATCTAGAGTGACCACTATCCATAAGGAGATATGCGGCATTAGACAGCTGGAGTAAGAGAGTTTGCATGAATACTGAGAAAGGTTTAAAGACTTTGTGCAAGTTATCCGTAAAATCAAATCCATGAGCAGCTACTCATCTAGTATTTCCATGAAGGTTTGATGTTTATGGATAGGCAAATGATATATACAACTAGTGGAGGAGCTTTGGTATATAAGATCCCTACTACAGCAAGAATGTTGATCGAGAACATGGCCTCCAATAATTAATAGTTTGGTACCAGAAGCAACTCAGTTACTTTACCTAGAGGAGTCCATGAAATTAGTACCTCTCATGCTACTGATCACACTAAACTAGAGAGTAAGCTAGATGATTTAACAGCACTAGTTAAACAAATGGCTATGACTCCAACAGTTGCTAAACTATGTGGAATTTGTAATTCTGCTGATCATCCCACTGATACTTGCCCAACATTGAATGAAACTAGAGGAGAAAACACCGAATCTCCTCAAGCATATGCTTCTAACATTTACAGTTAAGGTAAATAGTCAAATGAACATAAATATAATCATGATTTATCTTCCAATAGATATAATCTAGGTTGGAAAATTCATCCGAACCTAAGGTGGGGAAATTCAAGTCAACATCAACAATCCTTTGTACCCTACCAGTATCAGAATGTTGACACAAGTAGACCATCTCATCAGTACTCACAACAGTAGAAACGACAACCACTTTCAACACAAGTTATTGCACCTACAAAAAGTGAACCCTCTTTAGAAGAAATGATGAAGCAATTGATGCAATCCCAGGCCAACATGGAAAATCATGGTCAATTGGCCACTAGTATAAATCAAATGCAATCTAAGCGTTCTGATAAGCTTCCTTCTTATCAGGTAAAGATCTACAAGCATCTAAACCTGAAGCAGAATCCGCCAAAGTAGACAGTCAACCGAGATCATTTAGTATGTCAGATACCTCTATTTTAGAAGATTTTGTGCCAAAGAGAATTGAGTCATCTACCTCTAGTCCTGTGAGACTGTTTATCCCACTTCCTTTTCCACTTAGAGTTGTTCAAAAGAGTAAAAAATTGGAAGAGACTGAAAAGGAGATTTTGGAGACTTTCAGAAAGGTGGAGGTCAACATTCCTCTACTATATGCCGTCAAGCAGATCTTCAAGTATGCAAAATTTATTAAAGAATTGTGCACTCATAGGAGGCATTTAAAAGGTAATGAGAAGGTAAATATGGGAAGGAATGTTTCTGCACTTATTGCTAAACATGGGGCCACAATTCCTGAAAAATGTAAAGACCCGAGAACATTCACTATCCCTTGCACCATAGGCAATAACTCGTTTGATAATGCTATGCTTGATTTAGGAGCATTTATTAATGTTATGCCTTTATTAGTTTTCACTTTCTTTTTTCTTGGCCCCTTGAGACCAACATGTGTTGAAATCCAATTGGCTAATAGGAGCATCGTCCATCCCACAAGACTCATAGAAGATGTGCTTGTGCAAGTTGAAGGCTTATTTTTTCCTACAAGTTTTTACATTCTGAACAAGGAAGGAGAACATTCCCACACCAATGCAGCTACCATCATTTTGGGAAAACAATTTTTAAAGACAGTTCGAACCAAGATTGATGTTCATGCTAGTAAACTGACATGGAATTTGGTGACCGTCTAGTGCAATTCAGCATACCAGGCGCTATAAAACAACCAATCCAAAACTCTTTTTTCTTCATTAACACACTAATTTTGAAAATGATGCTTTATTTGAAGATTTTGAAGTTTAAGAACCAATGTCATTTGTCCAGCCACCACTACAGGAGGTGGAACCATTGTTAATCCTTGTTTTAACTGATTCTAACACTGATATTACCTGTGATTTATGTAGTGATCCATATATTTATAGCAAATGTGCTAAAATAAATAAGTTCTTAACCATTCATTATGAAGATTTTGAAACAGGGTTTAAAATGGAACTATCAGCAGAGCCAAATTACACAGATACCACTGAAAACTCTGTTTTAGTTTATATGGTGCAACATATTTCATTAGAGGAGAAGTAGAGGCTCCTTATGATCTATGTAGATGATGACAACTTAGAAGAGGATGACACTATTTTCTCATGTTTAAGGTTTGTAGACATCCTCTTGCACAACCACCACCACCTCGTGAGGTAATACCTGTTCCATTATCTACCACACCTAGACCATCTAATCAACTCTTCCATCACTAGTTGCCACCCATAGATGGTCCCTTACCACTTCCTCACCACTCCTCTTAGTATCTAGTGAGCTATTCATGGGAGCATTTTTTCCACCACATTTGCCCCCATGAAACCTTCAATTCTCACCTTATTGCACTTAGGTTCCTCATAACAGGTGTCTTCACTATTTCACCAAGGTTTTGTACGCATTGGTTAGACCTTCCCATGAGTATGAGAATGATCCATGTGCCACATTACACAAAGGACCTTGGTTTTTACTGCAAAGGAGATGATTGGGAAGAGTAGCTGCAATTCTTCTTTTCCCTCAAGCTTGACGAGGGAGGTTTTACTTTCCTTCTTTTATCTTACATATTTATTTGATTGTTTTTACATTGAGGACAATGCTTTATGTGTGGGGGAGGATATTCATAGTTTAGAAACTATTTTTCTTTCTTGTTTTTCTTTTACTTTCTTATTATAATTTCAATTTTGTTTCAAACTTTTGTTTTGTTTCTCAAATTTTTTAAGGAAAATTTGTGAAAGTGATCTAGGAAAGGCTCAGGCTATGAAAGACTTGGTACTTAAGAATATCAAATTGTGACTCAACTCTCTTTCCTAGGGGTTTACTTGGAGAACTTTCAACATTTTTCTTTAAAAATAAGTAAATAAACAAATATTGTTCTAATTTTTTTTATTGCATAAAAAATAAGATTTTCTGCATATTTTTAGTAGATTTGAAGGAATGTCTAGTGGCTGGTAGTTTTGTAATTATGGAAAAATTAGATTCTTGATTGGTGTTGTTTGAATTCTCTGTAAATTGCTAAATAAGTTGGTTTTGAAAATTATTGGGTTGAATCTTTTGTTTCTAGTGAGATTTTGAGCCTTTTTATAGACTGTCTAAGTGTCTGTCTAATGTTCTTTCTAGTGTGTTTTCATTCATGTTTGCTTATACTCTAGATCTTAACTTGATTCTCTATTATGTTTACATGCATAAATTGATGTGATTGAGGCATTATTTGTTTAAATAAGCCACTTAGCCATATTAGCCTACCCTTATGATAAATCATTTGTTCACCCCTTTGAGCCTATAGCCTTTTCTTATTTTTAACCCTTATTACAAGCCTTAAAACAACAAAAAAAAACAATATTTGTCCCTACCTTGGAAGATAGAGGAGTTTTGGAATCATTTTGGGAATAGGTTATTGAATAAGTGTGGGGTGTAACTCATTAATTTATCTCATTTGAAAAATAAAATAAGGAGAAAAAAAGAAAAAAAGAAGAAGAAGACATAAGGGTAGATTGTCTAATATGCATGTTAGTCATCTACTGCATGAAAAGAAATAGAAAAGGATGAAGTTCTAAAATGAAAAGAGGAGTTGATTGTAGTTTGAAGATGTTCTCTACTTACATTTATTTCTAGATTTATTCCCCATTACTCCTTTGTTTTGCTATGGTTTCATCCCTATTTTCCCCTCTCATTTTACCTACATTTACCTTGGCCCCATTACATCCCTTAAAAAGTCCTCTTGATCTTTGTATGAATGTTATTAAATTATTGCAAATATTAGAGTTTTGTTAAGCTTATAGTAGTGTTTGCTTGCATGAGTGTTGAGAGTATATACAAACTTAAAACACTAGAGAGTTGGAGAGTTATTTTGAGAAGATTTTATCATTCTTGATTTATCTATTTAATTTAAATTACCTTATTTTTTTACTGAGATATAGAGTTTTCCATTCACACTTTTCTTTATTTTTGGAAGGTTGTATTTTGCTAGCTCATGTACATTCCTTGAGTCTACTGTTGATTTCATATAAATCTTCTTTTGTGTTTATTTTCCTTTTTGTTGATTATTATTGTTTTGCCTAGGAGAACAAAAGGATAAGTGTGGGGGTATTTGATGAGTATATTTTTATTTACCCTTAAAGTATTTAACATTGACTTTCATATACTATAATTGAGAATAAATTCATTGTTTTAAATAAGATTTAACCAATCGAGATTAATTGGACCTTAATTGAGATTATTGGTTAAACTTAGATTTTAAGTATATTCTCTTACTTTTCTTGTTTACAATTATTTGCAGATATTCTATGGGCTCCAAATTTAATCAAATATTTTACCAATATAATATTCAGATTTTCTATAAAGATGATCCTCTGTAATTCTTACTTGATTTAGAGCAAATCTCCATCAAATATTCTGTAATATCTTTTCCAGTAGATTCAATTATTATGAGCTGGTATCTGGAACAAAATTTGGAAACAAAATATTTGAAACAAATTGGAGATGGAAAATCTAGAAATTTACTAGAAAGAAGATATTTACAAAATTAATCTTTGGCACACGAGGAAACATCTGATAATTGTAAGGACAATATCCGAGAATTAAATCTGAATTAATTTCTTGAAGAAAAGGCGATTATAAATAGAAGTTGGAGAAGACATGAAGGACATACTGCTCAATAGCAAAAACTCTAGTTTTATTTTCTTTTGTAATTCTTGTACTTTCGTCATGGAAGGCTAAACTCTTTTGAGTTCATTCTCTTGTGATTTCACAATGAATTATGAGGTTTTTGTCTAATAAAGTTTTGTTCTTTACATTCTTTGTAACATTTGTTCTATATTATTAGTCTTTCTGAATTCTATGCTTTTGAAAAAGTATTTTTTTTTAACGCTTGTTGAGAATTCAATTGTTTTTTCCTTTAATTAGAGTTATTGATTAATTTGCTTAGTCTTAATCAATTTCTTGTACGCTTAGTCAAGAGGTAAAAGATATACATCTCATTGAGTATACGCTTGGAGACGAGGTGAAATATTGAATATATTAGTAGATACTTGTTTTGCTAATAAGATTATGTTGAATTTGATTGACGCTTGTTTGATTGAGTTCAACTATGTGAAGGGAATTAAAGGATAATAATCTTAAGAAAGCCAAGGAAGAATTTGTTGTGAAAGAACTTGAGAGTCAACCTATTATCTTTATTATTTCTAAATCATGTACTTTTAATTTTTTACACAACAATCCTCAAAACCCCTTATTTCCTTTATTGTTATTACTAACTTTCCTTATTGCAAATAAGTTGTGAACATTGATTTGCTGAATTTACTGTTGGATTCCTTGGGAGATGACTTGGCATTAACTTTCCCCTATCTATACTATCATCTCTTTGGTATTAAACGGTTTACCACTACGTTAGATGATCAACACTGGAACTCTTTTAATTTGCTCGTGAGAGGACTGCGATCATTGGGCCTACGTGATTGACTTGAGCTTGGCTTTGTTTGCTTCTTTTTCTCACTTCTTCAAGGCTTCAATTCTAGTTCTTCTCATCCAATATTTTCTTAATAAATTTCATCAAAATAAATTGAATTAATATCATATCCTTCTTTAACTCTCATAATCTATTATTAACACAAATTCAAATAAAATTAAGAATTAAGCAGACTTTAAGTATTATAAGAGTTGATTTTAGTCTTAAATTAAGTCCAAAATATGATGTAAATTGACTCTATCATGTGTTTAGACTTCTAGGAAAAGTGGGAGACCGAGGAAGGGTGTTTCCAAGGCTACTAAAAAACCTATTAGAGTGGGTGCTACAAAGAAGAAATGATGGAGGGATTTATGCCCCTCAGTTTTGGTTTTCTTTCTTTTGTTGTTTTGTTTTTTAACATAAGGGATAGATCTCGTTTGACTCTTCTGTTGGTTTTTCATATTGTTCTTATAGGTTGGTTTGGTGATTTGATTCGTTTCTCTCTTTTCATGGATTTGGTCTAGCCCCCCATGGTCTTGTTTTCTTTTTCTTCTTAATAAATTCTATGTGATGGCTCTATGCTTGACATGAGCTTTATATAAAAAAATAGAGAGGACATTCGTGATTCAAGATTCTTGACACAATCATTAGAAATGAATGAATGAGTTGTGCTTGAGTTATACAGTAAATTTAAATTTCTACCTTTAGTGAAACTCGTACCTTGAATCAAATTGTGATTTTGAGTGGTCTCAGCCCCGGTCGTGGTATAGACTCTCCCTATTGTCATAGGCCTTGTCTTGGGTGTAGAAGGATTGGAATGTGATTTCTACTATCAATATTCAAATAACACATGACCATCTCTTCCACACTTGAAATAGATAGGTCCTCTAAGATGATAGTCTTAATATAATGATTTTGTCCACAATTCATATGCCTAAATTAATTATGTATAGGTTTGTTTGAATTCCCTGAAGAAGATTAAATAGGTGGGTATTTCCACTAGGGAAAGTTGTAGGATTTTCCCTCATTATATCTTTTCTTATTTAGATACGGTCCAAAATCTCTTGATTTATTATTTTGACGGTTTTCAAAATCCTCTATAACTCTACATTTGTGAATAAATGTGGGAAAATCAGAAATTTCTAATATCCCTATGCCAACACCCAATTTCGTCCGGACAAATAAAATTATTCCAAAATATAGAACAATATAAAATAAAAATAAAAATGTGTGTTATTATTTAAATAAAAAAAAGAGTTTTGGTTTCATTCTATTTTATGAATAAAGTTAAAATAAAATTCGTAAAAAAGGAAAAAAAAAGTAAAGAAAATCAGTCTATTAAAAATTTGTTAAAAAAATAATAATAATAAAAATAAAATTGTCATTAAAGTGTTGCCATGTCACATCCTTTCTTTTTGCTTGCCTTTTCTGATGCCCATTAATTATACGAAAATTAATTGAAAATAAATTTAAAAATTTTTAGAAAGGTTAGAAATTTGAATAGTTGATCTGATTATTATTTTGATTAATTGCAAACAATTTTCTGCTTAATAGTGATTAAATGCTGATGATTTTCAATTAAATGCTGATTGTCTAATAATTGATGCATTTTATTTTTAAATTGTTATGCTCATCCTTTTTATTTTACAGGCTCCATTTGGTTAATGTTCTAAAATAGTAATTAGATAATTTGTTTATTTTTCGAAAAGTAGAAAAAAATAATGATAATAAATATATATTTCAAAATAATAATAATATTAAAATAAAATAAAAAAAAGGTTTAAGTATCTATTTCTCTTGTTGTGTTATTTAGGTTGCTTTCAATAAATGTAAAAATGGAAAAACAAATAAAGAAAAAACGAATTAAAAAATAATAAAAAATGTTTCAGCCACATTACATCCAATATTCCCCATATTTATTTATTTTCGAATTTGATTATATGTATGGGAGGTTATGATGCAATAACAGCAATAATGGTACAATTCTGCCCATTTTTCAGTCTCTGTTCGTCCTTGGGATTTAACAATCAGTTGGTGTCATAAGTGGGGATAATTAAAAATTAATAGATTTGAATCTGAATTAAAAGAGAATAATCAATTGGCAGTTGACAAATTATAATTGAGTGGGAATAATTAAGAATTAAGGGATTTAAATTTTGAATTAAGAGTGGGCTGACTAGAATTAGTTTAAATATGCATAGTGAGCAAGTGGATACGAAAAAAACACAAGAAATACTAGAGATACTAAAAAGGGTCATGAATATTAGTGAGTAGATCGTTTGAAGGTGAGAGTTCAGAGAAGAAGAGAACGTGCTTTTGGAGGATCTTCAACTGGTACGCTCTATTTACTATGTGTTATATACTTATCACATACATGTGGTTGCACTGTTTGATGGTTATTATGATATCCTGAGGTTCATCCCTTGTCTCTTTGATTTTTTAAAAATAAATAATAATAATAATAATAAATTATAAAACATTTTTCAATTTTTCGAGGAATGAACGAAATGCTTTCTAAAATTTAATAAATTAATAGTTCTTGAAAAAATATCAAAAATATAAATTTTCAAAACAAAAAAAAGGTAACAAGTTTCAAAACAGTCCTAAAATAATAACGATAAAACATCTTCAAAATAATAAAAATGAGATAAATATAAAAATATGTCTTTTCGATAATAAATATAAAAAATATTTTTTTAACGAAAAGAAAGTAATAAAAACACATTTTTCGAAAATAAAATATAAAGACAATTTAAAAATAAAATAAAAGAAAATGTTTTTTTTAGTATAAAAAATAGTTATTTCTTTTCGAAAATAATGAATAAAAAATTAAAGAATATGTTTTTAAAATATAAAAAAAATTCTTTAAGATAATAAAAATCAATTCCTTTCTCAAATTAAAATAAAAATAGTTTTTTAATAAACATTTTTAAATATAAAAAAAAACAGTCTTGTCCCGAGTTTTCTTTAAATAAACAATTATCAAGAAAAAAATAATAAAATAGAAAATAATTAAAAAATTATATAAAATAAATTGCGAAAAATAAAAGAAAATATTCATAAGCTAAAAAATATCAAACATCATCCAACAAATTTTTAAAATAGAACTACGTGTACCCTGATTTTCTATCATGTATAAAGATACGTTGGACCAAGGTTAACCCTTGTCGGGTCCAAATAAATAAAAAATATATATGTTTGTTTGTCTTATTTTTGTTTGTTATTCTTATCCGCCTAATTATTATTTATTGTTATGATTTTTATAAGCATGTTTTCTTGTTTGTTTTTTTTTATATATTTGTTTGTTTTGTCTTTAGTCTCATTATTATTGTTATTATTTGGGAAAAAATGATATTTTTTAACCACACTTATTTTTATTCATTTGATTAAAGGTACCGTCTCAGAACGGGCGTTGTGGGGTGCTAATACCTTCCCCACACGTAACCAACTCCCGGATCTTTGAATCTAGTTTGTAGACACTTTTATTTTTGGTTTTTCTATGGTTTTTCATAATAAACTATGGTGGCGACTCCAATCTCAATTAAAATATTTTTTAAAATTAATTTTTTGATCGCCCCGTCGTGATCCCGGTTGCGACACCCTATCACCTTTCTCAATTCATGCCTAAGTTCATCCTAAAATTTTATGCAATTCATTGTCTTATTTGGGTGATAAAAGAAAGTAGAATATTTTCCCAATTGTTCAAATTTAAAGGCATATTCTCCTACTGACATACTTCCTTGTTTTAACTGCATGAATTCTTTTTCTTTTGCTCTCCTCACATCATTAGGAAAATATTTCTCTACGAATTTTGTTCAAAATACTTCCTAGGTAATGGTGATTCCTCCTCCTTCTAATAGTCTCTTGGTACTATCCCACCAATACTCTGATTCTCCTATAAATGTAAATACAATATAATTTACCTTTTGTTTGTCAGAACAATCCCTTACTAAAAATATTTTCTCCATCTCCTTAATCCATAATTCAACTTTTTGTAGGCTGTAACATTTAGAAAATTGTGGAGCTTTGTTTCTTGTATATTCTATTAAACTTTGTGATTCAACGATTTCTTCAAGCCTTTGGTTCCTTAATACTTCAATGACCATGTCTCTGATAGCTTGTATTGTTTCTATCAACTCATCATTCCTCCTGTTATTTGCCACCAAAAATCATATGGGTTAGAAAAATCCTTTTATTGATTCCTTTTATTGTTTTTTTTATAATATAAACATATTTTATTCATAATTAATATATAAATATATTTTTTTCTATAGGTTCAAAATCTCATCAACTAATTATCCAGAGATTGAGTACCGAAAAGATCAGATTTTGAATTACTTGTTACTATTTCGACCTTTATAAATCTTGCAACATAATAATTTTTTAGTGGGCGATCCATGCTCTCGCCCTGACACCTATCATCGCCTAACAAGTGACCCCTTTCATCTATATGCATCATATACCAAAATTTATGTTCTTGTGTCTAACTCTTAAGGGTACGAAATTTAAGATTAATGACACTGTTGTCTAAAAGGTGATCTCTATCACAACTTTTCAGAATGCTAAAAAGTCAACTAGTCTGATTAGAATTTAACTAATGTATTATGTCGAAATTGATAATATACAATTCCACTATATATTATAGATTCTATTATTACATTCCATCTTCAAATTTACATTACACACTTATTTGCATATTATTTCTACAATATCTCTCTTCTGTATTACATTCCATCTTGAAATTTACATTGCACACTTATTTACATATTATTTCTACAATATCTCTCTACCAGTATTACTATTTTATTTTACATAGAGAGATTGAATAAATTAATTAAAGGGTTAATATACAGTGTAGGTGGTAAATAGAAAGTGACAACAAGAGGTTCGTCCAATAGTATAAGAGCATTCAAATTATGAGCAAACATCAAGGTAGAATTTCCCATCCCTCAGAATTTGGTCAAGTTCTCTAGTATATAAGTGTTCCAGTTATTTCCCGAGAAGTAAGTTATAATGTTAGCTATGGAGGAATGTGGGAAATTGGGTGCATCCATTTTGTAATATTTTTAAAATTAATATTTTGTTCATGTACAAGAAGAAAGAGAACAGGAAAGTGAGGCATATATCATAGATTGATTTCTTTTACAAATATTTGGATCCCTAAGTAGTGACTAGTCAGGATAAATGAACTTCACCATAGTTAATAAATACTACAAGATTATCTCATCTTGAATTTACTCATTTAAATCTCCAAGGTTCAATCTTCATCTACGAGGTATCTAAATCGATCCATAAATCATGATCATGAAATAAATATATAAAAGAAAAGATAATTTAATTGCAGTGGTCCAATAATAAAATGAAATAGAAATAAATAAAAGAATGAGGACAAGGACACGTCACTAGGAAACAAAATTTTTTGTATGAAAGTTAGTATATACACACACACATATAATATTGTACATGGTCGTTATGTACTCTGTTAAGATCATGCACAAATTGAGAGCTTTGCAAAAACTCGGTGAGCTAACCTTCCATTCTGAGGGCGCGCCAAGACATCGGCAAAAGACCAACACCTCAGTTCGAAGACTCGACTAATCATGATCGAGAACCGAGAGCTCGACGGAATATCGACTACTCAAGGACCAAAAGCCAAAGACTAATATCTAGAATTATATATATATATATATATATATATATATATATATATATATATATATATATATATATATATATATATGTGTGTGTGTGTGTGTTATTATTTTGTTGAGATTTTAGAATGTCTACGCCTCACTAGTTGGAGAGCATTAGATGGCCAACCGTAATTGTCTATACCACCAAAATGCAAAAAAAGAAATATGTTTATAAATATATTGTTTCCAAAAAGTATTACATTGTAACTTTTTAAATGCTACAACAACCGCTCTTGGTGAATTCGTCACATAGTATTCTTTACTCAAGTCACTTCTAGTTGACTTTGAGTATATTTGCCAAATAACCACTCTTGGCTAAGATCTAGAGGTTTAATGTTTAATGATCTACTGATCATTGAGTTTGATAAATCATCTTATTCTCTAAGAAGGGTTGCGTCTTTCAACGTATACAATGATTTAGCTCACTCTCTTTGGTAGTTGTATAAACACTCTAAGTGTTTTCCATTTGGTTTCTCAAGATCATAATGCATGAATCTTCTTTTAGCTTAAGGATCCTTCTAGGAAGCTATAAGGTGTACGTTATCATCTAATTAACATATTTTTTCGGGGAAATCTATGCTCTCTTGGCTTAGAGGAGTGTTGTTTATGTGAGCAACTTTTTGGCATACCATATTCTCTCCTCTAGGTATGTCCCCATCTCGACATCTTTTTCTTTTTGATAAATTCTCCTTATAGGCTTGTTGAAAAGGGCAGTTGTTAAATGATCATTTATAGTTGTTGAGCATCTTTAGCTTTTGTGTCCATTCTGGTCTAACAAGATTTATCCTGATTGTTGCGTTTAAAGCAACCTTGATCTTTGCTCCTTTTTCTTCACAACCTTCTTGATAACTGACAACGTTATCTCTCTAGGAAGTGTAGTCTTTTTGCACAATTTTATTATCAATGTGCCTTCCTTACACGGTAGATAGTTGTGTCAAAGTTGAATCTCTTTGTGTTAGGAATTTGATGAAGAAAATAGCTTTAGCTTGCGTCTCAAGATATCTTTAATATCTGAATTCAAACAGATCTCTTCTATTTGGCAGATGGAGATTCCCTGCAAACATAACATAAGCATGGATATTAAATTTTAAGTACGAGATTTGCTTAGCCTATGTGTATCGTCTGATGCTTGTTTTTGCCTTTCATATATTCCTTTGTGCACCTTATCAGGCTTTAAGAAAATATTGTATAGTGTTGTATCAACTGTCAGACAAAACACTTTCGTCTTACATGATCTGTTGTTTTTGTCGTCTTACATGATTTTTTATTTTTTTGTCTTACATAATCTGTTGTTTTTATCATCTTATAGGTGAAGTGTGATCATGATTTACACTTAGTTGTTTTGAAGCACTAATTAAAACCTTAGTGTATTAGACTTTTGTCTTAACAAAGAGTCCTTAAGACTTGTATTCATTGAAAAGACGCAATCCCTCCTTAGAGAGCTAAATCAACAATATAAACTAGGAAAGAACACGCAAACCTTGTACCTGTCGTAAGACGCAAACACTCCCTGGTATGCAAACCCAAAGATTTGTTGATCAGACAAACACATAACCTTTCCACCTTCCCTACAAAAAAAATTGTGTATTTGGTGACAATTTTAGTATGACTGTTATTAAAAACTGTCATAGTTAGCTGTATAATACAACACTTTAATGACTACCATGTTTCATATTCAAAACATGACATTTACAAGTATCACTTAATAAGGAGATCAATTTTTTCCCTCATACATTTTTTCATTCCCTCAATCCATTTTCGTGAATTGTGAAACACAAGTACCTAAAGCGTTTTCCATCGCAGTTGACTCTGCATTGAAACCCTAATCGTTCTTTGAACCAGTCTTAAAAATTCCTCTCTTTGAACCTCAGTCCCAAAAATTTCTCTCTTTGAACCCTGTCCCACACTTTCAAACCTTTTGAAAATTTCTATTTTTGAACCCTATCCCTCACTGAATCCGACTATTTGTCACTATTACCTTGAATTCTCACTCTCAACATGACCACTAATCCTCACCCTGACCATAAACCATTAACTCCAACCCTCACCTTAACCTTTGTCACGACCTCGTCGACGATGAGAATAGCGATCTGAAAGAGAAATAAGAAAAATATATAGGAAAAAGAAAGAGATGAAGTCGCCACCATAGTTTATTATGGAAAACTATGGAAAAACCAAGAAAAGGGAAAGGATTGACCTTGCTTCTATGTATCAGCATCCATAATGGATGAAGAATCAGGGAATACGTAGTTCTAAAAGATAGATGAGTTATTTTGAGAAACTTGATATTTTTTATTCTTTTGAATTGTTATATTTTTATTATTTTTGAAAAATTAAACTTCATTCTTGGATATCACTTGACGCGTACGGTCTTTTGATATTTCACACGAAGTTAAAAATTTTCGAATTAAATTTCGTATGACGCGTGAGGCCATTTGAATATTTAATCAAAAATTTATTATTATTATTATTATTATTATTATTATTTTTAAAAATAAATCCCGCATGACGCATACGGTCATTTGGAAATTTAATTAAATCATTTTTAAAACTTTACTTTTTTAAAAAAAAATAATGGTGAACCCAAAGAAAAAAAAAAGAAATCTCAAATTAATATAGATAATTTATGAAGCTAAAATAAATAAATAAAATCTATAAGTTAATTTAAACCTCTTTTTTTAACTAGATAGGCTCAATCTCACATCAAAGCTACATTTAATGGAAAACAACCACGTTCTCTCTCTCCTTAATTTTTTATTCCAATTTAATCCTTATTATTTGGTTGCTGGAAACTAACAAATGGGTAAACCCAACACCATAGCTACGTTGCTTCCAATGTATTCCCTCTTTCTCAATTTAATACCAAATTTAGTCAAATTTTGCTTTATCTCTCCAATTCAATTCTTCATTGCACTTTCATATTTTTCCTCACATGTCACGTCAACAAACAAATTATGGGATAAGCCCAATTCACAATTTCACATATTTATTCAAAATCACTTCACTCACTTTCCAATTCACCAACCATTTATTTTTTATTGAAAGAAAATTTAGCTAAGCCCATTGTACTCATGTTTCTTCTTATTCATTCATTCTATATATATTTTAATTTATGTCACATCATCCTTTTAATTTATTTTATTTTCATTTCACATTAAACTAAAAAAACAAAACTAGGCTAAGCCCATTTCCACAACACTACACCTTATTCACTCTTATCTTTACTTTGCCAATTTTATTCATGATTTCATCTCCTGCATCACTTTCTTTATCTCATATATAGCCTAATCACCTACTCACACGTTGCTTATACTTCCAATGTCTTATTCCTGTTTTGTTTCTTTTACTTACGTAAATTTTAATCACCATTTTTAATTAATACCATGCCAAATCCGAAAAGAAATTGGGCCAACCCACAACCCGATACCACCTCATTTCACTCTTTACCTCAATTACCCTAAATTTCAATTAAGACTACAAGTAAAAGAAAAAAATAATGCAGTGGCAGCAGCGTCAATCCCTACATTTCTTTAACTTTACTAATTCATAGTTATTAATTACTCTTACTCTAGAACTCTAATTAGGGTTTAGAATAACTAAAATGTGAAGCGAAAGGGGATAAAGGAACGACGTTGTTGTGTGGCGAAAGTGATGACACCATGGAGGGGTGCCGTGGTTGTGGACGGAAAAGCTGTAGTGGAGGCTATAGAAGTGTGGCATGGAGGTTGCAAAGTCACGTTACCTCGTGGACGGAGGTTTTACAGAAACTTCACAATGGTTGAGTTGTGGAGGTGCCATGAGATAATGAAGATTGGAAGCGGCAGCACTAGGTTTGTTGTTTAACGGCGGCGTGGCTACCTTCGATGTTTGACGGTGATTGGTAGTGACAGGGAGAAGGTAAGATGGAGTGTGACGATGGCAAAGGAATATCAAACCGCGAAAGTGTCACTCGCTATTGTGTGGAAGTGGTGCTTGCTGTTAAGGAAGAAGGATGGCGGTGCAAAGGAAGCGTGGCTCGCCGAAGTTGGACAGTGACTCGGTAGCGATGAAGAGGAACAGAGGCGCTTCAATGCAGCATTCATTCTTCTCCTCTTCTTCCTTTTTTTTTTAGATTATTTAAACAATTTAAGGTTGCTATGGTTAATTTCTTGAATTGATTTGGTTTCTGAGTTTAAATTAGACTCTGATTGGTATTGATTGAATTTCTAGACTGAATTTATACGCAGATTTATTGTCTTGCAATGTATATGGAAACACAATGCAAGAACTGCATTCAGAATACATAGTCATTCAGAGTACAAAGCACATAATTACATCAGTGAAAAAGAACGAGATAATTAAAATCAGAGCATAGAAACATAACTAGAATAGTGCAGCAATGAATAAAAATCACAATCAGAACAACGATGAATAGAATCACAATCAGAACAGACCAATGCAGCAATGAGCAATAATCCCGATACCTCTTGAAGTCTGGTACAATCTACTGTTCTTTGGTCTCTTCTTTCTTCTCCTTTTCTGGATTCCCAACTTCTCAGCAGGTTGATGGCTCTTGAATCTCAAAAAGAAAGCTACGAGTCAACTCCAGACCCTCCTATTTCTTTTTAACAAGAATTTTTTATCAATTTGGTTTAATTAAAAAAAATTATTAAAGCATCTACAAAATTATGAATAAATCATTTATTAATAAAAATTTTATCAGTATATTTTTACCTGCACAAAATCGAATCGAGTATTGACAACTGTCAATCTTCAGCTTTATCGTGATCAATATATGTTTGTTTACTTGATAGGGTGTAGAACAACCTCACAAAGACTTGTTGTTGAATGCTCAGAAAGATGTGTCATGAAACACCCATCTCCCCTTCTAAGTATGCTTTATTCATCTTACCTCTAAATTGTCTATGGTTTAGGCGGTGGAATCTTTGTTTCATTTTCGCTCAGCCAGAATTAGCCTATATGTAGGAAGTGCATTATTGAAAAGTTGTTTGTGGGAAAAATTATTAGATTGCTTCCAAATAAATGCAAGTGTAAATCTTTATAGGTAATCAATTTAGTTTTGTGCAAGTGTAATATAAAAGTCATAGTGTGCTATGCTGACAATTGTTGGATACTAGAGCAAAGTAGCCTAGGGCTGCTACTAGACTCAAATGGCGGAGCCGTTTTCAATAGTAGCCGCAATGGTATTTTTTGCGTGCTATGGAGGTGTTATTGTGATATAAGCTTAAAAAACTATTTTTATTTGGGTTTCTTTTAGGTAAAAAAATCCACACAAAGGTTACCTTTGTTTGAACCTCTAATCCTTCTTGGTTCATACTCTATATAATTATTTGTTTTATTATATGCTTTGTTTTTCTTCTTCCTTTAGACTTTCATAGTTCACATTCTACTATTTTTCTCCTAATTTATTATGTTCTTTTTCTATTATCATAGCGTAAGCATGCCTTGTTTCCTATTTTTCAGTTTTAATATCTAGCCCACTTCCTTTGGAAGAAAAATTGAAGGAAAGGTAATATTTTTCTGTCAATATGATAATATGATATGTTTGTTTTGTTCCTCCATTATAACTAATTATTATATTAAAGTAAGTCATTCAATGTGCCATTGCTCTGTTACTCCATTAATAAGGGATGATTGCTGGAAATCACATAGGAGCAAAAAAATAGTTGTTGGAATCATGCATCAAGAGGTAAGTTATTCAAATTTTGATTTCTCAATACATCCGTAAATTGTTGTTAGAGATAAATATAGATTTCAGTGAATGAATTAATGTTATGAATGCTTTCTTCTATTGATGTTGAATCATTGATTTCTTACTTGATTGGACATTCTTTATCCATAAACAAGAAATGATCAACACAAAATCAATTAAAACCCATTTGTATTATAATTAAGTAAAAACAAAGAGCAGAAAAGAAACGAAAATGGAGAACGTGTCGCCATTGATCGCGATTGTCTCTCTCATTCACTCTCTCCACCATGAATCTATTAATGTCATTACAAACTCTGTTGATTGTCGCCGCGAGGATTACTGCACTGTTGTTATCATTCGTTGTTGTCTTCAATAACGTGGCGAACTTTAATATCTCCCGTGTGATTTCTTTGATGCATTCATTGTCAAAATATGGAGGAACCTCTGTCGTGTCATCATTGCCGCTGTAGAAGCCATCTCTGTGGTGCATTATGGATAGTCACCGCCGAGTCACCATGGTTTAGTGTTTTCCCTACAATGGTCTCTTAATTCAAGGGTGCAAGACGAAGCGTGAATGAGCATAAGTTATTCAAATTGGGTTTAAATTTGTGACTTTTTAATTATTTTATATAGAAAAGAATAAAAGAAAAGAAAAGAAAAAAGATAGTGTTGATGTTGTGAGAACATGTAGCACTATCAGTCCCCTGTGAACCACACGTGAGCACCGCCTGATCCCTTTCACTATCATGGTCCTGTGGTACATTTCATTTACTATACCTTTACCGCATGACGTCATTCTACTAAAAAGCGTATCACTTTAACTCTTTTCTACATATCCTACCCGAAACTAAACCCTCTAAACCCAAAGCCAATACCGTATGATGTCATATAGGAGCACTATGATGTCATCCTCGTATCTCAAAATGTAGAACCGTATGACATAATCCTACATCCAGAACCTCAATCGTTTCTCCCTAATCCTAAAACTGTATGACGTCATTCAGAACCATATGATGTCATCCAACATCTAGAACCTCAATCGCTTCTCCCTAAACTTAAAGTCGTATGACGTCATTCAGAACCATATGACGTCATCCTACATCCAGAACCTTATCTCTTTAAGCCCGCAATTGTTTCTCCTCAATACAGAATCGATCACTTTAAACCCACAATTGTTTCTTCCTCAACCCGAAACCCAAAACCATATGTTGATACGAAACCAAATGATCATTTGCGGAACATGACTAATATGTCACAAGGCGAATACAAAATTGTATGAGGATGCAGAACCGTATGCTGATACGAAATCGTATGCCATGTGGTACTAAATGCCCAATGCGGCACCGAATGCAAAAGTGGCATCAGATGTCTAACATATCAAGCCAAATAATGCAAGTCGTAACTGGATGACGTAAGCTAATACATAACCGTATATGCTATGCGGAATTAAATTCCCATGTAGAATTGACAACATCCGTTGAATACTATCTCAAGATATTTTCTCAGAAAAATATAAAAAAAAAATATCAAATTTCTAAAAAATAAAAAATACGAATTTTCACAAAAAACTAAAAAACATCAAACACTCAAACAAACAATTTTCCTTCAAAACTATGTATGTCCTTATTTTTCATCATTGACGGAAATATGTAGGAATAAGGTCAATTCTTGTTGGGTCCTTTAATTTAAAAATATTTTTTTGTTCTTCTCTACAGTTTTATTCTATTTTGGGAAAAATAAACATTTAATAAACCAATTTAGGTTTACTCATTTGATTAAAGGTGTTGTCTTAGGACAGGCGTTATGAGGGTGCTAATACCTTACTCACACGTAACCGACTCTCGAATCCAATCCTATTACGTAGATCATTTCTTTTCTGGTTTTTCCATAGTTTTCCTTAATAAATATGGTGGCGACTCCATCTCTTTTCATTCGCTTTCCATTTTCATATTTTCTCTTTTGGATCGTTGTCCCGTTGTGATCAAGGTCACGACATATCTGAATGACAATAATCCAATGTTATTGTCAAACAGTCAGATTATAACCCATTGTTTGAAATTTCATATCGGATGCAACTAATTAACTCCACTAAATTACTTATCTTTAATATTTACTTATTGATGATCATATTGTAATTCTAGCGTCTGATAGATTACACTTGATGAGTGTCTGACTTTAACCAATCTCTTGAAAAGATAGATTTTAAAAAGATATATATTTTCATTAATATTTTTTTGACTAGTCTTGTCTGATAAAAAACAAGAGATGTATCTTCAACATCTTATATCAATTATGGCCAAATAGACTTATTTGAAAGGTTGCTTTATTCTAAGCTATTTTAGTCTAATTAGTTATGTGAGACACAAATTTTATAACTCAACTGAATCACTTAATTAACATATTTTTGTGTTTGCTATCGTATTATAGATCTTGTGTGTGATCAATCAATACAAATGCACATCAAATACATAGTTTTAAACATGCTTTGAAAAAAAAAAAAAGCATTTAGATTTGTATTCTCACAACAACTCTCCTTCTTAGGTTAGCGCAGATGATAATAACATGCAAAATAATGAAGAAAAAGAAGGGAGAAAATATTCATAGTAGTTTGTATTGCTTTATCTACTACAACATATTGTATCGAGTTCTTGACAAACAAACCAAGTTTAGTTAAGCAGACTAATGTTGTGAAGTAGACTAGAGTATTTTTTTGGGCTTGTAGTCGCTCCTGGCTAATCCCTTGAGTAATCATTCCCAAGTCAGTCCTAGCTTAATGAGTAGTTTTTTTCAACCCACTCGTGGTTTAGTGAGTATTCTTTTCCAAGTCACTCCTAGATCAACTAGTATTCTTTCTCAAGCCACTATTGACTTAACGAGTATTATTTCCCAAGCCACTCCTGATTGAATGAGTATTTCTTCCTAAGTCACTCCTCGTTATTCCCTTGATTATTATTTTTTGTTAGACTTGAGGAACGATGGTGTGATTGTGGAAAGTTTCAGAAACTTCATCTCACATGTTCTTATGTGCTTACAACATGCAAACATGCTTCGATGATTTTGACATGTACATTAATCATGTCTACTCATTGGACGAAGTGAAGAAAGTGTACAACAATTTGTTTTGGAGAGTGTAGACACAAAAATTGTCGGCCGATGCACGAAGGCCCTCAACTCTGACCCTGTCCAGAAGAAGAAGTTCCAAAGGTTGTCCAAAGTCATCAAGAATTAAAACTGAAATGGATATCCATAAAGAAGGTTGACTAAAGCAATCCTTCTATTGTTACACTCTAAGGCACACTAAGAAACCATTATCCCAACAACCCTAGTCTAAAATGATCAGCTTCCCATAATTAATTATGTTTACTTTTCTAAAATGTTATTACAATCCATGAATGAATAAGTCATTTGTTTATGCACGTCCCATTAATATAATCCCAAAATTATCAACTCACTTATACACAAATTTTACTTGATTACAAACTATTCAAATTGTTAAGATTTTTATTATTATTATTATTATTATTATTATTATTATTATTATTATTATTATTATTATTATTATTATTATTATTATTATTATTATTATTTTTAATCAAAGATGCCTACCATGATAACTTTGTTCTTTAATATTATAAATTTACACTTCTTTAAGGGTTATATATCACAACATTTTTTTTTACATTCAACAATTTCTGAAAATTTAAGAAAATTTAAGTTTATTTTGCTAAAAAATACTACATAATTTGATACAATTCTCAAAAATTATTTTTCAAAACTATTACTTTTTTATTTTATATCTAAATTATTTATTCTTGCTAAATTAACTTATATAAACTTCTATCCCTTATTTTTTTTATAAATAGTATTATTAAATATATACCTTTCTCATTATTATTTTCGAATAATTTTGATATTTATAGACTTTTAGTCCAAAATTTTTCCTCAAATTATTTCTTTTCAAGCAATTACTATCTTTTTACATTATTTTTCTCCTATTCTTCTTCATAAATTTCTTTTCTTTATATTTTTAAAAAAGTTTCTTTCTTTAAGCTAGTTGTATTTTAAAATAATTATTTCTTTAAACATTTTTGTTCTCTAAAATAATATATTACATAAACTTATTTCTTAAAATTAATATAGGCTTTACAACTCAATCAATTCGATTACATCATATTTCATTCCTATTTTACAATGTTTTTTCTCTTTGTTTTTCAAAATTTTTCTTATTTAAAATTTTTGCTAATTTATACTTCTTTAAAATGTATCTATTTCTAAATATTTATTTATTTAATTGTTTAAATAATTAAATTGTACAAACTTACTAAATGTAATTAATTTGTTCTATTTTTAAAAATAAATTACACTTTTATATCCAAAAATTTCTTTTCAATTCATTATTTATTTTTGCATATTTTTCCCTTCCAATTGTTTTAAATTTAAAAAGAAAAATGAAAAAAAAAAGCCACCTCTTTGGAACGGAATTGTAGGTGGTATTCCGACCAAATTTGGACCAATTACAGGTCAGAATTTGGCTTTCAAGGAATCAAGTTCTATATCTAAAGGAATACTACAGTTTTGGATAAAAGTTAGAATTAGATAAGCACACGGTAGACTATATTTAGGGTGTTACTTATCTTGTGAGAAAAAACAAGTTTTTCTCAAATGATGAAAATGCTAAACAATATTATCAGTGAACTAGAATTTAAAAAATTGAAAAGTTAATTGAAAAGTATAACGATAAATCTTTTATGATTTTTAATGCAATTCTAACAATTCAATTTTATTTATTTTTTTGATTGTTTTAATAAGTGCTTTTAAGAGTCAAGTTAAAGAGATTCAAAATTTATTTTTATGTTATCTTATTATTTTTAGTATTCACTGTTGAATGAAAATGTTTCAAGAGTAGCGCTCATCTTTATTAATGTGTGCTGTGTGTTTTATTTTTGATTATTTATTTATTTTAAATAGTATATAGTAATTTTAATGTCTACATTTTTTTAATTTAAAATTTGCTTCACACTTTTCTCTTCAATTTTAATTTTTTTTAATAAACATATATTATTACTAACAAAAGTTTCTATTATTACGTTTTAATTAGTTTTACACATTTTATTTAAATTTAAAAATAGCCGTGTTACTTTATTTTTACATAAAAATATTTAAATTCACAATCACTACTACTATTATTCTCTTCATAAATTAATTATTTAAGGATAATTTTAAAATTATTTATTACTATTGCAAAAAAAACTTAACACTGATAATTAAATTAACTAATTTCTTTTGATAAAAATGAGTTAATTAATATTTCTATTTTAAATTTAAGGACAGAGAGAATAATTCCAAACACCGTGATAAATTTATTAATTTTTAATATAATTATATTAAAATATTAATTATAATTTTGAAATATATGAAAAATCAAACTTGAAACAACTTAAAAAAAAAAAAAAGAAACTTTACGAATTTCCCATTCATTCATTTCTTGTGTACTACTACAAGACAATCAGCAAGCATGGCTTAGTTCTCACTATTCACTCGCAAACACTATTTTCTTTTCCGCAATATTATTTCCTTGGCGCTGGGTACCAAAGAAGTCGCTAGAAGAATTAAAGAAAAAGGAAAAATAAAACAGCTAACAACCCAAGAGAGGGAAACGAAAACTGAACCGAACCACGCGACGAGAGAGAGATATGCGATTGCGGTGGCGGCGGCGGTGGTCAGGGTTGTTGAGTCCCCGATCGACGGCCAATGCAGCGGCTCGTTGCGGCGGCGGACGGCGGCGTTGATGGCCCTGCAGATGACTTGGCAGCCGAGTCTCCTGAGTCAGAAACGCAAAACCGGTCCTCCTATAGGGCTTCGTAACCTAGGCAACTCGTGCTACCTCAACAGCGTCCTCCAGTGCCTCACCTACACTCCTCCTCTCGCCAATTTCTGCCTCACTCTCCAACACTCTTCTCTCTGTAACCGGCTATTCAATTCTCGTTATTCTTTCAATTTTAGTTTAATTTCTGCGCCTTGACCTAATTTTTGTGTTCCGTTTCGAATTTTCAATTCAGGTAATTTCTCTGCGTCTTCGTGTCCGTTTTGTATACTGGAGAAGCAGATTGCGCGTTCACTGAAATTGGATCTCTCGCACGACGCGCCTTCCAAGATCCAGAGCTGTATCCGGATCTTCGCCGAGCACTTCCGCTGTGGCCGCCAGGAGGACGCGCACGAGTTCCTCCGCTACGTAATCGACGCCTGCCACAATACCTGCCTCCGCCTCAAGAAGCTCCGCCGCAAAGGCGGAGACGCTAATGGCGGCGGCGGTGGAGACGGTGGCGGGAGTACGGTGGTGAAGGAGATTTTCGGTGGCGCCTTGCAGAGCCAGGTGAAGTGTCTGTGCTGTGGATATGAGTCGAATAAGGTTGATGAGATGATGGATATTAGTCTTGATGTTTTCCATAGTAACTCTCTGAAAGACTCCATGCAAAAGTTCTTTCAGCCTGAGGTTTTAGATGGCAACAATAAGTACAAGTGTGATAGGTAAGTCACCGGGGGTACAAGTGCGTGAGTATATGATTTGATTTTTAAATATATGTTTGGAAAAAAAAGTTATAGTTCCTTAGGTCTTGCGTGTTTTGTTCTCCAATGAGAATTGCAGTTTCACCTCAACAATAAGTATAAGTTTTTAATGCAAACCTTTATTATGTGAGATGAGATAGAACTATAGTTCTGATTGGAAAATTGGTTTTGAGTGATTGATGTTCAGTTGTAAGAAATTGGTGGCGGCTAAAAAGCAAATGTCCGTACTTCAAGCACCCAACATCCTTGTGATACAACTAAAGGTTAGTTATGTGTATATATTTAGTTTGTTTTGGTCGTTAGGATTAGTGGTGGCCTGGGATTTTTGAAGGATAGTGTGTTGATGAAATTTGGATTGTAGAGATTTGAGGGCATATTGGGTGGCAAGATTGACAAGGCTGTTGCATTTGAAGAGGTTTTGGTTCTTTCTAGCTTCATGTGCAAAGCAAGCCAGGTATGTTTGGTGTTTGTTTTGAACTAGTTACCACTACAAAAGGGTGTGTCAGTTTTATCATACCAGCATCTGCTTTGGACAAAATCAGAAATATATTTTATACTTCTTCACTAATCAGATCGACATATCACTATAATTAGGTTGAGTAATAGCAATTTATTATGTTTGCAATGTCTCATGCTCACCAGAAAACATTTGTTTTCCTTTTTAATATAATTTTCTTTTTTTATTGATTTTGTACTAATTTTGTACGTTGTGTTTATAGTTTAGTTTTATTTATAGTTGAGTTGTATTTATGATTTTTAAGATTTATTGTATACTCTTGTGTGAGCCTGTCATGTTCCTTGCTTTCTAGGGCATGATACAAAATGTGTAATCCATTCTAATGGTCTCCCAAAATTTGTTTTCTCACTCAACCAAAATAGCCGCAATATTGGACATGAGTTTTTGAGGTTGAGTAGAGACTTAACCAAAATTATAATATGGTATAGGAGCCTATCCTAGAGCCATTCTTGAGCTACCTACATTTGCCATGATTTAGGTTGGAGTGTTGGAAAGTTGCTTTAATTGCGAAAAACCATTAGTCCACCCTAGTTGTGATTTCTTTGGGCTGCCTTGATTGTAGCATTGAATGGGGTGTGTCTAGTCCTCACATTCATATCTTCAATAGCTAGAGATATGTTTTAATAAAAGTTAAATATCAACATTCAAACCAATTTTGTTGTTTAGAGTTAGAGTCTCTGTCCTAATTTTTAAGATAGTATCAAAGTCAATCATAAATCTATTGTAGGATCATTTGCATTGGTAGTTGAAATGCTCTAGACTTGTAGTTTTGGGTGTGAGAGGGGGTGGGTTTGGAAAGCCACATGAGTTGCTACCACTCTTAGGCTGGAGAGGGCTACCTCGGAAGGTTGACTACTTGAATTTAGAGAATGACCAAAAATCACTAAGTATTATATACATATATATATATATTGTGTGTGTGTGTAATGAAAAAATGAGAATGAGTAGAAGACTATGAAAAGGCTACAACCTATGACTCTTACTCGTAAGCTAGATATATCCAAAGGGGTACACAATTTAATAAACAATTATGGGTAAATAGTTGGTTAATATATTTTGTTTTTAGTACAATAAGAAATAAAGAAAAATTACTTTAAACCTTTTAGTATTGTTTGAACTCTATGGTTAATATAATGGAGCACGTATTTGGTCTTTAGTAGCTATCACTTGTGTTGATTGAAGAGGAAATTAATGTTAATATGCAATTAAATTTAAAGGAACCACTAAGGATTTTAAATTTACAAAAGCATAAAGCAAAGGGTAGAGGACTCCCTTGAAGGTTAATTGCATATTAACATTAATTTTTCTTCTAATAATACACATGACAATTACTAAAAACTAAACATGTGTTTAATTACATTAATCATTAATAGAGTGCAAACAAAATTAATGAAATTAAAGTTTTTGTACTAAGATTGAAATTTTTTTTGTTGTGCTAAGAATGAAATATGTCAACACTTATTGCATTGAACCGACTATTTACCCAACCATTATTTAATGCTCCCCATGTTGGAGATATAAAATTTAAGCAACAAGCTTGGAACATGAAAATTGAATTCTAGGCCCTCTTGAAGCCTTAATTAACAATCACTTCCTCCTTGGTTGATACTGATACTACCGCCTCCTTCTACGAGGTCCTACCATTGTTTTATGGAGGGTACTATTTGGGTTGCAACAAAGAGATGTTGAATGTCATTAGCAAAATAATCTTGGGTCTTCTTCCGCCAAAAAAATATATCTTGAAGTATTTGAGTATTTTTCATGATATCAGGCTCAATTGATTGCCATAAAACAAAACATATCTGGAAGTCATGCTTTTGTCATTGATCTAGTTTGCTCAGGATAAGTGTTCATTACAGGTGTAGAAACAAAGACTCGGAAGATAGTGAATTAGAAGTGTTAGATGGTGTAGTACTAAACTTAGGTGTAACAGAAGTAATTGGTAGATGATTTGGAGAATTTTGAGGTGGTGTAAGAGTGGGACTTAAGCTAAAATACGGATTTAGATCTTTGATAGAGTTGGGTACATGAGGAAAAAGATCGATATAAGGAAACCTATGTATCATTAAAAAGAACATCCTTGGAGTTATATACTTTTCTACTTGATGATATACACTTTTAACCCTTGTGTAATTGAGAATATTCTAAGAATAAACATTCCTTAGATTTAAATCAAGTTTATGAGGAAGATAAGGTCTTGATAACGGAAGCAAGCACGACCAAAAGCTTGGAGAAAATAGAAATGTGGATCTTTATTGAAGAGAACAAAATAATGAATCGCAAAGTTTAGAGAGGTTGTAGGAAGCATATTTATAATATATACAGCAATGGTAGAGCATAGTCCAAATTTGTAAAGGAAGAGCATCATGATGCAATAAAGTGAACCAAATCAACAATGTATCTATGTTTCCTTTCAACAACACCATTTTGATGTGTACGAGGACAAATGAGTATGTGATTAATACCATGACGGGTTAAAAAATTAGTAAAAGGTCGTTACTCTCCAGCCCAATTAGATTGAATATTTTTTTATTTTTGAATTAAGCTCTAACTCAACCTTTGATTTGAAAAACAATCGGTGTTTCAGCTTTATACTTTATTGGAAAAATTCAAGTGAACCTTGAATAGGCATCAATAAAGAACACAAAATATTTATATTCTGCATGAGAGCTGGTCCCAAAGATCACTAAAAATTAGTTCTAAAGGAGAATAGACAGATTTAGAGACATGAGAAAGCAATTTATGTGATTTGCCAATGTAATAGGATGAGCAAAAATAAGAGTCAATTTTATTGGATGGAATGAGTCATTACAATTTGCGTTACATGACTGTTTCGATGACATATTCTACCGTACCACAAGCGAACATTGTTATTATTATGTACAGAAGATAAATTGACAATATTTGCTTTATTTGTATCAACTTTAACACTATTAAACGAAGAGCTAACTGTGGCTGAATGACTGAGAAGTTTAGAGGATGACTACAACTGAGGGGAATGATTTTGAATCTTGAGATTATTAAAGGAATAAAGGCCATTAACACCAACAATTCCTTGAAGAACTTTATTTGTTCCCTGAAGTTTGACAAGACACTTATCAGAATTAAATTCAAAGAAAACAAAATTATCCTTAGCAAATTGACTAGCACTTAAAAAAAAATTTAGTAATAGAAGAAACGTCTAACAAATTGTTTAGCTGAATGTGAATCATGAGGTCATACAAGAAGAGAAACCAACACCACAAATACTTAAACCTTCACCATTGTGTATGAAAACTAGCACTAGAATCTGGTATCCGAGACATATTGCCATTTCCTTAAGACTTGGACTTCATTAATATTGCTATTGGTTGAGCATTGTTTCCAGGCTTTTTATTAGAATTCATCAAGTATTTAAGGTTTTATATGAGTGACCAGAATAAAGAATATACCAGTGTAGCAGGATTAGTGAAGTACAAGGACTCACAAGGTTGATAAGAAATATTAGATCTAAAATGACAATCATTGGATGTGTGACCAAATTTGAGACAAACGTGACATTGAAAATTGGCGAAATTTGCCACCACCACGACCTCTGCCATAACCTCCACCATAAGAAGTAACTCTAGTATGAGAGTGACCACGATTACCACCACCACTACCATACGAGGCTTGAATATAATTCAATGAAGGAGATACTAAACTTGACATCGCAAGCCAAGATTTGTTTCATGACGACAAAGAAGAGCTTCAATTTCAGCAACTGACAGTGTACGCTTTTTACTTTCAATATCAGAACTATTAGTTCATAACCGAAAGAAAGTTCTTCAAGAATCACATCAACATACTCTTCATGACAAACTGGAACACCAACACCAACGAGTTCAACATAACTTTTAATCTTGAGAAGATATTCTTCCATTGTTTTGGAATAAAGACGAACTGCATGCATCAGAGTATGCACTGTTGTGCACAAGATTCTGTTTGAAAACCAAAATATTCATGAATCTTCTCCCAAATCTCATAGGAGTGATTGGAGCCAAGGGCGTGAGAATGAATAGACTTAGATAGAGTAGAATGAAGCCAATTAAGTAATGTTTGGTCCTGAACTTCCTATGCTTCATATTTAGGATTAACATGATCAAGTGTATGATTGTTTTCAATGAGATAAAGAGTTGGAAATATGGGATTCATAACAAATCGTTGTAGCTCGTGTGATTTGATTACTGGTTTAACACGTTGTCGCCAATGAAGAGGAACACGTGAAGAGCGATTCATGAAAGCGAAATCATAAAGAGTTGTGTGAGCAAAAACTCATGAGTCGTGAGAGTTAAAATGCAGGAGTCGCGAGAGCAAAATCACACAAGATGCAAGAGCAAAATTAGAGTAATCACAAGAGCAAAGTCACGAAGAAGGTGACGAAGAGGAACCCTAGATTTGAAGAAGATGGATCGTCAAAAAAATTGCTCTAGATACCATCTTAGAGAAAACAAACAAGAGGACCAACTTAAATTCTTATTATTTCATCACACTTGAAATAAGAGAAGTACACACCTGTATATAGGCGCCACTTACATCAAGAGCTATTGTTAATAATAGCTGATTGTTGTAAAAACATTGTACAAACTAACTATATATATATACTAACACTTAAATCTATGTTCAAGATTATAGTGACTCTTTTGTTGCTAAAATGATATCTATTTGACTTCTCCTTTCTGTTGTAACTATTCATTATTAGAGTCTTTTAGCATGACATCAAGAATGTATTTGTATATGTTGATTTTGTCGAGAAAGTCTACATGGAGCAATCTCCTAGATTATGCATAGAGGGAGTCGTTTGATATGGTATGTTGTCTATGCAAGTCCCTATGTGGGCTTAAGAAATCACTCTGTGCATGGTTTGAGTGTTTTTGGACTATAATCCAACAGTTTGGAATAATACAAAATGATGTTGATAATTTTCTATTTTACTGTCATTCTCCCAATGATGTATCTATCTCATTGTACATTTGGACGACATTGTTACCACAAGCAATGATAAGGAGAGTATTGGACACTTGAGGGTATTTCCTTGGTGTAGAAGTTGCATAGTCCAAGGTTGATTTGACCATATCTTAAAGAAAATATGCACTGAACATTCTAGAAGAAACAAGGATGTTAAATACTAAGCCTATGGACACACCGATGGATCCAAGTGTAATTCTAGTACCTAATCAAGGAGAATCATATTTTAGTCCTAAGAGATACAAAAGGTTAGTTGGTAAGCTAAATCACCTCATTATGACTCTAACATCACCTTTGCCGTGAACGTAGCAAATCAATTTTGAAGTTCTCCTTTATTGGAATGCAGTCATATTAGTTATAAAGTATATTAAGAATTCTCTAGGCAAAGGCATCATTTATCCTTTGAATATAAACTCATACATACATTGTGGTAATATTTAATTGCAAAAGGTTGGCTAATTTAGGACTTTGAACTAAATGGTGAAACATCAAAGAGGCTAAATTACTAATTATTAGTGTGCCACTTACAGTAATAAGACATAAATTGCTTGGTGAAGGCTAATAAAGGTTCAATGTTTCTCCAACTCAGGTTGACATCTTTAAGAATGAATGGTCTAACATTGCTCATATTGCCCTCTCCCGCACTCAGTTTTGATATTATTTTTGGCTTCTTTTGTAACGGGCATCCTTTTGTAGGACCCACAGCCAGAATATAAGCTCTTTGGCACTATTGTCCATTCAGGCTACTCCCCCGAATCCGGTCACTACTATGCTTATATAAAGGTTTGTTAATTTTTAGTTTATCTGTACACAAATTATGTAGCCTGATACATCTATATAACTTTTAATTGTGCCAATCTTATTTCCTTTTTTGTTCATAGGATGCAATGGGTCGGTGGTATTGCTGTGACGATTCTAGTGTAACTGTTGCAACCCTGCAAGAAGTTTTGTCAGAAAAGGTTTACATTCTTTTTTTCTCTCGAACTAATCAAAGGCCAGTGTCAAATAGTATTTCTCTTGCTTCAAACGGTGTAAAGCCTCATTCCAATGGGAGCCAAGCATCTGAGTTCCCAAAGGTTGGTGTACCACTGAAAGCTGTGCATGCAAAGTCTAGTTCTGAGTTATCTCCATGGAAGGATATGGCAAGTGTAGCTAAGACTGCTAAAGTACCTTCCAGCTTACGAGTGAAGTTTGACATTAATGGAAGTTCTACTTCCAAAAGAAGTCCTGCTCCTGTAAGTGTGAATGGGAAAGTTGATGTTTCTAGGAATCAGCCTTTATTAATAAATGGACATGTGAAAGATTCGGTTTCTTTGGAAAATGGTAAGAAAGATCCTTCATCATTACCCACCAGGAATGGTATTGACAAAAATAAAGTTGATATTGACAAATGCAAAAGAAAGGAGTCGACACTTTCAAATGGTCACAGTGGTAATCAGATGGATGATATCCATTCTGTAAAGTCGAATCCCAGGGAAGGTACCGATAAAAGCAGGGTAATAACAGGCAAAGGTTCTGACAACTTTAAGCTAGAAAACAATGGCCTCAGCAATAAACCCAAAATATCGGGGAATAAGAGAAAGCTACATGAGGACCCTTGCATTTTACTTGCACATGATGGTCAGTCTCAAGCAAGAGTTCAAGAACTGAAGGACAAGTAAGACAGTTATATTCATTTTTTTAGATTATAGTTTAATGATTTTTTAAATGATTCCTTGCCATGCTTTATGCTTCTGATATATACGGAAATTTTGCATATTATACTTTTTTGTCTGTGTTTCATAGCTTGGATTGAGACTTTGAGTTGGGTTTAGACTGTTGAAATTGGTTAATGCTTGTCATTTTTTATTTATGATATCTTACTTTTACTGAGGCTTTGTTTCAATAATCTAGTTGGTGGGGAAGGGAATACAAAATTTTGAATCATTACTGATACGAACCAGGAAAGTATGATAGAACAACCTACTCTAATTGTATTAATGACATGTTTCAGCTAGAATCAATGAGATTCAGAACTGGGAATACATTTAGCAATGGCAGAATAACAAAAATGATAACAGGGCAATTTATAGTGTCCAATTCTCCCCCAAGTCCAATACAATGTCAGCCTTCTCCCGTCTCCCTACAACCTCCTATACTTTCTCTCTAACAACTTGTGCACACACCCCACACCACTAATGCCAATCCATTAGTTAGGCCCCTAATTCTCTCTCCTTATTATGATACAGTGTGATGCCTCACTTTTGTCTCCTCCTAACTACACCTTAAGCCTAGTGGTCTTTTCACATATAATTTGGTATCGAAGTCTTATAGCATTCCAATTTGTAGGAAACATTGTCCAATTACTAATGTTTATAGATCTTCTTCAATTTTTTTCATTGCATAGTTTATCTCTCTTTCCTTCTATCCTCAATATCTGACATGCTAAAAATATGTTGATCTGTTTAGGGTTAATAGATTTATATTGTACTGAAATCTTCATGCTTGTGATTGGTCACACCCAAACTAGTTGACTTACAAGTTAGCAAAATATGCCTATTTCTTGTGACAACACTTATATACCTATTTCCTGTAACAATCCGTTATACAGGTTTTCATTCTGAAATAAACTTTTTTTTATGTGCGAGTCATACTGTTTTCTTTCTAAAATATTTTCATTACATGCCTTATTCTGATACCATCTTTTCAAAACATTACTCAGTCTTGGGAAAGAGGTGAAGTCATATTTGATATCCTGTGGCTGGACAAATGTGGTCTATGAATTTATGCGATCTATAAAGAAGTTACGGGTACAAGAAGATGGAAATTTAGAGAATGGAGATGAAACAAGGTACGGTTGATCATATTCTACATTTCTTTTTCATTGAACCATTGATATTACCCACAAACATGGCTGTTGCAGAATTTTGTGAATAATAACACTCACTAGTTTAACAAATTACATTTTAATTACATAAGAGACTGATTTCCAATTGTGACCATAGAGGCCAGGAGAAGGGATGTAGTGTTCTAAAAATGAAGCTTTGGAAAAGTATGATTGACCACGAGATGTTATAGGAAACAATTATTTATGACCATTAGAGAGGACTTCATGTATAACCATGGATTCTACTTTATTGTTGAGTTTTGAATCAATTTGTTGTAACCTTCATATAAGATTTCTATGGAATTAATGTTATGTGGATTAATTTGAGAAATATAGAGATATGCATTATAGTTGAGGAGATTTAGTTATAAATTGGTTGGTAATGTTGAGAAAGCTAAAACTATGATTTTTTTGGTTGAGGTGATGTGGGGTGGGGTTGGCATATGTGGTTAAGTGAACGTGAAGATTTCTTTTGGTTACTAATACAATAAGTCAATCTTTCTTACCAATTTTTTCCCTCTTTTTGGTTCTTGTGTGGTTTGAAAGAATTAATTCTTTGGTTTAAGGAAAGGAATGTAGGAGAATCACATGATACCATTGGGTTCAATAAACTCAACAAATTCTATAGGATAATTCGCCATGCAATTATGGAGTTCAGGTGTGTTATAGTTCCATATTGCATTGAAATGGACAAGTTGAGCAAAACTAAGGGTCACACAATTGAACAATTTAAATTGAATGTCAAACATTCTCATGTGAAAAAGTAGAGATAATCAAATGGTGTCTTAGAACTATTTGATTTTATGAAATTGAGGTTTGTATTTTCTAGAATGCAATCCACCATTTGAACAAAACTATGCAAAGAGAAAAATGTGTAATCAAGGTTGTGATAGGAGAGAAGATATCTTTGAGATTTTTGTGAATTTTATGGATTTTGAATAAGTCAAATATTTGAGAGAGAGCAAAACAGGAAAAAAAGGTTTATGAAACTGAGAACCAAAGAGAATAATGAATTTAAGCTTTTTAGTTACCTAATAAACTATAAGTGTTTTAGTAATTTAAAACCGGAATTATTATGAGAATGAGGACATGAAGGATATGTACATACGTGTTCCTATCCCATACCCAATTTAAAAAATCGGGTATGATCCATATCCGGTCTGTGGAGATTTCTTGTTAAAATTGGGTCGGATTCAGCCAATGCCCATAAGTACGAGTTTATTTTCCATCCCTAATTGCAATACATCACAATACTCACAGAAATATTACTCAGTCTCCTTTTTCTCAATTTCATCCTTCAATTCCTATAGTCCATTATGTATTTTCTTGAGCATTTTAGGCTGTTACAATGCTCATTCAATGAGACCATAGCTTTTCTACTCGTCTGTTTTCTTTAATAATCAATTTGGAAACTAAGAACTGAAAGTTCCCTTTCTCATTTCTTAATAAATGTACAATGATAATTGTGATTTGACTCGCTGGTTATAATCCTTCGTGTGCACTACGAGCAATGCAGGAAGTCGTTAATTAGAGATGCGCAGGTAGCTTTCAAATCAAAGATTCCCGAGTCGTTGAGAAAGGATATGATTGAACGAATCCAATCCTTTATCCAAGAAAACAATACAATTTTAAGGACCTTGACCTGAGCATGCGTACGAGGTGAACTATTAGTTTATGCTTATGCAATTTTCCTGTTCTGTAAATCTTTAAATCAGTTAGTCATTTGATAGTTTCTTTATCATTTTGAAATATTGCAGCATGATGATCTTGTCTTGACAGTGAGGCGTGGTGTGTATACTCTGTATTACTAATTATTGTAGTGATGGTGGTACCCTTACTGGGATAAGTTTGGGTTTGTGACATACTAACTCTTTGAGCTAGTGCTGGCGATAGGAGCAGGAGAATATGGAGACTTGTTATCACCAAAGCTTGGCTTTATGCTTCTAGTTGTTTCATGCATATTTGAGCTAGAAGTTAAGATTTCATGTCTTGCCATAAGTTTTCTTTCTCTATGTAGGCTGTGAAGTTGTATTGAATCTTGAGGAGAGCATGCCAGGAGTTCTATTCATTCTGTACAATCTATTTTAGTCATGTGTACTGGAGCAAAATCTTAATTTTCTATAAAATTGCTCAACAAATTTTGCAGCGAAAATGTGGCTGTGCATGACTTGTGATACATGCGCTATCCAATGACTGACTGTATATACTTAAAAAGCATAACTTCCTCAAATATGTGAGATTTATGATTCAGTTTTGATGAACATCAGCAATTAAGTAACTTGGTTACAAAATCAAGAAATTCCATAATGTTCGTAGAAGCTGCAAATATTTTGGTAGACAAAACTCGTCTCCAATCAAATCTTCAAACTCGTCTCGGACTACTCGCTCATTTCAAATCCTCTGGACCAACTAAACTTTTCGTCTGCATTCATTATTCTGGAAATTTAGTGTTTTACAAGTAGAAGTTGTGGCTAAAAGATACAAGTATGGCGGAAGAAAATGAAGATAAAAAAGTAATCAATCCTGGTGACGGTTATGATTTTGTTGTGCATTAAAGCGACATTTCTCTAAAATTTGGTAACACTTTTTCTTTCTACAGTCATTATTCTACCTACACTTTCATGTTAAAAAAACAAAATCTGTTTCAACACGCTGTCTTCGTCATTATAATCATGTTGTCACTGTGTTTTCTTTTTTTCTATTGTACCTTCAGTGCACTCACATTGCTATTCTACTCATGTTGCTAAACTCGATTGTTGTCTGGGGCCTTTAGAAAGTTTGGAGTTTCTGTGAGGGCGACGCAGAGACGATGGGATCGAAGAGAGATAGAGATTGAAACTTTAGATTTGTAATTTTTTTTCCCGTTCTGGAAACCATTAACAGAAAACTTTCTAGTAGTTCATTAAGTCCAAAACGAAAAAAGAGATATTTATGGAGTGATTTGGAAAACATCTCATTCCAAAATGCTTATTCTAAAAAGTAATCCATATATTCTAGAAAGTTTATTTCAAACAACTTGTTCTGAAAATCTTTTAAAAAAATTGTTTTGAAATATTTTTAGAGTAATTCGGAAATACGGAAATATATCTTATTACTTGAAAGGATATAATTATGTTTTAAAAGTTAGGAAAGTGAAATTACTAATAATGGGGGTGCAAAAACAAAAGTGTTTTGGTAGAACAATTCCAATGACTACTTTAATATTTATAAGATTTCTATAACATAATTTTTGAAAACAAATATTGTTTTTAAGAGATGGAGTCCCACCATAGTTTATTACCTAAAATCATAGGAAAACTAAAAAATAAAATATCTGTGAAGCAAGTTTAAGATTCGGGAGTCGATTTTGTTAACACTCTTACAACACCTTCAATTAAATAAAGCAAAAACGAGTGTGGTTTTACGAAATAATAACAATAAAAATACGAATAAGGATAAATAAAAAGAAACAAATAAAAATAAACAAAATCCATCACAATCAAATAGAATTATTTGTAATTAAGTAGAATAATCATCAATTATTATCATTATTTGCAATTAACCAGACTAATAACCCATTATTACCAGATTTCACTAGCCTCCCCATTCAAATATTCAATTAATTTTTATCAATTTTTAATTAATTTTCGTGCATTAAAATTGGGTGACTGAAATGATAGCCAGAATATTCAGTGAAGAGAGAACATGTGACATGACAACACTTTAATAGAGAGGGGTGCAAATAACAATTTTTATTTTTCGTTCTTCTAGTACCCTTAATGGGTTGGACCTCAATCAGGCTAACCAGACCAGATCAAAGTTGTTTTATTTTATTTTCTAAATGAACCATTTATTAAATTGGGTCTTATTAAAAAAATATTTATTTTTTTTGACTAAGCTCTTAATGGATTAGACCTCATTCAACTTTTTTTTTATTTTTTGAAATTTATTTTAAAATAGACTCAACACTTCCTTTTTGTCTTTTTGTTGTTTTTTATTATTTTTTTACATTTTTTTTAAAAATGATAAAAATTAAATAATACATTTTTTTAATTTTTAATTTTCTACTTTTTTTTATTAGAAATAATTTTATTTGTCCATACCAAATTGGATATTGACAGTTGCCCCTCCTTAATTTTTACCAAATATTTTGATCTTTCAAAAAGTATTATTTGAGTAAGAGATAAGTAAGGAAAGAAACATTAATTTCATTCAGTTTGAAAATAAAATAAATGTATGGACAAAAGCTCAAACCTTGCATTGTAGGGGATCAACATACCGAAAGATAAGAGGAAGAAGTTGGTAATGACCTTGACTTAATATAGATACGAGAGGGTCACAAACCTTACTGAAAAGTAAAATGTGGAGATTCAACATTGAGTTCTTTCTCACACACGAGTTGAAAAGTAAAAACTGGAGATACAACGCTGAGGCCCTTCTCCAAACATGCTTAAAAGTGAAATTGGAGATACAATGCTGGGTCCCTTCTCCAAACATGTTGAAAAGTAGAAATTGAAGATACAACGCTGGGTCCCTTCTCCAAACATGCTGAAAAGTAAAATTGGAGATACAACATTGGGTCTCATCTCCAAACATGCTGAAAGGTAAAACAAAAGATACAATGTTGGGTCCCTTCTCTAAACATGCTAAAAAGTAAAACTGATGATACAACGCTGGGTCCCTTCTCCGAACATGCTGAAAAGTAAAAACTGGAGATACAACGTTGGGTCCCTTCTCCAAACATGCATAAAATGAAGATACAACGTAACACCCTTTCTTCAAACATAAAACTTGTGAGCTTAGGTTTAAACCCTGAGAATCTGATTTGATTGAGATTTTGAATGCATGCATGAAATGAATACACAAAACTTTGGGCTTTTGCCTGAAATTTTAATTTTCCTAAATGTTGAATGAAACTGAGGTTTTTTGAATGATTTGGTTTCGGATTTTGTTTTAAATGAGTGTTTGAAAGTCAATTTTGAGAAAATGCATATGTATAAAATGTTGAAAAACTATATTTAAGAGTGCTTGAAATTTTGGAGAAAATGCATATATGGATGCGTGATGATTGATGTAGCTTTTTATGCATGTGACTTTATTTGAGAATACAAGAAAACTTGCGTGAGGCTCTTTTTGTTTATTGTTTTTGTTATTCTTCAAGAAGATAGTATATACAAAATGTCAGTTATGTACACAATATGTATAAAAATGATTTTTTCCCCAAAAGAATGTATGTGCGGATTTCTAGATATTTACAAAAATGATTTTTCTCTTCCCAAAAGATTTTCAATGTACGATCAAATGTTCCTTGTAAATACTGAATTCATTAGATGCCGGTTTTTCCATAAAGATCTCATAAGTTGAAGCTCATGCCAACAAGAGATAATCACTAGCTTTATGTTTAGAAACACAACTTTGATGAATGCTTGAGCCCCTAGGCAAAGGGTAGATGGGTAAATGAAAACTTGAGGCATTTGTAAGGTATAGGGAAAATACATTTTCGGACAGGATTGCCCTAGTTTCGGCTGGTTAGGCTTTAGGTTTGATCGAAAGCATGACTGTTTCCGATAGGGAAAAGGCTTTAAGGGAAGCCTCGCCCAAATTGCCCCAATTTGTATGTGTTAAGGTAATGCTAAGGTATATGTAAAGGATGACTTGTAAGGCAAAAATTTGATAGTAAGAGTACAACTGCAATCAGATTGCCCTAATTTGTATGTACAAGGGTAACGAGGTGTGTATGAAGGCTTGGCTACTTCTGTGATGTGGAAATAGAGTAGCAAGGGTATGAAAGAAATATGATTGCCTTAGTTGATGCTTCATTCTTTGTTGGATTGTAGATTGGCAAAACTTTAGTCGAACAAAGGCATTCTGATATACTTCATTTTTTTTTTCTTGACACGTATTATTAGTCACATCTTGTTGTTGCAAAGTTAAGCTTTATGAAAATCGTGACAATCATTCATCAATCAATATGGACTTTATTGGGCTTGTAACATGGCCAAGGAGTTAAAAGGTTACAAAGAAAAGCATATAAAGACTCAAAAATTATTTTTGGGTTTTATTTTGAAATAGGGATCACCAACCAGGTGTTGTAAACAGCCAAAGTTTTCCCGAATAAACTTTCTGTCATTATTTTTCCTCTTCTTTCTTTTTAGAGAAGCCCTTGATGTACTCCTTCTTTGAAGAATTTTTCGTTTTCTTTCTTCTTTTTTTCATTCTTGAGAAGATTTTGATGCATTTCTTCTTTGATGAACATTTTCCTTTAAAATTTCGGGAACTCTTAATGATATTCCTTTCTTGATGAATTAGGAGTTATACAATTTGCTTATAGATTTCTTTTATTGAAACCTTAGACTGAGTTCCAGCATGTTGATGGTCCTCTATTTAGGGTATTTTGAAAGAAATATTTATTTATTTTTGGCTCAAAAAGGGTACGAAGGATTTGCAAAAGTGTTTTGGATGAAGAAACATAACCTTATATCATTTTCAATCATGATTGCTTAATTTTTGAAAAGATTAACAGTGAAACAAAATTTAATGACTTCGAGAACGCGTCAATTTAGTTTTACATTTTTCTTGTCTTGCCCTTTGCTATGTAGGTTTTCAATCTAACAAACTTTTATCATTTTGCTTTTATTTTGAAAGCCTTTGAAGACAAGAAATAGAGATAATCCTTTCGCTAGCAGTTAGAAACACAATGTTTCTACCCCAATATAAGAATTTTCTTAGGCACTGGCAACCCTTGAGGCAAATCCTTGGGAATTTTAAGAATTTTAGGCTTTGTGAAAATTTTGGGAAGGTGAAAGGTATCAAGCATCACCCGAGATGGTCTATTTAAGAAAGCCAACTTTTACCTCTGTTAAGCATTTTGCTTTTCCAGATTCATTTTTCCATTTATGATCTTATGAACTCAATAATCCAGAAACAAATAAATCATTATATTGAGAAAGAACTTTTGAATTTTACAATGAGAGTGCTAATATTTACAATACAAGTTTGTAGAAAAGAAAATCCTATCATTATGGTAGAGGCAACTCTTCCCTGTCCATCCTTGTGAGGCTCAACGCACCTCCAAGCAACGCCTTTTTTACCACGTAAGGGCTAAACCCTAAACGAGGCAAAGAATGCATGTAAGACCAATGGGAATCTATTGATGGACTGTGGTGAGTAGACTTAAGCATGCAAAGGGAATTGATCAAAGCAAAACTTCCCAACTATTCACATTTGACCACATTGAGCCACACAATGCCACATGTCTTAATACCATTGGTAGTCAAAAAGGTAAGGGACTAAAAAGCAACTAATTTTACAACAGAATCTGCAATTTCCCCATGCAACTAAGTATTGTCCCATTGGAGCCTCAAGGTACACCACTCCAACCAAAATTGTTTTGTAGGTGAAAATGAATTTAATTCAAATTTGCTCTATTTGCCTATATATTGCATTCATTGTGCATTCACTTTACATAAACATCAAATCCACTCCAAAACTCATCTCCAAATAACGCTGCCATGGCTGCGTCGTCCAACAACCCAAAGAAGAGGATAAAGCAAACTGTAAGCTTTGGCGGATTCATTGATACACGAGGGCACCTTGAAGGATGGTTTACTAGCATGCATGAATTAGAAAGTGTTGAAAGTTGTTAGCACCAAGAGTTGCTAGAGGATTTGATGAAATCAACAAGTGAATGAAGTCTAAAGAATCAAGAGGACTACAAAGAGAACCATGAAGTTTGATGAAGCTTTTGGTCCTAGACTTAGGCTTTGTGTATGTGTGTGAGTTTTGCTCTTGATATAAAATCATATGTTGCATGTTTCATAATTCAAAGTAAGCTCCAAAGTTAATCTTGGTTAATCAAATTAATCAAAGTTTCCGAATAAAGATGTTTTAGAAAGAAAATTAATGAATTGGCTTTATTCTGAACTTGATAAAGTTTTGTCTCAGAAAAAGTTTAATTGATTGAATAATTATTGCAATCGATTGAAGTTTTAACAGATTTAAAACCGTTTGCCTATATAAAGGAGAGGTATATGATTTTCAAGTATCAAATTTATTCTATGCAAACTTTGTGAAACTTTCATAGAGAGAAAACGCGCTAGACACCTTGAGAACTTTTGATAATCCATTCTTCTCTTCAAGAACACTAAGTTTGGAGCATCACTTTGGTTGTGAATCTGTGTAACAGTGATCTTATACAGAGCTAAGTGTTTCTACTCTGTTCTTAATTCCATTGTAATCTGTTTGAGTAGAATCATTGTTATAATTATTCTATTCTTGATTCTTCTTGTACTGTGAGGTTGTTGTTACATACTACATAGGGTGTGTAATTGTAACTGGTTTAGTGCAGTAGGTTCTGCATTGGTTGAACAACTGTTGTAGGGTTCAGTAGGTTATTTACTGCTGGGAGCAGTGGTTGCTTGCGGTTTGCAAGTATTGTATTGTGTAAAACTGATCTGTTGTGATCTTTTTAGTGGAAATCTTTGCTGGTTGGCAAAGGAATGGACATAGCCCCTGAGGAAGGGTGAACCAGGATAAAATCTTGTCTTTCTTTCTCTCTTCTTGAACACTTCTTGATTTTGTTCTTGGTTGCGCAATTAATTGTTCTTCGCATATAACTGATTGTTATTATCTTCTAATGTTATCTTTAAGGCTTTACTGAAACTGTTCTATACTTTAAGTCTTTAAGAACTCAGTTTTCTTGAATCAATTGATATATCTTGAATATTGTTTTAAATTGAACAACTTTCATTGTTGTTGATCAAAATCTTACTGTGAACTGTGTATCAAATTGTTACTGCATTTTCTTTAAACAAAGTTCTTGATAATACTGATTGTGATTCATCAATTAATTGATTTTTTTTACTGCAGTTGCTTTCTATTTTGAATATATTGTTTCCAGTTTATTCACTTGTTTTCCGAAATACTTTCAAGTTTCAGTTTATTGCTTTAACATCTGATTTGACTAAATTCTTACCATACCTTGTTTCAGTTAAGTGTTTCTGTTCTGGAATATATTGAACATTTACTGTACAGTCCATAAAATCATTTTTCAGTAGTTTTAATAAAGAAATTTTCATCCAAATTTGAAAATTGATAATTGTTTGCGAAAAATTTCTAAGTTCAATTCAACCCCCCCCTCTTGAACTCAGCCTAAACTTATTTTACAATTTACAAGAATGAAATTTCCTATACTTATTTTTACAATTTATTAAATGATCCTCAAAGCTCAGAATAGTCAACATTTTGATTTGTGCAGGTGCTTCTGACTCTCCATTGGCTTCAGGTGTCTAACCGTGGCTCTTGTGGCTGGACCTTGTCTGGGCCCTCTTTCATCACATGCAGCATATCATTAAGCCTCAAAATTGGGTGCCTATATTTTATTGTGATGTTATTGACTGCTCGACAATCGCAACACATATGCCATTTTCCATCTTTTTTCGGCACCACCAAGATAGGCACGACACAAGGGCTTAGGCTTTTCTGAACCCATCCCTTTCTCATTAACTCTTGAACTTGGGACTCGATCTCCTTTGTTTCTTCAGGATTTATTTTGTATTCTGGTCTATTGGGTAGACTAGCTCCAAGAACAAAATCTATTTGGTGTTTTATACCTCTAAAAGGTGGAAGTCCTGTAGGACCTTCACTAGGGAATACATCACCAAATTCTTTTAAAAGTTTTTCAACCAAAGGAGGTAAAGCCTTAACTTCAGGAGTAATGGAAGAAGTGCACGTGAGTGTTCCTTTACAAAGAAGGAGGTATGGAGGTTGTTTAGTAAGGAGAATGTGTTTTAAATATTTCTTTACAAGATGATTCTCCTTCTGAGTGATCTCGTGGGAAGGAACACCAAGCTTGCACACCTCAAATTCACTTTTAGGACTCAAGTTTGAGATTTTTGCACTTTTTTTTCGCTATCTAATTTATTTTTCATTTGAACTTGATCCTCCAATACTTGAGTAAGAGGATGAAGTACAAACTTCTTCTCTTTATGGGTGAAAGTAATCTCGGTATTTAGACCATTATGCATGGTTTTTTTATAAAATTTCCACAGTTTACCTAATAATACATGACAAGATTCCATGGGAGCTACATCACATAAAACAATGTCTTCATACTTACCCACGGAAAACTTGACTTTCCCTTGATTTTTAACATGGATGTCGCCTTCTACATCGAGCTAAAGCAACTTATATGGGTTTAGATGGGGGATAACAGTCAAGTTCAACTTTTCAACCAGTCTAGTACTACACTAGTTACAGCACGACTTGTTGTCTATGATAAGGGAACATATATTTCCAAAATTTTGCAGAGTATGAAAAATGTTCTCTTTTTGAGACTCGTGTTGCAGACTAGACTGATTGTTGAGGGTCCTATGGATCATGAGTAGATCACCCTCACATGTGTATGCATCCTCACTATTTATGGTCTCAGAGTCTTCACTCACACTTTCACATGCGGCCTCATTCTCACTGCTATATATGTCATGGCCCCTCATAAGAATGGTTCTCATACAGGGACATTGGTGTTGAGAAATATACAGGCCGAAGTTCGAGAGGGGGTGAATTGAACTATTAATCCTTTTTCAAAATCAAGTTGGAAAGAATGAATATTTTTATAGATCAATGATCACCAAACAAAGTGCAGAAATCAGTCAATTATATTGGCAAAACAGTAAGCTAAACTGGAATTTCTATATGCGCCCAGTAAAGCAGTTAGCTAAAATGTTAAAACAGTCGGTTGAATTTTTCTGGCAGAGTACAAATAGAGAAATAACAAGATAAAATTGCAAATCAGTTTGATTAAATTTCACACTCCAGCGCTTAGAAAAAATTTACTTATTCTGATTTTAATCTATTAAATTTTTAAGCAGTGACAGTTTCCAAAAATTAACAGTGAATGAAACTTAAAAACTTCTTTCAAAAGCATTTTAGATCAAGAGTGATTAAATAAGATTTACACAAGATTTATGTCCAGAAAAATAGTTAGCTAAATCAGAAAAATAATTGGCTAAAATTTGACATCAAAGTGTATAATCAATTTTTGAACAATGATTAACAAAACAGTGAGTTATTCAATTGTTCTAGGATTATTACAAACTGATTCAATTGTTAGAAATGATTTGTTAATCAAGAAACTTGTAAAAGATCAATTACACAAACATTCCAGAAAGAAAGTTGATTAAAATCCCATTTCAATTAACTGTTTTTGCTACCAGAATTAAGTTTTAAGTGTTGTCAAGAAAAACAATCAACAATTTCTCAATTTAAACAAGTTGTTTATACTAGAACATCAATTTTGCAGTGTAATAGTCACATGAATGAAATTGCAACTAGATAGACGAGATCACACAAGGAATTTTATACTAGTTCACTCTTTCTCAAGAGCTACATCCAGTCCTTTGCAAAACCATGCAAAGATTTCACTAAAACCACCAAGTTTACAATCAAATACACAACAAAGACTCAATCTCAAACCCTACAAGATTGATCTAACCCTTATGCAGAACCCTACCACATAAGATGCAGAACCCTACTGCAAAATGCAAAACCCTACTCCAAAATGCAAAACCCTACTAAAATGTATTATGCAAACTTTAGCCAAAACGAAATTACAATGAATTACGATACCAATTATACTCAAATGCCCTGTTCAAGTATAATGCAACACAATAATCAATTATTTATGAATTGTAACCAATTAAGAGCATAACACAGCAACAAAACAAATCTCAAGACAACAAGAACCACTTACCTGTGATGAGAACAAGTTGTTGGATGTTCCTTCCAATCAAGTGAAAGCAAAAATCCTCTCAAGAATGATAATCAAGGATGATCTTAATCCAATCTTGATCAACCTCTCAATTCTTGAAGGTTTCTCTCCAAAGAACTCTAAAGTGAATGTTAGAAATGTTTTTCAAACTCAGAAAAGTGCAATTCACAAGTGAAAACCTGTAGCCCGCATGGTTTTATAGTGACACCTACATTGTTAAGTAAAATCAATCGGTTGATTTTACTTCAGCACAAAAATATGTAAAATAAGGTTTAGACCGAGTTCAAGAGGGGGGGTGAATTGAACTTGCAAAAACTTTTCGCAAATCTGATTTGTTATTGAAGCAGAGAATGAAAATTATTTATTCAATCGATTGACTATGTAATTCTGGACTGCCAGGTAAACAATCGATTGTGCACAGCGGAAGATATCAGAGATAAACCCAGAAATCAGTTAAACCCAGAAAACAGTTTGCAGTGTAAAAATGTTTTAACCCAGATTTAAGATGTTTAAACTCAATCCAGTAGATTAATCACAATCCAGAATCACAGTTGATTATGTAAACAGATGTTCAGAGTATGATTAACAGTATGAACAGATTTTAATCCAGTTAATTTTAAAGATGGCAGTAGTGAATAAAAGCAATCAAGAAGAGTAGGGAGAAAAGCAAGAATACAGAATTTTTATCCTGATTCACCCTTCCTCAAGGGCTACGTCCAGTCCTTTGCAAATTAGCAAAGATTTCCACTAAAACAGATCACAAGATCAGTTTACAACCCTTGCTCCCAGCAAGTTACAAATTGCTCCCACCAGTAAACCGACACCTCACTGAACCCCTCAGCTAGTGTGTAACCAGTGCAGAAACCCACTGCACCACAACACTTGCAGTCCGCAAGCAACACTGCTCCCAACAGTACTCACCCTCTACTGAACCCCTCAGCAGATGCGAGATCAGTGCAGAACCCACTGCACCAACTCAATTACAAACCCAGTAATCAAAAATAGCAAACAGATTACAAATCAACAGGATCAGAAAAGATTACAGAGTGCTTCTACACAAAACAGATTACACAGAATGAAGATCAGGTGTAGAAGACTTAGCTTTGGTGCAGAACCAAAGTTGCAAGAACCTCACTCAAAGGATGCTTCAAAGATTCACGTTCTTGGAGGTTTCTTGATTTGAAAAGCTTTGCCAAAATGATGACCGCACATAAGGGGCAATATCTCTCTTAGAAAATCTCAAGGAATGCTTTTCGAAAGTCTTTGTTTTGATAATTCCGAAAGTGATGATTCTCATTCCTTTAAATACCCAAATCAGTTTTAAAAACAGCTTAGCTGTCACAATTTAATTAATTGAATAAACCATTCAATCGATTGAATTTGACCGTTAGTTTGACCCAGTCAAAGGTTTCAGTTGTAACAGCAATAACTGTATTTCAGTTGTAATAGAAATAACTGTCACATTCAATCGATTGTTTTAGAAATTCAATCGATTGAAAAACCTTTTTCCAGCAAAAACATTTTGGGTTATTTTTGTTAAAAACAGTTTTAATAAAAATAATTGTGAATCTTTTTAGCACCTCAGAAGTGATGAACCATGCCACTAGTGATTAAGGACTAAGCCAATCACCAACACACAAACCCAACTAAAGACCAAGACCTAATCACCCAACCATCTTCATGTTGGCACAAAGTCTTCTCTTGAATAATTCTGGTCTAGGTTGGTTCCAACAGATTCTTCATGAGGTAGTCTTCATCAGCTTCACATGCTAAGCCTTGGTGCTCACAATATTGACTTCATCAAATCACATGCTTAGCCTTGGTGCTAACAAAATAGTCAACTATTTTTCATAAACAATTGGTTGTTTTTGTTCTGTAGTAAATTTTCTCAAGCTTCAAAAATGATTTTTCACTTGAGTAAATTGGAGTTCCTTGCATGCAAATGATAGAATGATATTAAACAAATGCAAACAACAACTTAAGACACTTTATACTACCCCAACCAAAGTTGCATATGAAATCTTCATCAAGTCTTCCAAAGCTCCATAGAATTTCTTCATCAAATCTACATTCCAAGGGGTGTATCCAACATCTCCTAAGTTCATTCCAATATAATATGGGAAGCTCTTGATGGAGACGTCTTTCACTCACAAGGGTAGACCATCAGTGTATGGCACGACCTTGGAAACTCAGGGTAGCTAGTGGAACTTTTCTATCTAAACTCACTTGATGACACTCAAATAATTTTTCCACTTTCATCTTGCAATCTAAAAATGTTTCAACATATTATTTTCCATAGAAATGGAGAATTTCTACCTTGGTCTCTCTGACTTTTCTCTCTGTTTTCTGTATAGGGTCACTTTGGTAAAAATCAGTTAACCTAAGGATTTCTCTCAATCCTCTCATCCCCTGATTTTGTTCTTCTAGAAGTACTTGTTTTTAATTTTTCTTCCTTCTTTCTCAAGGTCTTGAGTTCCTCTACAACTAGGACAAACCGAAGTTCAGTGTTTATCCTCAAAGCTTGAATTTCATTCAAAATCATTTTAAAGTCTGATTTTCCTCTAGACTCATTGCCACTATAATGATGACAATGTTGAGACATCTGAGCTTTGTATCAACTTATAAATCTCATTGTTCAACTCCTTTTATCAAAGATCTTTACCATACTAATAAGATGGTTTACAATATGTGTAAACCTCTTCTGTACATCTGCTATAGTCTCCCCTCGTGCTTTTCTATTTTCTATGTGTGTGTGCATGTGTGTGTGATTCGTTTAATTTCACAAGCACTTACATCTTACTGATGTTTCTTGTTAAAATCATTTGTCTTATAGAATACACATGATTCATGTTTTATGCTTTGTGATTTTCAACACTCAATCAAAATTATAGGGTCTTGCATTTTTCCTTAAATAATCTCTTCTTCGTCCTTATTTACATTAGTTTATGCTTTCTTCCATCCAATCCACTGATTAGAATCAACTTTCCTTGGAGCTATTCCATTAGGTTTTCTCATTAGATGATGAAGTGATGGAAGAAGTTGATTAAAGAATGGTCCACCCCTTCATTGCTCGTGCTTAAAAAGAGGGAGAAATATATTTGGTGCTAATGCTTAAAAAGAGGGGGAAATATATTTGAAGACCTTAACTTATGAGGAGAAGTATAAAAAAGGTATATTAGTTAAGGAGGAGCAAATTCAAGCAAATTGCATAAGGATAACGAGAGCTTATGTCTAGGGGGAGATTAAGGAGGAGAAGATCAAGTTCATTTGGAGTGACAAGAAGAAAAAGAATATTAGATTTTTTTCTTTCTACGATATTTTATTCCTGTGTGTAAAGTGTAACACACTGAGTTATAAAGTCTTATGGTTCTTTTGAGCAAAACAATAAGTCTTTATGTTTTTAAACTCTATCTCAATTACTTAAACTATCTTTTGTAATCTTGAGGCACTTCATATCACCATTGCATGCGCCACTTTGCTTCTTCCTTTGAGATTTGATGTTTCCATGTAAATTGAAGAGGATGCAGCGGAAGAATTGGTTTGGAGTTGATATTTGGATGTATGAAATGGAATTTGGAGTGAAGATAGAGTTAGTTTAGGCCAACATACTTAGGAGGAGGCTAGAGTAGAGTCTTGAGAGAATGAAGACTTCTCTAAGAAGAGCTCTAGAACTAGAACATGCTCTTTTCGCAACACTACAATTCTTATTCATTCCAGGCTTCCATTTTGAATTACACGAGCTTCCTATTTATAAACTAAAACGTGACTTGTCTTTCAAGTTTCTCAAAAATTCTCCAATGGGAGCTTGACAACTGGCAAGCCATGAGTGGAAAGGATCCTCTGTTGGGAGAGTGTCATTTGTCCAAGGTGACTTTCACCGCAAGCTTCTTATCCTCTACAATGGGATGAGGACAAGTGGCAAAAGAAGATTGAAAGGCAAGCTTTCATGTGACGCCTACTAGCCTCACTTGTGGTGTCTTCATAAGCTTGGAGTCTTTGCAAGCCTCAAAAAGTGCATGTCCTATGTAACTTTGATACAAGGCCTAAAGCCCAAAATCCTATTTTACTAGGTCCAAACTACAAAGCGCAAAGCCTATTCTATATTGCACAAAATACAAAGCCCAAAATAAATTCTACAGTACTTTATACAATTTTTACAAGTAAAGGTCTTGTAATCTTGAAGCTCCAAAATCTCTAGAGTGATCTTCTCCAATTTTGAACTTAGGCTCAGAAGTTTGTTTGGAGGTTCAAACAAGCCCAGTTAGGCTTAATCTCCTAATAAACTCCTGATTAAAGCTCTAGCTCAATGACCTCTTCATTCTTGTCTGTAGTCTTAGAGATGGGTTTGCATCATACCCCGCCTCTTGAAAAGGATAAATGAACTTGCTAAAAAAACTTTTTAAAGATTATTTTAGCAAATCTCTCCTTATATCAGTTATAGATTGATAACATGAAAAGTAAAATGATTAGGGTTGAGAGAGATTTACACAATGTATTTTTACACTAGTTTATATAATAAACTTGATTGTATTCAGTTCTTGATCAATATGATCAAGGTTCCACTAATGTAGATTAACGCTACAAGATATAAGACAAGTATTATTCAAACTCAATCACTTTTGGCTAAACTACAAGTATTCTTTTGACACACCCACTCCTAGCTAAACATGATATTCTTTAGATCCCACAACTCTTTGCTAAATATGAGTATCATTTGAAACACAAAACCTCTTGGTTAACACCAAGTTTTATTTAGAATGTAGCCAATCCTAACTATGCATAAACATTCACTACAAACATGGAATAAGCATTGAAATATTCAACATGTACTATGAATGCTTAACACTAAGTATCAACATTGTTTGTCCAAGTTTTTTGCTTATCTGACAAAGTTATATGAACACAATGTATTTTATGTCTATCAAGAATAGACAAAGTACTTGCATCAGATTTGATAGCTTATAAAGACACACTTTATACTTTATTATAAGCTCTTAATCAAAACAAACTTGGGGCCTATTGGATTCTGTTCTAACCACATCTATTCTCATTTCTTTTTTTTTTCTTGTATCCTATATGAAATAAAATGGCAATACAAATTTAAGTAGATAAATGTGTCAAACTATTCAAATTCATTTACTACTATCGTCTTTGCAATATTTCCTACATGCTAGATTATTTGCAAACTTTTTTACGTTTAGAAAAACAAGATTATCTCTTTAAATTTCTTCATATATTTAGATGTACTAACAATCCTTGAAGGACTACTAATGGTTATATTTTTTCCTTCCTCCCACTATACAAACCAACCCCTAATAAATAAGTTCCCACCAACTATATAAATGTAATGGTACAATGGAAGGAGGATTGCAAATAAATAAAATGTATCATTTTCTAAATTACCTGTTTTAGATGCAATCTTCTTCCAAGATAAGCATGAAGATGTGAATATTGTGGATTCTGATCTCGCTTTAGTTGCTCCCACTGTACTTGTTCTGGGGAAGATACTAATAGTTCTAAACTTATTGTTTCTTAAAATAATTCCTTGCAGAGTGCTGGTATGCAAGAATTTGGTAGCAATTTTCAAAAGAGACAGAGTTTAGCCTCTAAGCGGTTGGCTAATACGATCTTGGAGGAAGATGCTTCTCACTCTGATTTTGATGGTCATGAGATCTAGTCCAACCTCTCGAAGGCTCGATAGACTACCCAACAATGCTTTTATAGCTACTACTTCCATATTTGAAAATAAATGTAAGATGGTTTTTCAAAGTGTTAGGCTAATTTGTTAGAGAATAACTCTCCTAGATGAGTTAGATGAAAATGTGTACTTCAAGAAAACCAAGGAGACCTAAGAAAGGTGTTGTCAAAAGACATGTTAAGTTGGGTCCTTCCAAGAAGAAATAATGACAACTTTGTTTGTTGTTTGCAGGGTTTGTTCTACCATTCACCTCGCTTTCTTTGGTTTCTTTATCTTTGCTTATGAGTGATTACTCTCCTTTGATACGTATCTTTATGTCTAAATGATAATTCTTTTTACCTTTTAGTTTTAATTTTTATTTCTTTTCTACTTCCCTAGAGGATAAATTGAAAGTTTGTTTTGTTTTTTTTTTTTCCTTTTAATGGATTTGG
>Ga0209700_100251_pt1 | contig 93356 bp, 56 predicted proteins | sample SiratroredBW_FD_187528 | JGI IMG/M metagenome (GOLD analysis project Ga0209700, IMG submission 187528) | Root nodule microbial communities of legume samples collected from California, USA - Siratro red BW (SPAdes) (version 2) | ecosystem: Host-associated > Plants > Roots > Nodule | place: USA...
TTTTTTTTTTTTTTTTTTTTTTTTTTTTTTTTTTTGAAGAATGCATTTATGAATGCATAAAACTTGATTCTTTTGTTTTATTCTTTTTGAAGAATGCATATATATTATGCATGAAATTCGTTTTATTTTATTTAATTTTTATTTTGAATAAAAATGCAAGTTTAAATGCATCAAACTTTATTTTTTATTTTCTTGGATGATAACGCATATATTAGTGCAAGAAATTCTATTTCTGATTTTCTTGGATTTTCAATGCTAATGTATGCACAAATTTTTCAATGATTTTACAAATGGTGATTTTTTTTTTTTTTTGCAGTGAATTTTTCAAAGACAATGTTTCAAAAACATATGTACAAATTTTCCAAAAGAGAAAGAATGTACAAAAGATTATGTACAAAGAAATATTTTTTAATGATTATTTTTTTAAAATGCATATGTACGAAGAATTTGAAAGATCTCAAGAATATGTAGAAACCTCAAAGTGAAAATATGTACAAAAGTCTTTTTTTTTTTCAAAATTTCATAGTGTAGAATCAGATGTTCTTGGTAATCATTAAATTCATGGGATACCAACTTCCATTTTCGAGAAAATCAGGGACATTTGAAGCTAATGTCTGTAAAATAAGGTTTAGACCGAGTTCAAGAGAGGGGGTGAATTGAACTTTCAAAATCTTTTCACAAATCTGATTTGTTCTTGAAATAGAGAATGAAAATTCTTAATTCAATCAATTAACTGATTTAATTCTGGACTGTCCAGTAAATAATCAATTGTGCACAACGAAAATTATTAAAGATAAACCCAGAAAACAATTTACAGTATAGAAATGTGTTAGTCCAGATTCAAGATGATTAAACACAATCCAGTAGATTAAAATTAACCCAGAAACACAGTTGATTCAAATATATGTAAACAGATTCAGTGATCAGTTTATTAGGCGAATGCAAGCAGATAAAAAGATCAAGAAGAGAGAAGAGGAAATCAAGAACACAAAGAATTATCCTGGTTCACCCTTCCTCAAGGGCTACGTCCAGTCCTTTGCAAACTAGCAAAGATTTCCACTAAAAAGATCACAAGATCAGTTTACAACCCTTGCTCCCAGCAAGTTACAAACTGCTCCCAGCAGTAAACCCACACCTCACTGAACCCCTCAACTAGTGTGAAACCAGTGCAGAAACCCATTGCACCACAACAGTTGCAATCCGCAAGCAACAATGCTTCTTGCAGCACTCACCCTCTACTGAACCCCTCAGCGGATGTGAGAACAATGTAGAAACCCATTGCGCCAACTTAATTACAGTCCCAGTAATTGAAAATAGCAAACATATTACATAATAGCAAGATCAGCAATTGATCACACAATACTTCTACGCAGAACAAATTACAAAGAATGAAGATCAGGTGTAGAAGACTTAGCTTTGGTCCAGAGCCAAAGTTGCAAGAACCTCACTCAAGGATGCTTAAATATTCACGTTCTTGGAGGTTTCTTGTTTTGAAAAACTTTGTCAAAGGATGATCGCACAAAAGGGGCGCTATATCTCACTTAGAAAATCTCAAGGAATGCTTTTCAAAAATCTTAGATTTCTGAAAATGATAGTGCCCATTCCTTTAAATAGCCAAATCAATTTTAAAACAACTTAGCTGTCACAGTTCAATTAATTGAACAAACCATTCAATCGATTGAATTGACCGTTAGTTGACCCAGTCAAAGATTCCAGTAGTAACAGAAATAACTGTCACATTCAATCGATTGTTTTAGAAATTCAATTGATTGAAAAACCTTTTCCAGCAAAAATCAGTTTGGGCTATTTTTCTTAAAACCAGCTTTGATAAAAATATTTGTGAATCTCTTAGCATCTCAGGAATGATGAACCATGCCACTAATGATTAAGGACTAAGCCAATCACCAACACACAAACCCAACTAAGGACCAAGACTGAATCACCCAACCATCTTCATGTTGGCTCAAAGTCTTCACTTGAACAATTCTAGTCCAGATTGGTTCCAACAGATTCTTCATGAGGCAGTCTTCATCAGCTCACATGCTAGGCATTGATCTAACATAGTCCAGATTCAATCCATTAGAAACTTCAGCAAGCAATGGTCTTTATTGACTTCATCAAATCACATGCTTAGCCTTGGTGCTAACAATCAACATAGTGTAATTATCAACTTTTCGCTTGGAAACACTGTCTATATGCATGCTCGAACCCATGAGCAAAAGGTAAGTGTTTGAGGTATTAGAGAGATACTGGGAATGCATATCATCATATTGGATTGCCCCATTTTTGGTGTCCCAGTTTTGGGTGTCTTGGCTTGCTATGTTGGTTTTAAGCTTGAAGGATTTGCACATTTTAGGCTTGAAAGGTTGATCCTGAAAGGGAAATAGGCTTCACAAGACAAACCATGCAAACTGACCCAGTTTGTACGTACAAGGGGAATGGTAAAATTGGTGTGAAAGATAGTTTGTCTTGGTAAGGTGACAAAAATGGGTAACAAGGGTACGGATGAAATGTATATTTTTGCATTTTTGTTTAATTAATGCATGATGATATGAAAAATGCATAAAACTTTATTTTTCATTTTTGATTTTCTGAAAATGCATGAATGACTGCATAAAATTCTATTTTTTTTTAATATGAGAATGTATAGGTGAATACATCAAAACTATATTTTTTTATTTTTTAAATGAGAATGCATAGGCAAATGCATAACAACTTTATTTTTTTTTTCATGTATGAATAAGAATATATTTTTTAATGAATGAGAATGCATAAAACTTCTTTTTTTATTTCTTGAATTTTTTTGTTTTGATTTTATTTATTATTATTTTGTTTATGCTTGAAATTTTTAAGAAAATGTATTTAAGAATGCATGAAATTTCTAAAAATGCATTTATAAATTTTCTGAAATTTTTTTAAAATGCAAATGAAGGGATGAAATGGATGTATAAATTTGGATAATAAGCGTGCATAATTTTTTTTACAAGAGAATGTATTTATGAATGCATGAATTCTTCTTTTTTTTTTAGAAGCTATGAATTTCTTTTAAGAAAAGGAAATGTATGAATAACTAAATTTTTGCTATTTGACATCAACATTTTTTTAAAAGAAATATATAAGTGCAATGAGAGTGCATGAAATTTATTTGAGAATTCTTATGAAAATGCCTAAATAAATGCATGATGAAATGCATATTATTCATTTTTTGTTTATTGGATGCATGATGCCTATATTAAATCTATTTTTTATTGAATGAATAATAATATGAAAATGAATTCTATATTTTTTTTTTTGTTTCTTTGTTTGTTTGAATAAGATTTTGAAAATGAATGCATGAGGCTATGAGGATGCATGGATTAATGCATTGATTCTGTTTGAAATTGTTTTCTTTTTAAGAATGCATGTATGCTATTTATATGGGAGTACATGAAACTTTAGATGAGAATAGATTCCAGGAGATGTGTATGGAGGTGAAGTCCTAGGTGGATGAATGAATCCTATATTCTCCAGTATAATGAGAATGCATGAAAATATATTTATTTACATAAATGGATGTATCTAAGAACGAAATTATATTTCTGATTTATTTTTTTTAGTATTGTATGAATGGATGCATGATTGATGAGTCATTATTTTTCCCTATTTACTTATCTTTATGTACCTATTTTTATTAGTGATTTGTGTTTAACTGCTAATTATCTTCTCTATTTTACTGTTTCAGCTTTATTTATCATAAATTTGTAATTTTATTTAATTCGAATTTTTTGAGCTAATTTTATTATTATTTTCAAGACAGCTTTGGAATTTTATTAGGCTTGGATATTAATTCTGAATTGAAGAGGAGTTGCCATGTTATCAGTTTTTTTTTAGTGTTTATTTATTGGACTAGATTTGAAAGATTTGGGCCCCCTTTAGGTTTAGTGTTCACGACTGACCTAGGTCTAGCCGTTTATTAAAGGAGGTGAAGCCAAAGGAGTTCGGGACTCTCGACTTTTGGGATTCAATTCATTCTCTCTCTGGAAAAACTGGTTCTGTATTTATTTTCTTTCCTCTACAAGTTTTCCTTATGCAAATTAAGCATTCACATACATCATTCATTCCATTCCAACAACCCGTGACTCACTCTATTAAGTATGAACAGAGGCACAAAATTCATATTATAAATTAAGCATGAACCAGTAAAAGTATTAAGCACAAAAATAAATTGATGAAGAGTTAAGAGACAAAAAGAGCAAAAATAACACAACAACACCCTCAAAGCTTCTTTGCAATCTCAATCAAAAGGATAACCTTATAAATTAGTCTTCCATTAAATTTAAAGAAAGCAAACGAAGCTTAAACTTAAAACAAATTAAAAAGGGATGAAATTAAAAAGGAATGAAAACAAAATGTAATTGTAGAGGAAAGAAAAGAAATACAAACCCAGCTTTTCCAGAGAGAGAATGAATTGAATCCTCAAAGTCGAGAGTCCCCCAACTCCTTTGGCTTCACCTCCTTTAATAAATGGCTAGACCTAGGTTAGTCATGAACACTAAACCTAATGGGTCCAAATCTTTCAGTTCTGGTATAATAAATAAACACTAAAAAAAATTGATAACGTGGCAGCTCCTCTTCAATTCATAATTAATATCCAAGCCTAATAAAGTTCCAAAGCTGTCCTGAAAATAATAATAAAATTAGCACAAAAAATTTGAATTAAATAAAATTACAAATTTTTGGTAAATAAAGCTTAAACAATAAAATAGAGAAGACAATTAGCAGTTAAACACAAATTACTAATAAAAATAAGTACATAAAGACAAGTAAATAGGGAAAAATTATGACTCATCAGTCATGCATCCATACAATACTAAAAAAGAAATCAATCAGAAATAGAATTTCGTTCTTAGATACATCCATTTATGTAAATAAATATATTTTCATGCATTCTCATTATACTGGAAAATATGGGATTCATTTATCCACCTAGGACTTCATACCTCCATACACGTCTCATGGAATTTATTCTCATCTAAAGTTTCATGTACTCTCATATAAAGAGCATACATGCATTCTTAGAAAGAAAATAATTTCAAACAGAATCAATGCATTAATCCATGCATCCTCATACTCTCATTCATTCATTTTCAAAATCTTATTCAAACAAACAAAGAAACAAAAAAAATATATAGAATTCATTTTCATATTATTATTCATTCAATAAAAAATAGATTTAATATATGCATCATGCATCCAATAAACAAAAAATGAACAATATGCATTTCATCATGCATTCATTTAGACATTTTCATAAGAATTCTCAAATAAATTTCATACATTCTCATTGCACTTATACATTTCTTTTAAAAAAATCATGATGTCAAATAGCAAAAATTTAGTTGTTCATACATTTCCTTTTCTTAAAATAAATTCATACCTTCTAAAAAAAAGAAGAATTCATGCATTCATAAATACATTCTCCTGAAAAAAAATTATGCACGCTTATTATCCAAATTTATACATGCATTTCATCCCTTCATTTGCATTTTAAAAAAATTTCAGAAAATTTATAAATGCATTTTTAGAAATTTCATGTATTCTTAATTACATTTTCTTAAAAATTTCATGCATAAACAAAATAATAATAAATAAAATCAAAACAAAAAAAAAATTCAAGAAATAAAAATAGAAGTTTTATGCATTCTCATTCATTAAAAACTAGATTCCTATTCATACATGAAAAAAAAATAAAGTTTTTATGCATTTGCCTATGCATTCTCATTTAAAAAATAAAAAAAATATATAGTTTTAATTTATTCACCTATACATTCTCATATTAAAAAAAAATATAATTTTATGCAATGATTCGTGCATTTTCAAAAAATCAAAAATAAAAAATAAAGTTATATGCATTTTCATATCATCATGCATTAATTAAACAAAAACGAAAAAATATATATTTCCTACATGCATGTTCATCGTGCATTCATTTTATGCATCTTCATACGAATTCTCAAATAAAATCCCATGCATATGTTCATGCATTCTCATTGCACTTATGTGTTTCTTATAAATGTTGATATTAAATAATAATAACAATAAATTAATCTCATGACATTCATTCATACATTTTCAAAAATAGAATTTCATACCTTCTAAAAAAAAACAGAGAAAGATAAATAAAAGAATATTTTTATAAATGCATTTTCTTAAAAAAAAAACTTTTGCATGCATCCAAATTTCATAACGTCTATTTTATGCATTCATATATTTGCATTTTCAAAAAAAAAGTTCTATCAAAAAATTCATAAATGAATTCCTATAATTTCATGCATAAAAAAATAAAAAAGTACAAAAAAAACAAGACAAAACAAAACATTTTTTTTAGATGTTGCTTAATTAATTTGTATTTTTATACATCTTTTTATAATTTTCTCGCATAAAAAAGTTATTGCCATACATACATTAATTAGTTTTGCATGCATCACAAATCTTAATATACATCATACATTTAAGCGTGCATCATACATCTTCAAAGTTATCCATACTACATTCTACAACATGTTTTTTTTTCCTTCGAAAAAATTTTGAAAATACATTTTAAATGAAATATGAAATAAAAAAAATAGTTTTATGCATTCATTCATGCATTCTCATTCAAAAAGGAAAAATGAAAAATAAAGTTTTATGCATGCATCTATGCATTCTCTTAAAATCAAAACTGAAGAAATAAAAAAAAAAGAGTTTTATGTATTCATCTCAATCAAAACAAAGAAAAATAAATAGAAAATAAAGTTTTATGCATTCACACAAATGACTGAACCCCATTTTATTATTATTCACAGTCTTGTGAATTCAATGATCCATAAACAAATGACTGAGCACATTTTCCTTTTTTTTTTGAAAATTTAATTATTTTTTTTACAAAACACATTTATGAAATTTTGGACATTTTTTTTTTGAAAATGCATTTATGAATGCATGAGATTTTGGGAAATGCATATATGATATATGTTTGAACGATTTTTTATTTTTTTTTTTTGAGAAAATACATTTATGAATGCATGATTTTTTTGGAATGCGTGCATGATATATGTTTGAATGAATTTTTTTATAGATGCATGCATAAAAAAAATAGTTTTTTGAAAATGGATATATGAATGAAATTTTTGAGAATGCATATATGATGTACAAAATTCTAGAAAAATGCATAAGAGATTTTGTGAATGCATATATAGATGTTCACGTAAAGCATTAATTACTATACATGTAGGGGCCACATGCAAACACAATTAAGGATGGACATTGCAACAGTTATTGTAGGTCAATTTATAACCAAAACGACCTTTCATATCCCTTACCCACAAACCCTAAACCCATTCACTGGGAAAGGTTTTTTGACCTATTATCACACATAACCAAATACAATGGATAATTTCGATAAGCTTGATATAGATACGAGTGATCTTGAAAGCTTTCTCAGACGGTGTAACTCTAACACCAACCTCATTCCATGACCGACAGGAAATGTTGAAGTTGTTTTGCTCAATCGATGTTCAGATGATCTACCGAACACACAACAGTTTCTTAATGAATTAGGTGAAGAAAGTCACCGTTGAGACTTTGGGACAAATGCTTGGGAATGGGCCTAAAAGTTCATTGACTTCCACGGTAATTTCTTAACGTCTAACAGTGCAACCAAATGTGCACCTCATTTGTGTTCCTTTTGTTGTCAAATTTGGTGGATGGAGAAAACACGACAGAAGTGATGCCCTTGGCTAAAAGGAAAACGTCCACGAAACTCTCACTGCTACCTTGCATTGTCAAAGCCTGCCAAATGGTTTAGGGGACATGAAAATCACAGTCGAGGTTAACATTACACATTATATACAACACACGTTGTCTTTAATTCCACAAGTAACAGATTTAATGTTTTTGTACCCTACAGGATCCCATTGGAATTGCTTATGCCAGTGTTCATCACAAGGTCTTACAAAATCCTGAATTGGGAAGTGACATAGTTGTTGGATTTGTATTGATCTTAACAAATGTACTTCTCTTTCACAATATATCATTTTGTTCATGTGTTTATCTTACTTGGTTATTGAGGTAGTTTTTGTATTGTCCTAGGTCAAAATTTTCAACCCAAATCTAAGGGTTTATTATCTGAATATAACGCTGAATAACATTGTCAAGGTACAGTCTTCAAACAAGAAGATATTAGTGTGAAATTATACTTTACTTAGGCTGAATACGTTATGTCAGATGTACAATTAACAAAATTATTTAGGTGTTCAAATTTGATATTGGGCCTCCCAATGAGAAACTACTGAGAGCTTCACTCCCCTTCGTTCCAACAGGACCAACTGTAGGTATATTGACCAATTTTAACTCATTGTTCACCTTAATTAACAGCAAACATTACTACATAATATTTTGACATTAATTTGACTTCGGTATTACTTTCCTCCTTCCATATCCAAAGCATTTGGAATTGGTGAAGAACATAGAAAATGAAAGAAATGCAATTGGAAATCACAAAGCATCATGTAGTCTTTGTGTTTGTAATGTGAAAGTACTTTATTTTAGTATAATTTCATCATTGTATTTGTAAACCCTTAAGTTTGGTAATGGTTATTGTTAACAACCAATGTCACCTAATGTTACAAACGAATACTCCGCAAACGTTTAAGGTTTAAATAATCACATTTCAATTTAAGTTCTGCTCAGGTCAGCTGACATTGTACCCCACAACATAAATGCGTAAACCACTTTAGAACGATGTGTTTAACCCACTCTATTTAAGTGTTTAACTGACCAGAACCTTTTGACCATCCACCACAGACACCAATGTGTTTCCCCCTAACCAGGACAACTCATATGCTTACATCTTTCACATGATGGGATTGAAAAAGTTAAATGTAGTTCGGTCACGACAGACCACCTACCAATGCCATCAAACAAGGGACACAGGTGTTGCAAGATGACCACCACTACACATCCAACGCAATTAACCAAGTGTAATTAAGTGTTTAACGCATCAAAACTTTCTTACCACCCACCACAGCCACCAATTTTGTGCCCCCTCTCCTCCATAATTCAATCCTTTACATGTTTTACACCCTAGCATTAAATACAAGTGTGCCTTGCTTCCCCATGGAGCACTTACCAAGGTACATCAACCAAGGGACAGTAATCATGTACCATGACCACCCCTGTACATACTAATTGTTTAAACCTATTATATAAGTGTTTAACTCAGTTCAACTTTCTGACCATCCACCACAGTCATCATTTATATACCCCCTGACCTCTATACATCAATCCCTTACATGTTTTACACCCTGGAATTCAATATAAAAGTGCCTTGCTTCACCGCGGAGCACCTACCAAAGGACACTAGTCATGCACTATGACCATCCCTTCACATACTAATTGTTTAACCCTATGCATATAAGTGTTTAATTCAGTTCAACTTTCTAACCACTCACCACAACCATCATTTATGTGCCCCCTGACCTCCATACATATATCCCTTACATGTTTTCCATCCTGGAATTCAATATAAGAGTGCCTTAGTTCACCGCGGAGCACCTACCAAGGGACACTAGTCCTGCTCCATGACTACCCCTTCACATACTAATTGTTTAACCTTGTGCATATAAGTGTTTAACTCAGTTCAACTTTCTGACCACCCACCACAGCCATCATTTGTGTGTCCCCTAACCTCCATAGTTCAATCCCTTACATGTTTTGCACCTAGCACTGAATACAAGTATGCCTTGCTTCACCACAGAGCACCTACTAAGGGACATCAACCAAGGGACAGTAATCCTACACCATGACAACCCCTGCACATACTAATTGTTTAACCCTATGTATATAACTGTTTAAATCAGTTGAACTTTCTGACCACCCACCACAACCATCATTTATGTGCCCCCTTACCTCCATAGGTTAATCCCTTACATCTTTTCCACCCTGGCATTCGATACAAGAGTATCATGCTTCACCGCGGAGCACCTACCAAAGGACACTAGTCTCACGCCATAACCACCCCTTCATATACTAATTGTTTAACCCTATGCATATAAGTGTTTAACTTAGTTCAACTTTCTAACCAGCCACCACAAGCATCATTTATGTGCTGCCTGTCCTCCATAGTTCAATCCCTTACATGTTTTGCACCCTAGCATTCAATATAAGTGTGCCTTGCTACACTGCAGAGCACCTACCATGGGACATCAACCAAAGGTCATTAGTCCTGCACCATCACCACCCCTGGACATAGTAATTGTTTAACTCTGTACATATAAGTGTTTAACTCAATTGAACTTTCTGACCAACCACCACAGCTATCATTTATGTGCCCTCTAACCTCCATAGGTCAATCCCTTACATATTTTCGATCCTGGCATTCAATACAACAGTGCCTTGCTTGACCGCGGAGCACCTATAAAGGGACATCAACTGTAAAGATGAAAAATAAATCAGAGTTAATTAAGGGGATTAATGGAGATGCGAATGTCATTGTTCATAAGCCACTGCCATGTGATGAAGAAACGGAGTTGGTTACTCAAAAAGGATAGCTGGTGCATGAGTCATCCAGTACGGGGCTGAGAAGGAACAAAAGGGAGAGAGCTACTAATAGGAGAATGGAAGATTACGTTTGGTAGCTAACCCATGTTGATTTTCCTGATCCTTACCTCTGATAATTTTGTTATGTTATTTTCTCTCTCCCTTCCAAATTCTCTTATTCCTAAATTCTCTCTCATCAATTACAGGAATTGTATGTAGTGCAGGAATACCAAGCAGTGGACGGGTATTGCTGAATTTAATATTCTACAATCTCTCTTGTTGTTAATTTCTTGTTATTAATTATAGATGTTCATTTTTATTAAGAGATTTAATACATTGTTTCATCAACGGGCTCCCTTCAATCCCTTGCTATATCTGTTACCTTTCATTGGTGCTTTTGTTAACCATGTCGATCTTTGATAACACAAGATTGAAGGTGATGGAGGTTGAGATCAAGAAATTATTTCAAATGTTTGAAGAATTAGTGGCAAAACAACGAGTTGAGATAGCTCAAGCAGCAGAGATGACAGATTTGAAGATTCCAGCAAGCCGTTGCACAACTTCTCAACAACCAAAACAAAACTCAGTCTCCCAATTCCGAGTACCAGCATGGTGAGAACTCAAATCACAATCAAAAAAATCATACTCGTCCTCCATATCAAACTCAAAGGATGAACTTCAACTTACCCAAGTTCGACGGCAGTAACACCCTCGTTTAGATTTTCTCCATGGATCAATACTTCAATTTCTTCAAAATTCTTGACAAAGAACAAATTGGAATAACAACACTTCACATGACAGGAATGTCGATTCCATGGTTTTAAATGTCCCAACGCACTGCTCAGTTTCGCTCTTGGACCCAATTAAATAGGGCCATCGAGATAAAATTTGGTCCCTCTCCTTTTGAATATCCACGCGAGTTGCTATTTAAGCTACAACAACATGGGTTGATGACGGAATATTACACAGATTTCGTTTCATTGGCAAATCGCACCAACATCAAACTGCCAGATGCACTTCGCAATTGTTTCATCAGTGGCATACGGCCTGACATCAAATGTAAGGCAAGGCTCAATATCCACCATCCACTAATTTCTCTTCTAGAACATTACTCGGAAATAATTTACCTCCATTACATCCTACACCCAATCAGCCACCCATCAACAATAGAAATTAGATTAAACGACTCACCCCAGTGGAACAACAAAGCCGCTATGAGAAGAGTCTTTATTTTTGGTGCGGTGAAAAATTTACTCCTATTCATAAATGCCCGAATAGGAATTTTATGTTGTATCAATTGGAGGAGACTGATACCATTACAGTACTCGATTCAAAACATGCCAAAGGTACTCCAATAGACATTGATGGGTTACAACAGCTAGAGCAACAGGTGATAGAGCATCATTTATCTTACAATGTTATGTCCAGAACAGGCAGCCCTACAATAATTAGAGTGAAAGCCCAAATCAATGGGTTAGAAATTCAAGCATTGATCGATGGTGGCAGTTCCGATAGTTTCATACAACCTCGCATTACTAAATTCTTGAACTTTCCTGTAAAGCTAGCCCCCAACTTTATGGTGATGGTAGGCAATTTTGAAGTAATGATTGCTGAAGGATTCATTCCCTATTTGGAAATCACAATGCCAAAATACAAGGTGCATATTCCAGAGGTATATGTTGTGCATGTAGCCGGCAATGATTTAATTATTGGCACAACATGGTTAAAGCAATTAAAGGCCCATATAGTGGATTATGACTCATCATTTATCAGATGTTTACATGAAGGAAAATTTGTCACAGTGTTTTGAGAAAAGTCCCCAATTCATTACAAGCCAATTTCATCACATCAAGCATCTAGTGCATACAGATTATATAGCTAAGGCATTTACCCTTCAGGTTCAGAAAAAGGAAGAGAACTCATCAGCTTCTTTACAATTACCCAAGGAGCCCGAGTTGGTAGTATTACTACATAATTATGCCAATATTTTTGCACAACCAATGGGTCTGCCACCGCAGAGGGACCATGATCATAGTATTCAACTGGTGTAGGGAGAAGCACCCGTGAAGGTCCATCCATATCGCTATCTGCACAACCAGAAAACCCAAATTGAAATTATGGTGCAATAGATGGTTGCTGACGACATCATACAACCTAGTAAGAGTCCATTTTCCTCACCCATTTTACTAGTTAATAAGAAAGATGCCACTTGGAGGTTTTGCACTGATTATAGAGCATTGAATAACATCACTGTCAAAGACAACTTTCCCATTCCCACCGTTGATGAGCTTTTAGATGAATTTTTTTGGAGCTAATTATTTTTCCAAATTGGACTTAAGGTTAGGGTACCACCAAATATTGGTGAAACTAGAGGATAGACATAAAATAGCCTTCGGAACCCATCAAGGCCATTATGAGTGGTTAGTGATGCCATTTGCATTGACAAATGCACCTGCTACCTTCCACAGTCTGATGAATGACGTATTTAGACCTTATTTGCGAAAATTTGTTCTCGTATTCTTTGACGATATTTTGGTTTACAGTTTCTCATGGCACAAGCACCTACAACACCTTGAATTGGTATACAATTGCTGCAAAAAGAAACCTTATATGGAAAGCTTTCCAAATGCTTATTTGGAACCAAAGAGATTGATTATTTGGGTCATACCATTTCTGGAGATGGAGTTCACATGGAAAAAGGCTAAGTGCAAGCTATCATGGAGTGGCCACACCCTAAAACCATCAATCAACTACGGGGATTTTTGGGCTTAACGGGTTATTACAGAAAATTTAATAAAGGTTATGCCTCATTGGCAACTCCTCTCTCAAATTTGTTAAAAAGAGAAACTTTCCACTGGAGTGACAAGGCAGAGGCAGCTTTTCAACAACTGAAGACGGTAATTACTCCCCAACCTGTACTTGCTTTACCAAATTTTGAATTGCCATTTGAAATTGAAACGGATGCATCAGACAATGGCATTGGAGTTTTCCTAACTCAAAGGAAACACCCAATTGCGTATTTTTCCAAGAAATGATCCCCTGCTATGCAACGACAGTCCTCTTACACGAGGGAACTATTGCAATAACTGAAGAAATTGCTAAATTCAGACATTAATTGCTAGGGAACAAGTTCATTATCAAAACAGATCAGCAAAGCCTTAAGTCATTAATGAACCAAAATCTGCACACCCCAAAGCAACACAAGTGGCTACATAAACTGTTTGGTTATGACTTCAAAATACAATATAAACCAGGAGGAGAGAATGTAGCAGTTGATGCCCTCTCAAGATGTTTCCTTGTTGCATGGTCTAATCCAAAATTGGAATGACTCCAAACGTTGAAGGTTGAATTACAAAGAAATGACCATCTTGGCAAAATATTACAACAATGCATCACTAATAGTCAAACTGATAGTAATTATAGCTGCTAAAATGGAATTCTTTTGTGGAGGAATAGGGTCGTGATACCCTCCAATAGCAGCTTAATAAAACTCATCCTTAAAGAGTATCATGACAGTGTTGTGGGCAGACATTCTGGGATTGCAAAGACAGTGGAGACAATCTGTTCTAATTTTTATTAGCAAAATATGCAGAAAGAAATCAGGAATTATGTGTTGTGTTGTTCGACATGCCAACAAGCCAAGGTTGAGACAAGAGTACCCGCTGGACTTCTTCATCCTTTGCCCATTCCTTCTCATGTTTGGGAGGATATATGCATGGATTTTATAAAAGCCATGCCTCCTACACAAGGATATTCTATGATTATGGTAGTCATTAATCGACTGAACAAATTTGCACATTTTATGGCTTTGAAGCATGATTATAATAGCAGGAGCGTGGCAAAAGTTTTTGTGCAGCATGTAGTTAAACTACATGGTTTTCCCAAGTCTATTGTCTTAGATAGGGATAAAGTTTTCATCAGCAAGTTTTGGCAGCAGTTGTTCAAATTGCAAGGCACAAATTTAGCAATGAGCTCAGCCTATCATCCAGAAACTGATGGATAAAACGAGGTGTTAAAGAAGACTATAGAAATGTATTTAAGGTGTTTCTACTATGATAATCCAAGGAGTTGGCTTTCAATGCTTCCTTGAGCCTAGTATTGGTATAATACTTCATTCCACAATAGCAATAAAATGACCCCTTACAAAGGCTTATATGGTTGTGACCCCCATCATTGTGAGATATGAAATTTCTCCACAAGATGAGCAAGTCCTTGCAAGAAATGTTAATATCAAGAGATAAGCTCATAGACCAACTAAAGATTAATATGAATCGTTCTCAACAATTCATGAAGGCTTATGCAGACAAAAATCGAAGACACTTGGAATTTGAGGAAGGAGACTTAGTGTTGGTAAAGTTACAGCCATATCGACAACATTCAATCGCCTTAAGAAAGAACCAAAAATTGGGTATGAAGTATTTTGGCCCATTTCGAATCAGCACAAAATTAAGTGTAGTGGCCTATAAGTTGGACCTACCCTCAGAGGCTAGAATTCATAATGTATTCCACATATCGCTGCTGAACGATCCTATCTCCACAGACTATAACTAGCAGCAGAACGATTATCCAGAATGACAAGGAAATACATCAGATTTAGGTGCAATGGGGACAAGGTCCAGGAGCAGAAACAACATGGGAGATAGCAGAAGATTTCAATCACACTTATCCTCATTTCAACCTTGAGGGCATGGTTGAGGTTAAAGGGGAGGGTTATGTAAGATGAAACATAAATCAGAGTTAATTAGGGGGATTAAAGAAAATGTGAATCTAGCCATTCCCATGTGATGAAGAAATGGAGTTGGTTGCTCAAAAAGGACAGCTGGTGCATGAGTTAGTACGGGGCTGAGAAGGAGTAAAAAGGACAGAGCTACTAATAGGAGAATAGAAGATTACATAATTTTGTTATGCTATTTTCTCTCTCCCTTCCAAATTCTCTTCTTCCTAAATTCTCTCTCATCAATTACAGGAACCCGTATGCAGTCAGGAATACTAAGCAGTGGACAGCTATTGCTGAATTTAATATTTTACAATCTCTCTTATTGTTAATTTCTTGTTATTAATAATGGATGTTCAGTTTTATTAAGAGATTTAACATATTGTTTCATCAACGGGCTCCCTTCAATTCTTTGCTTTATTTGTTACCCTTTCATCAACCAAGGGACACTAGTCTTACGCCATGACCACCCCTACACATACTAATTGTTTAACACTGTGCATATAAGTATTTAACTCAGATCAACTTTCTGACCACCCACCACAACCCTCATCTACATGCCCTTTGACCTCCATTGTTCAATCCCTTACATGTTTTTGAACCCTGGCATTCAATACAAGTGTGCCTTGCTTCACCGCGAAGCACCTACCAAGGGACATTAGTCTTGCGCCATCACCATCCCTAGACATAGTAATTGTTTAACTTTGTGCATGCAAGTGTTTAACTTGGTTAAACTTTCTGATCACCCACCACAACCATCATTTATGTGCCCCCTGACCTCCGTAGGTCAATCCCTTACATGTTTTCCACCCTAGCATTCAATATAAGAGTGGCTTGCTTCACCGTGGAGCACCTACCAAGGGACATCTACCAAGGGATACTAGTCCTGCACCATGACCACCCCTACACATACTAATTGTTTAACCCTGTGTATTTAAGCATTTAACTCAGTTCAACTTTCGAACCACCCACCACAACCATCATTTATATGCCCCCTGACCTCTATAGTTCAATCCCTTACGTGTTTTGCACCCTGGCATTCAATACGAGTGTGTCTTGCTTCACCACGGAGCACCTACAAAGGGACATTAGTCATGTGCCATCACCAATCCTGGATATACTAATTGTTAACCCTATGCATATAAGTGTTTAACTCAGTTGAACTTTTTGACCACCCACTATAGCCATCATTTGTGTGCCCCTAACCTCCATAGTTCAATCCCTTACATGTTTTGTACCTTGGCATTCAATACAAGTGTGCCTTGCTTCATCGCGGACCACCTACCTAGGGACATCAACCGAAGGACAGGGGCCATGCGCCCACTACCATCGCTTCACATACAAAGAGTTTAACTCAGCTCAACTTGCTGACCACACATCATGGCCACCACTTTTGTGTCCCCTCACCTCCATAGTTCTATGCCTTACATGTTTTCCACCTTGCATTCAATACAAGTGTGCTTTGTTTCAGCACGAACCACGTACCAATGACATCAAGCAACGGACGTTGGTCCTGTGTCCAACACCACCACAAAAAGTTCAAAGTGTTTAACCATGACTATATAAGTGTTTAATTGTGTTCAACTTTCTAACCACCTAGCACAGCCAGCAATTTTGTGGTCCACTGACCTCTATACTTGAATCCCTTACATGTTTTGCAACGTGGCATTCAAGTGTGCCTTGCTTCACTAGGGACCATGTACAAATGACATCAACCAAGGGATAGTGGTCTTGCACCCACTTCCACCGTTGTATATACAAAGGGTTTAACCCTGTGAACATAAGTGTTTAACTGAGTTGAACTTTCTGACTAACAATGACATCAACCAATGGGAAAGTACTCCTGCGTCCACCACCAGCACTGCACATTGATATTGTTTAACCCTATCTATATATGTGTTTAACTCATATCAACTTTCTCACCACCCACCACAGCCAGCAGAACTTTTTGAACCCCAAAACACAGCTACCAAATTTAAATTATGTCTACACAATAGAACTTCATTAATCTTTGGCTTAATTGTTGTCTAGTTAACTGCTTCATTTTAACACCATATCTAAACTCAGTTTAAGTAAACAACTCATCATAAAAAAACCTTTTTGCGAGTAAATAATATCCTTTGTCAATGTAAACAAGTTGTAAACAATGATATATTAACACCTCTTTCAACTTAGAAACAACTTCTGCCTCCATTTCTCATTTCATCCAAAATATTCATTCAAAAATTACAAACAAAATTATCTAAACAAACTTCAAAATACAATTATACAGTTATATCAAACATATTTTCATTCATGTGTATCAAAATATACAAAATTCTTCATAAGTTAACTACACTGCCCTCTGTGAGTGCTTGACTTACGTCTTTTTTCCTGTAATATACAATTCAAGGCGATCTCATAGCCAAACTTTGTTGTCGCGGTCGGGGACCCGCCTTCATGCGGTCGTACATATTGCTTTGTGCACCTTGGCCTTCCCATTATTCACCTACACCTTGTTCACATTCACCTTCAATAGCACCTTCAACACAACTTCTTCAGCACCTTCAAGTACCGCTTCTTCACAAACTGGTTCACCACCTTTAACTGGACCTTCTTCACCACCTTTGACTTCAACTTTAGTTTACTTTCAACTAGTGAGTGGGGGTCATCATATTTGTTTGAAAATTTGTCTTTTTGTTGGATAAATAGGACTTTCAAATCCCTCAACTGAGCTTCAAGTCTCTTTATAAATAATTCTTAATGTACGAAGAGACGATTCAATTCTGCAATTTCATTTACAATCTTTGCATGTTTTTCTTCGTCCTTTTTGCTATCCTTAACTCCAACAATGTCAAATTTGAAGGCTTCTTTCACCTCCACCTGCTGACACTCTTCCTTCTACGACGATAAGTTACAAATTACCTGCAAAATAGTTAAACAATAGAACAATATTAATGTTAACACACATTACAGATAAGTAATTCCAATCCAATCCAACAAAACTACACTCATCACGTTGTACTTATTTGGGGCTTTCGTTTTGTCAAAATTACATGGTCGAAATCCCATATCTACAATGAAATTAGAAATCATAAATTGTATTTCATCACATAATAAATTTGTAAATGAACATCATAAAGCACTTTAAAATTTACCTGCAACAAGTATACACATCCCGCCACACGGACAATTGAAGACTGCTTGCTGTGAATACACCTTGAAGCTCGACACAAGCTTTTCACCAAATATACATACACAACTGTGTCCCACTTAAACCTATCAAGCATTTGTAAATTATCTACAATGTTAAACAAACCTGAATACACATTTCCCATTCTATTGGGAAACAAAAATTCTGATAAACCTAACAAAATATACAACATGCAAAAATCATCAACCTTTCCATCACTCTGACATTTAACAAGTTCATCAAAAGCCATCTTTACCTTAATTATTCCACACTTAAATAGGCTCCTACAATAACTATCAACATTTTCATTTTCCAATTCTACATCTACCCCAGAAACTCACAGACCTAAACCTATGTAAACATCGAACAAAGAAAATGGCACAACCTGAGACCTAATAAGAAAAACCACCCCTTTTCTCAACCCATCTTGTACATAAATCTTTCAACACTCTCCTACTTATTTTAACTTTATCACTCAACAATGTAAACCAACCAAATGGAGTTCCTTCAATGCAATTCTTCTATTGTGTTGTTAACATACTATTCACAGCTCCCAAGTACTTTGTATAACAAAAATGTCGTACACATAGCTCCCCTAGATGAGAAGCACTTTCAGCAATTGACACTTTTTCCTAAAAATTAAAATTACAATGTCAAATTCATAGTTGTATTCTAAAATCAACAATCACAAATTAATCAACCAATCCCAATCATTTAACCCTAAACACCAACAATTAATCAATCCTGTTAAAAATCCTATTGAACAACACTGAACCCTAAAGTACAATACCAGTCCAAAACCCATAAATCCAAACCAAAATTCATACCAAAAACAAACCAATGTAATGAAAAGCTCATGGAACAGTGTATACCTCACCGTATTCTATAGATGTTCTCCCTCTCTTCTACTTTCCTTTCAACGCCATGCATCGTTGATGAGAATATTTTCATTCACACTTAGAGTGTTTAACCTTGATCTTCTTAGACTATAATTGAGAATAAATCCATTGTTTTAAATAAGATTTACCCAATTAGGATTATTTAGACCTTAATTGAGATTATTAGTTAAAGTTGATTTTAAGCATATTCTCTTATCTATCTTGTTTATAATTATTTGTAGATATTTCATGGCCTCCAAATTTAATAAAATCTTTTGCAAAGATATTATTCAGATTTTCTACAAAGATGATCCTCTGCAATTCTTACTTGATTTAGAGCAAATCTCTTTCAAATATTTTGGAATATCTTTTGCAGCAGATTCAATTATTATGAGTTGATATCTAGAATAGGATTTGGAAACAAAATATCTGAAAGAATTGGGAGATGAAAAATCTACAGCTTTATTGGAAATAAGTTATTTACAAAATTAATCTTTGGCACATAACAAAACATCTAATAATTGCAAGGACAATATATGAGAATTAAATCTAAGTTAATTTCTTGAAGACAATGAGATTATAAATAGAGGTTGGAGAAAGCATGAAGGTGACACACCGCTGCAAAGCATAAACTCTAGTTTTATTTTCTTTTGTATTTTAGTCATCCACATGGAAGGCTAAACTCCTTTAGGTTGATTCTCTTGTGATTTCATGCTGAATGTTGAGGTTTCTGTTTAATAAAGTTTTGCTCTTTACATTTTCTATAACATTTGTTCTATATTATTGGTCTTTTTCAATTTTATGTTTTTGGAAAAGTATTTGGTTTTGAACGCTTGTTGAGAATTCAATTGTTTTTCCTTTAATTAGTGTTCTTGGTTAATTCGCTTAATCTTAATCAATTTCTTGTACGCTTATTCAAGAGATAAAAGATATACATCTCACTGAGTATACGCTTGGAGATGAGGTGAGATATTGAATATATTAATAGACGCTTGTTTTGCTAATAAGATTTTGTTGAATTTGATTGACGCTTGTTTGATTGAGTTCAACTATGTGAAGGGAATTGAAGGATAATCATCTTAAGAAAACCAAGGAAGAATTTATTGTGAAAGAACTTGAGAGTCAACCTATTTTCTTTATTATTTCTAAATCATCTATTTTAATTTCCTACTCAACAATCTCAAACCTTCCTCTTTAATTTACTGTTATTACTAACTTTCCTTACTACAGATAAATTTTGAATATTGATTGTCTGAATTTACTATTGGATTCGTTGGATGACGACTTGGGGTTAACTTTCCCCTATCTATACTATCATCTCTTTGGCGTTAGATGGTCTAGCACTATGTTAGCGATCAACACTGAAACTCTTTTAATTTTCTCATGAAACGACTGTGATCAGTCGTCTCCACCTACACATTCTCCCTTTCTTCTCTGCACCAACATTTTTGACCAATCAACCGCTTCCCCTTCCACCTCTGGCAGCATCCTTCCGTGTTCAAACGTGTGAAAAACGTTTATTTGCTCAAACCCTGGCCTCCCAAACAGACTTCAAAGACGCCCCACGAAGCACAACGTTGAAATTTTAATTTTTTAACACACTCACCAAAAACCCAATCCTGCCCCTTGTCCACGTAAGCGCAGGTGCCACCTCAGTGGTTGGCATACGATTGTCATCCACATGTGGTTGTCAACGTAAATTTTTCCATATCAATAAAACAATTTCAGCATACTGTATTTGAGAAATTCTAGATGTTAGAGTTGGCAACTAGTAAAGGTGAAAGAGAAATCAGATTTATTAGCATATTTATATGATCAAATCCAAGAAGTTGGACTTCAAATTGGTAGGTAGAGCATGCCTTCTAAACAAGGTACCAACTCTAGTGTTTGTTTTTCCCTTCTTGTATTTAATCATGTACAAGGATTGTTCTAAGAACTCCATCGACTTTGCATGTCAGTTGTTTAAATTGTTTGAGACCTTCAAATATTTAAGTGATGCATGGCCACTATGAATGACAAACTCCTTAAACACTAAATAGTGTTCCCATTTTTGAAAGGCAAGCACTAGACAATATAGAGTTCTTTGTCTTAGGTGGGATAGTTGAGGAAAGCATCATGAAGTTTTTTACTAAAGTATTTGGATGTCCTCCTCGTAATAAAAATGCACCTATATCAACTCCCTATACATCACATTCTAACTCAAAAATTTTGGAGAAGCTAGATAAGGCTAGAGTTAGTGCATTGGTAAGTTGAGCCTTAATCTTTTGGAAAACTTGCTCATGTTTTCTTTCCAACAAAATGTGACATCCTTCTTCACTAACTCATTAAGTGGTGAAGCTAGACTAAAGAAATTAAAAACAAATCTTCTATTAAAGCTTGTTAAACCATGGAAGCTCATAAATTCTACCACATTTTATGGAGTTTGCCACTTTTGGACGGCTTTGATTTTCTTAAGGTCCACATGAACCCCATTTGACTACAAATCCTAAAAAGATAACATTATCTACACAAAAGGTACACTTATCTACACTAGCAAAGAGATGATTATTCCTAAGGACAAACAAAACTTGTCTCAAATTATGTAAGTGTTCATTAAGACTCTTGTTATACACTAAAATATCATCAAAATAAAAAATATACAAATTTTCTTATACAATCTCTAAGGACATGATTCATAAGGCCAAAATCCACTTATATAATCCAAACTTGGTTTTAAAAATAGTTTTTCAACTTTTTTTTCACCACTAAGACACATTTTGGATGTATTGTTTATTTATGCAATGACTTAACCTGACATACGAAGTTAAGATATGCACATAAATCAAAAGTTTTTATGATGAGTCATATGTTAATTTCTAGTTAAAAGTACTTAATATACAATATATTTGTTTGATATTTATTATCTTGTATCCATTTTAGCTTAAATTTGTTTGCTAATTTATTTTTTTTAAATTAATATTTGTGATACAATTGAATTATGATTGAATTTTTTAATATTGATCTTATTCTTGATAACTTACCAGTTATATGTGTATTGTATAACTTTCTACTCTAATTATGATTGGTACATAAGCAAATAATGTTCCATAAATAGTTTTTGGAAGGAATCTTATTTTTAAACTTGTATATACATGTAATAATAGATATTTAAAAGAAATAAATCATGAACGTTATGATAGATATTTCATAGTTAATTTTGATTTCTTATTTTTGAATAGTAAAATTTCTATTATGAGGTTATAGTTTATTGTTGAGGTGTTACAATTTATATATAACTCATTTATCATACAAAGATCAATAAGGAAAAGTAAAAAATTAAAAATTAAAATAAAAAATTAAAAAATATTAAAATTAATAAAACGGGAACCTACAAACTCTAGGTCGTACAACCTGACTTTAAATAACTAATAAATCTGTATCTTGTCGTACACATATGTTGGTTTGCATGTTAAACGATTTTGTTTACACCATATCTGAAAGTCGAGAACCAAATAATGAATGTGTTTGTTAAATTTCTATTAAACGTATTATTTTTACATTACATGTATTTCTATCTATATGTGCATATATAAACTTGTTAACTTAAATTTCTTTATTTTTCAGTTAAATTACTATTAACAGGTTATATCGTAAATATATTTTTTAACTATTTTTAATTATAACTAGTGCATTCCAATTAAAAATAATCAAAATACAACTTAGTGAACACAGACAATTCCACTAAGAAATTCTGAAGTAAAGAAGACAATAGACAGCTATAGCTCCCTCCGTCGGACCACACTATTATATATATAAAGTGAATAATGACAACACTACAATTATAAGAATAAGACACTGCTAATGACAAACTATATGAATATAAGGCACTAATAACCATTTCCATTAATATATGTTTGTGATTTGTGAAACCTAGAAAACATTTGTGTATGCTCCAAATTCATCGTGAAACATGGCGGGGAACACCAAGAGCAAAGTGTTTGGTTCAGAAGAAGCTTTAGCGATGGTTGAGGAACTGAGAGCAACGTTTGATTGTGGAAAGACACGTAGCTACGAATGGAGAAGTTCCCAGTTGAAGGCCCTCGTCAAGTTGAGTGAAGAACATGAGAAAGAGATTGTTCAAGCTCTTCACTCCGATCTATTCAAGTCTGAAACTGAAGCCTTTGTGCAAGAGGTAAACTATAACTTAATTTTATTGCTTTTAGAACTTTATGTGCCTTTACGTTCTCGGTTTCTACTTTCTTTTTCTCATCCGAGGAAATAATAATTTGGTAGGTTGATTAAGAATGAAAAACGTTAGTTCGGATTTTAACAGAAAATTTTGAATATGGATATAGATAATAGTTAATCTTCCTATTAACTGATTATACGTATAGATAAAGATAATATTTAATGTTTAAAATTAGCTATGGAAATAAAAATGAATATGTATATATTCATTTACTTTCTATTTTCACATTCGTCTTAATACCCATTATCATCTTCATATCTATTACTATTTTAAATTATTAAAATATATTTAATTTATTAAATAATCTAAAAAATTATGTTTGTTAACTTATTTTTATAATATTTCATTAATTTTAAACAAACTGGATATTTCAAACAAATATGATTATAGAAAAGATGATTCTTCAAGTGTAAATCGACGTCCAAGAAAACATATATTTATGCTTATAGAATTTAGAAATTGTATTGGTATGATAAATTCGTACAACATTTTGAAAATAAGGAGTGTAAAACAAGATAGGTGATGTAATGAAAAGAAATAAACATTACTATAAAAACATTAGGAGAATAATAGTATAACGTTTTTCTGATTTATAATATATTATCTACAGCTTGTGACATATGGGTAGGAAGGAAGATGAGAACAAAATTCATTATATAAATGAATGAATAAAAAAAATCAAACTGATTGATGATAACAAAACAAATATTATATTTTATTAAGACTGGTGGAGAAAAGGGATTGGGATTTTCTTTTAACCATATCACAGGATCCAATAGTATATTGTATCAGTATTATTGCTTCTGACGACGATAATTTTAATATAATTAAAAAAACAAATATATTTTTACCAACACATCTAACATTTTTTTTTTTTTTTTGGAAACACATCTAATATTAAATATTTTAGTAAACACAATTAATATTGTTTAGGAGAGAAAAAAAATCTATTTATTTTTATTATTTTTTTCAAGCTATTTTGGTGCTTTGTTATTCTCGTGGCTAAACTAAGTATGGACAAAATTTCAAAGTGGTCAATGGTGTTAGGAACCATTCCTTTGTTATCCTCTTATATATTGATTGATGGTGACATAAATAAGTTTACCAAAACTTACACTGGAATTTTATTTTATTTTTTTATTAGTGGAAATTCAACTAATATCAAGAAATTTACTACTACAATTAAGTGTCTGGAAATTAAATATATTTTTTCTAAAATAACAAGGAAAACAAAGAAATTTGCCAATATACTAGCTCCATATATATTTTCCTAAATGACTACAATTACTATTGCGGTGTGAATCCGGATCTAATTCCCAGTTCACACGGTCCCTTTTTTTTCGAATTTATTTTTTTTAAATTATATTATTTGGTTTTTATTAAAATTAGAATAATAAAAAGGTCAATAAGTATATTAAATTTAAAGTTGTAAAATTAAATTACTAAATATTAATTATTTAAGTAATACATAATACTAGTTTTACTAATTAATTCATTAATATTAATAACTAAATTATAATTATTAAATTTAATAAAGAATATGAATTTTACTGATTATTTAGTTCATTAATTTTTTAATAACTTTATTTTAATTAAATTTCTAAATATTAAATAAAAAAATTATAACATGGTGTTGAAAAAGTTTTTTAATCATTTAATTAATATTTTAATAGAAAAATATATAAATAAATGATTGATACTTGAACCTCATTGATTACATAAATAACATAATCATTAAAAACTATCATTCATTACAGTGGTGATCAGTTCACATTATGAACATAGGGTATATAAACCCTAAATCTACCCATCCGCAATATAAATCACTCGGTAAAAATCTAAACCCTAAATAGTAACAAGTGAGTTATATGTTTTTTTACATATTTGTTTTTATTCAAATTAAAATAAGATTATGTGAAATTATAAATGATAACTAATCGCCATGAATATAGATAATATGTACTCATTCTTCCTCTCACGACAAAGACAATTATATTGTTACCTATGTACCTGTTTGTAAAATATTTACCGGTTTTTTTACACCTGCGAGTATCTATTGATACTCATGGATATTTTTAAAATAAACATATAAATGTATGTAAATTATACTCCAAAAATATAAATATAAATAATTACACTGTAAAATATAAATAAATAGTACTTAAAATATAAGTCTAAATGAAAGTAATATCTCTTAAAGGATTTTAATGGACAAGTATAAATAAAAATGCACAATTTAATCAAATTACACTTTAACATTTATATATTTTTTTATTAATATATTCATTTTGACCAATTAAGTTTTGAAATAAATAATATATAAATAAAACTTATGAACAATTGATATAGCAATATTATTGGTAAAATAAGAATGAAATTTGGAGAAAGTTACTAACATCATCGTTCATTATTTCTTTTAATATAATAAAAAGTTTCATCTTGTATTTTCAATTTGAGGAGTTTGAAAATAACAATTAATTTATGAATTGTAAGAGTTAGTTTATACTAATATGAATATTTAATTTGAAGTGTTAATTTGATTACTTTCTATCTCATTCTATATTTAATTTTGAACACATAAAAGTACTCAAAGTATTTGGATGTAACCGAATAAGAAATTAATCACTTGTACTAATTAATGAAGACTGGGAAGTAACTAATGAGATAAAAATTGCATATAAAATCTCTTGCAATGATTTGCAAGATCAGGTTTTAACCCATTACTTTTCAGTCAAACTAAACGTCATTCTTCCTATGAATCAAGCTTTTCACAAAATATTTCTTCCAACTATATTTAGATTTGAATTTTTTTAGTTAAAGTATCTGACTTCTCACCCTTTATATTCATTTCATATTCTCTAACCAAGGTTCTACTACAAATAATGTGTCTTCTTTAAATTTTATAAAATAATTCTCTTCATATATTTAGAAAGAAAAAGAAAGTAAATAAATCACCTTTGTAACCTAATAAAAAAGTCAATAAATCACCTTTGTAACCTAATAAAAAAAAAAAAAACTGGATTTATCTAAGAAACGTTTGACCACTACACTAAATAAATTAGGTGATAATGTTATAATTATTATTATTCTTATTATGATTATACTTATGATTATGATTATTAATAAAATTATTATTATTACTATTATCATTAATAATAATATTCTTATTATTAATATTATTTTTATTTAAAACAACAATAATAATATTAACAAGAATATAAAAAAATATCAATAATAGTATTAATAATATCGATAAAAATAATATTAATAAGATTCATAATAATAATAAATTTTAAAATACTAATATTAATACTAATAACAAAAATAATATTAATAAAAATAATAATATTAGAAATATTTTAATATAAATATAAATAATTTTAATAAATATGAATAATAATAATATATTAAAATATGAATAATATTATCATAATATTAATAAAATTAATAATAATATTAATGTAAATGATAACAATAACATTAATATTATTAATTTAAATATAAGTCATATTATTAAAAATATAGTTTTTTTAGGTAATATTCTCATATCTTATGTTGAATTTATTTATGGATACAAATCAGTGAGTAATAATTTGTATGTAATATTGAATTTACTAAGTGATACAAATTCGTGGGTAATAATCTGTGAGTAATGCTGAAAATTTACCTACGGATACAGATCCGTGCTAAATTTATCTATGGATATAGATTCGTGAGTAAATCTAGTTTTTCTTATGGTGACATAGGGTCTAACTTAATAATTATAGTCTTCACTTCATTCACCACACCCCAATACGTCAAAATTTGAAATCATAAATGTAGTCATTTTGTTATGAATAAAAAAAATAAAGATTCAAGTCATTTTATTAAAGCCAACTTAATTTGACACTCCATCAAAGTCAATTTAATTTGACATAATTTTGAGAAAATATTATTAGATTAAATTTCAACACTCTTTAATTTAATTTTGATTATGTGCTTAATAACAAAGTGTGAAATATAACTTTCTAAGTATCACTTTCGTTTGACACAAGTGCCTGTTTGGACAAACAGATGCAGGTTTATAGTTTCGTCTAACCAAACAAACCCAAGCTTATGTGTGAATAAATGTGAATGGTTTAACTTATATGCTTTGTCTGATGAACTTTTGTTCGGACAAGTGATAAGTATATTTCGTCTGATAAGTTTTTTGCTTGGATAGATGCAAGCATTCTCACTTCGTCTATTAAGTTTTCACTTGGACAGACGAAGCTTATATGTAGTGTGAGCATTCGTAGTAATGTTGAAGACTTGTACATGCTTATTTTGTACGTGTATGGAATATTTGTCACTTCGTTTATTTAAAGAGGATTTCATAGTGAAGTGTCTATATCAAGATCTCTTGAAAAATGTTTTTAAAGTTGCTTTATGCAAACAACTTTTCTAAAAAAACGAAATGATTATGAAGTTAAAAAACTATTTCAACTCCTATATTTTACATGAAAAAAGAAAGAAGCTACTCAATCATGGCTTGATAAGTCATATTGTGTATCAGAGGAATTGTGTAAAGAAGTCACATGCATCTAATGTTACATGGAGAGCATTTAATGCATTTATAGGCTTGAATGTGGTCAAATGCAAGACGAAGAAGCTAATGGGTACATAACATCACAATAGCTCCAAAAGGATTTGTAAGGACTTATTTTTCTCAACTTTAAATTTTAAAGATCTTTGTGAAGAAGAAAAGTTGACAACAATGCTTATAAAAAAAGATCTTAATGCTCATATATTTTAAAGCAATCCTTAGCTTCCATTTTGTGAGAAAGAACACTATTTGTGTTCATAGCTATTTAGAAGAGTTTTTTTAAACATGTATTTGTCTTAAGGTTAACTCTCCTTTTACGAGCAAATCTCGTGATCATTTAGATCATAACCTTTGTTAGTTAAAGTTTTTTCAGCCAAGAGTGATTAGGTCCGAAGAATATTCATGTTTGACCAAAAGTGGTTGTATCTAGAAAATACTTTTGGTTTTAGCTAGGAGTGGTTATGTTCAAAGAATACTTGTTCGTTTAGTCATGAGTGACTGTGTCCAAAGAATATTTTGTGTTTAGCTAGGAGTGACAAGGTCTAAATAATACTTTATGTTTAACCAAAGTAGTTAGCTCCACACAATACTTGTTTTATATCTTGTACCAATAGTTTGCTAGTAAAACTTGATTGTGTTGATCAAGAATTAGACGTAGTATGGATTGTTAGACAAAGCAGTAAAAATGTAACAAAATTACCTCAACTTCCAAAAAATAATAGCAAAAAGAATAAGACTCTAAATCTAGCAAGTGATTTTGAAATCTTGAAAATGTAGAATCCAATGCAACTATAATTAGTAATAATATCTACAAAAAATTTATGTTCAAAAGAATAAACAAATGTTAAATTAACTAACAACACAAAATCAAAGTAATTATGTATATTGAATCCAATATTACTACTAAAAGAAAATGATTAAAAATTGAAAAAACAAGTACATGGAAAGTGTTTTCATTAAAGTTATATATGTTACACAAAATGTATGTTATAAAAACGTTCCATTTCAAAAGTAAAGTTGTTATCAATTGGATACATAAATGAGGTCTTCCACAAATAGAGTGGAGAGCTTCCAAATGGGTGCAGATGGATCCCTTGTACAGAAAAGCATCTATCAAACTTGAAGATGATGAACCTTAGTTGATGGCTTCTCTTGTGGTTCCAATTCATTGTAGGTAGTCTCAAACTAAGACTTTCTTTCTAGCACTTTTAGATCATAAGAAATGCATTCATATTCATGTTTCTCTCATGTGTCCTTGACCTCTACTTTTAAGGGTCTGTAGAGGTGTGCATGGATGAATGTTTTGGGGGCATCATCATCTTCCATCATGATCTCCTTGCCCTTGTAACAAGGGGAAAAAGGTAGGTAATTAACTTGTTTAGATTAAAAAAGAAGTTAGTGTTAATTATGAGGTGTGCATGGATGAATGTTTTGGGGGCATCATCAGCTTCCATCATGATCTCCTTTCCCTTGTAACAAGGAGAAAAAGATAGGTAACTATCTTGTCTAAGATTAAAAAAAAAAAAAGGAAGTTAGTGTTAATTAGGAGTAAGACTGTCAGACCAATTACCTACGCACACACATATATGTATATATAATGGAAAGCTTATAAGTTTCCTCAACATCTAGTTATACAGACTCATAGACTAGTGGACTTCCTATGCCATAATCATAAGAACAAATACAACTTTAAATGAGCTCCATAAGTCATATTCTTAGGTGTTATGGTTAATCTCAACCTTGTAAAGTTCATGGCATGCAAATTTGTTATTCATCTAGGAAAGAACTTGTTACATATGGTGTGCTAGCCTAACAAGTTCTCTTAGACTAATAGGACATCCAAAAAGGAATATCCTTATTGTACAAATGGACACTTATTCCAACTATCTCCATATAGAGTACCTCCTTATCAAAGAACGCATGTACATGAATGTTATACCTAGGAGTAGACTCTTTGTCTTCCTAAAATAACATGATAGAGCATGCTCCTTCTTTTGGTTCATGAGATAAAAGGTTGAAGGGGTTTATCTTATATATAGCTTCCTTCCACAACTTCACAAAATCAAGGAGTCTTGTTCACTAGGATTGTAAAAGTCTACAATAATGTTTTTGTGTAAAAATATATTCCAAGGATTGTCATGCTTGATACTTCATACTTTTCCTTGACCAAATGTTAAAGCTCTAAAGAAGATTTTTCCTCTCTCAATGATCTAAGGAATAATATGAATTAGAGGTTGATAATTGAGAGGGTTGCCAACATTATGTTAGAGCACTAAGGTGGAGATAAAGGTGATGACATAGGTTAATGTAGGGCGAAAAAGGAACAAAATAGGTATTAATGGTTGCTTTGGGTAAGAAGCAAGTTTAGAGAGGCATTTATGGCGATATCCTCTACCATATTGTTGTATACCCTAATTAAACGAATTGGACTTAGGCCACATTCCTACTTCAGCCTTACCTCTTATTGTTAGCAAAAATTGTTATGATGGTAAGTTTACCAATTGTAAATGTAGTAAGTAATAAATATATCGTTATGTCCGAAGGAACTTATGAAACATAAAACAATCTATACGATTATAATAAATTTAGACTCAAGAAATAACCCATAATTCAAAAGTTTTGTAGAAAAAATAAAATTTGAAAAATAAATATTTTTAGGGTTTTTATATCAATACTTGAAACACAAAAAGGATAAAAGATGGATAAAATGAAATTGTTAGGGTTACATTTCACCAAACATCACTCTGATATGTGAAAATAATTTTCTTCTTTTCAATCAATAATCAATGTTACTATACAAAATTACTCAAACCTGATTCCTCAACAGATGAGCCTAAGGATTATCCATTAACAATCAATTCCTTTGATTAATTATATAGATGAATCTTGCACTCACACAAGGATATTAATGACAACAAATGAATCACGCTCTATTCCTAGACACGAGCTTTCATCTGGTAAATAATTCAGTTCTAGATTTAAAAGATATTTTTCAATACTCTTTAAGAATCAATGATTAAGTTATAAATTCATACAACAAGCCTAATCATAAAATTAATATACTGATGTATTGAAAAAAAAAACATATATTATAAGACATAAAATAAACTCAAATACGATTACATGAAAGTTCCATCTGATTACATTGAACCCAATAATAATGGGTTTGACTACCAAAACACCAAACAACTAATAAGCACAATGGAAGATGGTGATTAAACCCAAAAACCCTTAAGCTGCCTCCAAGTCTGACCTTTTATGATTTGTGGTTGAAGATGTCAAACCCTAATGTGAAAGGTTTCTTAAATAGAATATGTGTTTTCAATGCTTGCGTCTAGTATAACAAAGTGACATTGAGTGCAATTGGATTCTATTGCAATTTCAACATTTTTCCCATTTTCAACATCTTGAGCTCGGCCCATGAAACTTGCGTCCAACTCAACTTTCTTGAGCTCTACCCACATTCATGAGCCTGACCCAACTCTCACCATCAACATTCCAATTTTACTCTTGTGTGTTCCTTAAAGATTTCAATCTTACTTTTCTTAACCTAAATGTTTTCTTTTTTTTATTTAACAAAATTAATAGAATTTGTAATTTTTGATAAAAAAAAACTAGTAACAATTTTCTTAAAAGAACAAATTATTTATAAAATCATAAGATTTAACACATTCTAAACTTTAAAATATTTGATTTAATTATGAAAATAAATCCAAAAATATTATATAATTTGACACTATCACTTACAAAATTAAAATTAAAAGAAATTAACTATTAAAATCCATTCTAATAGTAAGTATACTAAGTTTAGAATGGTTGATTCTATATAATTAAACTTGTTTTTATTACAGTTATTGTGTAGAATATATAATATATCTAATTATCTTGTTTTCATATAAAAATAAAATTATTTAAAATAAAAAATAATAATCCATTATATTTATGTTTATAAAAAAATACGCGACATAATAAAAAAAAAGTGTAGACATATTAATGAGACAATAATTTTCAATAATAATAATAATATAAAGGAAATTCTCCTATCTAGTGTACACAATATTCCTATTTTAGATTTGATTATATTTTAAAGTAAAACTTAAAAATAAATTACCCAAATACTTAAAGTAATTACAAACAGTGAAATAAATAACTACTGTATTATTAACCTTTTATTTGAATAAATCTTTCACTAAATTATTTTTTAAATAAAATAAAAAATAAACTGTATATTACATAAATGGTAGAAAGAAAAGAATATTTTCAAAAATAATTAATTTTAAATACAAAAACTAGTATTAAATTATAACTTATTTGAATAAGATATCATAATTTAAATAGAAAATAATTATGTAGTGTATATAGCTTGTACGTTATATTTTATTTCTGCACTTTTTCTCTTCCACAATTTGTTTACACTATTATAATGACACAGTTTAATTATTTAAATTACAAATTTTAAATTTTATCTCAAATTTTGAAAGTTTGCATTTGTTTTTTTTTTACATTTATGCCTATTTTATATATGTTTATCCTCTCATTAATTAGGATGTCAATCATCTCAATATTATATGCTCAAAGTAGAAAATTAATATCAATTGAACAATATTTTTTCATAATTTATCTTTGAACTGAAAGCTGCTTTTACAAGTTAACAATTTGATATGCCATTGTTATGGATTAAAATTGACATAATATACATTTTTAATATATATATATATATATATATATATATATATATATATATATATATATATATATATATATATATTTAAGATTAATTATCATTATTGTTGTTTAATTTTAAAGTATTATTTATAAATATTCGTAATAATATATAATTAAAATTTAGATAGAAGAAGTTTAGCTTTTTTATTTAAATTTGTTGATGATATAATAGTTTATAAAATTTATGCCAATATAATTTAATATTTCTTCACATTCACACACACACACATATATATATATATATATATATATATATATATATAATTACATTATCAAACTTAAAAATCTGAAATTTAAGAATTTTAAATTAATTTATTTAAACAATACATTTTAAAGATATAAAATATAAATTAAAGTAATTTGAATTTCAAGCATTTTAAACTTTTTAAAATATTAAATTTTTAATCCAAACCCCTGGTAAAGCTACCTGTATCAAAAAGGATTATTCTATCAGTAATCTCTTTATTTAATAAATTTGACATCTTCATTGGACCAAAAACAAAACTCACCGATGAAGAAGGTTTGGAAAACAGATCGAAACCACAATTCTATCGTCTATAATAAAGGCACACAACATTACGTTTTTTAGGTGATGATTCCTAACCATATTTGAACCATCACATAGAGTATATAATAATCGCAAATGAATATTAAATTATGTAACATCCCATCAAATATAGGTGTGAAATTTGTGCTTTTGAAATCTAAAAGCAAGACACAAGTAGTTTACCAAAAAAAGAAATAGAGAGGTTATAAACAGTTGTTAATACATTTTTTTCACTCTTATTCTTCTTATAATTAAACGTTAGGAATGACTTATGTAGATGGCTTCTCACAGAAGTTTGCTTGTTTATAAAGATGATATAATACGTTTATGATAATCAATAATTTTTTTAAATGGAAATAAATATTAAATAATGATAAAATCAAGTATAGAAATTAATATATAAAGAAAAACTTACCATTAAAAACAAGAGTATTATTGTCTATACTATAAATCAATTTTATGATTAGGATCTCCAACACAATTTCATTGTTTTAAAACATGGACATCTCATATATATAACTAAATATTATAAATAATTTAATAATTATCTGATAGTATTTGACATCTTTAATAAATTTTATTATTATAGACTTTAATATTATATTAAAAATAAGTTAAATTACTCAATTTGCATATAAACTGAAAATTACTCAAATTTATATGTTATAAATTATTAGATTTTTATCTCTACTAGATTTTTATCTTTACTTAAAAATCTACTCTATGTGAGATTTTGAAAGTATATAATTTGTTATATTTTAAAATAAAATATAATAAGAGATGAAATTGGAAAAAAAATAAAACATTTAATAGCTAAAAAATAAGTGCTAGGGACAAAATCATATTTTATATATATTATATATTATTAAAAAATTTACTTAAAATTATAAAATTAGAAAAAAGATTTATTATATAAATATAAAATTCAAACAGTTATAAGTGTTAGTTAATAATATAGCGTATTCTCTATATTAGTTTTTAATTAATGAGAGGATTAAAAATATATAATTGTAATATTTAAAAAACTCAATTGATAAAATTAAATTACATTTTTTATATCTAGAAATATCGATTCAACCAATTACAATGTAAAAAATAAAAAAAATATGAAGTCTTACAATTTCCATATATAAATTTATAAATAATCTAATTAAACCTAAAGTAATAGAAGTATTAACAAGAAGATAAGTGTTAGGAGCACCAAACTTTTGTAAATTTCAAACTCCCGAAACGATCAAAACCGAACAAAAGGTGTGCAATAAAGATTGAAGCAGCAACTTCTTGTCAAAACGCCAAGCAACTTGCTTGTCCGTTACGCACTTCCATCATCCTGTGGTCATACTTTCCTCTAATGACATATCACCCAGCCAAAATATCAAATTTTTTTTATAATTTTTATTATATATAAATAAATAAGTATTTTTTACATACATAAATTTATTATAATTAGAATATGAGAGTTGAAATAATAATCTTACTTTAAACAATTGTTGTAAAATAAAATTTGTTATTTAAATTTATAAAACAGTTTTCAAATTTTAATTAGACGATTTACTTAAAATTTATATTTTAATTCAATTTAGAAGTATATAATTATCAATACTTCACTTTTATAATTTATAATTACAATCAATAGTTATAAAAATATCTTTAAACCTATTCATATCATATCATTAAAATTAATAAATGTTAATAAACTATGGTTGTATTTTATATTAACCACTAAAAAAGGCATATCAACAAAATAGGAAAACATACCATTGGATCCTTGTTAACCATGATAAGTCGATAACATAGCATATCATATTAAATTAATAAAAAGGTTTTACATATATCACATTTTTTTATCCATTAATTAATACTAAGATAAACATAAAAAAATTAAAATTTGCTTTTATCAATATATTTATATTTTATTAATTAATCATTATGATATTCTCCTTTGGTGCAAACCTTCTGAAACTGAAATCAAATCCAGACAAGTTAAAAAAACTCTCCAAAAGAGTAAACCTGTTTTTTGTCTGTATTGTGTAAGCTATAAAATTGGATATATCCTTACTCAACATTGCACTACAGTTTTTTTTTTTTCTTCTCTGCTATTTTTTTTTTTCTACTTCGTATTATCGGCAACACGCACAGCAGCAATGTCGTCTCAGGACTCAGACAAAACCACGTCAGAAGCGAGTGCGTTCGACGTGCCGGCGGCATCGCGGCTCGTGAAGGAGTTGCGCGGAGCCTTCGCTTCAGGCAAAACTCGCAATTACGAGTGGCGAGCGTCGCAGGTCAAAGCGCTAGAGAAACTCGTCGCCGATCACGAGCAGGAGATAGTCGACGCGCTCCAAAAAGACCTCGCGAAGCCGCCGCTTGAAACCGTCGCTTACGAGGTGCTTTGGTTTATTCCAGTCTGGCTGTTACTCTCTTCGTTTTACTTTCTCTATATTTGTGGTCCTGTGGTTTGACCTCAGTAATGGAAGAGGAATGTTTGGAAAACAGGTGGATTTCGTGATAGAGATCTTGTACGGTCCATTTATTACGGTGACTGAGTGATGCCGTGTGTCACGGCCTCGGATTTGTTTTCTGAGCAATGCTTTTTGTATGCAGTGTGTTGACGTGTTGCATTGTGTTTTTTTTTTTGGGATATTTCTTTTTTTTTATTCATTTATTTTAATTTTGCTGGAAAGGGTTTAGTTGAATTTATTGATTGGGGATTTCTCTCTGTGGTTGCGGTTTGCCTTTCTTTGCCTGTGGTGGTGGAAACGTCGCCGTTTGGGACTCGCTGGGTTTGGTGTGAGCATTAATGGGGGCACTCTTTGCAATCTACTTATAGGATGGGTCAATATGTGGGCCTCGGAGTTTGTTCGTGAGTCTACAGTAGGTGGTTTTCACTATTTTAATTCATGGATTTTGTTAATGCCAGTACTTGTGGCTGAATCTAGACAACTAAAAATGGGCAGACAAACTATAAACTGTGAATTAATAAAAAATCGATCTTTCTCGTGCCTTTTTAAAAAATTGCTATATTGAAAAAAATTATCATATATAAATATATGGGTATGTGATTGAATGAGGAGATATTTATTCACAAGGGTTAATGACAACTTTTTAATTTTTTGTTGGTTAAATGATTGAATATGTTGCCAGTACCTTTAATGTAGAGCAGTCAAAGTGTTTACTTAAACTACTGTCACTGGATGTGTTTTTGCAGGCCACTTTGTCCTTGCACTACTCTGGTTCCTGATTTTCTTTAATTAAATTGAGTGTTTGCGGTGTTTGTTTGAAAACTGTTTACTTACACACTATTCTTTTGGTATCTGGATGAAAGAAATAGAGGGAAGAAGTAAAAAAAAAGTAGAGAGAGAAACTGATGATGTGATAATAATGTGATAGGAAATGAAAAGGGTGATAGAAGATGAAAAGGGAGATAGGAAGAAAAATGATTGAAAGCAAATTGTAAGAGAAATGGATGTATTAACACAATAAGTTGTTTAGAAGCACTTCTATTCTTTCGTGCGGTTGACCCAATGGATTTCAGTTGGATTTCAGTTTAGCTGCGAGATGCCTCTGGCTATGAAGTTACCAAATGGCATATGCCCACATCATTTTGGTACTACTTCTCAAATGCAATGCAATTCACGCATTGCGTGCTGGTTTAAGCAGGAAAATATGTGCCAATCAAGGTTGGCTAAACTGATAGGATTGAAATGTAATAAATGTAAATAGTCCAATGTACTTATATAAGCTTTCTTCTGATACTTGTAGCATTCCTTCATCTTAAAGTACTGCATCCTCACCTCCCAAATTTGTTACAAAAGAGGAAAATCTTTGCGTTTGGAGAAGATCCTGGATGTCTTGACCGTATTACATAGTTTTTTTTTTTTTTTGAGTAATGACAAGTGTATGACAGGCAATTCTAATTACAGATCTTGAAATTGCAATGATAATTTTCATTGGGTATTGAATTGGCTATTTCTATTTTTAAAATTTTGGACTTTGATATCTTAGGCTGCTCAGTCCTTGCTATATTTCTATTTTTAAAATTTTGGACTTTGATATCTTAGGCTGCTCAATCCTTGCTATCTTGTTTCTCAATCGTTCTCCACTTGATCTTGAATAAGGCTTTTAGGTTGATATGTATACGTGGATTGGAGATCTCTGATGATACCAGTGGTCCTGTGTATATCCTTTTATTAATACTCCTTAGATAGGAAAGATACTAAATCTATTTTTTCTTCCAAGGGATGCTGAATTTTTATTATAGATTAAGAAATAATATTTGCTAATTATTGCTAACCAAACATTTTGGAGCTTTTAATAAGGACATGAATCTGAAAATGTAGAATGAAAACCTAGTTTCTGCATTACTGCTTAATAGGTTGTGTCGATATATTTTACAACGGTGTTAAGCATGATATTTTCCAACTTTTCCAACTTCTCCTAACTGGGGTTAGTTTGTATTGTAGATTGCTATGTTGAAAAACTCATGTAAAGTTGCGCTCAAAGAATTGAAACATTGGATAACTCCCGAAAAGGTATATGTATGTGAATTTCTTTGCTGATACTGTTTGACACAATTCTTTTTATTTATCACATAAATTTCCCTTTATTGCAGGTCAAAACTTCACTCGCAACTTTTCCTTCTTCAGCTGAAATAGTATCTGAACCACTGGGGGTTGTGCTAGTCATCTCGGCATGGAACTACCCTTTTTGTATGTTAATATTTTGTTGAGCTTGTTGCATTTGCTTTTGAGCTGACTTCACCTTTTTCTTTCCTCCAAGCTCTTTGAAATCTATAATGATGATAATATTACATTTTCCATCTATCTTTCCAGTGTTGGCACTTGATCCAGTCATTGGAGCTATAGCCGCCGGTAATGCTGTGGTTTTAAAACCATCGGAAATTGCACCAGCCACATCATCACTGTTGGCAAAACTGCTGGGAGACTACATGGATAAGTCATGCATTAGAGTTGTTGAGGGAGCAGTTGATGAAACATCAGCATTGCTACAGCAAAAGTGGGACAAAATTTTCTATACAGGTTCTTGTTTGCAACTCTTTGTTTTCTTGACGGCTTATTAGAATCCTGAAATGATTTTGCTGCTCTCATTGACAATTGTTTCCTTTTGAGGCATGTTGGGCTGTTAGCAATACACCGTAACTAACTCTCAACTGTCTTTATTATTTGATGAAATCTATGTGAGTACCACTAAGTGACGTGGGGCCCACATAAATTTTACTCTATTATTATAATGAAAAATGTTTTGGAATAAGCCATTTGCAAGCATTTTTCTTTATGTATGTTATTATAAGTAATGCAAATTTTGGTACTCCGTTTGGATGATTCAACTGGTGCATTCAGAAAGGAAAAAAGGTACATTATAGTTTTTTGATTTTGGTTTTGGTTGCGAAAGATCAGTTTGAGGATAACATTTGATTTTTAAGCTCCTAGAAATTCGCATGCGTGCTACAATATGTGTAGTTTAGTTTGATGGCTAGTTTGATGCATGCTATTATCAACGATCATACGTATCCGATATTGGTTATTTCTATTACTTTAACAGGTCTGATAACAATGAAAGTTTACATTCCTTTAGTTTGGTGAACAACAAAGGAAGTCTTTCATTTTTTTAATAATTAGCATAGGAGTATTGAATTATGTTTTAAGCTCCATAAATCATATACTTCTATATAGCTGTTCTTGAAATTCTTCTTTCATTTTTATCATATAAAAAAAAGAAAATACTTCATTCTAAACAGTGATTGGCAATGTTGTTATGGTTTAACGATTGCTGTACAGATTAGAATACATGTAGATGGTACTGTTATTGGTCATGGAGATAGTTTGTTACTGCTTATTGAAAAATGTGTAGAAGCATATAGCCATAAGCTTGTTGAATCGCATAATTCACATCATTTCTCAAGTTTAGGTAATATATCCTTGGGAAAGCAGGATGGGCATATTTTAACCGAAATATTGAAGGCGGCCCTGATGGATAAGATATTTAAGTAGAAACTTTGAAAAGCTGTATCTAATTGATACGCAACTGGAAATCTGTGAGATAATCGCTTATATGGCACTTGACAGTGCTCTAAGCAGTATATGTACTTGCCTCTTGACCATTATTCTACTTTCAATGGTTGAGTTTTGACCAAGTCCCCTTGTACTTGTTTTAGACTTTCAGATGCATTGACTGTGCCTGTAATCTGTAACATATTGTTAGAGATTCTTGGTGTCAGTCTTATTCAGGAAATCCAGTTTATTATCAATATATAAGGACCTGATGCTGGATTTTCTTGAATGTTTATAAGTTCTATTACAATGTCTCACGTGTAATTGTTGGATTTTTAGGTAACGGACGAGTGGGACGTATTGTGATGGCTGCTGCTGCAAAACACCTTACGCCGGTTGTGCTGGAGCTTGGAGGAAAATCTCCAGTTGTTGTTGATTCAAACATCAATTTAAAGGTATACCTTTGTTATGTTTTAATTTTGTCAGTTACTTGCCATCACTCTGATCCCTTTGCATTTTTTGATCTAAATTAATTTGAATTTGAATTGTCAAGGTAGCAACAAGGCGAATAATTGCGGGAAAGTGGGGTTGTAATAATGGACAAGCCTGCATTTCTCCAGATTATGTTATAACAACAAAAGAATATGCTGACAAGTTGGTAATAAGTTTTTCTTAACTATAGTTTGAATTTTTTAGTTTTCTGTTTGTTTAGTGTTTGCTGTCTCCTATTTCTAGGTGGATGCCCTAAAGACTGAATTGGAGAAATTTTATGGAAAGAACCCATTGGAATCAAAAGATTTGTCCCGTATTGTGAACTCCAATCACTTTAATCGCTTGAAAAAGCTCTTGGATGATGATAAGGTTTCTGGTAAGATTGTTTATGGAGGCGAAAAGGATGAAAGCAAATTGTAAGTTCTGCATATGCTTTTCGGGTACTTTATGGATAAAGTCTTGATTTAGTGAAATAGAATTGATATTGACTCTAGCATTTCTCCTTTTCTCGAAATTGCAGGAAGATTAGCCCCACTCTTCTATTGGATGTCCCGCGGGATTCTTTGATTATGGGTGAGGAGATATTTGGTCCTTTGCTTCCCATCCTCACGGTAGGTGTTAAGACTCCATTACACCACACTAATTGTTTTGTGAGATTTTCTTCAAAACCTCGTTAGTTTCTTTGGTTTCTAGCTTTCACAGTAGTGAGTAGTCTAATGAAAACTAATATGCACAGTTTTATGGTAAGCCCATTTTCTTTTGGTGAAACAGGTAGACAAACTGGAAGAAAGCTTTGAAGTGATCAATTCAGGACCAAAGCCTCTCGCTGCGTATATATTTACAAATAACAAGAAGCTCAAGGAGCTATTTGTTATGAATATTTCAGCTGGCGGCTTGGTTGTTAATGACACCACTTTACATGTAATTGTTTTATTGTTTTTACACTCTACCCTTGAATACCGCCGATTCTTATATGCAAGCAGAGCAGCAATATAAGTTATCACTTAAATCTTCTTCAAGACTGTATTACTGTAGAAGATTAAAGAAAATAACTTCAAAATAATATCTTAAAATTTTTTCAGATTTCATTTTATACACTAAGGAGCTTCTTTTAAATAAAATGTATAAAATGTGTTGTTTCCCACCCATGCATTTGTTTTTATTGGTTCATCCTGAAATGAGTTTCTTCATATTGAATGTGGTTTTTCCGTTTACAGATGCTCACATTTTATTTATTGTTTTAAAATATTATTCATGTTTCTGTTTTCCGTTTGGCTTTTTTACCTACCTGATGCAGCTTGCGGTTCATACTTTGCCATTTGGAGGAGTTGGTGAGAGTGGAGTGGGGGCATACCACGGGAAATTCTCATTTGATACATTTAGCCACAAAAAGGCAGTTCTTTATCGCGGTTTTATTGGTGATGCATCAATAAGGTACCCACCATACACATGTACAAAGCAAAGATTGCTAAAAGCTCTCATTGGTGGTGGAATACTTGGTATTATTCGTGCCCTGTTTGGTTGGTCCTAGGCTTTAATTTTAGGCATATTGGAATCTCGATGCTATTAATACTGCTTTCATTATGTCTTCCTTCTACTTAAACTCCTGTTGACTCAACTCAACAACCATGACTTGTGGATGAAAGTAAATTTTATGTATATATTGCTTTTCTTCATATGATTTGCTTTAAGAAGTCTTGTGTTATCATGTCCTATCAGCTCCACGCTGATAAACACTGATATTGCTATCATAATGGCTAATGTTGGTTTAGATTAGTTGTGTTGATCTCACTTGTAGCAAGTTCTATAACGTCTTTTAATTGGGCCACTTCTTTCTTCAGACAGCACCTTATTTTGCCACACATCGTGCAAAGGATTCATTGTGTATAAGATACTGAATTGCGTAGCTTGATACTTTGTAGATTTAATCCTGTGAATTTTTCTCATAGGCTACCGAAGTTGCTCCAGTACATAACTCTGTTTATATAAAGTGAGAACATGATTTCAAAATATAATTTTCTTTCCATACAAATATTGGAAATTTCGTATAGACTAGTCGTATGATTTCAAATCCAAAAATCTAAGTTGCTCTTACGAGATTTGTCATGTTTATTATGCGAAATGCAAATAAACCTTGGATGCACATGGCAGGACTATGATGTTTTGATAACTTGATTATATTATTATTATACAATTATTTATATTATTATTTTATTTCAAAAATTGATTTATATTTATTATTATAATCTAAATATAACATGTTATTACTAAAAGTGTTGTGAAGTAGGTATTTGAAAAAAAAAAAAAAAGTGGGTATGAAAGCATCATCTTTCTATTAATTGTTTGCACTTAAATTTTACTTAAAATAATTTGCCTTTTGGCTATTTGCATCTGAAGATATATAGATGAATAATAGCCATATATTTTGTGAAATGCCTTTTTGAAGGCAATTCTTAGTGAAAATCACAAAGTTAGGTTTCACATTTTTAATGAATATCCTGTGATTTGGTAACTTTTAATAAGTTATAACCAAGAGAATGTGGAGTCACACCTTATGTGCGTGAAGAGAGGATGGAATAAGTAAATGTAGATCATACAGTCATAACAATTAGGTTTAAAAGTTAGATTATTTGAAAAAGTTCCATAATTTTACCTTTAATTACTACCTTTTATAATTTAATCCGACTAGATTCATTTCTCTCAATAGAATGTGGCTAATGTACTCCTTCAATTAATGTTGAGCGGAAAAAGTATTTATTTTTAAATATTAATTTCAAATTTTAAAACAAACACAACGGGTTCAGTGACTAGATGGTAACAGTAGATTTTCTGGCGAGCGATGGTGGTAGAGGGTGTTGCAACAAACTTCTTCTGCACCGTTTCTAGGTAAGTTGTTTTCATTTTACATGGTTTAGGCGTGGTGTAGAGGTACAAAGTGTCATTCGAATTCTGGAATGGGTTGTGGGGTGTGTAAAATGCCTTACGGAAAATTTTTTCTGTAAAAAGTTTTTGTATTATGAAAAACATTTTTCGGAAAAGGGGGTGTGAACACTAGGTTTTATATTATGAAAAATATTTTCCGTAAAGTTTTTGCACTATGAAAAACTTTTTCTGAAAGAGGGGGTGTGAGACCCGGTTTTGTATTATGAAAAATGTTTTCCGTAATAGATTTTTGTATTATGAAAAACATTTTCTGTAATAGCTTTTTGTATTATAGGAAATGTTTTTTGTAAGAGGTTTTTTATTATGGAAAATATTTTTCTTAATACAAAACTCCCATGAAAAACGTTTTCCATAATACAAAATCCTCTTACGGAAAACGTTTTCCATAATACAAAACCCTCTTACAGAAAATGTTTCCCATAATACAAAAATCTCTTACGGAAAACATTTTTCATAATACAAAAATTTCTTACGAAAAATGTTTTTCATAATACAAAAACCTCTTACGGAAAATATTTTTCGTAAGGCATTTCACACTCCCACAATCCAATCTCTTCCGAAAAACATTTTCCGTAATACCTTAACCCCTTTTATCTTCATTAACAAGCTCCTACTTATCTCCATCAGAAATGGAGAATCAGGGTTAAGTAGTTCTATCAATATAAAATCTGTTTGTTTGTGTATTTGATATTCTTTAGTTTTTGAAAGTTTTATATTTTTTATATTTTTAAAATTTGATGTTTTCTATATTTTCGTAGACTTTAGAGGGAAAAATTTCGTGTTGGATACCGCTTGACGCACACGGTCTTTTGATTATCTAGACAAAATAACAGAATTTTTCGAATTAAACTCCGCATGATGCGAGCAGTCATTTGGATATTTAATCGAATTTTATTTTGAAAGAAATTCAAGAACCTTCTAATTTCTAATTTTATTTAGTAATGAAATTTTTATTTATTTTTTTAAAATATGTTTTTATTTTATTTAGAAAACTATGAAAGTGAAAAATAAGAAAAGAGGTGATGCAAACAAAAAAGGGTAATGTTGGAAAACTATGATGTTAACAAGAAGACGGGGGTGTTAATAGCTATGTGAAGGGCGAACACAACAGAAAGGAATGAAGTTATGAAACTTAGGTGTTAGCACCAGTGGGCTACTGTGATGATTTGATGAAGCCAACCAAGTGAAGATGTTCAAGACCTTATAATCATATGTGGAATGCATGAAGATTTCATGAAGATTGAAGACTTGGTCTAGAACTTAGAAGTGTGTGTTGTGGGGTAAGTTTGAGGTCTAATCAGTGATGCATGCAATCTCAATCAATGATAAGCTCCACAAGTATTTTCTGAATTAACAAAAGTTTTGAAAAATCATTAAAATCAAAACCTGCTTTTTGAACAACTGTTTTAACTAATTGGAGAATGACTATTTGAAAAATCAATCGACTGAATTTTAAATGACAGTTGTCTATAAATAACTGGCGCGAAATTTTTGAAAGTAACGAAAATCATTTTACACATTTTCTGAGCACAAACATTTGAGATTTCAAAGAGTGCAAAAGCGCCCTTGAGTCTAGTGATCAAGATCAATCAACTTTTCATCAAGAACTGTTTTCTTGAACTGCTGCTGGAGCATTCATTTGACTGAGACAGTTTCTTCACTGATTCGATCATCAGACTAAGCCTTCTATATCCTTTCCTTATTATCTTTGTATTCCTTTGTATAAAAGTGCTTGTATTGCTGCGACTGTGTTAATCTTTCTTTGTATTGAAGGTTATTCTGGTGAGAGTTACCTGGGTTGGTAATTCTGTTATGTACAGTGGGCTCTGTACAGGGTGTGACTTGCTGTGGGATTCAACAAGGGTCTTCGTGAAACACACAGTGGGTTTCTATGTGGTTTCTTGTTCTGCTGTGGGTTCAGTAGGGGTCTACTGCGGGGTGCAGTGAGACGTTTTTGGGTTATAAAGTGGATTCTGTATAACTGTGACTTGCTGTGGGTTTCAGCAAGGGAGTTCTTGAAGCACACAGTGGATTCTGTGGTGTTTCTTGGTCTGTTGTAGGGTCAGCAGTGATTGCTGCAGTGTGCACTGTAGTCTTGCTGTAGGCAAAGGTTGTAAACTTGATCAGGTTGATCATTTTAGTGAAATCCTTACTGTATGTGAGGGACTGGACGTAGCCCTGTTGTTGGGTGAACCAGTATAAAAATCTACTATGTCTTGATTCTCTCTTGCTCTCTCTTTACTGTTCTTGCTAATTCTTGCTGATTTTCTTGAATTTTCATAATCAATTGAATCTTGTTAATTGAATAACTTCAACTTTCTGAAAAACATTTTTTAGTAACAATTAAAAACACATATTCTGTTTCAACACAATCTATTCTGAATTGTTTTGAAATCTGTTAATAACCAGTTTATCAGTTTCCTGCAAATCTACAGTTTTCAAATTTACTGGGTATACTGTTTATCAGTTCGTTTTTCTAGAAAACTCTATCTTTCACTGTTGTTGATTAAAGACTGTTTTCATATACTTAACATAGTTTATATTGTCTAACGAAAAGGTTTTTAATCAGTCAATCTTTATAAACTTGAAGTTGATCAAATTCTTTGATTTCTTGATCCAACTTTTCCAGAACTGATTTTAAAGTATATTGTGTATTCAAGAACGGTTTTCTGATTACAGTTTATTGTATTTGATTGATTGATATTGTGCTGAAACTGTTTGTTGATCCTTTGTTGTTTGTTTTACATAACTTTTTGAATAGTTTCCATAAAAATTATTCATTCTAAAAACAGTTTGCAAAAATTTTTAATTGTTCAATTCACCCCTCTTCAACATATTTCACATTGGGGGTGTGGATAGTGATCCTATTGGTCAAATCTATTATTCATACTTAGGTTAGGGTTTGGCAAGAAACCATGGAACATGGAGGTGCAACAACAGCACGGCACTGGAGCGGTGAGGGCATCGTCGGCGGTTCTTGACGACGACTGGCGGTGTCTCGACGACGAGGGTGAGAGGCGATGACTCATGGAGCTACCGACGAAGGGAGTTGACGGCGATAAGGCTGACGGTGACGAGAGAGCTTAGCAGCGACGGCGGTGTAGGGCTCCCAAGCGGTTCAGTGTTGGTTTGTTGTCTTCCAAGGTATCCATGGCTTCGTTTGGGGATGATAATGGTAGAGAGAGGGTGAGAATGAGGCGTCACTGGCGACGGGAATGGCAACAGAGATTGCTATTGGGGCGTTTGTGAGGTTGACGGTAGCGGTGGCGAGGTTGGTGCGTTGGCTTTCGGTGAGGGTGAGGCGCTGGTTAGAGAGGTGTTTGTCGGGTGTAGTGTGTGACGATGGGAGGCGCTGCAATGGCTAAGATGGAGGTTAGCTTGGTGCGTAGGGGAGGTGTTTGGTTCGTGGGGTTAGGTTCGTGGAGTTATGGTGGTTGTTGTGGGATTGGTAGAGTTGTTCGTGATTTGTTATGGAGGTTCGGTGATGGAAAGGATAGTGAGCAGAGTAGGCTCACGAACCTACAATGGTGGCGACACGGTGGCTCATCCGAGGTGCTAAAATATTGACCCCCGGGCAGCGACAGAGGCTAAAGAGGTGTGGGCTGGAGGAGTTTCGGTTTGGAGGTGAGATGAGAGTGAAAGAGAAATGAACTGTGTGTGAGAATGGGGTTGAGGGCGAGGGAGCGGCTTCTTGTTGCACCCACGACAGTGTAGGGATTGCTCTTATTTTTGTTCCTTCACCAGCTTCTTTCTCTCTTTCTTTTTTAGCTAGGTTTTTTCTTGGTGGCGTTGTGGTGATATGTGCAAAAGGTGACAACTGTTGAGGTATAAGAAATGGCATGAGTGCGTGCATGGTGGCTGAACAATGCCGATGCTTGAAGTGCTCGAAGTGGTTTGGTTGGAAGAGATGTTGAAGATGAGGTCGTTGGGCACCATGACCGAGACTTGGCGTGAATGATGGTGACTGGGAAATGAGAGCATGTGTGGGAGAAAACGGAGGGCATTGGGTGAGTGTGTGCAAGGAATACAGTGTCCTAGAAGTGAGAGCGAGTGGCGCATGTAGCCTAGTTTGTGTGCCTCATGAATGTGAGGGAAAGTGCTCGAGGGACAAAGTGGAGGTCTGTGTGTTTTTTTTTTTAAAATATTAGTTTTACACTACTATTCACTCATACTTTTATTTAATATTGTATTTTATTAATAAAATATTATATATAAATAAAATAATAATATATATTAATATTAAATGATGTTAAAATAAATATTATTGTCACCATCCATTTTTTTCTTTGCGTAGTGGAGCAGCGCTTTAGGATCAGTGAGGGGTGGAGTGTAGAGATGGGTGTAAAAGTGAGTGTACTGTAAAAAAAAAAAAAAAAGGAATGTGAAATGGGATTGTGTGTGTGCCTTCATCCGAATGAGAGTGGCAGATATCTCTTTTGTGAGTGAGAGAGTGGTTGGCAAAGTGTAGAAATGAGTGGGGTTCACGAGAAGTTACAAAGAAGTTAGAAAGTGAATTGTGTTTTTTTTTTTCTTTTTTTATTTTATCTTTCTTTTCTTTTTTTTAAACTAATTTTTAAAATGAAAATGATAAGGTAAATAAAAAGTGAGCCACGTATTTTTTTCAAAATGACACTATTTTTATATTTTCCTTTTTTAAAAAAAAAACTTAATGAAGTAGACTCAAACCTTTTTTTCCTAAACTAATAATTATGTTTTCATAATTTTATAATATTTAAAATCTTTTTCTTTGTTTTCTTTTAAATGAAATAAAAGATAAAAGATAATGATAAAAATTTTAAATTATTATTATTTTTTGTATTTTTTGTTGAAAATAAGAGAAAAATAATAAAGCTAATCAAACAATAAATTTAAAGCTGAATTTTTTTGATTTTTAATTGATAAAAAACATTTTTAATTAAGATACTGAAAATAAAAGGGTAACGACAAAAAATCATTTTTTTATATATTTTTCTTAACAACAAAATCTAAATTTGATTAAATAACTTTTTGAATTTTCTTTGAAAATTAATGAAAAATATTTTTCACTTTTTTTTGAAATAAAATTTATTTATCCAGACAAAATTGGATGTTGACAAAGTTCTTTGGTTACGTTACAAGTCATGAGTAGACGAAATCATGTCAAGCAAATGCTTCAAAAGAATAAATGTCATCATGAAGCCTTAAAGGACTTCTCAAGTTCAATCAATCGTATTATAATAGACATAATGCTCCTATATACATCCTTATCAACAAAGCACTTTATCTTATACACCCTTAAAGTTAATCTCTTATGACATGAGATACAAAACTCATAAGATGAGAAGAAAAAAAGATGTGAAACACGTTATTGAAGCAATATTATATAAAGAAGCATTAGAACACAACTATGAGACAAAGATGAATAATAGTTGCTTTTGATTTTAATAGTTGAATATGATGCTAGATTCTAAAAACCTAGAGTAGATGACTCTTATATAAGCGCTTAACTACAAATGACACAAGTCATGAAGAATAGCCAACTATTGATAGTATTCAACAATAGACACATCCTTGAGATGTCATATCTATTGTCTACAAGTTGACTTACAACAACTTTTGTACGAAGACAATGACATAAAGTATCATTTGTGAATGTGTGAAAACTTTATTTATATTGGTAGTGGTATAGAGACATCACAAAGATACAAAAGTGAGATATAACAACCTCATCGTACTACAAAGTAGAGGATGTCATAGAAAGTCATAATATGGAAAACTCTCTAAAATTAATAACTCATAAACATGCAACCTCCAATGGTCCTTTCTGGAAACATATATATGGAAGCACTTCCGCGCAAAAAGAACCAATGTTCCCATATATAACAAGAGATGCATGTGACAAATGTCTAAAAGCCTCCAAGTGGTATAACAATAGTTCATCTTCCAAATGATGTAGAAATAAAGAGTGGTTTTATATGTAAACTCTTAATCATTATGAAGAAGTAATGTCTAAAGCAAAGAATAGGTATTTTCATATCCACTCAGTTGAATGTATTCAAACAAAAATTCTTAATTACATTAGATAGACTTTTTTTTTTACTTTGTCTAGAGAGGCCTTGCGTATTTGTGCTTAGACTTAAGGGAATTTAAGTGGTTTGGAAAGGAATTTTGTACTTATATTGTAGAGCATTGGGTACTCGAATAGCCTGAAGAGACTTTATGTGTTTGTTTCAACTTGGAAGTGAGAGTAACTATACTTGTATTTTATTATATATAATTGATCTCTTTTGTTGTTGACATTGGAGAACTAGACATAGTTCAAGTTAGGATGAATCAATATAAAATTTTGTTATTACTAAACCTTTTATTACATGTACATATCTTATTGGATATCTCTTTCAAAAAGGTTTATGAACGTGTTTGTAAAACCAATAGATGACCCCTACTAGCGTCTAATAGACATCTTTTGAAAATGATTTCTAAAATGTGTTTTATTAGCTCTATTCAAACCTCTATTTCTAAAGCTAACTTCTTCTTTTAGTTGGTATCAGAGCTTACTTGTTGGAGTAATTTTTCTTGCAGGACTAGAGGAGTAGATCCCGAAGCATGATGGAAAACAAAAAAACAAGTTGTAAGCTATTTAAAGGAGAAGACTACAACCATTGGAAGCATAACAATAACAACAACAACAATAATAATAATAATAATAACATTGTTTGTATCCTAGTATATGGATATGATGGATGTCATTAAAAAAGTTAAATATGCTCAAATAGGTAACAAGGCAAATTAATTTTGAAGACCTCATGGACAAAAGACCAAAGTTTGAGGTGTTTGCTTCATTCAAGAGCATGCAACACAATCACGTACTCCCTAATTGAAAAAGAATATTCAAAATATATATTCCCTCAAAAGCGCAAAGGTGATATGTGATACTTTTGTTGTCACATATCAAGGAACTCATCAAGGAAAAATTGCTCTCCTATAGAGTCTCTAGATATGCATTAGAATTTGAGAAAGATAACATTTGTCTCTTCGTAAGCTTATTGTCTGATTACTCACCAAACAAATCTGATAAAGAGGTAGACTTTTTTAACCTACATTTTGTCATTGAAGCAGATCATGTGCTTCTTTCAAACTATGTCACATTATTTAGAGCTTTTAAAAAATGAGAGATAAAGATCTTGTTAAAACAAAGTAAGAACCTTAAACATGTTAGATGAAAATACCAAACTACACTATGTGTTTAACAACTTAAGAGATAAATTAAAAAAAATTCAATTTAGATCTTCAAGAGAAAAATATACAATATCTCTCTTATTTCTAAAATAAAAACTTTGGATAGCATCATGTCTAAAAAATTCACAATCACTATTAAATATTAGGTAATCTTATCTTAGAACATGATATTCTTAGGATTTAGGGTCACTAATGAATGAAAAAGAAAGTAAGACATTGAATTTATTAATGAATTTTTCTTGCAAACCTTTTGACAAACTTGGAGGAAGCTATAAGAGAGAAAGATCAATAAAATTTGCAACTTATATTTGATTAGGTTTAAAGAAGAATCTATTGAAGATGGAGAAAATAAAGTTCGAAGAAGAAATTAAAATTTAAACATGAAGCGTGTTAAAGAAAGGATTAAGAAGAAATTTCAATAAAGATTCATAAGAGAAATACTAAAAGAAAAAGAGGAAAAAATATAAAGATAAAATAAAATGAAGTCTTTTAGACATTATAAAATATTTTAAGTGAATCAAATAATATTCTATAAACCCTAGAATACCTATTTTAGATGTTCAAAGAAGAAAAAAAAACACTAAATATTTTTATCTTTAATATATCACTTTAAAAGTCATGTACTTGTGTAACTACTTTATATGTCTTTTCCTATTTTTAAGAATACCTTATGTTGTCTTCTCACATGTGACTCTTCTTCTTTCAAGAATTATCTATGTATTAAATAAGATATTTTAAACATTATGTATTAAATATGAATACTAAAATAAAATCATGAATACTTAATATAAACAAAGGTAAACAAAATTAATTCTACAAATATAAAAAAAAAAATAATCAACAAGTTAACCTTAAATGATTTTTTTTTTTACTTACAATTTACAACCTTATACATAATCATTATAAGGTCATGTAAATGATAATTTCGTTGAATGACAAAGATACTACAATATAAAAAGTCTAAGGTAAATAAATTAACTATCAAAAAGTTGTTAAAAAAAAAAAAAAACCTTATAATCAAATACTTTTTATTTAAAAGTACAATTTATTAAATTAATTACCATAATACCTTAATTTTCATTCTACGCAATAACTAATATGTTTTAATCCTATAAATTAAATTTTTAAAAATAAAGTTATTAACTTTAAAAATATTTTAAATAAAGGCGCTTAAATTAAGTTTTAACTTACTATTAATGAGATATTTTAAATTATAAATTATTGTATTTTTAAAAACTAATTAATTAAGACGTAATAATAAAAACAAAATTAATTTATACAAAAAGTTATTTTTATAATATGTATTTACTATTTTCATAATTTAATTTTTATTAATAAACTAACTATTTTATAGTTTTATTTATAAATATAATATGGTGGTGTATATAAATATTTATAAATGTATAAAAAATATATTTATAATAATGATACTTGTAATAATATATATAAATAAAATTTAGTATCATTATATATATATATATATATATATATATATATATATATAATTTTAAAAAAATGCAAAAACACGTTCAGAATCCAATTCAGAAAAAGGCAATTCTGACCTATAAAAAAGCATGTAGGAATGTATAAATATTTTGTTATTGGTTTGGAGTTTGTAATATTTTCAAAATGGGTCTGTAGATTTTTTTTTTCATATTTTCAAAATGGGTTTGTAGATTTTTTTTTTCATTTCACTGTCTATTTAAAAATTCAAACTTAAATATTATATAAAATAAAAAAATGCTTCTAAAATTACATCGAATTCTCAATGAAAAAAAAAAATTCTGCAAAGTAACCACAAATATAATCTAAAGTTTTATCGGCCGAGTATATTATATCAATTATATCTTTTCATTTAGTTCAAATATACAGTAATTTAGATTTTAATAAATTCTAAAACCGTTAAGATTTTAAAAAAAAGTAAAGTAATTAAAATTAAAGAAAGTTATCGTTTTAGCATGAACAGTTAATACAAGAATATTTTTAAAAATAAAATAAAATTTAAATATTGCAATGAATCTTAACATGGTAGAAAAATAAAATTCTAGAAATATATTACATTTTATTTTCAAGGAATTTATGTAAATATTTTTATCAAGCATATACTGTTTTAATTACTTTTAGAAATCATGATTTGCGATATTCTTGATTTATGAATAAAAAAAAATCTCGTACCAAAAACTTCAAGTAACTTCTGAAATTCACAGTTTTTATAAAAAAAATCCCAGTAAAATAAAAAAAGTATTAAAAAAATTCAACTAAAACTCCTGTTGTAAAATAAAGCATTAAATAACTTTGGTACGTGCCAACTGCCCCCGACCAAAAAAACTTAAGCTAGAAAAAATAAACACCGCATAGCAGAGAATGCTCTTTTATACTCACTCACTCTCCCAACCAAAATCCTTCATATTTCTTTTTCTTTCTTGATTTCTTCACTTCTTTCTAAGACAACCTTTCCTTGCATCATTGCAGCCTTTTTCCCCTTTTCAATCATAAAGTTCTTTCCAACTATGGATTTTAGAAGCAAGGGAATAACATTGCACACTCTTTTGGTATTATTTCTTCTATTTTCTGCCATTTTCCCACTCTCTTTCTCAGCAGCCAATCAACCCCACAAAGTCAAGAACCTCGCCACCCCACATCGCCTTTCCTCCTCAGCTGTTTTCAAAATTCAGGGAAATGTGTACCCTCTTGGGTATGTTGTCATTCTATCGTGATTTTTTGTTCTTCTTAATCACTTTCGTACTGTTCATTTCTCTCTCAGTTTTTTTGTTTAATATGATTGAATGTTTTCTTTTTCTTGGATGACTTTGTTCTGGTATTTCTGTTCTAAGGTGAACTCTGCTTATTCTTTGAAACATTCTTGCCTGTTTTCTTATATTTTTCTAAAAAAGTGAAAAAAAAAAATGCAATTCTGGTTACGATCAGTTCTTGTTTATTTGATTCCTGATCTAGTCTTACACTTTTCATGTCTGTTTCATTGAGTTTTATCTATCATTCAATTTATAATTTAGTTAGAGAAGAATGAAAAGTAGGAGTGACTAGCCTCTTAACTTTTTTCTAGTCCTTCATTTTTGAAGGTTGGGGTAGTTGGACCCCATCTCTTTTTAACAAAATAAGTCACTTTTTGCTTATGCGTGTTTTGGGGGAAACACAAGGAAATATGGTTGTTGAATTTCTATAGTGAATTAGTTGTTAATATTAAGTTTAAATTATGATGGTTGCATGAAAAGTATCTTTATCCTCTTTTTGCAGGCATTACACTGTGGTTCTTAACATTGGGTATCCGCCCAAGCTTTACGACCTTGACATAGACTCGGGTAGTGACATCACTTGGGTTCAATGTGATGCACCATGTAAAGGTTGCACCAAGGTATGCAATGCTTATACTAAGATTAGGCCTGTTTCTGAATTTTATCCTCAGAATCAGTATTCACCTGGTGTCAATGTTTGCAGCCTCGTGAGCAACTTTATAAACCCAATCACAACCTTGTGCGATGTGTGGACCAATTGTGTTCTGAAATGCACTTATCAACAGACCATAATTGTGCTTCCCCAGATGACCAATGTGACTATGAAGTTGAGTATGCAGATAATGGATCATCTCTGGGTGTGCTAGTTCGGGACTACATTGCTTTTCAATTCACCAATGGCTCTGTGGTGCGCCCTAAGATAGCCTTTGGGTGAGTGTTTTGTTTACATCCGCTTGAGTCACGCTGGTTGTATCTGCTACTAACGTTTTGTTTGGATAAACTCATCCATTAACGCTTATAGACAAAGAAAATTATAAGGTAAAAGGAATTGACCTCCCATGAACTAAAACTAGCTTCTGCACTTTTCTAAAATTGCTTTAATGGATAAACTTATCCTTTAACTTCTTATGGAAATTCTCTCTTCTAACTTTTCTAAAATTTTTGGGTAAGTTGGTTTTAGGTCACAGCCCCACAGGAAAAGCTCAATTCATTTTAGCTCCTAATTTTCTTCTTTTGCAAGTGTTTATAGAGAAGTTTATTCTAATTGGACATAATTAGTAATTTCTATTGGTGAAGTTACGATGCTAACAAAAATATGGTGAAATTTTGAATATGTAAATAGGGCAACAGAACAAAATTGATCTGTTCACAGGAAAGAAGTTACCATTCTCCTTTGTGAATAATTAAGAGTTGCTTTGTCTGGTACATGGGTAGGTGCGGATATGATCAAAAGTATTCTGGTTCTACCTCCCCACCTTCTACCGCAGGAGTACTTGGGCTTGGCAACGGCAGAGCAAGCGTTTTAACTCAGCTTCATTCTTTGGGTCTGATAAGCAATGTAGTTGGACACTGCCTTAGTGCAAGAGGAGGAGGGTTTTTATTCTTTGGAGATGATCCTGTTCCCTCTTCAGGAATTTCTTGGACATCCATGCTGCATAGTTCTTCGGAGTAAGTTTTAAAATTGATGTTATTTGTTCCTTCTTAGATGTTTTTGTTTCACACATGCATAATCTGTTTCCACTCATGAGTGCTTGCAAACAATCACTGCTTCAGAAAACACTACAGCTCAGGACCAGCAGAGCTGTTGTTCAATGGAAAGGCCACTAAAGTTAAGGATCTTGAACTTATCTTCGATAGTGGGACCTCTTACACATACTTCAACTCCCTGGCGTATCAAGCTGTTGTAAATTTGGTGAGATGGAACTCGAGAGCCTTAATTTTAGCCATCAATTTCATTATTTAGTCAGCCATCTTCAGTTAATTATCCTTGATCTGTGATTCAGGTGACTGATGATTTAAAGGAACAGTTGACAAGAGCAACCGAGGATCCGTCACTTCCAATTTGTTGGAAGGGTCCAAAATCTTTCAAATCGTTAAGTGATGTCAAGAAATACTTCAAACCCCTTGCATTTAGCTTCACAAAAACTAAGAATGTGCAGATGCATCTACCGCCAGAAGCTTATCTTATTATCACTGTGAGATCTGTTTAAGGCTATATCTCTAGTTAAGAAAACAAATGAAATGGTCTAATATACTGTCCTTTGGCAGAAACATGGCAATGTCTGCTTGGGGATTCTAGATGGCACTGAAGTAGGACTTGAAAATCTCAACATAATAGGAGGTAAGACATGCCAAATCTTAATTATAAGCAATTCCAAATTTGTTTCTCTTTTTATTTGTTGTTTTGATGACAATACACCTTTTGTCGCTCTCAGACATCTCTTTACAAGATAAAATGGTCATTTATGACAACGAGAAGCAGCAGATTGGATGGGTTTCTTCAAATTGTGATAGGCTTCCCAAGTAATATGTTTACTTTATGATTTCTTATATAATTGTGAGCAACATCAAGTGTTTACAAGAGTTTCTTTTTTTTTCCTTTTTATTACCAGTGTGGATCGTGATTTGGAAGGTGATTTTCCACACCCATACGCAGCCAATTTGGGTATCTTTGGGAACGGTTTCCATGCATCTTTTGAAAATATAGACGATCAATGAGTTGTTGGGAAGGGTGCTCGGATGTACATTAGATAGCATCTATAATTCCATGTGGAACAACATATATATACATAGATTCTTTTGTCACCTTAGTACAATATTTTGGGCTTCATAAGCTTCATTTCGTGAATTTGTAAATGATAACCATCAAATGAAACAAAGCTACAGTTACCAATCCTTGCTAGCAAAAATTTCATTTAGTTGTGCGGCCTGAATACCCATCAGTAGCAACTAGTTATTCACTTAAATTAGCTGATAGGGCTTCACTGCTTCCGTACACCAGCACAAGTATGATTGATATGTGGTTGTCAGTATTTTGGTAAGTTATAAAGTATACTGTATCTGCAATAATAATGCATATAAAGTTAAAATCTCCTAAATTAAGAAAATAAGAATCAGGAGTGCGTATGCTTAGGAATCGCTACTAACTTCGAATACCCCGTCTATAACACTCGGCAGCCAGCAGCAAGATGTTACAAGTTTTGATTTGCGTACTGCAAGAAGTTAAATAACATTCATCAGTCAGCACATGTTGGTCGCAAGAGATTATACTATTAGGTAGAAGATAACAGACATGTACACCACTTAAAACAATACAACTGCTAAATAAGTAAAGAACAGCATGTTGCTAATTTTTCTTCCTCCATAAATACCACGTGCTTTTCATGAGCAGGTAAATGCAAGTCTACAATTTTGAAATAACTTACAAGACTTTCCTTAGCATATAGAGTCTAGACACTGAAAATTCATAATATCGATATCTAGATACTGCCAATTCAGCACCAGTGTTAAGAAAATGTCCCGACATACAGTGGGTAAAGGAATCCCTTCTATAAGAAAGGTGATTTCAGGTATTATAAGGGAAGTTAGAAAGCCGGTTTTAAAAGCATATCTAGCTTCATGCAACGGGAATATATCAGATATAGCATCTTCGACGGAGTTGGTGTTTACTTTTCCAGGATATAAATGAACATAACAAAAAGAATGAACATAAATATGACCCTGAAATATATTTTAAAATCTTCAAGGGAAAGAGAAAATATTAATTTCTTTCGATAAGACTTGGTAATGAATAAATATAGTTGAAAGGGAGGCAAGTAAGACATGTCACCTTTGCATGGCAAATCTTTGTTATTGCCTCAATATGAAGGTTTTGTAGTTCTTCAAGAGCCATAACATCCAGACCAGCGATATCCTCACCCTATTACATGGTTAAAAGTAATATCATTTCGGATCTTTCTTCACGTATGAAAATCAGAAAACCAAGTCTAGGCTTATCTAATGCAAGATACATGACCACCTAAGGAAGTAACCATTCTGAATAATTTATGTTTATCTACTGATTATATATTTCTTGGACAGAAATTTCTGTTTTATTAATTATAGTATTATAATCTAATCATGAATACATCCATCATTCTTCCCTTTCCAGTCTAGCTTTTCTCAACTTTCTCTTTCTTTATCGCCTTTCCCAAAAAAAGTCACCAAAACTCATTTTCTCAACCCCAGTCTTAGTTAAGGAGTCAAGAAATTCACTCAATGCAGATAATTAGTATGATTCATATTATCTTGGAACATCAATGAAATATGAAATGAGATCATCAGAATGAGATACCTTCAATATAGAAATATGACTTTCAAGTTCCTTGCATCTTCTTCTCTCTCTTTGGTAATTAGCCTTTAATTCTTCTAATACAATCATATCTTCCATGCTTCCTAAATTTTCTGCTTCTTTGTGCTGTTTCCTATGAGAGTAACCATTAGATGTTGGATATCCAATTTTAACCTTGGTTTGTACATCATCACGCACATAAACTGTTGACTTGTCCTCGACATTAATGCCAGACTTTCTCATCTTTGACACCAGTATCTGCATGCTTGTAAGCTCATATTCCAAATCTTGTTTTTGGTGTTTTATTTCATCGAGTGTCCTTCTTAGGTCAGCTTCTACTTCGACTTTCACAGACAGAGCTGCTTCTAGCGCAGCTTCTCTTTGAAGTCTAGCACTAAGGTCCTTCTGCAACTCCTCAATAAGAAATTCATTCCCCCGCTTTTTTGATTTTCCATCTAGTTGAAAACTATTATTAATATTTTGCTTGCTTTGAGTAAAAGATGTCGTAGACAAGTTTGACTTGCCAGGTGTCTCTTTTGCAGCTGCCAGATCACCACTCAGCTCTACATTTTCATATGTAAGTTTAGTCACTTCTTCAGCCAGGTTTCGGAGTTCAACTGCTGCAGCTGCTGCCAACTCTTTTGCGTATGAAGCTTCCTCTGCAAGTTTCTGATTTTGAATTTCAAGCCCGTCTTTCTCTTCCGCCAATCTCACATTCTCTTGCCTTAAATCCTCTATTTCAGCTGCCTGCACAATTTTATAGTAAAAATTATATCACTCCTACTGAAACATAAACAAGCAAAAACATGTAGGAATCAGTTCCCAGATTTATCCATTTTAAGTTTCCTTCTGCAGAAGGTGCCAGAAAGAGAGAGAACCTGCACAAGAATTTCGGAATTTATAATTGAATCGTCACTTCCTTCCTGCACTGGAGAATCTATTACATTCAATTTTTTGTCGGCTTGTGCTTCGTCACCCAATTCGTCTCTAGAACAGTCAGTCTCGTTATCAGCAACATGCTGATAATTTGTTGCGGTTTTATCCAAAAGATTTATCTGTTTCTTTAGAGAAATAATTGTCTCTTGCATCTCAACATTCTCAGAATTCTGAAGAATTTAATCAAATGTCAGGAATTGCAACAAATCGCCTTAAAAAGTCATACAATTGTGTAATATACCTTCAACTGCAATTGCTCTTGAAGTATCCTGTTATCTGCAGACTTGATCTGAACGCTCAATTAGCATGAGAACGCCTTAGTATAGTACTCAGATGAATGCTACTTAAATGCAATGAAACATTCCGAAACTATCGAGAGGACAAGACAATCTACCTCAAGTTCAAAAATTTTTTCATTGAGCTCAGTGGTAAGCTTGGATAGAGCCTACATTAGAATAAAGTAATGTGTTAATTGATGTATACCGATAAAATATACCCCAATTTTTATTTTAGAAAAAAAAGAAAGAAAGGTCTTCAATACGTAGAAAATTTGCAAACTAAGCTTTCATTAAGAACAAGTTGAAAACGAAGTGTCATTTATTGCAAACTAATGAAATCACACGTAAAACTTTGGGTACGATAGGTTTTATTTTTTAACCAAAAGAGGGGAAGTATCTCTCCCCAAGGGAAGAAAAAATAAAATTAAATTTGAAGTTCTCATTTTTGAGCATAGGAGCCTGTAGATACCCAAACCAAACCCATTGGGTTAATGACAATGGTCAACTACATAAATTTCTATCAAAAGTAGTCTAGTAACACCCGTCACTGTTATATCCAGGGATCCTCACCACCGAGACAAACAACTCTCTTACTCAAAGTTTGGTTTTCTTGAAGAAACCGTTTATATACACAACCTCCTAGAATTGAAGTGGGGGACAAATCTGTTTGTAAATTCAATAAGGCACTCAATGGGTTACAAGCACCACAACAATGGTTTGACAGGTTGCAGTCGACACTTCGTCAGCTTGGTTTTGTAAGCAGTAAATGTGACTCTTTGCTTTTTATCTATAGAAATCAATGTCAGAGTTGTGTATTTCTTACTCTGGTTCAACAGATTAGAACCAAACTTCATGTAGAGCTGTCTCGTTGTCACATACATAATGAGAGAAAATGTTGCTATTTATTTAGAATTATTAGCAAAAAAATATTCTCAATATCTCCATAATAATTAGGCAAAATATCTTTAGAATCATCATATTCATTTCAGTATATATTTATTTCCTTATTTTAAAGAATTTGATTATTACAAATAGAGATGATGAAAATGTAATTAGTATAATTGTTAATAAAAAAAATCTTTATTTTTCTTACATAGTTTAAGGCAAGGTCACTTCATGTAGCTTTTAATTTAGTTACCTGAGACATTTCGCTATTACTTGGTGCATGTCCTAAGGATCCAATCATCCGTTGCTCTAGGATACGGATCTGATTCTTCTTTTGGCTAATTTCACCCTTGAACTTATGCATGTCCTCCTGTCATAATCACCAAAATAACCCACCCAGTTTTACTCTAAAATAGTGAAGTTGTTCTTCATTTGTCAATCTCAAGTAAAAACCTCACTTGTAATTGGATATCTTCAGGCTTATTAGCAGCTTGCTCTGACAGTCTTTTCAGAGAACTAATGCAGAATGCCACCTCTCCAGCCAACATTTTCACTTGTTCCCGCAGTAGATCCATTTGATCTGTAACAGTAGTCCCGGTCTGCAAGAGTCATTCAGCACAATTTTGGTCAACATCCACATTTCAAGATACATGTATCATATATCTTTCCAAAAACATTGATCACTAGTATTTGAGACCTTACCGGAGGAAGTTGACGGCCTCCAACTGTTAAACTAAATAAATCACCTGCTTGAGTTCTTCCTGGAAAAGAATTGATAGCTGGGGCATTATCCTTTCTGCTGACTGAATTCCTGCGTGAATCTTTCATGTCATAAAGCGTAACTCTATTTGGAGTTAATTTTGAAGCAGATGCAGGTGATCCATTTGCAGACCCCTCACTATCAACATTTGGGGATAATCCATCAACATTATCAGGTTTCTGCATTGGTGATAAATATTACTGGTCGGATAACAACAAATATACGATACTAAGTTCATGTAAAATTTAGATGCATTGGTGGTAAATATTACTGGTCGGATAACAACACATAAGATACGAAGTTAATGTAAATTTAGACCAAGCAAATACCAAAAGTCAAATCCAAATCCACACCAGGCAAAAAGTCCCCAATATTTAGTGAACTATTATTTATAAATTGGGATTGTATTATTATTATTATTATTATTATTATTATTATTATTATTATTATTATTATTATTTATACATTCATATTAACTTCTGTATTAATCAATCACCTAGTTAGTTATTTCAACATAATAAATAGTATTTTTCACATAGAAAAGAAAAATAACTTACTCTTAACTTCAACCACCCAAGCATTCCCCGTCTTTTGCTTCTTTTGTAATTCTTTCCCAATTCATCTAAATTGGTAACATCATCCTTTTCTTCTGGTGAAGGAACTGAAGCATGGCTCCCTGCATCATCATTAATCCAGGACTCACGTTTTCTATCTGGTAAATATGCTAGCTGCATTCAAAGAAGACGAACATCTGTCATTATCATAAATATTATTTACAATTTTGCTCCAAAAAACTGGAAATGTGTATGTAAAAACGACACATTTATTGAAAGTCAATACATTAACAGATCAAATTCCAAAGCATATAATTGACTGCTGTACTAACTGGAGTACCCTTGTAAAACATTACCTCATCTTCCCCAAAAGAATGCCTTCGTCTATGGCTGGGCCTTTCTGGAATGCTTGATGACATCGCATTCTTTGTAGAAACTAAGATTAACTTGGTTAGACGCTGAATTCTTCCCATCAATGCTGCTTTAGCTTGTTCCTCCTCTTCCAATCTTGACTTCAATTTGGATTGGCCAGCTTCGAGCTATTACATAATAAAGTAATGCTTAATGTGGGGAAATGAAAGAACACCAACACCATACCGAATAAAGCTATCACTGGGTTAAGAATCAAGACACATAAGTCTCCCACCAAGTACAGCGGCATTATTTAGATGCCTCAGCACAAACCTGAAGCTTCAAAGTAACCAAATCTTCTTGTGAAGATGTGACCATATTAGGATTCTCAACCATGCCACGCTTTAAATGCTGCAGCTCCTGCTTTAACTCAGAAATTTCCCTCTGATATTTCTTGATCAAAGATTTCTCATCCAAAATCTAGTACAGTAAATCAGTTAAAAGTTAAATAGCATGAAATTAATATGTCAAGAGGTTATCACAATATCAGCATTTTTCACATTAACTGACCTTATTTTGAGAAGCTTTGAGTTCAACATGCTTACTCCGGTGAGCAAATTTTAATGTGTTATGTGTCTCTTCACTACTGCTAGAAGCTGGAGTAACTGTGCAAATGAGCTTCAACAACCAAACCATAATCATTTTCAAATATTAGTTGGCCATGCAAATTTTTACAAAATAACAGCTGGCAGAAAATTTAAAGAGAAACTGTACTTACAGAAATCCTTCCATGGCCACTAAGGGATGATTGTAACAATCGAGTGAGTTTTGAATCTCGATAAGGAATATGAGTTGCCTTTCCATCTGTTAGTTTAGCAATCACCTGCAATGTAGAAACAAGATAGAGAGAATTACTTCACTTAAAATTTGAGATTGGTATATAAAGCTTCAGTGATCCGTTGATATTCTTTACATGTAGAGAAAACTACAAGCTGGCAGCATAGTATAATACTCGAAATACAACCAAAATATGTTACTTATAGCCTATAGACTTAATGTGGACACAGAGATGTACTCCAAACAATTGTTAAGAGACGAAGGGACTAGTTAAATCATTCACAGAACATATGGGCCAATAAGGATTTTTAAATGCTAAGGAAGGATTGATGAAGAAAATGAATCATATAACTCAAGAACAAGTTATTATCAAAGCTATTAATGAAGACGAAAAGATTATTATATTTGATACACTTGAAAAAGATTAAACTGAATGAGAGAAGATTTTATTGAAATTTATCTTTGAAATACTAGATCAACCTCTATATATAGAGGTCTCTGACCCTAAAATAATGATTACGAACAGATCACTAGAATCTTATAACAAGTTCTAACAACGTACTTGTAATTAATTACAAAATCCTATTGTAGATTATTGACTATATTTTTCTTGAATCAAGACTCCCCCTCAAACTGGAGAATAAGTATCTATCATTCCCAGCTTGCATATGATGTCATGAAATCGTTCAGTGGAAACACTTTTTGCAAATAGATCCTGCTAACTGAAGCCTAGATGGGACATAAGAAGCGGTGATAAGGGTACTAGCTAGTTTTTCTTTAATAAAGTGTAGACTTCTTCCTCTAGATGTCCATGCAAGAAAACATTTTTCACATCAAATTGTTACAATCCCAACTAAAATAAGTTGCTAATAAGAGATGATTCTAACTGTATTCGTCTTTGCCACTGGAGCGAATGTCTAATCAACACCATAAGTCATAGTATACCCTTTAGCAACCTTATTGTGTAACAATCTAATGTGTCATTAGATTTATACTTTATATCATAAACCTACAAACATCCTCTTGCCTTTTTAGCTTATGGCCTGTCAAGAATCTCCGATGTCTGTTTCTTTTCTAAGGTCTCTACATTCATGGCTTGAACCCAATTCTCATCCTTCAAAGCTTTTTGAATTGATGTAGGGACTCTAACTACACTAATTCTCATCCTTACTATTTTCATGCTTCAAATTTTGATAATGGTCCAACTCAATCACGAACCCTTCAACACTCCATAATATTCTGCAACAGAGAGGGAAACCTGCTTTGCACCAAAGTTCTTGCTTTCTAACTCAACATGCAGAGATGTCCTGTCACATGGAATAGTATTTGCAAGGTCTTTCCAAATTTCATGGGCACTGGAATAGAACATATAATTTTTACTAATTTCTGCAGTCATGGATCCACATAGCCATGTAATAATTTGTAAGTCATCATTGTCCCAAATTTGGAAATTAGAGTTGTCACGAGATGTGACCACCCCTTCAATATGGTTGGGTCTACCTATAATTTTTAACACGCGTCTAATAAATTGAGCCCACTGAAGATAATTCCGATCATTCAGAAAGTTATCATCAAGCAAATGTACAAGATTAGCATGGCATAGTGGAGTTGCCATGCCAAAAAATAGGAATTCCTTAGCCCCCTTTTTTAAGGAAAAAACAAAAGATCAAAGAGTAGAAAAGATAATAGTTTCTCCTTGAATAGTGCTCCTTTCAAAAGAGAGACACACAACTTGAGGCAAAAGGGAAAAACAATGTGGCAAGTTTAGAACCGTCACCTCAAGGTGACTCGCCAAAGCAAGGAGTGACGGACTGGCAGACATGCCAGAAATGAGTGGTGTGCAAAATCCGCTCCAAAGAAAGAAGTCGCGCATGCTAGTATACGGCTACTCAAATGGCAGCGCGAATCCGATAGCTGATAGATCGAAGGATGGCAAATCTTTTGGTGTGATCGTTGGTTTGATTGGAGGCTCCAACGGTGATGACAACAATGATGGTAGAGATGATGGTCGTGAAACACAAGTTAGGTGCACTTTAGGAAACTCTATAATAAAAGGAATCGTGGCTAAGACAACAATGAAGAAATGTGAAAGAAATGCAGAAGGAGAACTCCCATGATCCAGAGCTCTGATACTAACTTGAAAAAGATTAAACTGAATGAGAAAAGATTTTATTGAATTGATACATCAATCTTGATATATAGAGAATTCTAACCCTAAAATAATGATTAGAAAAGGATCTCTAAAATCATCTAATAGCTTCTAACAGCACACTTGTAATTAATTACGATGTCCTATTGTAACTTAATCAGCTATATTTTCTCCTAAATCAACAAATATGCAACTAACCTCAAGCAAATACAATAAATATGTACAGTAACTGTCCTTTGAAATAAATACAGTATCATGCATAGATCAGGGCAAGAGAAAAACTAAGATCTAATACATTAGTATAGTATTACCGTTCCAAGAGTAAGCAAGCTTTTATTTATATAAGAACCTTCTTTTCTCCTCAAACCAGTTGTTTCAGTTTTAGAACTTTCCGAACCTGCAAGATCAATTAAGTGCTGGGAAAGGAGTTGGGGGGTGGGGGGAAGGAGTTCTTAGAAATAAACAAAAGGATGGAGGCATTTACTGGAGCAATATAGTAATCATAATCCTGATCTAGTGAGTGTTACCAGGTGGGACAATGTCACATCCTCTTCTGCTATATTTTCCCCTCGCGAACTGCTTTCAATAGTCTAAAAGAAACAATGTAATCACTAAAACAGCATGAGCCACATAAAAAAAGTAGAAACAAAAATAAACTACAACCCCAGTTATGATTGATGAAAACAAATTCATAATTAATTGCGTTATAGCTAGCTACACATGAAATCAACCAATTCATGAAATAATATACCTCCGAAGCCACCAAAAAGTAGTTTAAAACTTAGAAGAGTGCAAACACGGAAGTGAAAGAAAAAACGGTTATATGATAATATATTTTACTAGATCTTTTAATTGACCAGTAGTATAGCTAGTGCATACCAATAATATGGGCTTTTTAGAGTCAGGACCATCTGATGCACACCAAAACTACATTTTCTTAATATATTGTCAATTTGACTGGTCATGTTCTATCATCTTCAAAGAAAAGAAAATTGTTACTTTCGTTGAAAGTTGGGCTATGGAAAGATTTATCTATATGCTGGATAAAAGTGCAAACCAAATAGTTATAGACGAGTGAAGTCATCTAAAGAAGAAAGGACTATCACCAAGTCAATGTCGATATAGTGAAGCCACTGCCAGACGTTGCCCTTAAAGGGGATGACAATGTTAGGAGTCCGACATTGCATACATAAACCTTAATGCTCTCCCACCTAACGAATTAGGGTTAGACTCTCCTCTTGTACTTAAGTCCTAACAAGGTGTTACCAAATGTTAAAAAGACGAATTTTCAATGTAATCACTTAATAAAAAGTAAAAGACATTCCTCTTATGATTATAGCATCTTACATCTGTTAGGAATTGTTTGTTTTGTGTGGCTTCTGAACAACCAAAATCCATTTAAGCAACATTAACTAGCTGGGACTATTGGAATGCTAATTTAGATTGTTATTATGACTGGTAAATAGCTTCTAACAAGCTCTATAATTATTTCTAGATTAGCTTCTGTACTTAATGCACTAATAGTATTAATTAGGAGGATTGTGTTAAGAATTAAGAAGCAATTCCTCTCAAGCAACCTCTGTCTTAAGATTGTAGTGTAGGATCATAATCCTTCTCTAAGATCCAGAACTTAGTCTTTTTTCTCCATAAATAGTACGGGCACCTCAAAATAGTCACCATGTCAGTGTCAAATACTTCATTGACACTAAAAATACTCATGATTGCATTCTACATTACATTTAATAATATTGCCAATGGAAATACACTAAAAATTTGGTTATCTAATATTGAGTCCAGAGGCTACAAAATATTTAAGAGGTATGCAACCACATTCACCTATGTTCAGTTGCTGCTGTAGACTACTACAATATTAATGTATCTAGATAGGTATTTTAATAAGACTTTTGGCAACAAATAGAAAATTATGAGTAAACATCAAATGTTGAACAAATTTTAAATCTAAGCCCACTAGAATTTCTTCTGGAATTTTAAATGACAAAGAAGCATGCATTTAAATCTTAAGCATATCGAGATTGTCTTGACATACCAAGGTGAAAATAGTGTGGCTTCGACTGCTAACAAGATTGAAATTATTTGAACCCACGTGTCTATGCTCTGCATTATTTCAGAAACTAGACATTAAAATGCATGAATTAGAATAAATAAGAATCTAACAATACATGACCAACGGAAATATTTCAACCATAAATAACTCTTAGGAGATCATAAAATTGCAGGAGGCAGGAAAATTAAGAACAAAGGACGGTCATCTTTCAGTTGGAGCAGAACGCAAGGCATTGTAAAGAAAAAAAAACTAAGAAGTGAATGCTAACAATTATTTAAAATGATAAGAAAGGGAAAAAACATAAAAAAGTTTATTATACCTTCTCCAGTAGCAATCAAAGAAAGGGCATGAGCAGGAGATAGCACAACTTCCTCTTTGATTCCTTCAACATAAGTACCCTGTCACCATTACATATATCTGTATTCTCATTATAAGATTCAATTAAAAGGCATACCACGCCTTCTTTATGCAATGTCCACAACAAGAAACATAAGAACCAGTAGCTTTCTATGTGTAACAAGAATATTGCTAGCAACAAGTACCAAATTTAGCTAGTTTCGAGCTATTAAGTAATGACAGTAAGAATTACGTTTTACGTAAATTATGGTTTATATTGATATTGTAGAGAGAAACGGTATACATTGGTGTGATATAATCCTTTTGTCTTCCTATTTTCACAGCTGAGGAAGATATATATACATATAAAGCACTACATAGGGATGGGCACAAGCCCATATACAAAATATATCCAACAGATACTAAATTGAATGGGATCTCTCATGACAGAATTAAGATTGTTTTACAAAATGTGTTCATACAAGAATTAGAAGCGTATGGACCTTACAAGTTCTAGAATTAAGAATCATATTAGAATACACCATATTGATCTGATATCCTAAAATCTTATTCAAGGTCTCAAATCTCTCTTTCCCCCGCCCCCCCTTTTAAAGCTTATAATTTCAACAATCAAAGATCAGACATTCGGAAGTTGAAGATAAACTGGCCCTGTAAAATTCACCAAAGTAAAAATTTTAACACTGAGAACAGAAAGCTAACAACATAGTGAGCTCTAGAAAAAGGAGACCCAAAAGACTTTTGGATACGCTATTGGTGAGATAAAAAAAAGAAAATAAATAATGACCAGCTCTTCAAACCATTATTATTTAATAAATATAAATACCTGAGCATCCTCACGTATTCTTAGATTCTGCCCAGTTGGATCCAGCAAGTCATTAATGACCTACAACAAGAGCAGATAAAATTGAACAAAAGGGATACTCATTTAATATATATATACACACACACACACACACACACCAAGGATAGATGATAGATTCATGCCTGTAGAACTTGTCTAAGTAGAAATTTGAGGCAAGGGGAGCCAAAAATAAAATAAATAACTCCAATAGTCAGGCTTGGACATGATAGTCAAATTGGAAACAACAATGAGCCAGAAGATATTTGAAATATTTTTTTTTTCAAAGCACAACTTTGTATGCATATATTCCCTGTCCATTTCCATTTGCAGCAGACATTTCTGGAAAGCATTTTCTTTTTTCCTTTCGGAAAACTAGGTTCCAATCCAACAGGGTTTTATGTGGTAGAAAACATGTAACTTCCATTTTCTGTTAAACAAACACTAACTATTCATACTGTTTTCAAAATTCCATGCGTCTACTAGTATAATAGGATCAGTCTCACATAATGGTCCACCCACGTCATCTTACGTCATTTGCAGTCATTTCATATTGAGTAATCTTTTTATCCATGTTTTGTCATAACTGAAATTTAGATTCCTTTGTATTTTGCATGAGCTACTTTCGGAGAACAATGGAGTTAATCTGGTCATCATCTTTGTATTTGCTATTTAAAGATGAACCCAGAATAGATATAACAATGTTGATAAAGATGAGAGAGGACAATATACATAGTGTTAGTATATGATGCTAACCTCATTGTAAATCTCAAGATATGAGACACGTAATAAGAATTCCCGTCCAGGAGTCTGAAATGACAAACACAACCTATCAAGGATAAGAACGGATTTAAAGTGCAATTTGGAAAACTAAACTTAGTACCTCTTGTATTATACTGAACACATCCTTCACTGCAAGCGGGATAATTCCTGGTGATTTTTGCTCCCCCTGGGAAAATTATATAGCAAATCTAAGTTTCCTCTTGCCTCTTGTTATAGTGTTCACTGTACGACATTATTTCTTGAGCTCCTAGACTCCTAGTCTATGCTGATGCAGACGATTAGCCAATATAAGTTATAACTTATATTTAGTTATTACTTAGCATTTACGCATCACTCTCCAACGTTGTGAATTCTCATTAAGTGACCAGATTTACAACTGTTGGAAACCACAGAATTGTATATATACCCATTCCACTTCCCCAAGTTGCTTAGATTCATAGTAAAGTGGGGAATAGAGTTAGAATTATTCAATTAATTATTCCTTCTTGTAAATTTAAGTATAGTACACCTCGCCAAAGAAGTTGTGTCCGTTGTCAAATGTGTTTCTCTAAAATTTATCCCAAACAAATCAGAAGATTTAAGGGAATGAAAATAATAAAGATACTCAGAAGCCTATCCCTACCGCTAAATACAATAAAAAATAGAATTAAAACAATATCCATAAATCCCATTCCACCAGTTTTGTCTTGCAATGTTCTGACTGTCGATCACCGTGTGGGGATCAATGACAAGTTGGACTGTCAAACACATTTCCATTTTGCAAAGCTCAAATAAAATGATAGAGTTTGGTGCCATATATATGACGACATTTCTATGTAAATGATAAAACATTTAACTTACGTGCATGGTATGAGTCTTTCCACTACTAGTAACACCATATGCAAAAACAGTACCTGCAGATCATCAAAGCAATTTTCAACCAACATTGTGTTAGGTGCTATGTTTGGTTTGTGCAAAAGGGAGAAGATTACCAATGTGTTATGCTAGGAAATAATATGATTCCATCTCAGATACAACAGAGAAATTTATAAGGCCAAACTAATGCCAAGTTTGGGAGGAACCAGCATCCTTTATCAGAAAAGCTAATCATGAATTCCATGGTTAAACGACATAAAACCTTATTTATTGATTCCAAAAGACTGCCAAGGAGAAAAAGACTGTGTAGCATGTGGACACAATCTATTTTTTTGTACTCAAGAAGAACCAAAATGTAAATGAATGGGGCAAGGAACAATGGTCTTCTTCCTTTACCCATAAATATGTAGTTGTCTCACTAGTGATAAACTACACTTTATAGTTAGAAACTATTGGAGATATGATTTGATTAGGTTGAATGTAAATAGGGATATAAAATGTATTCATCAAATATGTACGGATTTTATTTTATTTGTGCTATAAATAGTAAGATAAAAATATTCTCAATATCTCCGTGTTAAATATGAAAAATATCTTTAAGAATCTTCCTATTCATTTAAACATATTTTTATTTTCTAATTTTAAAGGATTTGACTATTCTAAAATAAAGATAACACGAATGTAATTGGATTTGATTGTAATCAATAAAATAATGCTTTATTTTCTTATATAGAGAGCCCTATTTCCGCTGGCTTGTTAACAGTCACAGCCCCCACACAGGGTTGTGGGGACATCCCAAGCTCATTCCAAGGGTGGTGGCATCTCATTTGGCTTTGATTTGAGTAGATCTGAATCTTTTTGGTTCTTTTGCCAAATGGGTTCTCTTTGTTACTTCTTCATTTTGTGAATTTTTTCAATGCCTGGTATGAAAGCTTATGAAGACAAACTTGATCATTTGAGAGCAATTATTAAATGAATGGCTAAGTCCTGCAAATCCTATACCCTGTTCAGAACAAGTTCTCCCTTGTGTGGCCGGCTTGTTGCAATAGGCACACCAAACCTCGTCATGTCTTCTCCATGTTGGAAAACCATTTTTTTTTCCTCTGATTAATGACGATTGTTTCACCTTCAGACATCCTTGTTGTGTTTTCAGTAGTTGGAGTCTCCAACATGCTTTCTTCACTTGGGATAATGGCTACCACTTCATTAAGCCTTGAGCCTTTCTCTTTTCCCAGGATTAGATGTTAGACCTGATCATATTTAGGATTGAAGCCTACCAAAAAATTTATAGACAATATATTGTTCAATATACTTCTAAAGGATTGTTGAGTCATCTGAACACTTTGCTTTTATAACCCGATAGTGATCCAATTTCATCCACAGGTATTTAAGTTGATTGGCATATTATAATTGATTTATTGCCCTATTTGGCAACCCCACTTTTCACCTTTACATCATAGATTTGAGTAGCATCCTTGGCCTTAGAATAAGTTTGTTCTCCTGCCTCCCAAATTTCCTTTGCTAATTTAAGAAACATGCAAGTATCACTAGTTTCTAAGACCATTGAATTTCACAATCATGCCATGATCATGGAGTTTTCTTCATCCCATGCTTTGAACTTGGCATCATTTTCATCAGGGGCATTATCAATCAAGTGATTGACCTTTCCTTTGACCTTTCCTTTTACTTTCAAGATGGTCCTACTGAGTTGATACCATTTGAGATAATTCTTTCCATTTAACCAAGAATGAACATTTTGCAATTCTCCAATAGTATGGGATCTGTCCCCATTTCCAAATCGTGATTCACAATGTCAGACATCATAGGTGGGTGCAATCACAGTATGGTGGATTGCCCAACAATGAAGCGTACAATAGGGATTGGGGTTGTGCAACAATGAAGACTACGTTTCAGGGTTTACAGTTAGAGGCTACCAAAGAATAAGAGCTCTAACACCATCCCAGACTTAAAGGAATAAGATAATACTTTATTGTATCAATTATGAAGGCATTAGGCCTCTAAATACATGAACCTACAGGGATATGGCAATTATGGATAGTTGATTACAAATCCCCATGGGATTGTTCTTATATACATAAATAGTATTAATAGCAAGATATGGCAATTATAAAGAATAAATTATAGAGGATACAATGTAAAACTTCCTAAAATACACAATGAGCACCATAGTTTTGTCAAGAACAAACTCAAAGTACTACCCATCCATTGCAAGTGTACTTGCAAAGGAGAAGGTCTTATATTCAACCACCACTAGTCCATGATTCTGAGCCTATACTTGAAATACCTAACATTAATGAAGAGCATGTACTTCAAAGCCAAGGTACCCATTGTCACACCTTGCGTCCTTTGACAAACTATCCAATAATCACAAAAGCTTCCTTGGTGATCTAAATAATGTCACTATTCCAAAAACTACTGATGAGGCATTAACTAGTAAGTACTAGAAAAATGGTATGAATGTTGAAATGGTTCCTCTAGAAAAGTACAAAACTTGGAAGATGGTGGATCTTCCAAAAGGGAAAAATCTTCTCGGATGTAGGTAGGTAGTCACTGTTAAACACAAGACAGATGGGACATTAGAAAGATATAAGACATGGTTAGTAGTAGCTAAGGGATATAAATATACTTACACATATGAGATTGACTACCTTGAAACTTTTTCACCTATTGCAAAAATGAACATTCTTAGAATTTCGTTGTCTGTGTGGATAGAGTTTGCAACAATTTGATTTCACAAATGTCTTTCGACATGGTAATCTCGAGGAAGAAATTTACATAGAGGTCCCACCTAGGTTTAAACCAAGGAGGAAATGGTGTGTAAACTAAAGAAAGCACTCTATGAATTGAAACAGTTCCATAGAGCATAGTTGGAAATGTTCATACTATAATGAAGACTATGCAGTACAAGAAAAACTAAGGTGACTGTACACTATTTATTAAGCATTCAGCTTCAAGGGGAGTTATTACACTAATTGTTGTTGCAGGTGGCATGAATTGTTCCATGGCAGAAGTCAAGTTAGCCAAATCATAATCGAATTGTGACACTTGAATTGTTACGTTCTTAAATAGAAAGAGTTGCGTTGTAACTATTGGTTATAACTTTTGGCCTAGTGGTAGGTGCTCGATCCCATCATGGTATTTTAACCTCCCAACAAAAATACATGCTAGATTTATTGGCTAAAACTGGTAAATTAGGATGCAAATCAATAGAGACAACTATTGAACAAAATCACAAACTGGCAAATCAATTGAAAATGTAGTAGTGAATAGACTATCTTATCAAAGGCTGGTTAGGAAATTGATCTACTTGTCTCTAACACTAGACCCAATATTGCCTATGTTGTAAAGGTAGTAAGTCAGTTCACGCATAATCCAAAGCAGACTCATCTCAGAGTTGTTTATAGCATTCTACCGGACTTGAAAGGAACTCCTGGACAATTGATCTACTTCTAAAATTATCCAAAGGAATTCTAGTTATGCAAGGTCAAGTGTAGAGGCAGAATTTAGAACAATGGCAGTAGGGATTTGAGAAATACTATGGTTAGAGATAATTTTAGAACACCTGAAGATTGATTGGAAGAAGCTTGTAAAAATGTATTGCAATAACAAGTCAACAATAAATATTACGCATAATCCAGTGCAACATGATAAGAACGAACATGCTGATGTAGACTGACACTTCATTATGGAGAAGTTGGATAAGGGGACATTTGTATCCTTTGGAATTCAATTTGCTAATGTATTGACAAAAGGGCTAAGTGTTGCTACATTTCAATCAATTGTTGGCAATTTAGGAATGGATGACATCCGCTCACCAACTTGAGGGGGACTATCAGAATCCCTTGAAATATTTACTTGTACAGGATTTAATTGCGTTCCATGATATGTTGGAGATGATATTTACTTGTAAGAATTTAATTATATTCCATAATTAGGAGGATAAGTTGACAATATATTTTATATTTATTGTTCATAAGAAATAGTTTTTCTAACATACCCAACCAAGTTAACATCATCAATTGGGATTATTAGTATTAAATTGCTCCTGTAGACAGATTAGATGCCATTAATAAATCATTAACTTACTGCAAGTCCTCAATCCATTAATTTCTTCCTTTTTCAGAAAAGACAATTTAACATACACGAGTTAAATAACAGCAAAATCATTACCGTTAATCCCTTCCATTGCACCACCAACAACATGCTGAGCAGCCACATCATAAACATGCCGAGTTGTTGTGGCAGGCCCAAATACCTTATCTGCCACAGGAAAAAATATAGTTACAAGAAACATCATGAACGCACAAAATCAACAAATAATCTACTCTGCATTCTTCAAATTAGGAATGCTGGTGAGAAACAATTCTGTAGCCACATAAAGTCATAACTCTCGTGTCTGAACTGTTTGTTTTCACCATCTACCATAGACAAACAGCTTTCAGAATTATTGGAAAAGATAAAATGTTGCAACAACTTTGTAATTTTAAAGTTGTGATCAGAGCCAAATTTCAAGGTAGTTGGCTTAACATTTTAGTCCTGTATGAACTAACTGTCACTACAAATATTTGGAAAAAAAGTAACGAACTATGATTTGGTAGCACATGTTTAGGAATGGATTCATTTGAGAAATAATCATTTTTCATAACTCTCAAAAACTGCCAAAAAAATATTATTTTTCTTAAAGTAAGCTAATAATATCAATACAAAAAAAAAAAAGGATTGTTTTCTTTAAATAACCTAATTTCAACAACAGGAAAAACAATCATTTTTCAAATAAGTTAACTTTAAAAAGCACAAAAAACTATCATTCTCTCAAAATAATCTGATTAAAACATGTAGTTAATGTATGAACTATCGGACTACATAAACAGAAAATGAACTGAAAATTTCGCTCATGCCATGATGTTTTCACTATCAATTTGTATGTTAAGCATCAAACTAATTAACTAGATTTTATTAAGCAATAGCTCAATCACTGGCTTAAACACTGAACTTTAGTGAAATATGCGTAAGAACTCATTATCAAAAAAGTTAAAACAAAAAAACTTATAAGAAATATACAAATCTTTCTAATAAATTTAAACAAAATCTTTCAAACTTACACTTAACCCATAACCTACCTAAATTCTGACACTTGGTTAAGTATAATACTGTTGTTGGTTAAATCAGTTCAATAATTCTTTAATTTACATTTTAACATATAAACTGAAATAGAATACTATTTCGTCAAGCCACACCAAACAGCCTTTTTCGCAACATAAATTCCCCCAACCACCACCTTAGTTATGCCACATACACATTAACAGATTTTTCCTTTTAGAACAAAACATTATAGAGCAAGGGCCGGTTCAAGCATACTTCTTCACAAGTACGGTAGATCTAGTTATACTGACCTATATTTATGATATGGTATCCGATAGTTGTATATGTAGTCAGTTAGTAAGGTCATCTAACAGTTGTTTGTAGACGTTGTTTAATAGTAGGGTTGTTTGATGACTCAACGTTACATCATTTGGTAAATTAGTAGTTTGCTATAAACATTTTGTTACGCTAGTTAATTATTGTTATGTACTTCTAACTAAATGTAACCATTTTGTACCTTGCCTACGGGTAGTTTGTGCTTGTTCCAACTGAATCAACAAGTATCCAATTATAACACTTATTTGTTGGATGAACAATACAATTATTCATCTTTATGTGTTCTACACCTCTAGTTGGTGTGATTCACAATCAATATTGCATTGTTTCTTAGGTTGTTCTTTTGGCTCTTTTTGATGGGGGAATATATCAAAATAACTCAATAATAGAGCAATATGCAATGGAATAAAATCCTCCAACTTCAAAAAGTATATGAGGAGCACAAAAGAAAATAGAAAATTGAGCATGACAAGTATACAAGACACAAATATTTTTAGTGTGGAAAACTGTAACAGAATCAAGCAGCAGATTTGGGGAAATCACCCCTTTTCAATACACATATAAAAGGAAAAAAAAAATAGCGAAATAAGTGGGATTGAGAACGAGAATTGAGGGAATTATTAAAGAGAATGAGAATATAAATATAGGAATAAGAGAGCAGTAGAGGGGAGGAGGAGTGAGTGAGAAAAATAAGGAGAGAATTGGCCTCTCGAAAGGCAAATATCTTCCATATTATTGTTTTCCCTAGTAATTTGTATTTCAACAAAGATGAATCAATTCCTTCCCTAAACAGGGGAACTGTTCTTCTATGTTTACTGTTCCTTTTCTATAATTGTTATTCCTATCTTGGAAGCCTTACAATTGGTATCAGTTGGCGATCTTAGGCAAGTCCTATGGTTTCCACACGCACGACAACCGGGATGGAGGAAAAGGTGGAAGGGTTAGAGCAGCAATTCGCAGAATTCCGTTCAGAACAAGGACTCTTGTTGGAATCCATAATTAAGCAATTGGAGGACCTAAAAGGGAGTCAGCGACAGCGGGAGCCTCACGGTGATGACAAAGATTCTCATTTGGAGGAGACCGGCGGAGGGCAGCGTCACAATCACTCACAGAGCAAGGGTGATGGCAATCGAAAAATCGAAATTACCCCTTTCGACAGGATAGACGCAAGCTGTTGGTTGGTTAGGGTTGATCGTTTTTTCCGAATTTCCGGTATTCAGGTGGGAGAAAAGTTGGAACATGCTGTATTGGCCCTCCACGGTGAGGCATTAACATGGTTTGAGTGGTGGGAGACCCAATTAACTTTTCCTACGTGGCTCCGCTTCAAGCAAGACCTCCTTAAGCGGTTTGAACCAGGGGCAGCGTCAAATCCATTGGCACCGTTGTTAAAGGTGAAGGAAGCAAGTTCGGTGATGGAATACCGCCGCGATTTCGAGCTGGCGGCAAGACCTCATAAAAGCCTTGGCAATGATACGTTGTTGTGTTTGTTCCATGAAGGGCTTAAACCAACGATCAAAGCGGAAATGGCAATCGATGAGTTTGAAAGTTTGCAGACAATGATGGATCGAGCTATGATGTTAGAAGCTCGTAACATGGTGTGGCAGGAAGAAGGGACTCCACCATGGAGTTGCAAAGGCATTGCTCGCAACAATAATTGGGCCAAGCCCAACAGTCCCTCACAAAACCAAGAGTTAATTAAGTCAGATCCAACTACTCACACGGCCAACGAAATTAAAACACCAGCAGGGTCCATGGCAGCTGCAACATCTAGTGGATTTAAAACCAACTCTCGTTGGATTTCAAATGAAGAATGGACACACCGACAGCGAAAAGGGCTATGTTTTCGTTGTGGTGACAAGTGGAACCCAAACCACTCTTGTCAATTTCGCAATCAGCAAATGGTGCTTTTGGGAGAAGATGATGAGGTTCCTGCCGAATCTGTTGAAGAACCTTCTACTGTGGATCCAGATCTCGCACTCCAAACCCTCTCTCTACACCTTTCTTCTTTCAACTATTGGGGTCTCACATCTCACTAGACCCTCAAGGTTCGGGGTACAATTAATGGCAAGGAGGTTATCATTTTAGTGGATCCAGGAGCAGAAGATAACTTCATTTCGGCAAAATTGGTCCCGGTTTTGGGGTTACCTTTGTTGCAGATGCGACCATTCCGGGTCGAGGTGGGGAACGGTGCTATTGAGCATGGTGTGGGGGGATGTGAGAATGTGATGATATTGGTGTAGGGCCTTAAAATTGTGGAGAATTTCTTTGTAATGGAGTTGGGAAAGTTGGAGGTGGTGTTCGGAGCAGGTTGGATTGCGAGTCTGGACAAATTTGAAGGTGACTACAGAACTTTGTCCCTCAGTTGGATGTCAGGTGGAAGGAAAATGACATTACAAGGGGATCCAAGTCTCGGGCGAAGCCAGGCTAGTGGGAAAACAGCCTTAAATGCGTTACGCAACGATGAGGAAGGTTTTTTGGTAACCCCATTATTTTGCTCGGAGTCGATAGAAGAGCATCCTCCTATTTCAGCAGTTGGCTTTAATAGAGCAATTTGAGGATATATTTCAGACACCTTCTGGACTTCTACCAAAGAGATCTCAAGATCATGTAATTACTTTGAAGGAAGCATCAGATATCCCTAACATCAGACCCTACAAGTATCCTCATTACCAGAAGACAGAAATTGAAAAGATTATCGATGAAATGCTTCACATAGGGATCATCCGTCCCAGTAGAAGTCCGTTCTCAAGTCCAGTAATTCTAGTGAAGAAGAAGGATGGGGGATGGCGTTTCTGTGTAGATTATCGGACACTCAACAAAATCACAATCCGTGATAAATTTCCGATTCCAGTAATTAAGGAGCTCTTGGATGAGCTTGATGGAGCGGCTGTGTTTTCTAAATTGGATTTAAAATCTGGTTACCACCAGATTCGCATACGGGAGGAGGATATCCACAAAACAGCATTCAGGACACATGAAGGACATTACGAATTTCTTGTAATGCCTTTTGGGCTAACTAATGCCCCGTCCACATTTCAAGCGTTGATGAACACGGTGTTGAGGCCTTACCTTCGGAAGTTCACTCTTGTCTTCTTGACGACATCCTAGTATATAGTAAAGATCGGGCCAGCCACAGAGTTCATTTACACAGAGTTTTTGAGTTGCTACGGCAAAACCACTTGCTGGTAAATAAAAAGAAATGTTGCTTTGAGAGTGAGAGCATTGAATATTTGGGACACATTATATCTTCTAAAGGAGTGGCTGCTGATCCCAAGAAGATAAAAGACATGATGGATTGGCCTCAACCACAGAGTTTAAAAGGATTGCGAGGGTTTTTAGGCCTTACCGGCTATTACAGAAGATTCGTGCAAGGATATGGGAGCATTGCGTGGCCTTTCAAGCAATTATTGAAGAAAGATTGTTTTCAGTGGGGTAAGGAAGCTGAATCGACTTTTCAGAAACTCAAAACAGCCATGGTATCTGTACCTGTGTTGGCTGTCCCGTGTTTTTCCAAACCTTTTCAGATCGAGACGGATGCTTCCGGAAAAGGTGTTGGAGCTGTATTGATGCAAGAAGGTCGCCCTATAGCGTATATGAGCCAGAAATTATCAGATACAGCACAGAGAAAATCAGTATATGAAAGAGAATTGATGGCAATAATACTTGCCATTCAAAAATGGCAACACTATTTGTCAGGGCAACGATTTACAGTGTTTATAGATCAAAAGTCACTGAAATTTCTACTAAAACAAAGGGTGGCTGAGGAGGGGCAACAAAAGTGGTTGTCAAAATTGTTAGGCTATGATTTTGAAATCAAGTATAAGGCCGGATCTGATAATAAAGTGGCCGATGCCCTTTCAAGAAAGTTCTATCATTCATCTCTTTCTTTTTCTATGGCTACTGAATGGGGGATATGGAGGCCGAGGTTTTGGAGGATCCAAAACTAAAGGATATTATGCAGAAGTTGTTGTTAGAGGCAGAAGGGGTTGCTGGATTTGAGTTGTCTAATGGGCGACTTATGTATAAAGGGAGGCTGGTGCTTGCTAAATCCTCCAAATGGATTCCAAAGCTTCTATTAGAATTTCACAGCTCTAAGATAGGGGGCCATTCAGGGTTTTTTCACACTTATAAACAGATCTCATCTATCCTGTATTGGAAAGGCATGAAATCAACAATTATGGAGTTTATCAAAGGTTGTGAAGTGTGTTAGCAGAACAAAAATTCCACTCTCAAACCCGTCGGTTTACTACAGCCCCTACCCATTCCTACAAATGTTTGGGCAGACATCTCGATGGATTTCATTAGCGGGTTACCTAAGGCCAAAGGATTAGATACTATTTTTTTTGTGGTAGACCGATGACCAAATATACTCACTTCTTTGCCCTCTCTCATCCTTTTACAGCAAAAGTTGTAGCTACTTTATTCATCAAAGAGGTGGTGCGACTTCATGGTTTTCCATTTTCCATTGTACCTGATAGAGACAGTTTCTATGAGCGTTTTTTGGTCAGAATTATTTAAACAAGCAGGACTTCATTGAAAATGTCATCCGTATCATCATCAAACAGACAGTCAAACAGAGGCTGTCAACAAGTGTTTGAAAACTTATTTGAAATGTCTGACAGAATCTAAGCCAAAACAATGGCCAAAATGGTTGGCTTGGGCTGAGTTTTGGTACAACACTAATTACCATGGGTCCATTAAGATGACACCCTTCAAAGCTCTGTATGGAAGGGAACCTCTACCTTTGCTAAAAGGTGGAATGGAATCGTTGGTGAAAGATGTATAGCTTTTAATGGAGGATAGAAACCAGATGCTTGAGGAGCTTCAATTTCAGCTGAACAGGGCACAAAATAGGATGTGGCAAGCAGCTGATAAGAAGAGGAGGGAAGTGGTCTTTGATATTGGGGATTTGGTGTACTTGAAAATCCATCCGTACATAATGAAATCCTTGGCAACAAGGGTTAATGAAAAGTTGAGTGCACGTTTTTATGGCCCGTTTGAAGTGGTTGAACGCATCGGTGAGGTGGCATACAGGCTCAAACTTCCTCAATCAGCTAAGATCCATCTGGTGTTTCATGTTTCTCTGCTCAAAAAGAGTATTGGTCCTTCCTTATCTCCTCAGCCCCTTCCCACGACATTGACTAAAGATAATGAACTTGTGGTCCAACCGGAAGAAATCAAGGACAATAGATACAATAAAAAGAGGGAACTTGAAGTGTTGGTGAAGTGGCAGCACCTTCCCGAATTTGAGAATACTTGGGAATTAGCCGAGAAGATACAATCTGTTTTTCCAATGTTTCACCTTGAGGACAAGGTGACTCTTCAAGGGGAGGGTATTGTAACAGAATCAAGCAGCAGATTTGGGGAAATCACCCCTTTTAAATACACATATAAGAGGAAAAGAAAAATAACGAAATAAGTGGGATTGAGAACGGGAATTGAGGGAATTATTAAAGAGAATGAGAATATAAATATAGGAATAAGAGAGCAGTAGAGGGGAGGAGGAGTGAGTGAGAAAAATAAGGAGAGAATTGGCCTCTCGAAAGCCAAATATCTTCCATATTATTGTTTGCCCTAGTAATTTGTATTTCAATAAAGATGAATAAATTCCTTCCCTAAACAGGGGAACTGTTCTTCTATGTTGACTGTTCCTTTTCTATAATTGCTATTCCTATCTTGGAAAGCTTACAAAAACTTTACTGTAAGGGTAAAAACCACAGTTTGGCCAGACCTTCCAGATCCAAAGAGGAGCGTTTTGGGGAATTGATAACGATGGAACACCGAGTAAGCGCAACGAATAAGGAAGAATGGTGGTTGAAACCAAGGCAGAAATATTGACCATAAAGGCAAAGATCCCAACCATGAAGGCAGAAATAACAACAATCAATGAAAATTTCTTAAAGATACGGGATCTCAAGAAGGGGGATAAATCATCGGTTGGAGGCAAAAATTCTATGAATAATTCGGTGCAAGATTAGAAGTCGGATGATGAGGAAGAGGAAGCAAGAATGTGGACAAAGAGGGGGCAATTACCCGCATTTGAAGGAGTGAATCCACAAGGATGGTTGGCGCGGGCAGAGAAAATTTTTGAGATTCAGAAGTAACGGAGAAAGTGAAACTAAGGTTGGCTTATATCAACATAGAGGACAATGCAAGCCATTAGTTCAATTTATGGAGAAAGAATCCCAAGAAACCCTCTTGGAGTGAATTTCACATGGCTTTGATGCGAAGATTTGAAGGGAAAGACAGAAATTCAATCTCTCAAAAGTTGGCAAGACTAAAGCAAGAAGGGTGCGTGGAGGACTATATGGAAGATTTTGAAATTTTGGTGGAACAAGGTACACAAGCATCAGAAGAACAAATGCTGAGATACTTCTTTGTGGGGCAGCAAAGAAAAATCAGGAACTTAATTAGACCTCATAACCCAAAGATCTTATGAAAGCGATGGAGGTGGCGTTAGACTTGGAGGAAACTACTAATGAGCAAAGGAAGGGAGGCAATACGTTTCAGAATAGCACGTCCAATGTCTGTTATTGTCAGGTATTGGGATATCAACACGGTCTGAACAAATAAAAGGAGTGAGAACTCAAACATTCTATACTATGGCAAACGTCCAATTCTTTCTTTTTTTTTTTCTGAGATTGCTTCTTGCCCCAACCATTCACTTTCTTAGATGAATGTATTGAGTTCAAACCTAATTTTAGTTTCATATAACTAAAATTGTACCTTACTATGTGTGTTGTCAACAGTAACACCAATACAATTAAAATTCAAAACAAATTTCAAACCTAATTTAAAATTAAGAATTGTACCATTCACCTCTTTGATTGGATTTAATCAAACTCAATTTCAATTAAAACAAAACTAAATTAAGACACTTTTAATGTGCATCTCTCATTTTTTTTTAAACATCCTTAAGTATTTTCTTTTATTTATTTCCTTTGTAAATAAAAAATATTATATATATATATATATATATATATATATATATATATATATATATTTTAGAAATGATAAAATCTACTATCCCTGCTACAATTTCAAGCTCTTCATGATCTTATCCATAATTTCGATTTTAAATACCTTGAAATCGCCCGAACATCGAAGAACCTTCAAGAAGCATAGGAACGAGGACATTACCATATCCGGGATACGTGAAGTGAAGATAGGAAAGAAGGTGTTTCCACTCTGGGGAACCCTATAGTTATGGGCATAGATATCCAAAGAAAAATATGAGGATCCTAATAACAACGGAGGATGAGGCCAGGTTGGAGATAAAGGAATGTGGTGAGCTGTAGTTTGGAAAAATTGACGATCAAAAAATGGATGAGTGGATTGAAGGAGAGTGTCAACAAATGGAACTTTTAGTGTTTTCGGCAAGTGTGATGACTCCTACACGCACCATGAAACTACAGGGAAGAATCAATTGGAAGTTGGTGATATTGTTGATTAATAGTGGAGCTAACCATAACTTTGTTTCGACAAATTTAGTAAAGAAATTGGGACTAAGGGCGGAGAAGAATGCCTCATTTTATGCAACTGGAAGATGGGCACAAGAAGGGAACGAGGGGGTGTTGTCGAAATTTGGAAGTGACGATTGGCAACTATGTGCTGAAGGATACATTCTTCTTGTTAGAATTGGGGGTGTTGGGAGTGATCTTGGGGATGCCTTGGTTGGCCACTTTAGGAGAGGTAAAAGTTAATTGAAAAACTCTGATCATGAGTTTCTTGCGCCAGGGTAAGAGGATTTACATACAAGGAGACCCATCTTTAAGTAGGACCGTGATAAATGCACAGGCCCTCAAGAAGGAAAAGGATACCATAGCTCTTTCAGTTTAAGGGGAGATCGAGCTGGGGAATGACACCAAAATCCTGACTGAAATAGTGAAAGTTATATCTCAACAGAAAAGTGATCTGGAGAAAGTTTTGGAGGATTGTGGGGATAGTTTTTAAAGAACTCAGAGGATCACGGTCGTACAGAGAGATGGATCATAAAATTCATCTTAAGGGTGGAGTTAAGACAATTAACGTGAGATCATATCGTTACCCCCATTTGTTAAAGGAGGAGATTGAAAAACAGGTAGAAGAGATGCTATGAATGGGGATCACAAGGCCAAGCAACAACTCCTATTCAAACCCCATGATCTTGGTGAAAAGGAAAGATGGAAGTTAGTGATTCTGTGTTGATTACAAAGCCTTAATAAGGTTACTATACCAGACAAATTTCCGATACCAGTTATTTTAGAATTACTGGATGAATTACACAGTGCTAAATATTTTTCCAAGATTGATTTGAAATCCGGTTATCATTAGATACGGATGGCAGAGGAGGACATTCAAAAGATGACATTTTCTACTCATCTGGGCCATTATGAATCATTGGTATTGTCATTGGGATTGACAAACGCTCCAGCAACTTTTCAATGCACAATGAATCAGGTTTTACGACCATACTTAAGGAGGTTTGGACTGGTATTATTTAACGAAATTTTGATATACACTAGGACGTGAGAGGAACACCTGATACAACTGAAGCAAGTGTTAGTGACACTGCAGCAGCAGCAGTTTCAAGTAAATAAAAAGGAGTTTGGGAGAAGTGAAGTGCGCTATCTAGGCCATGTCATATCCGAGAATGGAGTGCAAATGGACTTTCGAAAAATTGAAGCAATAACAGTAAAGGTATAGGCACTGTACTATATCAAAATAAAGGGCCCATAGCCTTTTTCAACAAAGCTTTGGCGGATACTTCCTTATCGAAGTCTGTATACAAGAAATTGATGGCATTGGCTTCAGCAATCCAGCATTGGCGACCGTACTAATTAGGAAGAAAATTCACAGTTTTTACTGACCAAAGGAGTTTGAAACATCTATTGGAAAAGCTCATCACCACCCATAATCAACAAAACTTGTTGGCAAAGCTCATGGGATTAAAAAAGGTATTGAGATGTTTTGGGATGGAACATCATAAAGCCGTGAGCACACCTTTTACAATGTCTATGCATCATTCAAAGCTCAAAATTGCTCAATCTGATCACGATAAGTAATATATTGTTTCGTGTTCCTTACCAGTGCAGTGGGGTTTGATGTACGTGATAATGTGCACTAGACCAGACCTTGCCCAAATAGTCAGTCTAATGAATAGTTATATGAGCAAATTGAGAAAGGAGCATTAACAAGCTGGTGTATCTTGAGATAAAAAATAGAACTAAGGACATTGAAATCATTTTCAAGTATTATAGATTTTACTATGGACTTGAACACCATACAGTCCATAATAGGCTATGCCTTCACAATCGGCTAGTCTCTAGTTAGTTGAGAAGTTATTCTCCAACCGGCAATAGCCTTAGACAAAGTATATGACGTTGGTGAGGATGACGAAGGAGGGTATATGGTTAAAGGGTTTGTGATGGATAATTCAGGGTATACTTAAGGGAAGACAATAATATTTTTGCTATAGTTTGAATGTAATATGTTTGGCCAATGATCATGTGTAACATGATAAGACAAAGTATATTGACATCAAATATCACTTCCTTTATACATACATAAGATAGGGTTGAAGTGAAGAATATTGACACCAAGGAAAATCTCTCATATGAATTCACAAAGTTTGTTCCTTGGAACAAGTTCATGCATTGCTTGGACTTTTTGAACGTGCATTGTTGGTGATAATTCCATAAGGAAGTAATTGCAGTCTAAGATAGAGTTTATAGATTGTGGTGTACTCAACTATTTCTAGGATGTAGTGTATAATAGATGTAAACTATGTTGATGATAAATTTTATGTACACATTTATAGTTTTATTCTACATTCAAAACACTTTCAATATGCTTTATTTTAAGTTTTTGAATCATTTCCTTTTAGTTGTATTAAATTAGGTTCAATGTACATAATTATTTTTCTTTTTAACTAATTTAATCTCTGCTTAGTATTTTGGCCATGACTTTGAATAAGCTATTTTTTTATTGATTCTAGTTACATCGAATTCTACATTTTCAGAATTTCAAAATGATCATATAATTTGCTAGATTTAGAGTCTTCTATTATCTTTTATGATTTTGGAACTTGAGGCAAATTTCCTCAATTTTTGTAGAAAGAACTCATAAGGAATTGATTTTCCAATATTAACTTGAATTTTTGTGATTGGACTTATGGGCCTAATTAGAGCCGCATTAGGCTCATGTAGACAAAAGAATAGAGAGCATATATATAACTAAATTTATTCTAATCACATATACGTAAATAGTTTATTTAATTTTTTCAGTTTTAGAAATCGTCTCTTTCTTTCATATTGTCTCAACTTTAGAATTGTCTCTTTATATTCTTTTCTCATTTTTTTTTCATTCATAGAGAACTAATTCTTAAGGTTCAGTGGAATCAAGAACATACAATCTGATTTAAATTTTGCACTGATCATTAATTATCTAAGTTTGTTCGTTTTGTTCTTTGTTTTTTTTTAAATTTTGGATTCGTATTTTATGATTGTAACTTTGTGCTTCTATTTTTAAAAATAAAATTTAAAATCTATTGAATCTTGATTTGATAATGAAATATGAATTAGATTGAATGATATTTTATTTTGATTCATATTTTTTGGTTGAAGATGTTTGTTAGATTGAATTAATTAATTAATTAAATCAAATAATTGTTCAAACAAATCTTTAAAGAATTATAATAAAAAAATTGTATAAATCTTGAATATTGAATTTCCTTTTTTCAATCTATTTGCATTTTCTAATTTTGCTTCATTAAAAGATTCTCATCTTAAGATTAAGTATTGAATAATAAATGTGTTATTTGAAAATTTATAAGTTATACTCTATATTACAAAATCCTAGAAAGAACTTAGATGATTCTAAAATGATATTGAGAATCAGTCATCTACTAGTAAAGTATGAAAGAGATGAATGAAAAGAGTTGCCTGATGAATCAATGTTACATCTGGCGGTGAACCATTATTTGTTATATATGTTATAGATGTCTTCGTGTGCTTTTAACTAACATGTAGCAATCCAGTAGCCCTCTATAAGAGTAGTTTGTACTTGTTATAAGGGAATCAATGAAGTAGTAAATTGTAGGGCTTACATGCTTATTAAACGAGACGGTTATTTATCTTTATCTGTTCTTTGTTTTGCATCTCCAGTTAGTGTGATAGGCAAACTATTTTTTATTTTTTTATTATTGTCGGCACTAGTTGTACATCAAGTACTAAGAACTTTTTAAAATAATAATGTAACGAACCACTCCGAAAACTAAAATTAACTTATACTCAAATTAAAAATAAAACTAAACTTTGGAAGAGTTTTACAAAGTAGCTTATACATAAGCTACTTTTAACTTACAGAAAAGTTTATTTAATTTTTTCTTTTTTTTGTTTCTCTAAAAGTGTTTATGGAGTACATTGACCATCCATACCATAAACACTTACGACATAAAACATCTTTACACCACCATTCAATTATAAATAAATTAAGTAACTTTTACAATAACTACCTTAAAAATCATAATTACCGTCGTTTGTGATAAGAGAACACACAAAATAAAGTCTAACATTTTAAATGAAGGAAGGAACGTATCTAATTGCCAAAAAAAATGGAATATAGCAAGATTTGCCTTTATTTTATGGAAGTAAGAGCTTCTTTAACATGTGTTTATTTTTGGAAGAAAAAGTAATTAGTGAATAAGAATACTAACCAAAGCCATAAGCAATGGAAGGATTGTACTCATTCCTCACTATATGATCCCCGTCCGCGTACCACGCCACCTCGTCCCCTTTATTAATTTCTCTCCCACTATCCAAAACCATAACACATTAACAACATAATTTAATAATAATAATAATAATAATTAAAAATATACTAATTGAAAAGACACACAATAATTAACTAACTAGAGGGGAGCGAACTGAACGAACCTGAGGGGACGGAACCGGACTGTGACAGTGACATTCTCCTTCGCCTTGCTCACGTCGGCCACAGCGGCGGTAGCCACCGGAGAGATGGAGGCCTTGGTCGACGGCCTCGACGAGGTGGAGGAGGAGGACGGTGTGGTAGGTCTTCCGGCGGACTTGGCAGGTCCCGCCGGCGACTTCCGCGAGCGGAGCGGCGAAACTGAGGCTCGTTGGAGGGAGCGGACGTAGCCGGAGGCGGAAGACATGGACGGAGAAAGAGAGGTAGAAGAAGGCGGTTGAAAGAGTGAGAGTTTTAAGAAAGAGAGAGAATGGGTCACGTGCCGGCCATTGAAATGCAGAGACTTTGGAGTTTGGACTCTGTCTTCTCCCTCCAAAAAGAGGACAATTTGTTTTGATTTTTATATTACTTTTGCCTTTCTTTTGAATTTAAATAAAAGTGAAACTTTAAACATAAAGTTCATTTTCATGTACGATTACTTATAAATCATTGTAATATATTTTAATTGTTATTTTAGTTAAAATAAAATGAAAAATAATTAAATGTAACATTGTAAGATGTGAACTTAATATGATATTGTGTTTAACCTTATCCTCTATATATTGTACTCACTTAATTTTTTTATATTTTTTTTATGGAGAAAAATTATAATTATTCAATGTTTTCTATAAGTAATTGTTTTATTAAGTTCTTTTTATATACCCTTTTATAAATGATGATATGACTTTGGATATATATTCAATGATTTCGGATAAATTGAAATACGTAGACTATTTTTCTTTTACACCTTTATGTGTGTGAAGGAGCACTTTTACAATTTTATTTTAGTTATTAGAAGTCAAATAATAATTTAACACTTACAACTTATCTTAATGAAATATAGAATTTTTTTTTCTATAAGTAAGACACCTTTCTTCCATTCTTTTTATCTTTTTATTTATTTCTTTACTTCAATTGTCTATAGCTAGTTCTATTGTTGGTCTTATTCAAGTTCATAATTTCTTATGTTATTTTTGTTTTACAAAAACATGATATAATATCAACATTTAAGTAGATTTAACTCTTTTAAATTAGTTTATTTTATTTTTAAATCATCCCTGAGCTAAGTTTAATTGTTGAGTTTAGTTTTTATTCATATTTTCTTAAAAAAAAAATCTTTAGAAAGAAATATTAAGAAATATGGAAAAAAAATCACTTTAAATAGTAAGCAAAGTAGAATTATTTTAATGAGAGTGTGGTATTTAGTGGGGTAATGGCTCTATTGTTTCTTTAAGTGTGTGGCAGTGTTGGTGGTTTGTAACAATGGTATGCATGCGAGCCCCTCTGCCAAAATATATTCAAAATTCTGCTACACTACAAAGGCCCTTTGTCTGTCCTTATTAGACAAAATGATCCCTTCAACTGTACCAATAAACTATTTTTTTCAAAAACTAATTAATTCACTTGCTTGTACCATGTCACAAAAGGACATCACCTTCTGTGGCATTGTTTATGGAAACCAAAGAAATAAAAATTAAAAGGTATATTTAAATATTCTGCCAAGATTATCTTTATTTTTTTATAGTAGAAAAAATAATTATTTTACACATATTGAAAGATAAAGCTTTTCACTAAGATTTCTAAAAGTTACTGTTATGATGTTTAATGTACACTTATGTCTTATGTCTTTGCAAAATATTGATTATGGATTTTTTTTCTTTCCGTCTTGTTTAATTCTAATAAGAGAGAAAAATAATTTATGTCATTAAACTTAGTATTTATTATTATTTAAAAGTTAATATTGCAGATAATTAGAAAATATTTTTTGAGATAAAATTGTTGGAACATTATTACATCAAAATGGTAAGACATGTCTGGATACACTATATTAACATACTAAATTATCTTTCATTAAGCAAATTTGATATTTATAAATATAACTAAGTAATTGAATTAATTAGTATTTATAAATATAATTAAGTGATTGAATTAATATATGTTCTATTATGTAAAGTTTCTATCACATTAATGATTATTCTTTTTATCAAATATGTTTTTCATTTCTTAACTATTACGAAAACTTATGCTTTGTCCCTAGTAGATCGATTGTATCCATATACTTTATGAAGTCATATAACACATCCTTGTTAGTAAACGGTGTTAACAAGTTTGTCATATAGCAAATGGAGTTTTAGCGACAAGTTTAGCGACAAGTTTGTCATATGGCAAACAAAGTTCTAGCATGGACTATAATATAATGTCCATGTGGTTCTGTGTGGATTGTAGGTGTTATATTTTTGGTTTGGTGTGCTTTTAGAGTTGAATGTGCTCAAAAAAGATGATTGTATAACAACAATTCCTCTTATGATTTCATCATTCACTTATCTTTATGTTTGTATACTACCAAGAACCTCCAATCCCCTCTTCTTCTTCCTCTCTATTGGTTTGTATTACTTTTATTTCTTAATTTCACACCTTTTTCCCCTCTTTGTGTGCTTAACGGGATGTGTGAATGGAATTTGGAAAGAAACATGATAAATCAAGCAAATCTAGATGAAAATTTAAGAGGAGTAGCACTCGAAGTCAAGCAAAGATATTATAAGAAGTTTGCAGTGCATCTCACAACAGAAAGCACAACACAAAGCAAAAGCCTTTACCAATGCTTTGGCACAACAACTTTGAACAAATTAAGATGAAACATCAAGTTGGAGTTTATTCTTTCTATTTGAATTAGTATAAACAATTACAATTAAAGAAGGACAAACCTATAGAGAAACCTAAAATATATTCAAACGATACTCACAAACCACATAGAACCAAGAGAACATTATATTAGAGTCCACACTGGAATTCCGTTTGTCACATGGCAAATTCGTTAACACCGTCTATTGGCGAGAATTCATTACATGACTTCATAAAGTGCAGAGATGCAAAGGAAAGAAACACAATTCTTCATAATAGTTCAAGACGAAAGAACATATTTAACCTTTGTTTACATTATCTTTATCACAAGTTAGACAATTTATCAACTTTTAAAAGAAATAAAGTAACTATTATGTAATGTAAGCTAAACTTAATTTGGTTTTCTAATTAAAAAAATAATAGATATTTGGTAAGATATATTTGTTTGAAACAAACATAAACACAACACATCAAAATCTAGTGCATATTCATTTATATAAAATAAATAAATTATTAAAACAACATTCTAAAAATTATATATTGAATCAATTGGTCTTAAAATCAATTAGAAGAGTAAGAAATGTCAATTTAAAACGTAATATATATTTATACATATATATATATATATATATATATATATATATATATATATATATATTAATCGTTGAAGTTTTTGATCGCTCTTGGCTAGTCCAAATAGAAGTTGTCATTTTCCTTTTTCAATTCCCTATATTTATAGTCTTCCTACATGGTATCCGATACTAGATTTTGACGAATTTGGTTTCAGTTTTTGATCCAGTATTAAATATTAACGATTTAATATTAACAGAAACGTCCATACTTAATCGGTGGTTGTGGGAGCGTTAGTTTATTTGGAATTTCTTATTTAAAATTATCTAATATTTTTTTATTATGAATTGGGTTGTTATTCACATAGGCATGATTTTTCCAATTTTCAGATTGAGGGATGGTTGTTTTTCACACACCCAAAATCTTGTTTGGGCTTAAAATACACCCCTTGACCCAAGCAATATATATATATATATATATATATATATATATATATATATATTTGTATTATTTCCATTTTTACAACATAAAGTCATAAAGGAAAATTAATCTTTTATATAAATACATAGATCACATGAATATGCACATCAATGGTATATAAAAGATTGTATCACTAAACATATAAAGATTATATCCCATGAGGTTTACAAATAAAGAAAAAGTTGTTAGACGTTCAAGATATCAATAAACTACAAGTATAGTTTTTGATATAATTGTTTAAATTAAAGTTGTGTCTATTCAATTTTTTTGGGAGGTGAAAAACCTTTGTATTTTTTACTATGCGAAGTTACCCACTTGTGAGGAAGTAATCTACATAGTCTCTCTTCGAGAGTTACCTTCATTCAAACAAAGAACTGTGTTTTGTAGCTATAAGTGCTAGTTATAAGATGCTATAGATTTACACTTTAAGTTAAGATAACCAGAAGTGACTTGTGTACTCACTATAATTAGGAGTGGTTTGTGTACTCGATTGTAATCAAGTCTGTTATTAGTGGAACCTCTTAATTGTTGACTTAAGAGAGAATTAGATATAGTCCAAGAGTTGTGGTTGGACCAATATAAATATGTTGTGTTGCTTTATTCTAGTAGACAATATCTAATAGAGGATCTAACAATCCATAAGAAAAATTCTTAAGAGTTTATTTAACCCCCTTTTCTAGAGCTACCTAGTGCTTTAGTTGGTATTAGAGTTAACCTTTAATGATTAATTCTTGATAGAACTAGAGACACAATCAGAAAAGACTCGAGGAGTTCAAAGGACACGTGCTCAATTGTCTACCTTTGTTCAATGTGTGAAGTATGACTACTAGAAATAGGGGATGTTTGCCTTAGTTGAGTTATGTTATATGTACATGTTAAACACTGTTAAAAATTGCAACCATATTACCTCAGATGATAAGTAAGAGCCTATACCAAAGAGTAAGTTGACACAAGAACAAAAAACATCTTTACTAAACGAATGTAAGAGCACATAATGTTCTCGCTGTGTTGTCTCCAAAGATGAATGCCTAAATGTACACACACACTCAAATGTGTAAAACAAATGTGACATACAAGTTGTGACATATAAAGGTTGAGGAAGTCAAAAGAAATAAAATTAATCTCTTGATTCATTAGTATAAGTTGTTTAGTATGGAGGAGAATGAAAGTATCCAGAATATGTTTTGTAGATTCCAAGTCATTATCAATGAGCTTTTTTTCTTAGGTAAAATTCTTGAGAATTATAATCTTATTAAAAATCGTAAGAGTTCTACCTAATCCATGGAGATCTCAAGAAACAAAATTGAGAGTGTCTAAGGACTTTAAGACGCTTACTTTGGAGAAGTCCATTAACATTTTTAAAGTTCATGAATATGTGTTTCAGCAGAATACCTAGAAAAGAAAAAGCAAATTTGTTAAAGGGAAGTCCAATAGACCCTTGATACTTTTAATTAAGTGTTGTTTAACAAAATATATTCATAGATATGTTTTACCTATAAGACAAATATTTTTCAAATAAATTATATAAAAGCAAGTGTTCCATTTGATAGATGCAACAACACATTATAGTCCTTGCTTCGTCTAATAAGTGAAGTCTACGATAAACATAGTTTTAAGCTAACATTGTCCTTTGCGAAATTTCTTTATATGTTTATTTTGTGTTGTAGGGAATGTTTTTATGTCTATCAAGAATATCTCTCAAAGCTCATGTCTGCATCAAAGATCTCTTGAAAGATGCCTTAATCTTGCTCTACACCAATAAGCATCCTGACATGCCTCTATGTCAAACCTAGAAAGGCTATTGGTGGTCTACAGATGCTTGCTTTACTCTAGTATGGATAAAAGCACTCTGATATAGGCTTGACAAGTTATGCCAACTATTGGGATGTTGCTTGAATAAAAGATAAACAAGTAATCTTACATGAATCACATTAAATGCATCTTTACTACTTTGAGTGGTTAGAAGCAAGCTTGAAGATAAAAATCTAAGTTGAAGCTTTGCAATGGGTAAAAAGGATTTGCAATGACTACTTTCTTCAAAACTCAATATAAAGCAACCTATCAAGTTAAGGAAAAGAGACTAGAGAACTAGAGTTGTAAAGAACAATGTCAATTTTTAACACTCAAAGTTTTCAATCCTTATGTGCCCTAAGCTTTGAAAGAACATTGTTTGTGTCCAAGAACTATCTAGAAGAGTGTATACCCTTTATATCCATCTATATGCATAACATTTTTTTCTAGTGAGTAACCTTGTGATCTTATAAATCACTCTCTTTGTAAACCTTAGTATTTTAGTCAGAAGTGCACTTCATTCCAAACAATACTCGTATTTTTTTAGCCAAGAATCAAGAGTGGTTGCATTCCAAAGAATAAATAGATTTTTAGCAAAAGAGGTTACTTGTCTAAACAAAACTCGAGTTGCTTTTACTAAGAGTGATGGAGGTCCAAACAATACTCGCTTTTGCAATGTTAGTCTTCTTAGTGGAACTTGATCAATTGATCAAGAACTAGATGTAGTTTTTCTTTATAGACAAACCAATATAAGAACATAAAGCTTAAATCCTTGTTATCCTTATGCTTAGTTGTCTTGCATGTTATCAATTTTGAGCTAAGAAAATAATGAAAGTTTTTATAAGCTAGGTTTTTGACAGATCATCTGCGAAGCCAAAACTTGCATCTGACTAAACATCATCAGACATAACACTGTGAAAATTGACAAAAGTTTTAATGCACAATTCAAGCCTCCCTTCTTGTGTATTTAACTTGTTTTCACAGTTGATATCAAAGCTCAACCTCTAAAGGGTTGAGTGCCTTACAATGTCTAAAGGTAAAGATCTAATAAGCATGTAGGAATGGAAAAAACACTGATTGCAAAAGGAGCATCCCTTACAAGGCCTCCAACCTTTATCAAAGAACACTTTCCTTATTGGAAAGACAAGATAGACATATATGTGAAGTCAACACATTATCAGTTGTGGCAAAACATTACAATGATACTCCTAAAGAAGATTGAGAGCAAGATGAGTTCAACTCTATCTAGTTCAACAATAAGCCAAGTACAATTTAATTTGTGCATCAGGTTAAAAACAACCAAAGATGTTGAAGTTATGTATTTGATGAATCCAATGCCTCTCATGAAGAATTTTGTGAAAAATAGGAAAACTCCAAGAAAAGTAGATTGAATTGTGTTTTAATTAAATTTTTAAACTTTTTGTAGATATCGTCTGATGAGAAAAATTCAAACAAAAGTTTTGTACTTTCAAGTGGTCAGATCATATCTCTTACATATGATGGAATTTAACAAACCCTAGCAACACATAATTTCACCCTAAAGGAATAAAATCTCTAATAAAATTGATTAAAAACATCTTTTTAATCAATTCTTGAAAAAAATCATCATTCAGTTTGATTTTTGTTCAATTTAGTTTAGATTTTACTACTTGTTCAAATTAATTGTTTTCTTTATTTTTTCTCTTATTATCATAAAAATATAAAAAAACTATAGTTTTTTTTTTTTTT
>Ga0209700_100252_pt1 | contig 93181 bp, 35 predicted proteins | sample SiratroredBW_FD_187528 | JGI IMG/M metagenome (GOLD analysis project Ga0209700, IMG submission 187528) | Root nodule microbial communities of legume samples collected from California, USA - Siratro red BW (SPAdes) (version 2) | ecosystem: Host-associated > Plants > Roots > Nodule | place: USA...
CTTGATTCGAAAAAAAAAAAAAAAAAAAAACTCTTTTTGTTTTTATACTTATACCTGAAGTCGTTAAGAGAATATTTTTATGAGTTTTATTGTTTTTATACACGTTTTTAAACAGCTAATTATTAATTCTCCTTCTTTTTCATAAATATCTCTATTAAATTCTGTCTTTTTCCACACTTTCATCTCTTTTCTTTCTATACTTCACTGTAAAAAAAAGTTATACATATAGAATTTGTCTTTTCTTAATTGTGGATTAAGAAAAAGCTAACAATGTTAAGTATGTAATTTTTAGTTACTTTTTTTTATATAACATATTACTACAATATATTCTTACAAGTTTCTTTTTCTATCACATTATTCGCATTCCACACTTTTTTCACTTCTAGCTTTCCTCTAATTGCACAAAATAACTTTATTAAGAATGTAATATGAATAATTTTGATAATAAGTTATTGCATTATTAGACAATAATATTAGCTAGCAAAGAGATAGGATATAGCTGTATTATTGCGTGTTGTACAGGCTTCGTTTTGTGATAGCTAAAAGAGATTTGGTGGTAATGGGAAAAGAGCTTGTCTGGTATCATTGGATGCTAAGGAGGATGATTTCAGCTTTTAGGGTTTGATAAATTTTATTTTACATATTAAACTTCAAATCCTAACCATGATAGTCGACCACGAATTTTAAAATTTAAGGTTAGATAGATTAATTTAATTTTCTTAAATTTCAAATTCTTAATTTAGATAATATAATTGAGTTTTTGTTATGTATGAAAAACGCTAAAACATCTCGTTGAGATTTTGTTGGCAATAGCTCCATCAAGGTCAAATCACCAATATTCCAATATAAATTGATTTTATAAAACTAAATCTTGATCTAGTCATTTATGTCTTAATTAAGGTCAAATCCACAACATCTTAAAGCGAAATCAAATGAATGATGAACCAACCATGAAGATAATATAAATAAATGAGACATACGTATCAAAGAGAAGAGATTATGAATAATTTCAAATTTCTATCTTTGAGTGGAATTTTAAACTTTATAATTTTAAGTGGTTAATTTTCTTTTATATATTTCTAAATTTTTAATTAAAAAAACTTATCTATAATACATATTTTAACATAAAACACCAATTTGGTATAAAATGAATATCGTTTTAAAATTCTACATCCAAATATAGAATATACATTAATTTATGAATAGTAATTTTTAAGTCCCGATTTATTTTAGATAGATAATTGAATTAATAAATTAATGAAGCATGAAAAAAGTTATTTGAAAAATATTATAAATAGGTTTAAGAAATTTCATTCTTCATTTAAACTAAAAATTCTATATCTCTAGACATATATGAACTCCCTAAACTTTTCTCCTAAGATTCTCTATTGTTTTTTCATCCTTTTTATAATCAAATCACATTAATGAAGAGACAACTATGGCTAGATTAATATAAATTTATCAAAATATTAATATTAAGTATCTGAAAGAATTAGATTATATAATTATATAGTCTTTGATGAAACACATTTAAATATAAAGTTTTTAAAAGATATCGAATATGACAAATTATCTTTATAATGTAAATTATATAATAGAATATTTTTATAATCTTAAATTGTGTATAAGATATGATTTTTTATTATTATGATTGACAAAACTACAGAATTATATTATATAATTATGTTGGTTTTTTTAATTGAAAATGAACAATTGTGTGAATGATATATATACATTCACTGTATTGCATTATGAAAAATATATCAATTTAAAAAAATTAGTTCACTTGCTTATTCGTACTTATACTTAATTTTATAAATTTAAAATATGAGATTTTAATTAATAAACAATATACTAATTTTGTGGTAAGCAAACTTACACATTAGTATAACCGAAATAAATTTTCTGTCATTCGGTAGAATTTGTTGACCCATCTTATAGTTATAAACAACTAATATAAAACATCTAATACCATTAAAAAACAATTATCTATAGCAAAAAATCGGTTAAAAAAATGTACCTCATTTGTTAACTTCTTCATATAAAAGATAAATAATAACTAATTGTCTACTTACACATTCCATAAATTAGCTAACTATTTTTGTGAATATATATATATATATATATATAAGAATTTTCTTACCAAGCTTCTTGCATCTAATTTACTTGGATTTTTTAAAACATCTTAACTTATTCTGACGCACACATCTATGCATTAGATTAAATATTTTAATTTGAACAGGATTTAGAATGCATAGTAGATTTGGAATTTCAAACTCGTGACAGACAATAAGGGGCATTTTAAGAATTAGAAAATGGCATACTATGTTTAACCACCATTGTTAATAATTTATTTATCAAGTTCACGTGCACATCTTATGTTCAAGTATATTGTCCATGTACCATAGTTTAACTTGGATATCTCTCCAATGTGATTACGGTTTTTTTTTTTTTTAATACAAATTTTGTGTCTTTGTTTTTTTACACTAGCTTAAAAGAGCTTTTGTTCTATCTGAGATTTTAATAATTTAACTAATGTTTGCATATAATTATAGCTGAACAGGTGAATATTTTTTAGAAAGGCATTGGATCCTCTATATTTCACCCTCTCTACTTTTCATAATATTCTATGAAGAGGACAAACCCTTATTGTTGTTGGTATTATTTCTGACAACTACTGACATTTTGTCAAAAATATCTTCTTTTCTTATTTATTTAATTGCTGAAACTGATCAGTTGCTATAGTGTGCATGAAGAGTCTACAGAATTTGCAGCGACTATCATAAACACTTTCCAATCACAACATTATGACTGGAAAAATTCTTTTACCATTTTAATTTTTTTCCTCCCCTAAGCATAATAATTATACAGTTTTTCTACAATTTTTTTTTTAATTCACATGGATAGATGTGAATTATATTATGTAAATGGATACAAATTTAATTAAATTTAAGTTAAATTTTGAAATTTTTAAGACTGTTTTCTTATTTTATTATAAAAAATATACCTAAATATATACAAATATTATTCTATTATTTAATTATTTTAAAAAATATTTTAATATAACTAAATATTAAATAACTTTTTCCAATTATCATAAAGATTGGTTTATTTTACTCCTATATAAACTTAAACTGAGGAGGGGGTATCTTATGAATCCTACATGTGTTAATCTGATTACTAATATATATATATATATTGTCTTTTAAGAACTCATAGATATATATTAGCATAAGAATTAAGGACAGTGAAACCAGAGGTGTCATGATAAGCACTATAACACAGAGTGTCACGTATGTCAAAAAAAACTTAAAACAATATTATTTCATTGATAAAAATAAAAATAGAACTGTAATTCAAGAAAAGCCATTTGAAAATTTTTGAGCAGTCGTTAAAAAGTATTTACTAAGTAAAAGTTGCATACTCCCTTGTTATAAAAATATAATTTAGGAATATTTGATCTCATTAAATATTATTTTCTCTAGACATGCAAACAAAAATAAAGAAGGGAGACACGAAAATCGACACGAGACCAGATCGATGATGTGGACCAAATGAACGAATTTATGGAGAAAAGTGAGCAATAGGATAGTTACTATCTTGCCCAGAAATTTATATATGAAATAAATAATTTTCAAAATATATTCAGTATTTTGAATTTTTTTATAAGAAACTACTAAATTCTATGAGATAATTTTAAATTTTTTTAATAAATAATAATTTTATTTTCTAAAACATTCATTCTGATGTTTTGAAAGTTATTTATCATATTTAATAAAATTTGAAAAATATTTATATTCTAATTAATTTTTCCATCTATTACATGTTTATTAAATATATCTAAATAAAAATAATTATTATTATTAAAATACAAAATTTATAACATATAATTATATACTTTTTATTCATTTATATATTAGTTATTCATTTTTAGTTTTTATATGGCATGAAATCAAACGTCAACTGAATAGAGAGTTAGATTGGATGCTTATTCGAATCTAAGAACCCTAATTGCATCTATGCTTATTCAAATATTTGTATGAATAACCAAACGTTATAATTATTATTGGAAACACATGCACATGGGAGTAAGTGTGTGTTTATTTTTTATGATAATAAAATATAGAAATAAAAATAAATAAATAAATTTATATAAATATTTAATTAGATTTAAAAATAATTATAAAATATAAAGTAATAAATTAAGTTATATTAATAAAAACAAAAAATTTAAAAAAATGTGTAAACTAGGAAATCAATACAAAGACCATTTTTTATTAATAAAAATGATTTTTAATGTTTACTTGACTAACTTAATCTTCGAATATTAAAAATTGAAAACTCTTATCCTTTATTATTGTTATTTAACATTCTCATGTTTCCTAGCCCACCATGTTTCAACTTTTAAGTAACAGGCACATATATTCAGATTCATCTCTCTCTCTCTCACACACTGGTTTTGTGTTGTGGGCTCCCATTCCCCATTCCCAACCAGTTAAGCCTCACGGACAACATCATCATCAATATCATCACCACAATGCTACCTTCTCTCTCTTCCTTCTTTATCTTCACACTATATTATATTTCCCATTACATTATACTTAAATAATATAATGCAATTATAGCTGAATCATTTTGATAGTTGCTCGTAAATAGTCAAGATATTTGTATACTCAACTTTATTCTATTCAACTTAAGTATATTAAATTAATAAATCATTACACTTGTTCTGCACACAAAGTAATGGTGTAGTATACTAAGGATGTAATAGTTACTATAGAAATATGCCTTGTTTATATTATTTTTCTTAAAAAAATATCATCAAATTATTTTTTATTTATTAAAGGGACAAAACAGCCGAGAAACAAGAAAACAGCTAACGCATAAAAAAGATGGTTGCATCATCATCATCAGCCACGAATGAAAGAAAAGAAAATATGGGAAACATGACATCCCATGTTTAGCCCAAGTACATGTACTGGGAAATTTGTCTCCATGAATATATGTTCCTGAGAAATTATATGACTCAAAAACACAGATTTCATCAATCAGCTAGAACATATGCAGAATATTTACTGTAGGGTTTCTATATTTGATAAGATTCGAAGTCATATATATCTTCATAAAATACAAGTTTAATTATATGATCACGTGGACGAATTTGTTAGCCACAGGGTGCAAGTAAGAGCATCTGCCATATTTTTATATTTATTTAGAGATTTACTCTTTTACCATATTTAGCCATGTGGAAGAGTGTAATGATTATTGCATGCTATAACAAAAATATCTAAAGAAGTGATGAGATGACACCTTAACTAACATAAGTTAATTATAATGTGTATTTAGAAAAAAAACCATGGTAAATTGATATTCTAGTAAGTGGAGAAAACCTAAGTTAAATATGTGAATTTAAGAAGGTTTCTTTTCCAAAAACATTAGCAGTCTGGGAAATGGCAGGGTGAAGAAGCAAAGCTCCATGAATAAACTGATATGAATGAATACACGTGCTGGGTGAAACAACTGAAATAAGAGTAGTGGAAAGTGGTTTAATTTGACTTGGTAACACTGTTAGTTTGATTAATAGCTAGCTAGTAGGTACTAGTTGTGCTAGTTATTGGCTATTGGTATATATGATGCACGAAAGCGAGAGACAGAGAAAGTGGTCCAGCTTAGTCTATGGCTGACTGACACCCTCAGCAGCCGTGTTGATAAGGAGAGAAATCAGATTCAATTAATTTTAACACATTCACTCGCCAACTATTTCCTTATTCTCTCCTCTCTTTCACCAATTCTCCAATTTCAGCCCAAACTCTCAAGACCGCTATTCGCATGTACGTGAAACAACCATTTTCAATCTCTTCTCAACTATGTATGTGTACCTTTTCTTGTCTCAAATCGCAAAATTAAATAATCATTTTTTCTACTTCTTGGATGTTATGCCACTTTGTTTTGCAGTGCCTGTGTCACGGTTGTTGTCTGCTTCAAAACTTGAGGTAGCTTGTACTTTCGGAATTTGTGAGGTTGCTTGTTTAGGACACTCCAATTCTCTTCGGTTCCAAGCATGATGTCTGGTGCTGTCCCTTCCAACCTCAGAGATTCCTCGGTTCAAGTTCATGAGCCAAACTCAAACCCTAATCCTAACCCTAATCCGAACTCATCGGTCAAGAGAAAAAGAAGCCTACCCGGAACACCAGGCAAGTTCTTATCAAAGTCCTTCTCTTCTATCAATCTCGATCTTTGGTTATTTTCTTTATAGAATTCACAAAAATTATTAATTACGGGTTAGTTAATTCATGAACCAATATAGCAGATCCGAATGCAGAAGTAATTGCTCTGTCGCCAAAGTCCTTGATGGCGACGAACCGGTTCATCTGCGAAGTGTGCAACAAGGGTTTTCAGAGAGACCAGAACCTGCAGCTGCATCGGCGAGGGCACAATTTGCCATGGAAGCTGCGGCAGAGAACGAAGGAAGAGGTGAGGAAGAAGGTGTACGTTTGTCCGGAGAAGACTTGCGTGCACCATGACCCTTGCAGAGCCCTGGGAGACCTCACTGGGATAAAGAAACACTTCAGCAGAAAGCACGGTGAGAAGAAGTGGAAGTGTGAAAAGTGCTCAAAGAAATACGCTGTTCAATCTGACTGGAAAGCCCATAACAAGATTTGTGGGACTAGACAGTACAAATGTGACTGTGGTACAATATTCTCCAGGTATCTACTATTACTATTACTATTACTATTACCACACACCTCATTCAATCAACTACTGCATATATGTCTCTACTCAATTTGATGCATGTTTAATTATTATAGATAATCTCATTATGAAGATGAAATATATAATGTGGCTAATTCTAATTCTTGAATTTAATGTATGTTGGGGAGGTTAACTAAAGGCAATTAATGTTTGAGCAATGATGTAGAGAATTAATTATTGTAGTTGTGTGACAAATCAGGAAGGACAGCTTCGTAACGCATAGAGCCTTTTGTGACGCTATGGTGGAACAAAGTGCGAGACTTCCGGCGGTTTTATCAAACCACCTTGGAAACGATATTTTGATGGATGCTCAAGCCCCGAGGGTAATGCCTCTACACGGGTTTCATTCAGAGTTTGGTGGGCCCGGCCCAGAATCATACATGGGGAATTTTGCTGATGATGCTGAACATGTTGAACATAAGCTAAGGTTGCCGGTATGGCTAGACCAGACAAATCTTCAACTTAACCATCCTCTTGGCGCTGTTCCAGGCAACTCAAGTGTGTTCTCACCAGGAACAACAACCTTGCCTGAAAGAAACAACATTTTCGGGACATCGTCGTCACAGGCACAGTGGGTGAATTACCGGTATCCAGAAGCATCTTTTGCATGTGCTAGTAGTGTTTCTATGCCTCATGGACTGAAGGTAGAGCAAGAAGAAAACAAAGGGGAGTTGTCGCATTGCGTGAGCTCTTTGTACCCAAGTCACATGGAACCTACAAGGATGAGTGGTAGTTCAATCTTTGACAACTCTAGCTTTGGCCTGTTGGACCCGAACATGTCAAGCACGTCAAGCAACAACCGGATCAATGTGGTTGAAATTCAGAAGATATTCAAGCAAGGAAACCAGGCTGAAAACTTCATGGTGAATTCCCAGGCAAGCAGTGGGTTTTCCTTGAGTTGCAGGAAGAGTTTGGAGCATATGGTGATGCCACGGATGGAAGAGTGGGGAAGTGGAGAAGCAGAAATAATGGAGAAGCAAGTACGTTCAAGTTCAAACACTGAAGAGCACTTAACGAAAGACTTCATGGGGGTTGGAGATGGGTCACTGAGCAGGGAAATGGGGCCAGTGATGAACCTGCAAAGTCAGTTCCATGGACACTACTGATTGCATTGCTTTGGTTTGCAGTATAATGAAGTTAATTGAATGCATGATGATGGATAGCATTAGAATTTAGAATGAACAGGAGATATGTACCTCAAAATGACGATAACAGAAGATTACAGGGAGCTGATACCGACCAGCGAGTGATTGGGTGGGCATGCACAGTGAACAGGAAGCTATCACGTGATCAAATCGATATCATAAAGGCATCCCGTGAAGGATGTGGGGGCCATTGCGTTTTGGAAGAGACAATATATATTCTCTCTATTCTATGCTACCTAGCTTCTTCTATCGTATATTCTTAAGTAACAATTTTATTTCCCTCTTTTACTTGAAGTTTCTATCCATTCTCCCTTCTAGTTTCATAATGCTGTGTACTATAGGGCAAAGAATAAGTAGATACACGTACACAAACTCTCTTTTTTCCTCCATCAATGTTATGTTGCTCAAACACTACATGTCTTATTACTATCTTAATTAACTATGTTTTTACTTTAAAGTATTCAACAATCTTAATAATTTCTAATATCTGTTAGTGTAACTCAGACCAAGTTATATTGGAAACAGCTGTGATATAATATATGTATATATAATTTGAAGAACACTGTTATGATTTGTTTACCATTAGAGAGTACTTTAAAAAAAACATAGGTCATGTTACGTGTTTTTACGTTGATGCAACTTTAGCAGCTACAGTGTCTCTTGTCCATGACCTACTTTTATTTGTTTTCTGTGACCTTTGGGAGGTCGTGAACTACTTTCCCCCTTAAATAAAATACTACTAATAGGTAAAAGCTTTCTTTCCAGCTATTTCATTTTTGTTGTTTTTCACACACACATATTATTTGATGTACAAAAGTATTACCACTGATTCAACAATTAAACCAAGTCATATATACACTACTTTTCTTATTCAAGCTACCCAAAAGATATTTGGAATGACGTTATCCATACTTTCATATATCTATTGATTCATTCCATTTATTTTTAATTTTTCCTTTAGTTTTTTTTAAATAATTCTAAAATAAATCTACTCACTACATATTATATATATATATATATATATATATATATATATATATATATATATATATATATTATATATATATATATATATATTATGTATGTACTAAACAAAAACATTGTCAAAAAATACACTTAAGTATTATTAAAATTGTGGTGACGTTATCATAATAATTTAAATTTGAGAGAAAAAATATATTTCAATTAAATAACAAGAAAAAAATTACAAAAACACACACACACAAATATATATATATACTATTAATTAGTCAAAATTATATTGGTATGCATGTTTGTAGTTATTTTGCAAAAAATATAAGGAAAAACATGGTGCAGCACTAAAGTTGTTTTGGTTGACATTTTATTAATTTATTTAAATCTATTATAGATATATCAAATTAAATATATTTAGTATGGAAGACAATTTTACTCAAATTAGACAACAATTTTAAATATGTAGAGTTTTTTCTAATGAAATTAATGAAAGTACTTTGCTTCAACTTTATTACAAAACAATTAAACTACAGGCTCTATTCTCAATTATATCTATTAGATGTGTACAGAATCCTTGTATGAAAATAATCATCCCGATCCAAAAAAAATATTTTTATACATGTAGAGTAAAACTATATTTTGAAGGACTTGAAATTGAGATAAAGGAATTCTTTTATGGCTTTTCCCATTATCTGATGAGTTAAGAGAGCATGACAAAGTTTTTTCACTTAAGCTTGACATTTCAATCAGTATAATAGAATTTTCTCACCTTATTGATTTCTCTTTTTCTATTTTGTTTTTTACCAAAGACAATACTTGAATGATTTGGATAATAATCCATCTACAAATGTGTATATCTAAAAAATATATATAATGTGTACACAAAACTTTTCTAAATGAATTAAAAAAAAATAGATAAGTAGCTTATAAATTAATCATACACACAATTATGAATGGGTTAATGTCTTTATTAGCATTTGTGTTGGTTCCAAAGAGAATCACCATAAATATACAATGTAGGTATTAAAATATTACTACTTAAAACAAAAAATAAATATATTTCACTTCACCTTGTGTTCTGGAATATTTAATTATTCTATATTTGAAATTCTTTAGAAACACCTATTACAACTAATTATTTTTATCATCATTAATTTTCTTGAAGGTTTTCAGGAAAAAACTCATGTTGACTATTGTATCTTAAAAAATGAATGGTGAAAATAAAAGTGTTATTCTATACTCTTAAAATTTTGAAAAGTTAAGTTGTTTCTTCACATATATTATATGTATTATTTTGCACAACCAAAATAAAAACATCTTTGAACAAATATTACAAAACTCATTTATTTTTTCTTTCAACAGTAAAAATCAATTAAATTAAAGTAAATTGAATATTCTAGAGATGTTCTAACCTTTGTACATAACCAATATGGAAGGTTCAATCACCCTTACAATAATACTTAAGATTCAATTTCATCATAAATCATATACACTAATTACAACTCTGTTAACAGATAGTTTATATAGAAGTGGAATAATTTTCCTATGCTTACACCATATCAAAATGATGGATAATGGTTATCATTTCTCAGATTTTATATTCAAATTCTCACATTGATACATCATATTGGCTTTACATTACTGTAGCTCTGTTCCACCGCTACTTTCCCAGGTTCACAACAGGAGATGACAGCTTCCCCTGCTACTAATAGCACTCATATTATCTGCTAGTTGACACCTACAATATTATAAGCACTCATATTACTTGCTAGTTGACACCTACAACATTATAAGCACTCATATTACCTGTTAGTTGACACCTACAACATTATATCTTCCTCTGTCAGTTGAACAAATCATTAGTGCTTACCTACCACCCCCTACAATCATAATCCAATATAATTAAGAAGACTTTAAAACTATAATTGCTATCAAGATAAAGATCTAATGCATTGCATAGGACAAAAGTACCATTTAAAATATGAAAAGTTGGACAAAACTCATTTACCTGCTCAATTATAATGGTAAGTATATTCAGATATACACTGTGACATGATAAAATACTTAAAGTTGTTAGGCTTATGTAGAGTGATAAATAAAGTATCTTCAGATTCTATACTCAAATCCTCATTGATCCAACATATTGGCTTTACATCATTATAGCTCTGTTCCACGGCTACTTCTCCAAGTTCACAAAAGATGACTCATTCTCCTGCTACTTTTCTCCAAGTTCACAAAAGATGACTAATTCTCCTACTACTAGTAGCATTCATATTACATGCTACTTGACACCTACAACTGCTAGTTGTCAATTAAACAAACATTAGTACTTGCCTGTCACCCCCTACAATCAAAATCCAATACAATTGAGAAGACTTTAAGGCCATAATTGCCATCAAGATAAGGATCTAATGCATTGCATAGGATATGAGAAGTTGAACAAAACTCATTTACTTAGCTCAATTATAATGATAAGTATATTTTGATATACAATGAGACATGGTAAAACACTTAAAGTTATTGACTTATGTAGAGTGAAAAATAAAGTATCTTCAGATTTCATACTCCAATCCTCACTGATCCAAGGTATTGGTTTTACATCATTGTAGTTCTATTCCACAGTTGCTTCTCCAGGTTTACAGAAGATGACTCATCTCCTACTATTAATAGCATTCATATTACCTTTCCATATCAATTGAACAGTCAATAGTGCTTACCTGTCAACCCCTACAATCTTAATCCAATACAATTAAAAAGACTTTAAAGCCATAAATGTTATCAAGATAAGGATGTAATCTAATACAATTAAAAGGACTTTAAAGCCATAAATGTTATCAAGATAAGGATGTAATCTAATACAATTAAGAAGACTTTAATTGTATGGAGACAAGAAGAATCAGAATTTGGAATAAAAGAAAAACTTTAATTCATCACCTATTGGTTTATGTCCTTTCATGATCAATGGTCTCTGTAAAAAAATAAGAGAGAATAGTGTGTGCAAACTACTCCCAAGGTCAGAAGTGTATACAGAGAACTGTTAGTCTTCTTTATTCTTTGATAGGATAGAATAAAATCTGATTATGGACCGTTGTAAGGACTATCAATAAATATTTACACAATATAAATAATATTATTTTATGTAACCAAATAAATAATAACAATCAACTAAATAATAACAATAATGGTTATATAATATTTTGGCAAATAAATTAATCTAGACAAATTATTAATTTATGTATATCCACAAAATAATTATTCCAACAATAACTGTTAACAAAATAAGGATGTAATGCATTGTATAAGACACAAGTACTAGTTAGAATATAAGAAGTTGAACAAAACTAATTTACCTAGCTCAATTATAACAGTAAGTATCTTCAAATATACATTGCCACATGGTAAAACACTTAAAGTTGTTGGATTTATGTAGAGTGACAATAAGTATCTTTAAATTCAATACTTGAATTCTCATTGATTCAACATATTGACTTTACATCACTATAGCTTTATTTCACCACTGTGTTGTCAAGTTCACAGAAGATGACTCATTCCCCTACTCTTAGAAGCATTCATATTACATACTACTTGACACCTGCAACATTATACATTTTGTTGGTTGTCAATTGAACAGATCATTAGTGCTTATCTGTCACTCCTTACAATCATAATCCAATATAATTAAGAAGACATTAAAGTCATGTCATAAGTGTTATCAAGATAAGGATGTAATGCATTGCATAGAACAGAAGTATCACTCAGAATATGAGAAGTTGTACAAAACTCATTTACCTAAGTCAATTATAATTGTAAGTATCTCCTGGGGGTCCTACAACCATAATCCAATACATTTAAGAAGAACTTAAAATCATAAGTGCTATCAAGGTAAGGACTAATACATTGCATGAAACAGAAATACTGGTCAGAATATGAGAAATTGAACAAAACTTCTTTACCTAGCTCAATTATAATGGTAAGTATCTTCATATATACACTGAGAAATGATAAAACACTTAAAGTTGTTGAGCTTATGTAGAATGACAAATAAATTCATATTTCATTTTTCTTAATTTATAATAGATATTAAATTATTTTTTGATGTATATATATATATATATATATATATATATATATATATATATATATATAAAATTTGATTTATTACTTTATTAATGGACAAGAAATTATAATATTTAATCGTTTCTTGTTGATCTTTATTTACGTTTTTTAGAATAAAAAATATGTTAAATAAAATTATTAGTGAAAAGTTATGAAAAATAAAAAATGTGTTTATAATTTAATTTTATATATTTATGTTTTTTATTTAGATTTATAAAATTAATTATTTAAGATATTAATTTTATTTTATTTTTTATTTGAGGTATAATTTGTTTAAATTTATTTTTGAGGTTAATTTTATTCATAGTAATAATTTATGATACAATTTTATTTAGATTATTATGTTTTAAATAATATATTTTAACAAATTTTATTTAAATTTTTTGAAAAGAAGTGTCCACATATATTGATAGATATCTACAAAACAAGTAATTAACGAGTAATAAGTAATTACTATTTATATTCACCATCTCCCTTTTGACCTAATGTGCAAGTAGAAAAAAAAAAAAGCTTTATTTATTTTCTTAACTTTGTGTAATTTCAATTCAATCTTATTACCTCTTCTTTTCTCTCTCTCATTTTAACCAGTATATTTTTTACAGATTATTGCTCTTATTTAAATGATAACTTTTAAGTTCTGACCATTGATTTTTTTATCAATTTTATATTTATCTTCACCAATTGTATTATATTACATTTATGTATTTCTTCTAATGCTATAAAAATGAAAAGTGTAAAATAGAAAAATATTAGAAAATTTATTACAGCTTTTTTCTTGGAATACACTAAAAAAAAAGGAAGAAGTATATCCAACCGCTTAATATTTATTTTTCATAATTAGAAGAATTATAATATTTAAAATATAATTCTAAGTTTAAAGAATTAAAAAAATATTTGTTAAATTCAAATCACATAATGAAAATAATTTTAATTTTAAAATGTAGTAGAATGATAAATTGAGAATTACCAATATATATATATATATATATATATATATATATATATATATATATATATATATATTCATTTTATATTCTTGATTTCTTCAGTTGGAATGAACACCACCACCACCACATGTGAGTGTCCCAATCAGCAAAAATTTCTCTCAAGCTCTACAGCAAGAATGAAAGACTTGTAGATTAATCTAATGGTCCTAACTTTCTGTGAGAATCTTGCTGGATGCTGGTGTAAATTTAGGGTCATAAATCCTAAATGATTCAGAGTTAATTCCTATTTATGTTCATAAATTCATTGATTTTATCCATGTCTTCAAGTTTCTTCTGCAGAGTGATAATAATGTTCAAGAACATCTTTTGATGTATTCTATTTTATCACTTTTTCAAAATAAAATGGTCCTTAACACATGAAGCGACTCCTAATCCAAATGCATGCTGAATCTTCATCGAAATTATGATACAAGTTGAAGCCATAAAAACTACAACAATTTTCTCCCTTTAAATTCCTCACCCAAGAAACAAAATCAAGAAAATGAACAAGAAAAGGAAAACAATCAAACACCACGACAGAATACATTATGCTCGAAAGTAATTTAACATATAAAAACTTCACTATATATGTTATCCACAACATGTGTTTTTGAGGAAGATGGTGATAATGGTTAGTGGAGGAAGATGAAAAAATGATGCACTTAAATTAAAGAGAAGATGGATAACAATTGAATTAATTTTCTTCAAGATTCCATGAAAACTATATAGTCATATTAATGATTGTAAATGCATAGTGGATTAATTGTATCACAGTTTGCACATGAAGCAAGGACAAAAGATGGAAAAATAGTACATCTATTCTGAAGATGAATAACCTATCTTCGAACAATTAATTAATCTTCATTAATACTTATTGGACTTTATTCCATGAACATATATATGGTTGCATCAATGACTATAAATGTCTAGTCCATTATTTGTATTAGACGTTTGCAGACAAAATTAGGGTAGCCTCTGGCTTCTTGAAAATGTTTGTCCACTTGTTATGTTTCATATTTTCATCTTCTGTCCATCTCAATCTCCAATTTAAGAAAAATAATTTAAATTGAAAATTTCAAAGTATGGGTCTTAAAGATCATTACCGATTCAAAATTTTGTTTACACTTATCATAATATGGATGCTGGGTTTAAATTAAAACTTTAATATTATTTTTATATATATAATGATACAATGGATTATACCACTTCATGATTTTACTAGGCCTCACAAACAAATTTATTTATTTTTCTAACCACAAATTCCAAATTTTAGGAAAAACAAAATAGTTCACATAAGGGTCAATTTCTGACTATTATTCATTGCTGCTAAATGCTAAATAAAAACAAATGTTAACACCACCATTATCAAATCTATACATCATTCTAAATCTATTATGAGAAAAGATTAAAACAATTCAAAATACATCAGTTTGAAAATGCAATATTCCAACAAAAATGACAACTAATGGCTGCAATATTTTTACTTCTAAGCCTAAAAAGTAAGGATGCATCTACATCATAGAAGAACCAATCCCACTTCTAGGTTTGTAAAATTTTTGCACTAAACATAAAATAGAAAAAAAAATAGAAGCAAATTAATATAAAGAACACCGATTCAACATAAAAATGAGTAAAATAAAAAGTTGCAAGCAAAAAATATAATGAAAAGGATAGAGAAAGAGAACAAGCGGTGGTGAGTATCAAAATTCCTTCATTGAACATGAATAGAAAAGAAGAGGTGATAAAAAAAATAAAGAAATATATAGAAAGAAATATCTTTCATTGCAAAGGAGAAATACAAAGCCATATACACACATATATATATATACCTCAAGAAAAAACAAAATGGAAAACAATTAACCTACACAATCTAAAATGGTGTAAACTAGTGACCTTAGGAAAAAGGACAATGGTATATTGTGATAGCTCTTCTCAAGTTGAAGAAAAAAGATATTTTTAGAGCCAACTTGCTTGCTTGTGAAAGGTTCAAACTTATTTTTTGAATTCAATGTGTTCTTTGACAAAATGGACATGTCTATCTGTTTTGATTTCTGTGAGATATTATTACTTTATATATATATATATATATATATATATATATATATATATATATATATATATATGTGAAATAATATTATCATTTGATATTAATTTTTGAAGAATATGAGGAGTTGTTTAAGCATAATAATTTTGAAATTACAAAAACAATTGTCTTATACTCAATTTCTGCTGAAGATCTAGATATAATAGCTTGCCTTTTTTATTTCTAGAATCTCCTATAAAGATGCAAAAGCCTCTGACCAATCTACATCTATATAAATACTTAAATTTAACTTTGTTTTTGAAGAGAGAAAAAATGTCTTGCCCAAGAGTTTCCTTTGGGTATCTTAGAACCTGACAATTTGAAGGTGTGGTGTCCTGGGTTTGTTCATAAATCTTATTTATTGCAAAAGAATATCGAGTCTAGATATGCTTATGTACATGAGTCTTCCTAGCAACCTTCTATAAGTAGAAGAGTCTTGAAGTAGTTCTCCATCAGTTGATTTGAAATGATGATTTGGATCCATAAGAATAACAACTGGTTTTGCATTACTGATGGTTATTTCTTATAATAGTTGAATAATATACTTCTCCTCTTGGACTGAATTTGTATCTTCATGCTTTTGTGTATTGGCTGACAAACATTGATCCTTGATGGCAAGAAAAAATTGCTTTCTTCAGTTGGAAAACCCAGAGCCCATTTTGTTACCTATATCTCAAGTTTAAATCTTTACACACAAGATCACAATAGTGGAGGAGTAAAATGACGATTGTAGCAATATCTTTGTAGATAGAATTGAGAAGTCAATATCTCACGATACTATCATTTCTTTTCCACAGAGAAAGGTTAGTTGTATCAATTGGCTTTGGGATTGCACCATCAAAAGGTTTCATCTTGGATACAAGTGCGATAGCAATAACACATCTCTATAAGAACCAAATTTGTCACCATTTAAGGTTGTGGACACGAGGCTTTGACTGGGATGATCCACATGGTCAATAGAGAGAATCATGTGAGTCAATCTGAATTCAAGAACCATTTTAGTTTTTCACAATAGCAATCACGGTAGACGCAAGAAGAAAAATAAAATCAGAATATGTAGAAAGTGTTTTAAAAGAGATGAACATAGAACCGAAAAGAAAAGAAAAGGTAATAAAAAAATAAATAAATATTTATCATTGGTTCCAAAAAGAAGAAATACGAAGTTATATACATGCTCCAAGTCTTTCAAAAAATGAGTTGGGAGATGAGTGAATTCATTGTGAGCGAACTTGTAGATCTTGTAGGTCTTGTAGGAGTTTGCAAGTTAAGCCGCAAGTTTCATAACCATGTTGTGAAGATGGGGTTATATAAAAAACGGGTTCAGTTATAGGACAAGTGAGAAAGGAAAGACTTTACCCCTAACATTAGTGATTGAAATTGGGCAAAATTAATTTTTATGAGAAATTCATAGTGATTTTTTTATTTATTTGGTAGAATGGATAACAATACCGATTTAATTTAAAATTAAATAAAATTGTGTAAAGAAGACACTTTTAATTTATTAAATGAAATCTTCTCCTCTTAATGTGTAATTAAAATAAATATACAATTATAAAGTCGATTTATTTATTGATAGTCAATTTTATTTATTGATAAATATGTAATAGTTAAAATTAATTGTGATTAAATAATTTAAAGATTATGTGAAGAAGGGTGAAGAATATTAACCACCCTTAAACACTATTTCTTCACAATAATATTGTGTCACCTATACATCATTTATCTATACTCAAAAATAAATTAAAAAATATATAATTTTAGAAATTTTTCATAAAAATTATACCAATTTAAGAATTTTGCCTTCAAATTGGGAAGTGAAGGTAAGTTTTGTTGACAATAACGACGAGAGTGAGTTATTTGGTTTTTTATGTGTTGTGTAAGTGTGAGGAACAAGAGCAAAAAGTTTATATATGTAGTGTAGGAGGGAAGAATAATGATAATAATGTATAGGTGTAACTTGATATAGAAAGAATGGAGGAAAGGTGGGGCATCCATGAATGATGGTTTAGAGGTCAAGTCACATAACCGTTTGGAAATTATTTGAAGGATAAGTGTCATGTATATTTGTGATGTGCACATTCGGAGCCACATCTTTTACTTGCTTTCGGGTTGTTACACGCATAACCAGCTATATATATATATATATACATATATATACATACATATATATATATATATATATGTATATATGTATATATATATATCAAATGAATTTTGAAAATGACCCAATTTTTCATATCCTCCAATATAGAAACATTTTTAATAATATTTTTTTTTTAAAAGTATGTCACTGTACTTAATAACTTATCTAAATGTAATATTTTATTATTAAAAAGTTATCATATGATTAAAAATATAGATGGGTTGAACTTTTTATCACCATATAGACGGATTCAATAATCAGATTTAATTGCACTTTTTTAAATAACATAATTTTTAAAAAGATAATTACCCAAATAACTCTCCATGTTGCCGTATTATTCATCAAATATCACCTTTTATAGTTAATGGTGAGAAATCGGTTTCTCCGGCTAATCTAAAACTGAAAAGAGAAATCGGTAACGTGTGAAACAATTTTTCACTTTGGGATCTTGTTAGATGTTAAATTTTTCTTATGTATTTTAAATAATATAAGTTTATTTGAAATAAATTTTTTAAGCTTTGTGAATAATTTATTTATTTTTATATTATATATTTTAAAAAAAATATTATTTAAGACAAGTTCAATAATTTAAAATTTGTTTATATTATTGAAATGTTAAGTGTGAAACAATTTTCAACTGCTAAATTTATTTATTTAAAGGATGAAATATAAATCAGATGATAATAATTGTGTTAACTTCTGTTTGGCTACTAAGAAGAAGACAAATCTTAGAAGTAAGAAAGTAGAATAAATAACACCCTTTATTTCAACAGTTATGAATTCATAAAGATTCAAATACACAAATAGATAGCAACGTAGCATAGCAGTTAGTTCTTCAATCGTTTGGCATATTCAGACACATCATCTTCCTACATATCCAAAAACCCCACAAAGACAACACCAAGAACAAGAACAAGGGGCACCACCCACGTTCCACTTACACCGATTCTCGTACTTCCTGAGGTCACAGTAGGAACAACCTGCGTCGACGACGCCGAAGATTCTTCCGAGGACGGCGGCTTCACCTTTGCCGGTTCAGGCGTCTTCACCGTTTCAGCAACCGGCGCCGGGGCAAGAGTTGGTGCAGCAACGGTTGTCTTATTCTTAGTAGCGACAAACTCGGAAGGAAGAAGCACCTTACCCACCTTGTAAACAGCAAGATGCTTATCCATGTATACGATCCCATTGATGGTGGTGTTAACTGCTCCCGTGGAGATGTTAACGCTGCCCCCGTAACTTATCACGTCGAGTTCCACCTTCCCGGGCTTGTTTCCGGCGAGGGTTCGTACGGGGTTGGTGAGGGTGTCGAAGCTGGAGCTGGGGATGAAGTCCGGGAGGACGTGGAACTGGACGAGCTTGAGTTTCTGGCCGTCGGAGAGCGTGTTGAGGAAGCCCGGTGGGAGCTCCGAGAAGGCGCCGTCTTCGGGTGCGAGAATGGTTAAGCCACCGGATTTTATGGTTATGAGTTGGGAGTTGAGTTGGTTGATGAGTTGCGTGGTTTTCATGAGGCGGAGGAAGATGTTGAAGGAGTTCGTTTGTCTTAGGATTGATGCTATGTCGGTAGCGCCGGGGGTGTTGTCGGTGGGAGGCGGCTGGGGTAGGGTGGGAGTCAAGGGTTTTGGTGGTTCGGCTGCCGGTGGGGAGGGGGGAGGTTGCGCCGGCGCGGTGGTTGGAGATAGAGCAGTTAGAGCGGTTGCATGCAAGAGGGAAAATAGAAGTGCAAGTGAGATGGGTAAAGGATAGTGTTTTGTCATTTTTGAGAAACTAAGGTTGTGAGGGAGTTAGTTTGGCGGTTGTAATGATGAGTGTTTGTTTTGTTGGTTGATGTGTTGGAGAGATGAAATGTGGGGATCTATATATTGTGGATTGTTGAGAAGATGGTTTGGTTAATTGTGAGTTGTGTTGGGATATATAATTAAGGTGTTGGATCATTTGAGATGAATATGTGAATACGATGTGAGAAGTTTGGATGCATTGTTGGAAGGAGATTAAGGTAGGGCGTCAATGAGGATGGAAACAAGGGAGCACTTTTCTATTTGTTTTCTTTTACTTGAGAAGGACCTATAAATTACATGGGAGTTAGATGCATATATTGCCTCTAATTTAGAAAACCTTCAAATAAGTTCTTGTAATTAAGAAAATCCATTTGTTTCATTTTTAATTTTATCTTAACAAAATGTGTCTAAATATTATTATTTACAATTAAAATAAGAGAAATGTTGATAGACAGATAACACTCTTGTTGATGAAATTGTGCGAAGAAAGAAAGGAAACAAAAATAGAGGAGGTAACAAATAACTGTTCTATAATATTACGCACGCAATTAATTTGACATGATGGGCCATTAGAATGAAAAGGAAATACAATTCGGTAAAATACATTTTTTCTAATTACATAGATGTACTCTCTTTTATTATCATCGAGAAAAATTATTATATTTTTTATTTCTTAAAAAAAACTTAAAATTCATTTGAAACAAACATAGGAGCATTTATTTCCTCTGTTGATAACTTTTTATATTTAAGACACAATTGAAAGTTTTCTGACTAATTTGTTCTTTGACAACCATACGTGGTCTGCATAGGATTGTTGATTTGGGTAAGCATGTAAAAAAAAAATTACATTGGCGTAGATTAATTTTGTTGCAACTTTTAGTGAATGTTGAATAGATTTTAATTAATTCATCAGTATTAAGTGTACCACTTCAATTACGAGATCGAAGTCTAAAATCTAATCAAATTCAAGTCAAACATCTTATGCACTGATAAAAAATCATTCGTAATTGGAAAAGGAAGAAGATACATCCAAAGCATAAATTACAATTTATAAAAAACAGAGAATATTTTCTCAAACTAAAGAGACCTTTAGATTGCCAAATTCTTTTTCCAACGATGAATAAATATACTTACTATCTTAGAAACTTGTTAACATTGTTGTCCTTTCCGACAAAAATAGTAGCCCCCCAACCTCTCCTTTCTGCTAAAAGGATCGAAAAGGGACAAAAAAACCAATAATAGTAATAGGAAAATTGTCTTTTTGACAATCATGGTTTTGCAAACAACTTCATGATAACTCCTTTTTAATAATAAAATATTTCATTTAAGTTAGTTAATGAAGATCTTACTAAAACAAATGCTATTTAAAATTTAAATTGATAGTAAAGAGATTGTACGAAAAAAATTGATTGTGAAAATATCCGAACCCGTGCTAATAGAACCCGACAATATGATGTCTGTCAGAAAGAGTTAGTTTTCGGTAAAGTGGAAAACAGTAATGATTCTAGTTTTTATTGAGACAGTCACACTTGGTGCTTAAGTATTTGAACATGATCACTTCGTATAATATTTAAAAAATGAAGAAACTCTAAGGACTAGTCTTTCTGCTAAATTTCAGTTCAATCTCTTTATTTGAAACACTTACATTTAATATCTGATTCTGTATTGAGTAAAATATATAATCCCATATATATTGAAATCACCAACGAAGAAAAAAATATATTTACTTTGCAACATATACACACACTAAAGAAACTTATGTCCCATTTTCTGTTGAAACTTAGAAAAATCTTTGTTCAGCTTACAAGAGTACACAAAAATCTCAATATAACATGAGACGCGGACGAGTAAGGAAAAAGAAATACCTTAAAAATCGAATGCATATTTCACCACGGACTGAGTACAAAAGAAAAAGCAAAAAAAATGAAAAAGAAGAAAATAATTGAAAAGTGCTACAAAAAGTTCACGATTCCCCTTGAATCCAACCAATCACAGAAAAGCAGGTGGAAATTAACAAAGCACAACAACATTGGACCCCAAGTAACGTGGTTCATGTAGCTCTCATGGTCACAAAGAGAATACTGCTGCTGCAACTGCAAGGGACACCCACTTTACGTTCTTGAGTTTCAAACTGATAGCAGCAGAGACATTATCAGCAGAAGCAGGACCATCTGCAGATGTCTTTGCAGAAGAAGCCTTAGCCTTGGCAGGTGCAGGAGCAGGTGGTGGAGGCTTAGGGACAAAGAAGTCCCTCGGAAGAAGAACCTTATCCACTTGGTAAATCGCAAGCTGGTGATCGGAGTACACACTGCCACCAACAGTGGTGTTAACAACACCTGTGGTCAAGTTCACTTGGTTCCCGGAACTTGTGATGTTCAATGCCAACCTATCAGGGTCATCACCGGCCTGTGTTCTCACGGGGTTGCTCAGGGTGTCGAAGTTTGAGATGGAAACAAAGGTGGGCAGCACGTGGAATTGGATGAGCTCGTTCTTCTGCTGGTCGTTGAGGGAGTTGAGGAAGCCAGGTTTGAGGCTTTGGAAGGAATTGTCGTTTGGTGCAAACAGTGTTAAGCCGTTGTTTGAGTTGAGGAGTTGGGCGTTGATCTGGGTTGAGACCTGTGTTGTGGTGAGAAGACGGATTAGAGTGGTGAAGCCTCCTGCTTTTTTGAGGATTCTGATGATATCTGTGGGGGCTGAGGATGGTGATGGTGCTGGAGTTAGAGCTGAAATGGTGGTGGTGTAGGATAAAACCATTAGGAGAAGTGAGAGAGAGAGGAGAGGGTGTTTCTTGATCACCATCTTTTGTGTTATGAGAATCAGTGAGTGAGGTTTGAATGGGTGAATGAAAGACTGGTCCTTGGTGTGGGAGTGAGGGAGGAGTGTGGAATTTATTGAGGTTGGTTCATGAGGATGAAGTTGAAATTAGGTGGAACGTTTGGTTAGCAATTAGCAACAAAGCTTAGCTGTAAGAGTATTAAGATGGAAATTATTGAAAGGTGGTGTGTGTGTGTCAATGGAGAGGTATAATAGCACTGTAGTAGGAAGTAGCCACTTGGATTTTGCTTGGGAAGGCAGGAAAAACAGTGGTATCTCAAGTGGGGTGGGGGCAAAAAAAGATGAGCATGATTGGTTTGCATTGGCTTGTAAGTTGAAAACTGTTCTGAAACAGGTAAGAGAATCAAGTGCTTGCTGATATCTTAAGGAACAAGTCCCTTATTTATTTATTTCTCCAGTTTGAGTAAGTTTATGATGATTTGGGTTGGGTGAGTTGGGTTCCTTGATCAATCTCGCATGGATGGTAACCTCTAACCTACGGTGCATTGCTACTTGCGCGGTGTTCAATGCCTGTGGGTCATCTATATGATTTGCTTTTGCTCATCAAATTTTCTCATTGTCCTATATACACAAAGAAGGAAGTGGTAGTTAATTTACCCTTCTCTTTGGCACTTTTTCTTTAGTTCATCATATCATCTAGTACTCATACTTTGGCATCATGGCCATCATCACATAAACCAATGAGACAAAGTTTAACGAGGTTTGAGAGGTTGACACTTATATTAAAATTAGCAACTGCTATTTGCGTTGATAACTAAAACTAACACGACATATACTCATTTTGACTTGATCTTGACCATTCAACTAAGGAAATTAATTCACTAGTGGTTGTTTAATCAAGTTGGACTTGTTAACAGCTACTTCTTATATTCTTAAATAACAATATGGAAGAGAGAGAACAAAACTAAATTTTATCAGATAATGGAAGCACTTATCATTATTGGATATATGATCTATCAGATAAAAAAATGTATCTCTGCAGCAAGGAATCATATCTCATTATATAGGAAGAGGAAATGATTTCAATCCCACTTTGCTAGAGAGATGAAAAAGAGTGATCACTCTTCACTTGTACTCCATTTTAATTGGAAAGGAGATTGGCTGTGTAATTTGAATGCTGGTTCGTTCTCTGCTACCTATGGTCTTGCTAGCGAGGTGTGAACTTTGTCCTTATTTTCATTGGTGATTGAGCATACTTGAACAGGACAATTTTTTGTTGTTCAAGTTTCTCTTGTTTCATGGTTCGGGAGAACCCTTTTTTTCTCCAATCATTTATAAAATTCTGTTGCTGATAGAAAAAAAAAAAAATTAGGCAATTAAGGTTTCAAAATGTGGTTGGTACAGTTGCTGAAGCTGCTACGATAAGAATGATGAGTCCACAGCTATGTAAATATGCTTTAGAGTTAGAGAACAAGTTTAAATTCCACATCCAATCAAAATAAGTGTCAGAAAAATAGACTTTTAAAATTTTAAGTTGAGTTGTGAAGATGATATTATAATCTATCTTAGCATCAAATTTTTCAGTATATAGTCAGAAAGTTGTGCCACAATTTTTTTATTTTAAACGATGAAAATAAATACTTTACAAAGCAGAGAAGCATTGTTCTTGTAAGAATCAAACTAGAAAACAGTGGAAGAGAGTTTTGTCATGTGACATGCCTACTTCACTTGCTTAACGTTCACATCATGAATTACTTAATAAAAAAAGAAAGCATTCCATCAACTTCAATTGGTTGGAAAAAGTCAGGGTCCCAGTCAATTAGATAAAAAATTGAATTTGCTCTGAGATATTTCTATATTAAATAAAATCATCTGAAACTAAAATGAGCTTGTTGTGGTTATTTTATAGCCAACAAAATTTGGGTTCAACATGGAACAGGAGATCATGTATCAGATTTATAGTTTCTGTACTAAAAAACATCTCTATTAGTAAAGATATTTTTGTTTGCTAATACTGTCGGTACAAGCCTGCTAAATATAGATGCTTTCTATCAAATTTTCACACTTTATAGATAATTTTATTTTTTATTAATATTTTTATTAATTATTTTTAATATTATATTTAAATTATTTATTATTATTATAATAAAAATATCCATAATCAATTATAAATTTTGTTTCAAAATAAATATTTTTTTTAAATTTTACTTCAAATATAATTTATTATGTCCTAATTTGTTATACTTTTTGGGTCTTTCATTGTATAGAAATTATAAAGGTTCTTGTAGAACCCAATTGACATATGGATATCATCTTCTGGTTTTCGATTTTGGTTTTAGGTCTTTATTCTTAGTAGAAATACATATAATTATATTTTTAACATTCAAGTTAGTCATATAGGACCAATAAATAGTATATAGTAATAATCAAATATCAATTACATTTTACCTTAATGTTTACTTATTTATATGTGTTGGATCCCTACCTCTATAAGATATTAAATTTGGCTCGAATATCTTCTTAATCGTGATTGATGGGTTGTTTATTATGTCGCATTTGCTAATTATGTGATTATGTTTTGAGGTGCTGAAATGGGGATCTTTGGTACTCAAATAGTAAACTGGTCCAGACTAGAATGAAAATGATAAGTCTTTGAAAAATTATTTCTTTATAATATCGATATACTGTCAGCTCAATACAATATAATAACATCTCATTCTTTTGTTTTATGTTTTTCTTTCTTTTACTTCAATTTCGAATGATGCAAACACATATGCAGATCTGGAGAAGAGATTTTTGGTTTTGATTACAATTGTCTTTTAGTAAAATTTTATATTTATTATTGTTTTCATTTTTGTTATATATGTAATCTGTATCTCTTCCTTATTTGTGTAAGATATAGTGAGCATTAAATAATAAATACATATAATTGAAATTTCTGACAATTTGCCTTTTTTTTTTTTAAGTGTTTAGGGGGAAAATAACTAGAGCTTTGAACGAGTTTGGTGAATATTGAACGAGTTGAACATTTAAAAGAGAAAATGAAAACTTATGTAGGAAAAGAAGAGTTCTTAAAATATAATAAGCAAGGAGAACTATAAAGATAAGTTTTTTTTAGATTAACTAATAAACTAAGGAGGTTTAAACTATTGAGCACTCAATTCATAGTCAGATATTTTCAAGTGATAAAAGCAATAATAAATAAAGATTTCAAAACAAAACAAAAAATATCAAATACTTATCTTATAAATAATTTAATTCAATGAAATTGAAGTTTAAATGTCATAAATGTAATAGGTATTTGAATGATTTTTTTTTTTATTTTAAAAAAGTGTGTAACTAAGATTGAGATGAGAAAGTATAACGAGGTCTAATTAAACTTGATTAATATTAATTAAAGGAATAACTAAAAGACATAAATATGAAAAATTATGTAGGAAAAAAATAGTTATTGAAATAAAACAGAAACATAAAATAGAAGAATAATGATAATCCGTTTCTAAGTTTCTAAATAATTAATGGTGTTTTAGTTATTATAACTTGTTTCAATAGATAGAATTTTTTTTTTTTTATCAAGATGGCGATAAGTTCAAATGGCTATTATACCTAATTTGACACTTCTAAAATAGAATAAAATAACTATGATTAAAGAGGAAGAAAAAGTATAAGCTCCAACTCTTGTTGGTAGGCGAGAAAATGACATTAAATAGTAAGAAAATGGATTTTATAATCCATACTTTTTATGTTAGTTTGTTTCGATATCCACTCTATTTTTTTTAAACAAGTTTAAAATTTTATACAATAATCAAGCAGAATAATAATTTTTTATTGATTTTTTGATAAAATATTCATAAGATGAAACTAATTAAAAATAAGATAAATGGTAAGAATATAAATGAAAAATTAATGTTATTTTAAACTTTAAAAACAACAGTTAAAGAAAAAAAATTGTTTATAAAGAAATTGAAAGAGGAATGAATACAAAGAATGAAAGTATTCAATTGGTATGAAATGAGAGAAAATTATCTCTTTTTATATTATTTCATTATTTTAATTTCGCAAATATTAAAATTTTTTTTATAGCAACATTTTTTTAAGAAAAATAGTAAAAATTATATTAATAGTGTTTTCGTCTACGTAAAATTAACTATCATATATTTTTGTCCTAATTTTTTGTCCCTGCATTTGGTAATTATCCAAAGGAAAATGATACTTTGACACTACATTTTCTCTTACTTTCGTTTGACACTCCAACATGGCATATGCTGTCTCGCGTGACAATGAAAGAGAAAATGCAGTTCTTCTTGGCATTCCACCCGTGAGACACATGTGTGTGTTCCAAAATTACAAACAGCGAACCACTTATTTGAACTGAGCTAACCACTTAGTGTTTTCATCCCTCAGACACGTGTGTGTTCCAAAACTACACACAGCGAACCACTTATTTGAACTGAGCTAACCACTTAGACCTTCCACTCCTAAGACACATGTGTGTGTTCCAAAACTACACACAGCGAACCACTTAGGTGAACTGAGCTAACCACTTAGACATTCCACCCCTGAGACACATGTGTGTGTTTCAAAATTACACACAGCGAACCACTTATTTGAACTGAGCTAACCACTTAGTGTTTTCACCCCTCAGACACGTGTGCGTTCCAAAACTACACACAGCGAACCACTTATTTAAACTGAGCTAACCACCTAGACATTCCATCCCTGAAACACATGTGTGTGTTCCAAAATTACATACAGCGAACCACTTATTTGAACTGAGCTCACCACATAGTGTTCTCACCCCTCAGACACGTGTGTGTTCCAAAACTACACACAGCGAACCACTTATTTGAATTGAGCTAACCACTTAGACCTTCCACTCCTGAGACACATGTGTGTGTTCCAAAACTACACACAGCGAACCACTTAGGTGAACTGAGCTAACCACTTAGACCTACCACCCCTGAGACACATGTGTGTGTTCCAAAATTACACACAGCGAACCACTTATTTGAACTGAGCTAACCACTTAGACATTCCACCCCTGAGACACATGTGTGTGTTCCAAAATTACACACAGTGAACCACTTATTTTAACTGAGCTAACCACTTAGTATTTTCACCCCTCAGACACATGTGTGTGTTCCAAAATTACACACAGCGAACCACTTATTTGAACTGAGCTAACCACTTAGACCTTCCACTCCTGAGACACATGTGTGTGTTCCAAAACTACACACACCGAACCACTTAGGTGAACTGAGCTAACCACTTAAACCTACCACCTCTGAGACACATGTGTGTGTTCCAAAATTACATACAGCGAAGCACTTATTTGAACTGAGCTAACCACTTAGACATTCCACCCCTAAAACACATGTGTGTGTTCCAAAATTACACACAGCGAACCACTTATTTGAACTGAGATAACCACTTAATGTTTTCACCCCTTAGACACATGTGTGTTCCAAAACTACACATAGCGAACCAATTATTTGAACTGAGCTAACCACTTAGACCTTCCACTCCTGAGACACATGCGTGTGTTCCAAAACTACACACATCGAACCACTTAGGTGAACTGAGCTAACCACTTAGACCTACCACCCCTGAGACACATGTGTATGTTCCAAAATTACACACAGCGAACTACTTATTTGAACTGAGCTAACCACTTAGACATTCCACCTCTGAGACACATGTGTTCTAAAACAACTGCGTTTTCTCTTTCATTGTTATGCGGGACAACACATGTCATGTCGGAGTGTCAAACGGATGTAAGAGAAAATGCGGTATCAAAGTATCATTTTCCTTATCCAAATTTCCATCAATATATTGTTATTCGTCTTGTAGATCCATCCATGCTGTGATGTATGCATTAAATTAAAAATCAAAGGCGTGTATTTTAAAAAAAATATTTTGATATAAAATATATTGTAGTTTTAGATATTACGTAAGAACGTTTAATTTTTAAAAGTAAATTTATGATTAAGATTTTATAATTTATATCTTAATAAATTTATATCGTACAAGATCCAAAAGAATCTAAGGAATTTGTGCAGTTGAAAGAACTCCATACTTTGTTTAGAAAACTTTCAAAATCACAAGATCCAATGAAACGTAAAAAATGGAAAGACTATATTTAGGTTAACCAACCAAAATTAGCTTCGATAATTATATACTAAGAAAAAGCAAAAGCTTCATGATAATAAAAAGTCATAGCAAATCCCTATACACGAGAACAAAAGTAAATAAGTATGTATTTGTCTCATCTTATACTTATTTTTATTTTAAATTACTAGAATATTTTTAATTTATCTTTTATTTTATTTTAAAATTTATGTAACTATAATTTATTTTTTTATTATTTGACATACTGAAAAAGAAAATTTGTTTATTTTTCACATTAAATTCGTAATAATATCATATTTTTTATTTTATGTCTTTTATATTTTTAAAAGATATTTAATAATATTTGAATAGTATACATCATCATCATCATATAAGTACACAATAAAAAGATAAAATAAAACACAAATTTTACATTCATCAAATTATTAAAGAGAAAAATAAGTATAAATTTCCTAAAGAAGAACCTAATACTCTATTCGTCTTCCTACTTGCCAACCTATGCAATGCAACATTCTTCAAAATCATAATAAAATCGTAATCATTAATTACATTCTCTCTCCTACTCCTTGATTGCACGATAACAAATTAAGAGTTCAGATTTTTCAAAACTTTGGTTTCAGGTTAATTTTGGCGGAGAGGATCAAATGAAGATAAAGAGTTCCACTGCCATTAATATAGATTTCAAACCTTCTCTTTATCAATGTATCATTGTGTCATCCACACTTTGATTGTGGAGCAAAATCTAAGCTTTTACAAACAACTTTTGTATGCTACATTCATCACACAAAATAATTGTTGAAAAAATGCATGCTATGGCCAAGTGTTGTGCAAATTGTGTTGCTTTCATTTCATGGTCCCACGCTCTCGTTTTCTAATTTAATTAGGTGATAAAGTGAAGTGTCTGAACCCTAATAATAATAATAATAATATTAATGATATTCGAATGGTGGGTGTGCTGCTTAGGAAATACTCATCCATGGGTGCTTGCAAATTAATCTCTTTCATAATCGCTTATAAATTCAAGAGCTTCAGAAAAATAAAGATAAGTAAGAGATCATTGTCATTTAGGTGTGGTAGTAGATGAATGAAATTGAAGTAAGTGATCAACCCTTGAATTCTGCTAGTACCATTTTTTTATGCTCAAATTTTAAATTTCACATTAATTATTAATTGTATGTTTTTATAAATGTAAAATTTTGAATTCTGGGTTATGATTTTTGGGCAAACCAACAATATGATGTGGATGGTGGCTACCATTTGGGATGTTTAGTTCAGTGCCAATCAATTGAATGGTTAAGAAACTTTGACTTATCATTGTTGAAATAGCGATTGCATGTGTGAGTTTGTTTGCGAGGAATCATCCAATAAATAAGAAATAATATCTTACAGTGAAACTACATTCACATGAGAGCATAAACAAATATAACTTTTCATATTCAAGTTTTATATTTACAAATACTAAACAATTATTACTCAAAATATAATTTTTATTATGCTAAAATTTAAAAGATAAAACATGACAGAAACTACTTAAATATCTCATACAGTCAAAAGATTTATTAAGTTATATTAACTTGTTAACTTAGCTAATTATGGATCAAAGAATAACATTTTTGAAGGATCATATTTTACTCATCTAGTGCAAACTCTCGTCCAGGCTCGTCACGTGCTTTATTGATAAAAAAATGAATAAGTTTGCAGATCTTATTTTTCTGATACGATGAAGCATTATGATTTAGTTGTGTGATAGAGAGAAAAAAAACAATTTTAATAAATAAAAGAAACATTTTTTTTTACCAAATACAATTAATAATTAGATCATGTTAACTAACATTACAAGAAAACTAAATATGCTATTTTATACATGATATACAGTCTTGTTAAAACGAAAAAAGAATAATTACCCTAATTAACTGTAAGACAAATATTATTTTATTTTGATACTAACTATTTCTAACATAGCGGTGTTCTATTATTTTAGTGTTGGTTTTGTTTCAGGAGAACATAAAAGAACATAAAAAAGAACATAAAGGAAATAAAAGGTGTAGAAGAATTAGTTTTGATTTTAAGGGGTGGTTTTGGCAGAGACTCTATGACATTTTCTGAGTGTTTTCTATTTACATTTCTCACACTTTTTACGTCAATTTTGAAACATATGTGAAAATTAAGAAGAGCTGCTTTTACTCTGCGTTAGAGACAGTGTTAAAGACCATTTTTGATTGGGGAAAGTAAAGTTAACATATAAGGCACAAACAAAACGCTGCTTCATGCAATGCAACTGAATCCAAATACCGTAAAAAGAACCATAAACTAGGGTGAATAAATATGGTCTGAAAAAGGTTGGTCTGGTTTTATGTCTCACCTACCTAAACCATACCCTTTAGCTTTTGGCATAAATCTTAACATAAGCAATATCTAATCTCTAACATGCCTCATTATTGTTTCTCCCTTCGCCACCACATCCCACTCTCCTTTTTCACTGCCCATTTTTGACCGCCATTTCCTATGCTCCACCCTTCACCATTGACTCGCCGACAGACCAACTCGATAGTCTCACCGACAACCTTTTTTTTCTTCGTTAACACACACATCTGACACCTGTAGTGTCTTTTTCTCACGGCAGAATAAATGACAAATAACAAATAATTCATAGATGTACACATAGAGCTTGTTAGCTCACCTCTTCACTCTACTTCTTCTCACATTTTATTCCCTTCCCTCTCTCCAAGTTTTATCATCTCTTTCACTTCAAACACCTTTACTTCCCATTAATATCTCTCCCCAAAGCAACATCATTAGCATTTGCATTTCACACGCATGTGAGCGCACGACACAAGTAACACATCAAGCAAAGCAAGATCGCTTTGCATTGTGTTAACAAACAGGGCAACCCCATTAATTGTTGGCATTTTGGTTTGGATAAAGTTTCTTCCTTTCCTTGTGGGTTTGCTCCTTTCTTTCCGTTGTGGCAAAAAACTGCAAAACAGAACATGAGAGCGACACATATTGTGTTGGTTCTGTTTTGGGTTCTCTGCATTTACACTCCCGCGTTGTTCTGTGCCAATGTGCAGTATGATCACAGAGCATTAGTCATCGATGGCAAACGCAGGGTCTTGATCTCTGGTTCTATTCATTACCCTCGTAGTACTCCAGAGGTTTTTTTCTCTCTCTGTGTTTGTGTGTGTGACTTCTGCGTGGTTTTTGAACTTAGAAAGGAAATGTTGCAGATGTGGCCGGACCTTATTCGAAAATCCAAAGATGGAGGATTGGATGTGATTGAGACTTATGTTTTCTGGAACATACACGAACCAGTTCGAGGAGAGGTTATGATTGTTCTCTTTTCATTTATTTTATTTTATTTTAATTTTGCATTCTTCTATGGCTTCCAGTATCAGCATTGCATTTGTTGAAGCATGGAATGTTGAGCAGTTTCTTTCTGTGGTTTTGAATGAAAAGACTAACAAGAAAAAATGGCAGTATGACTTTGATGGGAGGAAGGACTTAGTGAAATTTGTGAAGACAGTGGCAGCGGCGGGTCTCTATGTGCATCTCCGCATTGGTCCATACGTGTGTGCTGAATGGAACTATGGGTAAAGTTTGGTCCTTTTGGTGTTATATTTTCTGGGGGTGTTCATGTCTGATTGAGGGATTTCATTTTTCAATAGTGGTTTCCCCCTTTGGTTGCACTTCATTCCGGGAATCAAGTTCCGAACTGATAATGAGCCCTTCAAGGTAACCCTCCTCCTCCTGCTTTGTGATGCTGTCCTTGGATCCGAGTTTACTCACCAACAACTTTCTATTCAGGCAGAAATGAAGCGGTTCACTGCCAAAATTGTGGATATGATGAAGCAAGAGAAGCTATATGCGTCACAGGGAGGACCTATTATTTTATCTCAGGTTTTTCTTCTTTTGATTTCATAAGAATTTAATCATAATTGCGTTGATAGTTATAATAACTATCCTACATGTCATACCTAACACTTTCTAATCAAGGGTCAAAATCTTACATTGGTGGTGCATACAAATTAGTCTCATTTAATACAAACATGTTTTTTTGTTGTTCTTTTGTTTGAAAGAATTACTAACATCCAGATGTTGAAGTATGGTTGTAAATTACAATATTTTGTCAATATGATAACATTAGTACTTTCTAATACCAGATTGAAAATGAGTATGGAAACATTGATTCGTCCTACGGTGCTGCGGGGAAATCCTACATCAAGTGGGCAGCAAGTATGGCTACATCTCTTGATACAGGGGTTCCCTGGGTCATGTGTCAACAAGCTGATGCTCCTGACCCAGTTGTAAGTTTTCTCATGTTTATTTTTCAACATCAAGGGTTGGTGGCTTATGTTTTACTAGATTGTTTGTCTTCCTGGAAGGAGAAATCAGGGTGTTCTGTCTACATTCTTTTTACTTTATTGATACTGTAACAACCCGCAGATTAATACATGCAATGGATTTTACTGCGATCAATTTACACCAAACTCTAACACAAAACCAAAAATGTGGACTGAGAATTGGAGTGGATGGTTAGCATCTTTTTCTATTTAAATCAGTTAGTTATTTCAATGAAATATATCCCTTGAAATGTCATCTGATTAGTTTTTGTATCTCATATTAGGGTCTACTCTATTCTTTATTTTTTGGTCTTTTGAACTTTTTTGGAATAAGGCTTTGTTTTTGTTGTTTTAAATGCTTTGGAATGGTAGGTTTCTTTCATTTGGTGGCGCTGTTCCTTTCAGACCTGTGGAAGATCTTGCATTTGCTGTGGCACGCTTTTTTCAGCGAGGAGGAACATTTCAAAATTACTATATGGTAAAGCAACCTTAAATGTGGTGGCTGCATTTCATTTGTTACGATACTTCAAGAAAGAATTTGATACGAAGAGGAAATATTTAATATATTGCTTGCTTTGAAACAGTACCATGGAGGGACCAACTTTGACCGAACTTCTGGTGGACCTTTCATTGCTACAAGTTATGATTATGATGCACCAATTGATGAGTATGGTATGCACTCATTCTTCCTTCATATAGCATATCTTTTGTTGACATTGCGGTCATCACAATTGTGCTAGCAACTGTCAGTTGAGGGCAGCTTAACTTCCATATATGCATTGAAGAAAGTTGGATAAACAGTATTGCATGCACAATTTATTAACTATTTATGTAAGAGAAATTACATTGTGTGGGTTTCTTAACTAATATCTCTACCATATGCTTCAGGAATTGTTAGACAGCCTAAGTGGGGCCACCTTAAAGATGTTCATAAGGCCATAAAGCTTTGTGAAGAAGCATTGATAGCTACTGATCCATCAATTGTATCCCTTGGTCCAAACCTAGAGGTATGAATGGTTAATGTTGAAAATTTGGTCCAGTTAACTTATTGCTTCATGTCTTGGGATGGATTTTCTTGATAAACGTATTTGTAATTGTCCTTATTGATAAAATTTTTGTTAGTTTCTTTCCCTTGAAATGCCCCGTGATAGGGGAATGCTAACTTAATTATGAATTGGTTCAGTGGCTCGCTGTCATAGATTGCCCTGGTCCCCTCCTTTTGCAATAATGCTATTGCATGCTGATGCTTATTTTTTTTATGCATTACCACTTATATGCTTTATGAAAAATTAGTCTCTCCATAATGTACTTTTTACTACCTAAACCACAGGCTGCAGTTTACAAGACAGGATCTGTATGTTCGGCCTTCCTTGCTAATGTAGGCACCAAATCTGATGCAACCGTGAATTTCAGTGGCAACTCATATCACTTACCTGCATGGTCTGTGAGCATCTTACCAGACTGCAAGAATGTAGTGCTTAACACTGCACAGGTTCGCCTCATTAACTTAATTTTCATATTAATGTGGCTTCACTGATGAGTGGCTCTCTAACATTAAATGTATTGTTGGCTGATTTTCCCAATCTAATAAATAGTTTTTAATTGACTGGAGTTACTGTGAAATTGTAATGAGTATAGTCATTTTGTGATTAATGCATCTATAGTAAAAAAAGTTGTTATTTTCTAGTCCAAGAAGCAAGTAGCATATGATAAAAATAACATTTTTCATGGCAGATTAATTCTGCTTCTTCAGTTTCAAGCTTCACAAGTGAACCTTCAAAAGAGGATATTGGTTCTTCAGAAACTTCTAGTACTGGATGGAGTTGGATAAGTGAACCAGTGGGTATTTCAAAGGCCGATTCATTATCACAAACTGGATTACTGGAGCAAATAAATACAACAGCTGATAAAAGTGATTACTTGTGGTACTCATTGAGGTAGATAATAGGCCTCCATGTTGAAAGACATTTCCTCTGACCTATAATTCTTTCTGCCTTGTTAACACTGCTCTTGTGTTTTTCTTAAAGCGTTGATTATAAGGGAGGTGCTGGTTCTCAAACTTCCCTTCATATTGAAACACTTGGTCATGGCCTTCATGCTTTCATCAACGGGAAGCTTGCAGGTAAATAAAAGTAAAATAATTACAACTGATGTTATATCGGGATAACTTTGTATCTCTGCACTCTTTCTTCCTAAATATTCTTATGGTTTTTTTATATGATTGAGATTCATATTTAATTGCTGGGTATGTAGACCTTAGTATCATAAGAGCAGTTGCTCCTTCCTAAAATGTTCAGATTTTATTCTTTCAATTAAGTTCTTCTTGAATTAATTTTAATTATCTGCTATGTTATTGAAAACTTCTTAGGGAGTCAAGCAGGCAACAGTGGCAAAGCTAAGTTCACTGTGGACATCCCTGTCACCCTGGTGGCTGGAAAGAACACAATTGACCTCTTGAGTTTAACCGTGGGACTTCAGGTTCAATTTTCCACACCACACTATATATACAAATTTACAAGATATGAAATTATGGTTTTATAGTATGAAATTATGCATTGGCTTGTTAGTTTCTGTTCCACATTATCTTGTTTACTCGTCCAGTCATTTATATCAGTCATCGCTACTACATCAACTAATTAAACCTTATACAAATCAGAACTATGGAGCATTTTTTGACACAGTAGGAGCGGGGATCACTGGTCCAGTGATATTGAAAGGCTCTGCGAATGCCAATACACTTGATCTCTCCTCCCAGAAGTGGACATATCAAGTCAGTTTTCGCATTTGATAAAACTCTATTCTTTCTCCTTTGTATATAACTTAATCATGTAAACATTGTTGAGATTCATGTAATACTTAAATCTATATCCATAAAGTTTACTTGTATGTTACAATTATTTTCTCTATTCCCGCCAATGTATTTCATAGATCAATAAGTTCATGATAGAAGATGTGAAGTGCTAGTTTCTAGTTCAAGATCCTAGAAGATATAAAACTGGAGTCAGTTTGATTCCATATTTTACGTTTTGGTTAAAACCATAGAATGCAGTCTTAATTTTTTTGATACAGGTTGGACTCAAAGGTGAAGACTTAGGCCTGTCTAGTGGAAGTTCTGGACAGTGGAATTCACAGTCTACCTTCCCCAAGAACCAACCTTTGACTTGGTACAAGGTAATCTGATTTTCATTTCCTTGTTTTCCTGGTTACAAGTAAGGCAATTTAGAATTATTACTCATCCCAAGCTTGTAGACAATTTAAAGATTCCCACCCTCCTGGCCACTTCTTTTACAACTCCCATATCTTTGTATTGTTTTACCAGCAATGTCCACAACTGTTATCTTCAACTTGCATTAGCATACAATAATTAAGATGAAAGGAATGCTACTATAGGAAAAATACTTCTGCTACTAATGTAGTTCATGTTGGATTAGACAACCTTTGCTGCTCCATCCGGCACAAGTCCAGTTGCAATTGACTTCACGGGAATGAGTAAAGGTGAGGCTTGGGTGAATGGGCAAAGCATTGGCCGATACTGGCCTACATATGTAGCTTCAAATGCTGGTTGCACAGACTCTTGCAATTATAGAGGACCTTACACTGCATCCAAATGCCGCAGCAATTGTGGAAAACCATCACAGACACTGTAAGTGTTGGACATCATAAATGAGTGAAATTGAAAAATGAAAATAATCTTTGATTGATGATATCACTGAGGCATTAATCCTGCAGGTATCATGTACCACGATCGTGGTTGAAACCAAGTGGCAACACCCTTGTTTTGTTTGAGGAAAAGGGAGGTGATCCAACACAAATATCTTTTGTCACAAAGCAGATAGAAAGTTTGTGTGCACATGTTTCTGATTCTCATCCACCACCAGTAGAATTCTGGAACTCATATACAGAGTCAGGAAGAGAAGTAGGTCCTGTACTATCACTCACATGCCCTGGGCATAATCAGGTCATCTCCTCCATTAAATTTGCAAGCTATGGAACCCCCCTGGGAACTTGTGGGAACTTCTACCACGGACGCTGCAGCAGCAACAAGGCTTTGTCTATAGTGCAGAAGGTGTTATTTAGCTTCCTCTTTCTCTTGTTACATTGATATCTTCTGGCTTTGGTTTAGAATGACTCATCAAATGATTTTAAACAGGCCTGCATTGGATCAAGCAGTTGTAGTGTTGGAGTGTCAGCTAATACATTTGGAGATCCTTGTAGAGGAGTGGCAAAGAGTTTAGCTGTTGAAGCTACTTGTGCATAGACAGAGACATGTTGTTACAACAACACTCCCCAATTATCTCAAGATGATTCTACTAATAAGACAAAGTAGATTTGCAATCTAGGAACATCCATGAAAATTTGTCAACTAAAACAGTCTAGTCTCACGTGCAATAAAAGAAAAAAAAGTCTTGGCAGATGCAAAATACGCGACAAATGATATTTTTATTTATGCTTTTACCGAAAAGGATGACTAATTTCCCAACTTGCAAAACAAGTTGTTCTCATGATTGGTGTGAGGAAAGTGAACAGTAAAATGTAAAAGGATGTGTGGAGCATTTCAGTAGAAATCAACCCAATGCATTGTACTGGCAACAAGAAAACGTGAGCATTTTCAAACCAGTAGAACCTTTCATTAGTGAGTGATGCACATACATACACATTACACAACATGCGAACAATTTGTTCACGGAGAATGTCTAATTTGACGTGACTGATATCAGTATTTCACAATCAGTTAGCAGCAAATTGTGAAAACATAAGAAAGAAAAAAAAAAAAAAAAAAAAAAAAAAAAACCCAAGGTTTAATATAAGATGTGATTTATATTTTTAAAGTATTAAATGAAAATGTATTTAGTTTTCAGTTGGTATAGTTTTACAAAAATAATAGAGACATTTATAACAAAATATAACATTACTTACATTTTTTTGGTAGAAACTACACGGAAAAATAATCTCATATTCGAGTTTAAAGAAAACTATTCTCTCTAAATATTTAACTTCAAGATTAAAATTTTGAACTCTAAAAAGGTAATTTGGCAGAAACTGGAATAAACGGCTATAAGTTATTGTTAAAATTTAACAGTTGAAGAAATTAATTTTAATTGTAATTGTGATGAACTATTAAAGTATAAAAATGCGTTTATGGCTTGTCTAATAATGAGAAATGGCATGCAAGAAACAGTTATAAATTGTATTTATAGTCTGAAAAAATGAGTGATGCCGAATGTGGCCAAGCTGTTACCGTTGTTAGATTCCTCCTAAAAATTGAACAAAAATTTTAATTGCTATATTGCCCCTCTCTTTAGCTTCGCACTTTTCACAATGCCCTGTATTTATTCATTTTTTCTTCACTCTCTTTCTTCCCGACCGATCGATTTCCTCCGCCTAGGGTTTTTCCGCATTCCGATTTCCCATTCCAACTTTTCTCCTCCCCATTCACAACTGCAATTGCAATAGGGTTTTCGTTTCCTCCGGTTTCCTTCTTTGCTAATTGCAACTCTCTCGATTCAATTCTGGATTTGGGGTTCCTAGTCTTACTCTAAGGGCCATCGATTCGTGCTGAATTTTAGGCTTACGGAGCCGCAGGGATAGGGTTCTTCCATTGCGTCATTTCCCCCTGGAGGAAAAGAGAAAGGGGTAAATTATTGAACTTTTATATTCATTATAATTATAATTATATAATAGACTCTGCCGTTGACGTTTCTCTTTGATGGCGTCCAAAGCTTCTGTTTTCTTATTTTTATTTTCCCAATGTTATTTTATTAATATGAAGTTTTTATTTTTTTATCAAAATTTTCTTTTTTAAAATTTTTCCTGTTCCTGTTTGTGTAAAAGGTCAACGAATTGTTGGTGGTGAGTTGTGGGCTGAGCCTGCAACCGTTACTATAAACTGGAGCTATCGCAATGTTGGGTGTGAATCGTTGTGGCTTTAATTTCTGTAGCCGTTTTCTCCACCTAGCTGAATGGCATCCTTTAGAATAGTAATGTTAAACAGGGCTTGAGGCCCTTCTCTTCATCTCATATCAGGTAATAATCTTACCCTTAAGGGGTAAGTGCAATCTTGTTTTGTGATTATGCTTAATCCTTGAAGCTCTGTTGAGTTAACCATTTGATGAGATTCCTATTGTGAAAGCAATTTGCAGGGTCGGCAGAGACAAGTTAGTTATTAGGATATTGGCTTTGGCCGTTTGAGGTGAGTTACTGCTGTGATGGGAGATTATAAGAGTTTTTCATTTTCCAAAATGATGGGCTGCTGTGGTTGCTTCGGATTTGTGAAAAAACCTAGACGGCGTCGGGCTAAACGTAGCGTCAACAATTTTCTCTCCCATGGTCTGTTATATGAGGGAGAAACTGAAGGTGATGACTCGTTTAGTGGTGATGTTACTAGTAACGCCACTAGTAACGCCACCAGTGGAGATGATAATGAGGTGCAAGCTGTACGGAACCGTTCCGAGGATATTCTGAACTTTAGAGCTGAGAATGGCATGGTTTGTAGGCCATTTCCTGTCAAGGAGACTTTTCAACTTGTTCGCTCAGAGGTATATTTGGAGATAGTTTTTTTAGCTTTTTTCTATTGAGTTGCTTTCAGTTTATAGTTAAACGTCAAGACTAGGTTGACTAGTTTTGACATGTGAGTGATATTGGGATCATTAGTGAATATTGAAGTCGGTGTGTTTTGATCACGTTATGGTATCCAAACTTTTTGCCTGAATATTTGTGAAATTTATTTAATATGATTAGAAAAGAATTGCCGTTAATATTTAATGACCCCTACATGATAAAGGGAAGTTGGGTTTAGATGTAGATACTATTTTACCACTTTTGGTGATATGACATTGAATTAAGACTTGACTTTGAAATGTTTGGTGTAACTTCTTTTCTGACTAGTTGTTGCTTTGTTCTACTTTCCTCTGCACTTGCAAGTTGTAACCATAATTTAGAGAGATTACTTTACATTCTAAATGGTAATCTTGGCCTTGAATTTTGTGTGTTTTTAGTGTGTCTATCCTTACCTGATAGGTCTGAACCGTATTCAGGCAAAACGTCTGTACTGTGATGAATATCTAAATTTTTTTATCATGGTCTTTACTTTAATGTCTTCATTCCTTCAGGATGAAAATGGTAACAAGATGATAAATGAATATGTCCGAGAGTACAAAATTGGTTCTGGAAGCTATGGCAAAGTGGTAAGCTTAGTTTTTGAGAAGTTATGCTTACTCTATTCTCATTGGATCCACTGTCCTAAGTCCGTTCCCTTCTACAAATTGCAGGCTCTTTATCGAGGTTGCTCTGACGGAAAGCATTATGCAATTAAGGTATGGATACTTTTTGGAGTGAGCATGCAGACTATTTTATAATAGCAGGCTTTTAGCAGGGCAGTAGTCACTGCTCCTGATAGTAGGGAAGTGTGACGCTGGTAGATTGTTGGGCTAGCTAGTGTGACTGAGAAATTGCAGACTTTATTACTTTAAGAGACTGAAAAGAACACAAGAACTCTAATAAAAAGCTCACTTCCTCATGGCAACATGCATGCATGAAATGTCATTATCGTGTCAAGGGCAAAATAGTCATTTACCGAGGTTATCTTTTTTGAACTGCAGTCCTTTCACAAGTCTCATTTACAAAAGCTTCGAGTTGCACCCTCTGAGACTGCCATGACTGATGTTCTAAGGGAGGTATATATATATCCTATTAGTATCTTTCTGTGAACAATATAGGTTAGGGAGTCCTCATTTCATGGTCGGAATATTGGCCTTTTCTTTTTAATATCTTCAATCATAATTTGTGGTAGAAATGTTGTCCAAGTGTAAATATTCATTGAACTTGATAACACATTGGTTATTACCTGGCAGCTCGTGGCTAGCCACCAACTGCTTCATATGGCTTTTTAACTTCACCAACAGTATATGGAAACTACTTCTAGATTTGCTGCTCCTAGAGATTTTCTGTTCTTATGGAATATATTGTGGTCTGTGATTTTTTTATACCATGGCATGTATATAAGTCAGTTTTGGAAAACGGAGACTTTTTTTTTTCTGGTACAAATGTTGTGTTCATATGAATTTAGCTTAGGGCCTAACACAACCCCAAAAGCTAGCTCATAAGGTGAGGGGTGTTCCCCATTTATGTATTCTATTTAGGCACTATTTCTAGTTAATGGGAGACTTAAATTTTTCCTAATACTCGATCTCACGCCTACTATTATTGGGCTTGGTATGTGGATAATATGGTAAATGACAAAATATCGGATTTAGGACAGGCTCTTGTATGTTCTTAAAATTTGAATCTTTACCTAATTCAACCGCAAAACCTAGCACAGGAGTTGAGAGTTCCCTGCTTATTTTTACTTCTCAAGCACTCTTTCTAGTCGTGTGCAAATTGTTTTTTCCGATAAACTTCAATATTTTTAATCTTTTGCTGAAAGTTCACCTTTTTATTTTGCTTCCTGTTTTGTTCATTTTATGATTTATAATAATGTTTTTAACTCAATTTTTGGGATGTTCTTTACTGTTTCTGCAGTATTTTAATAGACACATGCGTTATTTTCAGGTACTGATTATGAAAATGGTGGAACATCCTAATATAGTCAATCTCATTGAAGTAATTGATGACCCAGAGTCAGATGACTTCTACATGGGTACTCAATACTAGTGTCTTGGTTTTTTTAATTTAGAGAAGACTGTTCTTGTAAATTGTTCTTATGTATTTGAACCTGAAGTTTTAATAAGAATCTCCATTAACTACTTTGTTTAACTGCTGTTTTCTACTTTTACAGTACTTGAATATGTGGAAACCAAATGGGTGTGTGAGGGTACAGGTCGTGCTTGTGCATTAGGTGAAGAGACTGCTAGGAAATACTTGCGTGATATAGTCTCAGGATTAACATATCTCCATGCTCATGTACTATCTCTCAACCAAATCTTATTATAGTTAATGATGACTAAGTGCCCCCCTCTATCACAAACGTACACTTTGACCTTCAATCATATGTCTGTAGTTTTTATAGTTATTTTAGTTTGTCTTTCAATTTCTATGATTTTTTCTGTGGAAAAAACATTTATGAATTGAATTACAAATAGACTACTGCTGCTATTTTTTGATCGGGCAATTTGTATTTTAGTTTACGCAATCCTTCTTACACTTAAAGTCAGTTTTGTCTGTCAACCTGAAGCTGTAAATATTTATTTTTGTCTATAGTTGGCTGAAGTATTTTTTTGCATATCACTGGAAGTGCATACATTAGATATGCGTGCTTTAAAACTTTATAACTAATGTATCATTTATTGGACATGCTCAGGCTCATTGAAGCTGTAAATATTTATTTTTGTCTATAGTTGGTTGAAGTATATTTTTGCATATCACTGGAAATGCATATATTAGATAAGCGTGCTTGAAAACTTTATAACTAATATATCATTTATTGGACATGCTCAGGCTCATTGATGTTACATGCTTCAACATAGTTTGACTATGTTACTATGGTCATTTAATATTTGTTCTAATGCAGAATATAGTGCATGGGGATATAAAACCTGATAATCTGCTGATTACTCGTCATGGCACAGTAAAGATTGGGGATTTCAGTGTCAGCCAGGCTTTTGAGGTGATGTAACTGAACTCAAAAATTCTTGAAAAAATGTGAAAGCTGATTATTTACTCCAGGCTTCTGATATTATTTTCTTGTGTATTCGAAATTTGATACTTGAAGAGACATTGTTTTAAGAGTGAGTTCGAAATTTGATTGGTTGAAAGCTGAAAGTCATTAATATGTCAATTACATAATTTAAGAGGCAGAAGCCTCATTTTGTTGATTTTTTTTACTTCATTGTGCGGATGGCACACGTCTCTGCAAATCCATAGGATTCGGACTCAACTTTTGCAATTATCAGGGAAATAGGTCCATAGCAGTTTTTTTTTTTTATACTTAGTTTTCTTTATTGGGGATACCTATAAGAATTTATCTAGTCTGAGGATGGGGCAGGACCTAGGAAGTTGAAAATTATTATTAATCAGGGACAAAAATTTTGTTTTCTAATTAATGTGTTTGACATCTCCTAGCACATTCCTGTAATATATTGGTGACATTACATGTGTATATATAACCTCAACTAATATGGAATCAATACCTTGATTTCATTTTGCAGGATGGCAATGATGAACTTCGTCGATCACCTGGCACTCCTGTTTTTACTGCACCAGAATGTTGTTTAGGTTAGAGGTTTGCTTTCAAGCCTGCAAGACACTTCTCCGTGGACTATATGAAAAGTACATGTTCTCACTGCAGTAGTTTTTTGATACTATTTAGGTCTTACTTATCGGGGTAAAGCTTCTGACACGTGGGCCGTAGGAGTTACTTTGTACTGTATGATATTGGGTGAATACCCATTTCTCGGAGACACACTTCAAGATACATATGACAAAGTATGACATTATATTAACTTAAACTCTGATATTACTACGTAGAATTCATGTCACGGGTTTTTAACCTATCACAGAAATTTGAGCTCATTGTTTTCTTCCCTGTCCAGATAGTCAATGATCCTTTAGTTCTGCCAGATGACATTAACCCCCAGTTAAAGAACTTAATAGAAGGATTACTGTGCAAAGGTACGTGGCATTATTTTCCATGTCAATTTGCTGACGTGATTTTATCATCATCCTAATTTTTATTTTTGGGAGGATCATTTTATGGTTCCCAACTGATCTGTGTTATGCAGACCCTGAACAAAGGATGACATTGGGTGATGTTGCGGAGCATGTCTGGGTTATTGGAAATGATGGGCCAATTCCTGGGTACTTGTGTTGGTGCAAACGCAAGAGCCTGGTGGCTGAAGATTTTGATGGGAGCAATACTCTTGCTTGACCCATACTCATTTTAAGTTGGATTTGTTATGTACAGTGTGAAAAGGCCCATTCATTTATCCCCTCCCCACTTGGACCCCACTTGGACCCCACGGAGGGATGTTATGATTAAAGGGAGTCTCCAAAGGATCCTTGGAATTTAAGTAAATACAGCTTATGTTGTCGACGATAAGTAGCCACCTAAATCATGTTTATTTTTTTTCTTATAAAGAACCATTTGGTGTCTGCGGACATAGAGGTCTTATATACGGCTCTTTCACATACAAATGAGTTTTTTTCTCAAACACATGCCCAATTCTCTCTCTATCTCTATATATATAATATTTATATTGCATTCCTTGGAGTGTTTTGGTTACATACATGGTTTGGTTTAAGATTCAAAGAATTTGATTATTCAACGATCCACGCTAAGCTTGAATTTAGGATTTGATTGTCAAAGTTATGAAACTCCACTCCTATCATAAGGTCTTTGTCTGAGAGTGGATTGTTGCCAAACCCTCCCGGAGGAGCAACTGACATTGTATATTGTATTTACTTTTAATCTGCTTTTAGATGAGAAGTGAGAAGTTCCAACTTAAAAGGTATTGCAAGTATTATTGTAATGGGTTAAAGTTGTTATTCGTTGCATAAGTTCGGTTCTGGTTGTCGTAAACGCGTGGTACTCTGAAAGAAAAGTCTTCTTCATCCACGCAAACAAACAAAAGTAGAGGCAATTTTTGGCTGTATTACCGTCACCATCCTCCTTAGGCTTTGTTTTTATATTCGGGGTTTTTACCATTTGACTTGCAATTTAAAGATCTTCAACGATAACTGCAACTCCCATTCTCTACGTCTCTCTCACTCTACCCTCAGCCAGTGCATGCAGGAGCAAACTGGTATCGTTTCAACAGAATCAAAACGTGCATTTTTGGTCACTGGAAAAGGTTCCTTCACACCTTCCTACTATACTTTAAGCTTCATACGGCACCAACAGTATTATAAAAAGTTGCAGACGGACTTCACTTCAAAATAACTATTCAGAATCTATTATTTTATGTGTACTTATTCCCTTTTTTTGTTTTACCAAAAAAGGTGTAACGAATAAAAGAATTGAAAGAATGGATTAAATAAGAGCCGTTGAGAATAACTCTATAAATAAACGTATATGATGATGTTGTTGAGATAAGGTGAAAGTAGATGAATAAAAAAAAAGAAGGAACCACGTCAAGCTGAGACTGATTGATAAGACCTGTCAGACGAATCAACGTTCTCTGCATACAAATACCTTCTAATTTTAATTTTAGTAAATGTAAATAAATTATAAATCTACTCAAAAATTTAAAAATCATCAAAAACGTTATTTTTAACCATAACCAATCCTTATAATAAAAAATTTTCAGAAAAGAAAATATTAAATCACTGTGACGAAAGTTATGAGAAAAGACTTCCTGTCTAAAGAACAGTAATCTAAAAGCATTTGTACGTGCATATCGATAAACGTTATCATTGACCAAGTCCATCTTAAATCAACGTTGAAACACGGTGAACCTGAATTTAATGTGAAACATGAAAAGCATAATCCAGCTTGAATTCCCACATTAACTCCAAATTAAAGATGTGGATTGTGATTGACTATTTCTCCAATACTATGATCTATTTTGGATGACAGAAAAAGTATATGAACAATACAATATTTTGTTATGGTAAAAAATGGTAAATTATATGGCAGGTGGAAGTACAATGAGCTACAGTTACAGCAGTTAGTTACAGTTAGAGTTGTATTCTACTGGGACTGACATAACATAATGAGTGGAGATTGGTGCAAAGGAAGGAAGGAAGAATAGTAAGTTTTCGAATTTGTTAATTGGAAAGAATAAAGTTGTTGGATGGTGGAATGATGTTGACATGAAAACGAAAGTTGAACAAAATGAAGGGGATATCAAACATGTGGCCTGTAATGTTCTGATTAGATTAGCACAACAACTGATAAGGTTTTTTGTTCTTAAGATCATATTAGTAACTAAGTATTTCACGCACGCTACTACTACCATGTAACTTTATGCATCATTTTTCTACTCCCATGCATGTCTGTCACTATAATATGCTTTCATTTAGTTTTCTACAAATCTAAAACAACCCCTTCTTCTGTCCAACTTCCAAATATCACACATGCATCACTTTATTTATATAATTTCACAGACAACGTATCAGTATGCAAATTTTCATGGTCGAGTTTGGTCCTACTTTTTACATAAAAGTAAATAAATAAATGATCTTTTTTTCCATAACTGACAGTTAATGAAATAGATGATATTCAAGCTGGTTTTTGCATTTAGGGTTTGTTTAGAATGAGTGAACGAGGAAGAAACAACACAACATGGAAAGTGGTAATATTTATAGTTTTTCTGCTGTTTGAATCCTCTGCAAGGAAGCAGGAATAATTAAAAAAGAAAAAAAGAGGTGAGACTCACATTTGTTTGCAATCTGTTCAAAATCAGAAAAAGAAAGAGAGAGAGAATTGCTTTAAACAATAAAGGAGTAAAATATCATTATTTTTACATATTTTTATAAAAAAAAATGTTTATGTCATTTATGTACTAATTTTTTACTTTTTATATAATTAAATAAAACAATTTAACTTTTTCTGTCATTTAATATCTTTTCATGATATGAAAATACATTTCACTTTCTCTCTTTTAACTTCTTTTCCTAAACTAAATAGTTTCTCTCATACAAGGTACTTACCCACATTGTTTGGTATTTATGTTAATTACGCAATCCCTTTGAGACTTTTCAATCACTCAATCCAACTTATTTGTTAGGAACATACTTTTTTTAAAAAATAACATGCCATCGATATAAAAATGGACAAAACTATATGTTTTGTTAAGTGTTTTTAGTGTTGTTTAAATTTCTATCTAAGTATAACGATACCAAAAGCACCTTCAAATTGTATCCAAGTTTAGTCCAATAACAATGACTCATAATTTTCATTTATTATCCAAATTAGTATCTTATTTTATAACACTTAATTATATCTCCCTTTTGAATTTGTATTCCATTTAAAAAATTAAAGATTTTCAACCAATAAGATGAATTAAAAAATAGTAGATCAAACAATGTGAAATGAATTAAAAATTTGGATACATAGTTTTAGAACTCAAAAACTTAGAAACTAAAAAGATTAAAATGATTAGATATTAGAGATAATTTGAAGAAAGTTACAGGTCCTATAGAAGACAGAGAACACAATCTTGAATGAGTGAACATCTTTTCCTAAAAATAAAAATAATTATGTGAGTTGTTGTATCGCTTTCTTGGCTGAACTCTGTTGCTATGTATTCTATTAATGCATAAAATGTTAAGTTGTCCTTCAAAATATGAGGGGGCATTGGGCATAAATACTTGTTCATTTTTAAACTTCCATTTCTTTTGCATTTATCACTTTTCTTTTGCATTTTCAGAATCAATTGCCAAAAAGCAACAAAGCTTTTCAAGCTCAACAAATGGCACAATCATGGCTCTTTGTTTATTAGTGTGTATTTATTTTTATTTTTTAATTTTCTTTCACATTCTCTTCTCTCTTGGAATAAAGAAAACGTATTAGATTCTCTTCCACCTTCTCATGTTCCCCTCTTGCTTTTAACGATTCCTCCCTTCGTATTTTCGCATGCTTTTTACCAAACTATTTATACCTAATCATATAAATACATTCTGTGGTGTAATTTTAATTCTGGATTAGGAGACGTTAAAACTAAAATTATATATGTAATAACACAGAATAATCTGTTTTCTGTGCAGAAAAACAAAGAGAAAACATACACTTTTGTTTAGTTTTTAAGAAATATGATAAAAGAAAGAAAGGAAGGAAGAATGGAAGAGAATAAATAGAAGGGTGAAGGTTTTTATGTTGTTTTGTGAAAGAAAATGAAATGAGAAGTTAAAATTAAAAAAAATGGCAGTATAGAAAGTAGAAGGAAAAAAAACTATACATAAAGAGCACAATTATGAAAAAAAAAATAGGGATATAGTTGGTCTTTTTTACATTAAATAATTAGTTCAACTTTTTTATGTTTATGTTCGGATGTGATAAGATAAAATACAATAGTAAATAATAATTAAGTGGAATTTTACTATAGCTTAATTAATATTTGAATATTATATTAGACGGTAAGAATTATTAGGATTTATTTGTTTATAAAGTTTGTTATTTTTCAAAAAAAAATTGTCTTTTTTAATTTTACAGGAATTAATTCTCTTTTTATCGATTGTGATTCGACTTATTTTTGTCATGGAACAATATTTTTTTCAGAAGAATTTTCATTTAACTGAAAATTTTATCATTCAATAAAAAATTTGTGACTTAAGAGAATGATATCTTTTGTCAATTTTATTGTTTAATTGAGATGTCTAGAGTTAGAGAAGTGATATGTATATGTGCTTTTTATTAGATCATACATTTGTCATTAGATAAAAAAATTTAATATTTTTATTAAAGAGAAAATAGGACAAATAGAGTAGATAATTTTCTTTAATATTTTCTCACTCAAAGAGAGAATTTGACACTAAAGAAAATAGTGTCTCATTCAAGTGAAAATAGAATAGAAAATAATTTTTTTCTTTAAATTAATCATGTTCTAACGAAATTTGTATTGCTGAAGTAATTTTTATATAATAAATTTGATATGTTATTCTAAGTTGATATACACGTCGATATCATGATTACGGTGTTACCAAACTTTCCGAGAGTTATTATATTAATTAATTCATCTTTCCCTCGGGTCTAATAGAAAATGATAATAGAATGTGTTTAAAACCTATAAGTAAAATTATACGTGAAAAATTAGTGTCCAAGTATGTCAATAGATGCAGAAAATAAAAGTCAATAGATCTTGACCAAAAAAAAAAACCAATTAACAGATTATATTTAATTTAATACTTCGTACATCCTTCTCACTAAAAACTTGTAAATGAAATTATAATACGGAGCTGTTATCCATAAACCTTACCGTTTTTAACATATCTACTTCATACCTATCTTGAATTATTTATAGTTATAATTGTATTAAATTATCAGTTACCACTAAATTCGATTTATATACACTCTGTTTCAGTTTAAAAATCAATTATGTACGTATATTTGATTTTAAACTAAAGTAATTTTAGATAAATTTTGTGTTTTATACTAAGATTTACGAACTTGTTTAGAAAAAAGAAACTCTCAAACATAAATTTTATCATTTTAAGATTAATTTTAACTATAACTATATTTATAAATTTAATTTTGGTCAAAATTAAAATTTCAATTCCATCGAAATCCAAACACCATGCCTTGCTTATCTTGCATGTTTTTCTAAAAGTATACTCCACTCTCATGCTCCTAATGCTTACACTATGTGTAATCTTTTTCCATGATTTAAATTTGAAATAAATATCACACAAAAGGAATAGATAAAAAGTATAAATAAATATTATAGGAATAGTTTTTAGTAAAACTATTTCGTTCATTCAATACATAAACACACACACGTGTGTGTATATATATATATATATAAATAAAGCTTATATAAACTGGACATTAGTTAATTTGTAGTTATATAATTTATTTTCAATATTTCCTTATATTTAGCAATGTTATATGAATAAATAAATAAATGTTATTAAATAGAACAACATTTGACGGAACAACTTGAAAAAAATTTAAAGAAAAAAAGTTTTTTAATTTATATACATTCCATAAATTACAAAGAAAAAAATGTCTTTTTCCCTACAAATTTCAGATTCTTTTTTATGCACGACTATTTTCATTTTTAATAATAATAATTGAAGGCATGACATTCCCAACACAATCTAAAATATCACGCCTGCTCTCTTTTAATTGGATAGGTTTATCAAAATTTTATTAATACTTTTATTCTCATGGCTCTAAATCGTTTAAATATTTTTTATTATATGTATTCTTAATATTTCGTTCTATATATGACAATTGAAATAGATTCTATAATATATTTTGCTCCTAAAAATCTCCCATGCTAATGTTAAATAATATTTCATGTCATGCGAAAAAAAAAAAAAAAAACCGTGTGACGTAATAGATATTTAAAAATATTCGTTCGATATGTTGCTAGATTTGCCTTTTCTTCTATCATGAGATTACCAGAAAAATAAAATAAAATAAAAACACATTTCTTAGGAACTATAAAAGTATTATCCAAATACTCATTATGTTCAATGCATGTATTTTAATCACGATACAAATATTAAAAGAAGTTGGATACTTAATTTGCATTTGAAAACAGTTTGCAGCCTTTTTCTTCGTACTTTTTGCTTCAAAGCTAACTCAAATTAAAGTATATTTTTTTTTTACGTTGCAAACACTAATACTACAACTTATCCAACAAGACTATATATTTAAAAGTAACTTAATAATAATTTAAACTAATATAATAGGCTTAGCAACTACAGCTTTATTAAAATAAAAAAAATTAACTTAATCTTAGAAAATTAATTTGTAAAATTAAGTTTGCATTTATTTATACATTATTAAACAAGTTATCTCTAAAAACTAACTTATTTCTAACAAGGTAAAATCTTCAAATGATCTAAATTAAAATAATAATAAAATATATCCTTAAAAAAGCATGCCAAATATAAAATTAATATATATAAAGTGGCTTCGGGTCGGCAAGTTCAGTGAAAGTTTACGAAAAAACGTGGCAAGTTGGGATTCATTTCACGCAGACACAAAGGGATGTTGTTTTTCCATTTTTCGAAAAGAAAAAATGAGGTTTGGAAATGACTTTTTGGGTATTGATTTGGGGTTTGCAAAGTGACATTGGTGTCGACTAGTCAAAACTTCGGTGTCAATTTTCAATTTCCAATCTTCAATCTTAATCTTTTTTCGCATGTTGTCCCATCCCAATTTTATATTAATTATCAAATAACTGCTTTTTTTTTAACATGTGTTACACTATAGTTTTCATTGTTTTCTTCTCCCAAACTCCAAGTACCGTGCCAAACCAAACCTCGTTTCCTTTATTTGAAAATTCAACTCATTTACGTTATTATCTTGTGCACCTGTACTACAATATATTTTTTACACTTTATATTATTTTTTTAATATGCCTCATCGATTGTTTCAATGATCAAAATTCGTAACATGTGGGTTGATAAATTTATTCAACAAGCTATTTAATAGAATTAATCTCGGATCATCTTGGAGTAATTTCCATTTTAAAAATATACTTTTTAGCAATAATAATACATATATAATAGATGTTTTTGAACATTATGTGATAATGATTAGGTTTGAGATTATCCAAGTTTGAATTTTATTGATAAGAAACAAAACATAAGAATCCCTGCGTAGCATTGAAATGGCAAAATAGTCAACGAGTCTCTTTGGGTCTGCACAACCAATGAAAAAGATATAGAAAACTTTTGAATCGTTCCACCTAGGGAACTCAAAGGAAAAAGAAAAAATATATATATTATTTGTTTTATAGAGTTAATTCGATTACACAAATCCAATTTGAGTGTATGTAGAATATAACTAATAATTTAAATGGTAGATCTTTAAAATTATAGTTCTAACTCTACATTAGTTAACATACCAACTATTTAGCATTATAAATTAAAAATGTAATAAAAGATATCATTAAAGATATTATTTAAATGGTATGAAAATTGTATTAAAAAAAAATGTGGTTAAGAAAGTTTAATTTATAAGGGTGTGGTACATGTTGGAAGTAGCAAACATGTAACGTTGGTGAAAGGACAAATGTTAACAGAAATCGAACAATTTAAGCAGTGGGAACGATGACCAACAAATTTTATGTTATTCATAAACGACACAGCCTTTGAAAATTGAACCCAACCCATTAATTTCATCCAACAACTTCAACTGTTGACCTCGTCAAGTTTTGGCCACTTCAAAAAGCTATCGGGTCAAAAATAGCCAAATACGTGAACCAAATTTGCTCTTCAAGACGCTTCAATTTTAATCAATAAAGCTAGTTTAAGGTAGGCTTGAATAAATCATGATGCATCATCATCTATGTACTAAAATCGCTCAATTTCAAACTTTTTTTGGCTAAATCTACCAATTTCGTGAATTAGTTAACATAATCACTTATTTCACACCATAACAGTAACATTTTGACTTCAAAAAACGAACATCTCCTGAACAAACTACATAATAATCTTCTAATTTAGTCAATAATTTTAAATTCAAGTCTATGTACGTGCCGTAAAACTTGTTCTTGTTTTAATCTGGTATTCTTTATAGTACTGAAACCCGAATAATGTAAGTTTAAAAAGTAATAAAATTTCAACCATAAAGTCTGGTTTATTTTGTGCTAAATTGTAAAAACTTAAATGTGTAAATGTAAAGTCGAGATTTTATTAGAGATAAATTTTAAATAGACAAATAATAGAAAGTTTATAAATAAGTTATAGATTTTTTTATTTATTTTATTAAAAAAAATCTTTTCAAATTCTATTATCTATTAACTCTCTTTAAGGTTAAAGGTTAAATATAGAACTCTCGTGGTTCTTATATAATACAATTATGAAGAGGTGATAATGTGAGGATCAAATTTAATGGATTAGATTCTTAATTTGGATAAGTAGTTTATTTCATGTTAAGGATTTAATATACTTTATTGTTATATTTAAATGTTTTATTATCTTATGATTTGATACGGTGATTATTAAAATGTTTTATGAAAAAACAATTGAATAAGGAAGACCTTAAATATAGGTACACTACTTTCAAATAAGTAGAGTTAATTATAGTATATTTAATTAAATATTTTTTACATCTTTGAAGGACATGGTGGTGGTATTAGTATGTATGTAAATTGAAAATAGACGGTATATGATATATACGATGATTGAAAAATTGAGTGTGTTTATGTGAGATTCATGGTAAACAAAAATGGATGTTTTGTAATTAGTGTAGTTGATATCTTACATGTTTTACTTGTGAAATATGTTATTTGGGTTTATATTGCTCAAGCAGTGTAGACTATTGCTTAAGTGATGTCAAACAATGAGTCATCATTGTATAAATCACTTAATATCATTCAAACTTCAACATGAATGCTTAATCCATAAATATATTCAAATACATACATGTGATGATATATATATATATATATATATATACTATGTGATATATACATGATATGTTGTCCTTTATAGGTATATTGTCACTTGTGGGTGAGTAGTCCTTTATGAGTGTGTGATGTTGGAGATGGTATTATGACTTTAATGATTATAATATTAAGCATAAAACTCATTACAAAAAAAGAGATATTTTACGTGTCATCAATGATCTAATCATATAGATAAAACATTAAGTAATAAGAAATTGAAGAAGGTTATTTTAACAAATACATAAGAAATTAAGGTTGATTTTTATCAATGTTTATGATGATGGATTAGATGTTAGTATCTATTGAAACATACTTAATAAAAGTCTTCCAAAATGTTTTAAGTCTAACATATTAGACTGTTTCATTGAGATGTGGTTGATGAGTCTTATATTCTTAATTAAAAGGGATTTAATTGTAATTTGTTATGTATACTTTAGTGTGAGAATGTGATGTGATTGATGTATGTATGTGGTGTGTATATCATGTTATATGATTCTTTTTAAATTAGTTTATCATATGTATATGTGTAATTTGTTATGATTATACTTAGTACGAGAACATGTGATATTGCAGGTAAAAGTGGAAGACATGCATAGACAGGCAGAAGTGGAAAATATACCTAGACAATTAGATGTTTTAAGATTATCATAAACTTTATGATAAATCTATTGCTCAAGTCAAGAATAAAAGTATGAGTAAGTAGGAGATAATGGTTGTCCTCTCTTATATGGAAACTACTCATTTAAACGATGACTAATTACTCAAGCAATGGTGTTATAAGGATTTCGAAAGAGTTTTGGTCTTTGTTTCTTAAAATTTTACACCTAGATATTGTTCAAGCAACATATTGTACCTTGAGCGAGGAAGAACCCGATATCAAATTGTGTTCTAATTGATTTCATTGCTCAAGTGTTGACAATATGATTAAATGATATAAGTTCTAACTCAAGTAATACTATATATTTTTAGTGCGGAGTGACTACTAATATCCTTTTTATGTTTTCTTTTGTAAGTCGTTCAAGTAAAATAATTTCGCTGAAATAATATTTTTGAATGACTTAGTTCCTATATTAAATGATGTAATAATGATATATTATTATATTATATCCATTGAAATGATTATGAATTATATATGTTTATGATATGAATTTAGTTTAAGTTACCTGCTTAGGATGATATGTTAACTATTTAATGATAGTATGTATTTTTATAATTATTACTGTCTTCTTACTTTACTAATAATTTAAATCACTCTAAATTGAAAAATAAAGTAATAAGAAATTTATTCAAAAAATTTGCACATCAAAACACTCAGTAAATATATATGTATAAAGTGTAATAAACTTATCTTCAACCTTAATTATGCTATTTACATGAATGAATGATGTATGTATTAAAACTATATTAGTAATTTAACTTTATTCCAAAACTATAGTTATTTTTTAAAAGATAAAATTACAGTTGCTTTGTCCAACATAAATTCGTAATGTTTGGTCTAGATGTCTACTAAAACATTATGAAGCTACTACATCAAATACATATATTTTAGTTTGCAAATATATTAATTAATGATCCCAAAGTACTCTTATAGTAAAAAGAAATACATATTATGAAGGTCAAACTAAAAATTATACATTGATTGAAGTTAAGATATTTCAAGAATGAAAACGTCATTAAATAAATAAAATAATTAAATTTCTAGAACAAGAAAATGTTTATTTTTTTCTGATAAATAAAAGTGGAGGTAGTATAACTTTGAAAGGGAGGGAGTATCTCCATAAAAAGTAACTTTAGTCTTAGTAGTTTTTAATAGATTAAATTAAATTATGCTTTCAATGTTCCATGAAATTAATAATTTTATTTTAAATTCAGCTTTAAGTAAATTAGTTGGTTATATAAGGAAAAAAAGTGGAAGAAAATGGAAATAGAGGAAGAAGTGGGGTTAAAAGAGGAAAGAAGAAGAAATGTGTTGTGTTAGAGTTATTATATTTATTTATTTATTTATAAGCTATAGCTGGTAACTCGCACATAGTACCCCACTCATTCCATTCCGTGTCCAAAGTTGCAAGTTATCTAAGCCAAAGCCCACTTTCTGTTTCACTCTCTTCGCTTCTCTTCTCTTCTCTTTCCGGCAACACCATGCCTTCTCACCAATTCCTCCATTTCTGAGATCCGCACCTTCTCTTCCTCAGGTACCCTTCTTCCACATTTCTATTTCCTCTCTTCCCCGCTCCGCAAAATCATTCATTTTCCTTTTTTCTAAATTCATCTTTTATTTCGATCCGAATCTCGCCGCCGCTCCTTCAATTGGATCAGGCCACACCCTTTTCCTCAAATTTCATTTTTTTCACCACCCCTTTGCCGTTTCGCTCAAGCTTCTCTCATTTACTATTCTCGTGAATTTTGCAGATGGTTCTCTCTCCTTAGCTTGGAATCGGGCAGGAGAATTTGCTGGGGGAGTTTCAATTTCGAATCCTCGCGTGATTCCTCGGTATTGCCCCCGTGTTTCTCTCTCTCTCTATTTTCGCCAGAGCTGTGGTTGTTTCGTTTCTAGAGGGGTGGTTTGTTTTTTACTGTAAGGCAATTACGGAGTAGGTGAATTGATTAAAGATTGGTGCTTGTTGATTGTGTGATGAATTTGTTTTTATGGCAGGCGGCATATGAATTGAAGGGATTGTTGATTTAGTAATAATCATAATAATGGTTTTTGCTTGTTCTGCCTTTCATGGTTGATTTTCCATCTGCTATGGTTGTGTTGGGGTGTGGTGAGGATTCCTTGTCATGACAAAGAAATTACGTTTGGGTTGTTCTTTGCAGGAGGAAGAGGATGGACAGAAAGTAATTAACTTTCTGGAAATGGATAGGGGGGAAGGAGTGAATGATGGTTTTTCTGGACCTGGACCAAATGATTCGCTTCTCCCTGGTCTAATTGATGATGTTGCCTTGAATTGTCTTGCTTGGGTTAGTGGATCCGATTACACCTCACTATCGTGTATTAATAAAAGGTTCAATAAATTGATCAATAGTGGGTATCTATATGGGTTGAGGAAACAATTGAGGGCTGTGGAACATTTGGTGTATATGGTTTGTGATCCAAGAGGATGGGTGGCATTTGACCCCAAAGTAAGCAAGTGGATGTCATTGCCTAAGATACCTTGTGATGAGTGTTTTAACCATGCAGACAAGGAGTCCTTGGCCGTGGGCTGTGAACTGTTAGTCTTTGGTCGGGAAATGATGGAGTTTGCCATTTGGAAGTATAGCATGGTTTGCCGTGGGTGGGTGAAGTGCCAGGGGATGAACCAACCTCGCTGTTTGTTTGGATCTAGTAGTCTTGGTTCAGTTGCTATTGTTGCTGGAGGAAGTGATAAGTATGGGAATGTTCTAAAATCAGCTGAGTTGTATGACTCTTCATCAGGTATGTGGGAACTTCTACCGAGCATGCACACTCCACGTAGATTGTGTTCTGGTTTTTTTATGGATGGCAAATTCTACGTGATTGGTGGAATGTCCAGTATAACCGTTTCATTAACTTGTGGAGAGGAATATGATCTTAAGACAAGGAATTGGCGGAAAATAGAGGGTATGTATCCATATGTTAACGAGGGTGTTCAGGCACCGCCACTTGTGGCAGTTGTGGATAATCAGCTATATGCGGTTGAGCATGTAACTAACATGGTGAAGAAATATGACAAGGAAAAGAACACCTGGAATGAGTTGGGGAGGCTTCCAGTCCGGGCAGATTCATCTAATGGTTGGGGGTTAGCTTTCAAGGCTTGTGGAGAGCAACTTTTGGTTGTGGGTGGACAAAGGGGTCCAGAAGGTGAAGCAATTGTGTTGAGTTCATGGTGTCCTAAGTCAGGGGTCAGGAATGGCACCATAGATTGGCAGGTACTTGGTGTGAAGGAAAACGTTGGGGTGTTCGTGTATAATTGTGCTGTTATGGGTTGTTGAGGTAATTTTAGATTGACTCAACAGAGGATGCTGTTATCCACAATCTGACTTAGCCTTGAAGGGTGCCTCCATGTTCGATCATCTCATTACTGAGTTAATTGTTGCAGGGATAGCTTTCCGAATTTGGTTTCTTTCTTTTAACATGGTTTCTTTGGATGTATTTCTCACATTCCTAGTCTATAATTCTAAATTGCTTTTCAGATTACTGAGTAGGCTTACATAGATATGTTCTGTTATGCTTTTTAGCCAAATATGTAAACCAATAAATGAAAGATTTTCATTGTTTAATGTTCATTGCTTGCTGCTTCAATCATGTTGTATATATATAGCATGTTTGTCACAGTCTATGCCCTTTGTTCATGATTAGAGAAATCTAGTGTGTTGTAGGGGAAAGGGTTGTCATATTGTTTTGTCTGACTTGAGTTTTTAAGAGTTTAGTTTCTCTGGGACTGTAGGCTGTAGCCAAGGTGCTCAGAAAAAGGTCAAATGAGAGAGACCGCTGTGATATTTTGCTCACCAATCTATCACCACATTTGGCTCAAAATTTTGAATGTTACATTTGAAGCATAGGTGAAAACAAAGTTACCAACTATTTTGAAATAATTTTCTTCGTGCTACCTTTATGTGTAACATGAAAACGAGGTCCCCTCAGGTCTATAATGTGTTCGTGCTCCTTGTTTATCAGTCCAGCTGTACTTCCTGAATTAAGGTCTAGTTTTCTTCTTCCTATTTATGTGGTATACACTTAATCAACAATGTGACCTTAAAATGATTTCTCTTCTCAAGCCTTGGAAGATTAATTGGGACCATGCTTCATTACTCTATTTGATCCCTTTGTCCTCTGAGTTTGTAACCCATTATTTAATGCTTCACAGTCCTTGGTACATCGTGTACACTTCATCATCAATTTGATGTTGAGATGAATACATGGTTTGACCTCTTTCCCCGCCAACCAAGTACGTGATTGCGGGAATCATGAAACAAGCCTCAGCGCAATGCCACTTTATTTATTGATTGATCATAGTTGCACATGCATATTACACGCATATTTTAAGTCATTCAGTACCATTTTATTTTTAGTTATGCTATACTTTTCTTTTACTGTAATGAGAGTTATTCTCAAATCACTTGATCCAGGAAGTGTAACTCTCATTATTTTTATTTTCATTCACACTGTAAGACAGCAGTGAGTTAGAGAATGAGATTCATTTTAGTTATTATTATTGTTTGAGAATGGAATCTGCTCACTTTTACTGTAAAGAACTAAAATTTCCCTCCACCCAAAACTTTTCAACGAGGCCTATTCGTGTAGCCAGTTCTATTGGACAACTGTGCGTTTGTGAATAAATTGCTAACTGTTTCCAGTAAGTGATTTGGAATCCTGTTCTATAAAATGACGATGCAACTTAGTCGATATATCATAATCCAATGTTTTTTATTTTAAAGCCACAATTATTAAAGTAAAAGAGAGTTTTTTTTTTTTTTTTTTCATTTAGGGTGCAATTTTATGCGCTTATTTTCAAAAATAGGCAAATTTCTTTTTACATAAATAAGTCATGGCATGTTGACAAAGTATGAAGTGTGAATGACGAAGAGAGATTTGCTTAGCATTAATAAGGTTTTTAAGTGAAGTTGTTATAGCTTTAGACAATTTTGGTAAAAAGATTGTATGGAAGTCGCTAGAAGGGGCCACAACTTTAATACAAATTGGAATACATTATAGTCATTATACAAATTGGAATACATTGTAGTCATTGGGACTTTACACAAGTGTAGGAAAGTTATAGATTGAATTGAAGTCGTGACATGGTTGCACGACTATAACAATGTTTTACACAAGTTTAGTAAAGTTATAGGTTGAATTGAAGTCGTGAGATAGTTGTACGATTACAACAATATTTTTTATCAATTATCGTTTTGCTAAGTTTCGTTTTTTATCAATATTTTAACAATATTTTTTTTGTTAAAAAAGAACATATTGTAAGGATATTAATTTTATGGTATTAACGTCATAAAGAAAAAAACAAGATATCAAAGAATTATTTTGTTTTAGAGATTCATTACAACACATCATTAACATCGAAGCGAGAAAAATCTAACTTCACACTTTTGACATGAAATGGTTGACATTACACAACCTCTTTCGTCAAGTTCAATCCACCATAAACTTGCTTCTCATACACAATCATGAGCTCTAAGCTAGCAAAGCATTTTGAGGTATCCTTTCCTCTTTCCAAACAAAGTTGTTCAATTGTGTCCAATATTTTTTTCAAGTCTTTTTGAAGTTCTTTGAGATGTGTGTTTTCAGTCATAGTGGTAATAAAAACATCAAATAAAAACGAATTTTGTTATAATGAAGATTATGTTATGATTCAATATAAGTCACAACCATACAATAATAAAGAAACAAAATTTTAGAAAAAGACAATGAGAGACAGAAATAGAAAAAAAACCAAACACTATACACTTTTTTCCTTCTCTCCTTACACTTATATCATGAAATCTTCACATAGTCACTTCATTATCCATAAAATATTTTCTTATCACTCTTACACTTATCTATTACTCTCTGATTTTGCGCATGTCTTTTTTCTCTAGTTAAATATAATTTTCTCCGATTTATCTCTAAGTTGCATTTCAGTCCCTTACAAACTCACATTAGAAATTTAGGATAAAATTAAATAAAGATTAATTAAAACACCTAAATACATTGAGTGTTGATATTCCTTTATATTTGTTCATCAAAATAACAAATTAATATGATACAATTTTTTGCATTTGATATGATTTTATTATTTGATAGGTTGAAGTTGTTTTGAAACACACTTTATTAATTAATCATGGAACAATTACAACTTAGTGCATGTTAGATCGATGTTGCATGTGTCAAATGTGGATTCACTTGAAACAACTAATACTCGTGCATGATTTGAAGTTATTGAATGTAAATTTGTTAGAAAATATGGACCGGAAACATTTATCTAAGCACTCTGTTAATGTTTTTTCTTCTGTAATATTACTGTTTTTCAATTACTATTCTCTCGAATAATGTAAGACCAAATCCTTCAGCTGTTGATTTTTATAACTGTCTTAACGAATTAAGACGAATTGAGAGAGCCACGCTTTAATTCTTAAGAACATTATGAAAGGATGTTTTACTGTTTATCAATTACCAACCCCCCTCCAAAGTTCTTACATTTGTCTACAACATAGTGATACAACAATTTTGCATATTGGAATGGAATGGCGAACCTCTCGCTCTTTTTCTTTTTCTGTTTTTTTTTTTCTTTGTATTACTTTCTCCACTGTGCTCCTTTTGCTAACGGACTATTTTGTAAAACTGGGCTCGGCCCAAAAATAAAAAGCCCAATTGACCATGACAACAGAAGAAAAATTATAATGGAGAAAGTCAACTTTCAGACGGGTTCTTCCTGCATCCTAATAGGTGCTTCCTCCACCCTAATAAAAGTTTTTAGATGCCAACTTTGTCCTCAATTAATGCAGTGCAGAATACGAAATTACCCTTCATCCTATATGCACCCTAATATCTTCATCCGGGTCAGTTTCTTCATTCCCCATTGTGAACCCTAAGTGCATCCCGCCGCCAGGAAGCTGCTGCCGTTCAACCTTTAACGTTCAACGTGAGCTTTCTGTATCACGCAAACGTTGCCTCCTGCTTCTCATCCGGTTCAGATTTTTCTTCATCCGGTTAACATCGTCTTCATCCCGATTGTTCCATTCTTCGATTTGTTTTATTCAATCGTTCAAGTAAATAATTTATGCCATTTATTAGCAATTAGTAAGTTCAATTACTAATTAGAGTAGTTAATTTGAAATTTGGTGCATTGTCGACGACGAAGGGAGAAGTTCTCCAATTTCAGGCATGAGAACCGGATACGCATCATCCGGTTCTCAATTTGATTTTGTTATGAGAACCGGATGACACACTCATCCGGTTGTCATATTTAAAAAATTTGACAACCGGATGAGGGTGTCATCCGGTTCTCATAACAAAATCAAATTGAGAACCGGATGGACTGGTCATCCGGGTGTCAAATGTTTTAAATATGACAACCGGATGAGGGTGTCATGCGGTTCTCAATTTGATTTCGTAATGACAACCGGATGACACCCTCATCCGGTTGTCATGATGTTGGCAGTGTGAACCGGATGTATATTCCATCCGGTTGTAATTTTTTGAAATTTTTTTCAAAGTTCCTTGACAGATATGGCTAGGACCAAAGGAGCTAGTTCTCAGCATGAGGGCCGGAGAAGGCCTACCGCCTCAGTTCGTAGAGGGGATCGGGGAGCTTCATCCAGTGCTCCTGTTGTTGGTGGTAATGCTCCTAATGTTGGTGGTGTCGCTCCTCGTATTGGTGGTGGTAATGCTGGAGGTTTTCCTGGAGGACCATCTGATGTGTCTCTTCTAGTCAGTTATGATCATCATGTTGCATTGAGATTGTGGGAGGGTGAGGTAAGATTATTTTATAACTTGTTGTGCTTATTTTGTGTTTAATATGTGTTTAATTGGTGTTGTCTTTTATTTAGGATCGCGGAGTCCTAAAATTGGTCTCTCATGGAAGAAAGGTTAACAGCTTTGGTCTTCCTCGTGCTGAGGTGTTTGCACTGATTATGAATAGCGGATTGTTGCCTCTATGCAACATATGTTATGAGGTAGCGGACAAGGGTCTCTTATGTGGATTTGTTGAGAGATGGCATCGGGACACGAATACATTTCATATGCCATTTGGTGAGATGACGATCACTTTGGATGACGTGTCTAGCCTACTCCACCTACCTATTATGGGGCAATTTCCGATGTTTGACAGGTTAGACAACACTGGAGCCCTTGATATTATGTTGGAACTATTAGGGGTTCCTGATGGTCCTGCAAATGCCGCTTTGCGTGATGGTCGTGGCAATACTGTGCTCCTCAGTTGGTTGAGAGATCACTACGTCATATGTTGTGAAAATGAAGACTGGGAGTTTGCTGCAAGGGCTTATTTGTTGCACTTAATTGGTTGCACAATCTTTCTTGATAAAAGTGCAACATCTGTCTCCATTTCTTATCTTTCACTATTTCGGGACCTTGCTCTGTGTGGTAGTTATGCATGGGGAGCAGCTGCTCTAGCACACATGTATGACAAGCTAGGAGATGCTTCTCTTGTTGGGACTAAACAGTTGGGAGTTTTTATTACTCTATTACAGGTACATATTTTATTACTACTAAAATAATATACAAGTTATATTTTATTACATGTAACTTTGTTACATTTTGTCAGGCATGGATTTACGAGCATTTCCCATCTATGGGGAATAGGGATGATGCCCCGAGCTATAATGAAGCACTTCCACGGGCTTGTCGGTATGTGGTTAGTCGACATCCATCTCAGTTGGTTGATGTCAGAGCACAGTTAGATCGATTGACCATGTCTGATGTCATCTGGTGTCCCTACAGTACTCATAGAGTTAGTCGGCCTCTAGAGCCGATTTCTTTTTTTCGGGGTTTTCTCCGATATGGACATACCATCCAGATGCATCTGCCTGATCGAGTACTACGACAGTATGGTTATATGCAGACCATACCACCTCCTCCTCCAGTGCAAGATATGGTTGCTTTTAAAACGGTAAATGCACGTTGGGTCCATTTTGTTGATAATGTTGTGACTGCATTGATACCTGCTGTTGGGCTGTATACATGCACAGAGGACTATATTGCCTGGTATAGTCGTGTCTCACATCCATATCTCATTAGATGTGATGAGGAGGGAGATCGTCGTAGTCGGAGTCGTAGTCATAGTCATAGTCATAGCCACAGTCATGATGACGATCAACCAGCCACCTCGTCACAGCAGCAGTCACAGCCATCCTCGGTATTTCATTACATTTGCATTTTAATATTTGATTTCATATTTTTATGTACTTGATCATTCATATTATATTATTTATTCTTTGCAGAGTATCTTTAGAAGGATAGCGACCCTATTACAGAGGGCAATTAGCTGTGGGGATACACATGAGGATACAGTAGCTGCGTATGAATTGGCTCGTACACATTCATGTGAAGGACAAGTATACACTAAACAAGCTAGAGGGAGAGGGAGAGGGAGTTCTAGCTCGTAGGCTTTATGTATTTCGCACTATGTTTATGTATTTGGCACATGTATAGAGTTTGTTTAATTTTATGTTAGAATTATGTTTATGTATGGAGTGTATTGAAGTTTATGTATGTACTATGTTTATGTATGAAGTTTATTGAACTTTATGTATGTACTATGTTTATGTATGGAGTTTATTGAAGTTTATGTTTATACTATGTTTATATCACATTTTAATATAAATTGAACATATAAATCAATCAAAACTCTTATAATTTTAATATAAATGCATCAATCATCCGCAAGATTAACATATAATGTACTTGATCCTAACATGGAAACAAATTGTTGCATTCTGGTAATATAATGAGTTAGCCATGGGTGTGCATCTGCAGAACCGTGATTGGTCCACATCATGTCTACATTTGGTAAAGGACAACCATCAACCAATTTAACCTGTAAATGAAAATTAAGTTAGCCAACATCACAGTAAAGGGTTGGGCAATATTATAAAGTTTACCTGTACAAAATGATTCCTGTAAACATGTCCTATGCAAATTATCCGATGTTGACTAACATCAATAGGAGGTTTACTCCGTAATGAAAAAATGGTTACATTTTGTTGCAAAGACAAGCAAACAAGGATAACATTATGTTGGAGGACAAGGAGATTATTGATTGCATCCCAACATATACACAAATCTCCCATGCTAGTTTGCAAAATACGCTTCAAATTCCCATGAGCTTGTTCAACCCTGCATATAACACACATAATTAATTGAAATAAAAAAATTCTCATTAACATATAAACATATCTTAAATATAACAACATACCTATTTGATGTAGTATTACCCATATCCATCACCTTATTTGTCCAAGCACTGACAAACTTTTCCTTATGAGCTTTAATCCAGGTCTTTTGAACATATTCCAAAAATATGGGCCATGGCAAATAAACACTTTCAAAATTTTCAACACATTTAGAAAATGCTTCACAATCACTACAATCAATCACAGTTGTCCATTCTTTCATAACAACATCACATGCCTCCCTTGGATGAACAAGCATTTTACACTTGGCCTTTACATTCTTATTTATGTGGAACCTGCACAACAAGTTAGTTGCTTTTGGAAAAACAACTTCAATAGCATTCATCAGAGCCAGGTCCCTATCACTAATAATAATTGTAGGGTACACATCTCCTTTAAAAAACAACCCTCTTAATTTTTGCAAAACCCAAGTGAAATTATTTTGACATTCAGTAGACATCAAAACAAAAGCCGCAGAGAAAGTTAAGCCTGTGGATGTAACACCTACAATTTCAAGAAGTGGAAGCCTGTACTTATTTGTCTTGTAGGTGTTATCCATCAATAACACATTGCTGAATGCATTTAACAACTTCAAAGAATCTGGATGAGTCCAAAAGATATCACTTACAACTCGGGACGACTCATGACACCTATGCCAATGAATATACTTGTCACGCTCCAACAACATCATCAACTACTGCATTTCAGTTCTTGATCCTCTAACCGATCTCTTGTATGTATATCTGGTATTATACAACTGTTTTAGTGTCGTCACATTGTCTTCATTATTCTCTTTTAAGTGTAAGCAATATATTCTTTGGTTTAACTCGACTCTTTGTCATGTCAACAACTAAAGCGTGCTCATCGGGCCGTAACCTACCAGCATAAGGGTGACCAACCAATGTATTAGCCAAATCATGGTTATGCAACCCACATACGACTTTCAAAACCCAACCATCTGTACCTTTTAATGGTTTGCCCCACAATCTAAATGGACAGTCACACTTCCTTGTACCCGTTATACTCACATCTAAATCTGTTCTGTACTTTCTATATTTTCCACTTCTCTCACATCCCAACAACATATAAGTCCTCCTACCTTGTGCTCCAGTTGCTTTGTCTGATCTCAGTATGACAACAACGAAGCCAAGTCTAAATGCAACCTTGCGAACCCATTCAAGTAATTCATCTCGAGTACCAAACACCTACACAATATGGATCACATTTCTATGTAATTAATTTACAATTTATAAACATAAACAAAAATAAATCATTTTACCTGATCAGTTGTGAATTCAAGATAACAATCCTCTTTCCGAACTAATAAACTACTTTCATATTCTTCATTTACAGTAGACTCCTTATTTATTTCCTCGGAATATTTAGAAAGATCATCCATACCTGTAACAGAGCATTCCAACCACTCAATAAAAAATCCAAAATGTGAACCGGACGCCATACCATCCGGTTAACAAAACCTATAAAATAGACAACCGGATGCACTGTGGAAGGGTGCCATCCGGTATACAAACTGTGAACCGGACACCCCTTTGTCCGGTTGTCAAATTGAAAATATATTTTGAGAACCGGATGATCACTAACATTACCTCATCCGGTTCTCAAAATGTATTTTCAATTTGACAACCGGATGAAGGGGTGTCCGGTTCACAGACTGTACACCGGATGACACCCCCTCCACAATGCATCCGGTTGTCATAATACAAACCGGATGACTTAACTTTCCGGTTCTCAAAATTAAAAAAATGAGAACCGGATGAGATTCATCCGGATGCCCTACGACAAATTTCAAAAATACACCAAACCGAAAAATCTTACCTTCCCGTCGATCTTTGCCACCAATAAACACTTCACAGTCATTGGAAAAACTGTTTTATCGTTCAATAATACTTCAAATCTTCAAAAACGATAATGTAAAAGATGAATTTGGAAGAAATTTTAGTTTACTCGATCACTGTCGCAGCGGAGGAAGAGTTACAATCTATTACAAAATGGATATTTAAGTAATTTTATAAAGGACAAAATTGAAATTAAAAACTTTTATTAGGGTGAAAAAAACAAGGTGCAGGAAGAATTTGTCAAAAATTTTAGGGTGCAGGAAGAATTTGTCAAAGATTGGGCTTGGCAGCCCAAGTCCCTGTCAGACAGGCCAAGCCCAATCTAATATGAACCTGTAGTAACGCTACACAAATAGGAGGGAAACCAAAATTTTCTTTTTAAAATGTAAGCACATAAAGAATTCGTTTTCAACTAGGTCCCGCTCTGTTCCTTTCTCTCACTCTATCTTCCCTCTTCCTCTGATGCGTCGGAACCAACACCGTTCGCCACCAACACCGTTCGCCGTGGAGTTTCGCACGCCACGATTAACCTCTCCATTCGGTTTTTTTCCTTCTCCTCCTGCTTCTGATTCGCGTTTATTCAATTCAAATTGGAAAACCTAAGCTATCCTTCTACATTCCCTCGCGCTATTAGTCATAACCAGTGCCACTATTTCTCAGTGCCCTAGACTTGCTCTCTCATTCTGCAATTTCTGAATGCTATTGCAAATTCTTTCTTGCTCACCGAATCTGCTCTTGCAGATTAATCTCGACCGGCAGCGGAACGAGGCATGGCAAAAGTGGCTAAACCGAGTTCTCATCAAATTGGCTCTGGACCTTTGAAAAGTGGATCCATGGTTAAAAAGAAGACACCTTCGGAACTTAGGGTAGGCTGCGGAACTCGTGACCTCAATTTAGTGTTTCTTTGGACTTTGGTTCTAGCTTTCAATTCTTGTAGTTATTATGATGGAAACTGTTGAAGTTATGTTTGTTCATTATCCATGTCCAAGCAGTTTCTACTCTAATTATTGTACATTTTGTAATATATAACTCATTCTTACCAGTGCAAGGATGAGTTGTATGCGGCTTTTTGCTAGGCTTAGTGCATGCTCTCAAGGTGTTTGCATTATGTAGCTAATTACAATTGGTTGTCTTGAAATGAATTTTAAAATTATAGTTTGTAACAAGTTACATCTCTATTATTCATCATGTAATTATTTATGTTCATTTCTCATTTCAACTGAAATGGAGCTTTTTATGTTGTTGCTGCCCTGCCCCCTCCATGTATAGTCATAGCATAATTTCATTTTAAGATTCGAACAGCAATCTATTTCTGTCAATATTGATAACTAGTATTTCATTGTGGTGGAGCAAAAAGTGTAATTATCAGTATCATACTGTAAATTCTTGATAGGGAGAGCTATTGAAGCGGACAAGCTTTCTGGACAATACTGCTGAATCTCCATCCCCCTTGGCTGATCCTTCTAAGTAAGCTTCTGTATCTCTTTCAATCTATTATTTCATAATTTGCTGAGAACTTGCTTGATTTATGTTTGCAGGACCACTGAGGTGAGCAGTGGATTAAAAAGAATAGGGTTGTGGAAGCCCCCTAGATACACTGACACACGGGTTGATGAAGTATTTGCTGCAAAAAAGCCCAGGTTTAAAGTTGCATCTGGGAAGGAAAATGGAAAGGTTACTATTTATTTTTTGCCTGACTTATGGGTCATTTAGTTTATTCAATTGACATCTTCATTAAATCATTGATCCCAAGATGTTAATGTTCTTGATATTGAACACCACAATCTTGTTACTGTGCTCAGGAAATTCCATCTTTGGGACAAACAAGTAATCTGAAAAATCTTTCAGTTTTTTCGACTTTGGAGGCTAAGAGACTGCAAGAAAATTCATGGTTTGCCTCATATTTTTTATGTTGGCCTGATCCCATAGTTAACTTTAACCAATGCTGATCTTGTTCCAAATTTGTTGTCAGCTTGGAGACTTCTGTTGTTTCTAGTCAGGTCAGTAAAGATAGTGGCTTACAATCTTGTCAAATATTTGAAAAGTGCAGCCAAGGGAAATTTCGCAGTGTTTCTGAACTTTCAACTGCTGTCGATACATCTAGTGGCTCAGGTGCTATTGACCTGGTATAAAAAGACTGCGTTTGACTTTTTCGTAACTGTTTACCTGCACTTTAGATCCTCATAATCAGGTTATTAATACTAACAATAAAAAATTGTAGGGAAAAGCATTAAGAGGACTAGCTGCCCATGAAGAACATTATGCTAATGGCAAAACTGCTGATTTGGATGAAGGACACCCTGTTTTAGGAAATTTCTTATCTGAATGCCATTTACCTGGCCAGAAAGTCCCTTTGGATCTTACTCTAAAAACCAGTATGCGGATGGTATCCTCGTCTGTGAACCGGTGAGTCATAAGTGCATATGATGGAGTAATGCATTAGCGTCAAGCCTGGTAGACATAAGATGCACTGGACTGGATTAAAAAGCTTTTATATTGAGATTTGTAGTTTATATATTGAAAAGATAACATATTTTAGGTTTCCTTAATAGTTTTAGAGAAGACAATTTTATTTTATGCTAAATGCTGATAGATGCACTGGTGGGTAAAACATGTTAAACTTAATGATCAGGTATAGTTATATGATCGGAGGCTAGTTTCATGACATTTCAGAAATTGATAAGAAAAATATTGACATTTGATACAGGTCAGTTATACGTGGCACCATGCCTCAGTTAGCCTTCCAGCATAGTTATTTCAAGAGTCAAAATGTGAAAGGTTCCGAGGGCTTACATTCATGGATGTATCCTCAATCCACTCTACCACCTTCTCTGATATCAGTCTTGAGCTCATCAACATCAGATGGAGGTTGTGAATTAGTTTTCAGCATGCCTATTTATGGTTTCTTCTTTCTATTTTTCCTTTCTCAATTTTCCTTATGTTCTTTCCGCTGTCTTCTCATGCAATAGAATTGGATTTCTTAAGGGAACGACAAGTAGCTTGGGAAGAATCCTTCCGGGACCTTTATTACATGCTTCGAAAGGACATTTGTGGCCTTTTCTATGGTAATTACACAATATCTTCATTTTCTTTTTTCAGCTTATTTTGTAATGATTATAGAAGTACGTTTATATAATGCCTTTTTTATATTGCCTTTTCTACTCTGGAGTTTTAATTTGTTTTTGCTTAAAGAACATTTTTTTTTGTTTTGAAGTAGGTTCTTGACTCTTATGGTATTTATTGATGCATGCTTAATTTTGCTATTGTTTGAACCTTCCAACTTCATGCATTATTTTATATTAGCACATTTACATTTTTTTTATATTGGATGTTGCGGTTGTTATTTTTTTTAACCTTTTGTTTTGTAGTTTGCACTGCTCAGTTTGTGGTGATGTTTACTGGTGGTGACAGCTCTGGGAAATCCAAATGTTCTTGCAATGCTTATATCTCTCAGTCAACCCAAGGTTTAAGATCATTGCTAAGAGAGCATGTAAGTTACTCATATTAAGTATAGTGTGTAGCTTATTTATGAGTTACTAATTTGCCTATTGTCACTTGGTTTAAATTTTTCCTTTTTTGGGTGGTGGTGCGGGGAGGTGGTAATGTTTGGCTAAGGCCAAATGATATTTCGGTGATGCTATATTTCTGGTTTCTAGGAAATTCTCAGTGAAAGTGATGTTGGTAGGTATAAGGCATCTTATTTTATTTCTCTAACTAGGTCTTTTCTCAAAGAATAGTAGTCTCGTTGTAATTGCCCTTTGCGAATAATATCTATGTTCAAATGGTTCATGGCAAGAACCATAACGAGTACAACTCAACAAGGGATATGCTTTTTTTATGACTTTGCAACTACTAACATCTGAACTTCAAATGTAGTTTTCCATATAAGTATTCGTGTTATTTTATGGCTTCTGTCTGTACTTTTTGTTTAACAAAACCTCTTTATCATTACATTTATATTGTTGTCATTACTATTATTATCATAAAACTATATTTTTGGCATTAATATTTAATTTGTTGATGATATCTGAATTTTATTTTGGCTCTGTACCCTTTATTAGGATGTCTGTTTCTCCATGCCTCTTTGCCATTCGAAAGTGGAACAGGTTGCAACTGAGGATCTAGTTGAGTTGTCAGAGATTGAGAAGCAAAACTTAGGACAGGTTTGTATCTATATGCTACTTATACAATACTTGTTTTCCGGTTGATGTTTGTATTAATATCTGTGAATGATTGAAATGATCAATTCCTTGATAGCATGCTCATTGTTTTGTTATTTATTGATAAATTTGTACTGAATATTGAGAAACTTATCTGTCACTGCGGGTCCCAGTTAGCATTAAAGTAACTATCTGGAGTTTAATTTAGAATTGCTTGTAAAAATGTTTTTATGCTCTCCTAGTGTTATTAAATTACTAAAAGTGTTAATTTTTACTTGTATATCTAAATTAAACTTAACTAGTTTATGGATAAAAGATTCATTAATAAAATGTATGATTTAAATTGGTAATTGTCTTTCACTTCTTGTTACTAGTTGGCTTTCCCTTTGGTGTGTATATTGTGGTGTTGAGTTTGTCTATCAATTAACTGATTTATCTCCAACTTCAATTCTGTATTTATTTTTTTAGTGTATAAAAATTATATTAATTGGTGCTTGTTATCTGAAATAATGCAGATCAGGCGATTAAGGTCCTTCTCTGAAATTGATAATAGTCCAGAATCTTTGCTGTTATTTCGTGGAAACAACAATGTACATGCTTTATATGACCTTTTACTAAATTACAGGTGATTGACCTTATACTTGTAGATTTTAGTTTTTTTGTATCAGACTTATGACATGTTTTGATAAACAACTTAACTGAGCTTTTGCTGTGTAAGTTCTTATCAAATGAGAGCTTATTTGTAATCTTGAGTGTGAAGTATACTGAAAAATGAATATTATTTTGGAAAGTTGTAAAATGAACTACATTGAAATAAGCTAATCATGCTTATAGGAAGTTCATCGGTCTGCTTCATTAATCTATATTAAATCAGACTTTTTTTTTATGTTTATTCCTATATTTTTAATTTTGTTGCTGACTAACATTTTTATTGCCTGCACTTGCAGATTTCTCTTGACTTCACTGTCTAGTGTGGACATACCTGTCTTGTGCTCCCCTGTTCCATTTCGAAATTCTGCTTTGTCTTATCCTGATGTATGTCCTTGACTTCATTTTCTTTCCTTTTTATTTTTCCTGTACTTTGTTTCCATAATTGTCAAATTTAAGTTGATCATGGAACTCGTCCCATTCTTTTATAAGCAAGTAATATTACTAATATTTTTTAGCTGTCCGATTTTATTGTTACTAGCTGCTCTAATTTTCAGCTTTGTGCACTAGGGTAGTGTTAATAACGTGTTATCTTCTAGAAAACCACGTGGAGGGATCCAAATGCAAATTCAATTCTGTGATCAGTTTGTTTGAAGCTGCAAAAATTACTTTTGTTATGCTAGCTATTTAAATAACTGGATTTCATAAACTTCTGTTTCTCAGATTAAATGCACCGAGACAAGAAGAGCTGAGGACATCGCTTCTTCTTCTTATAATGGGTCTATATGGAAAGATGGGGAGTCTATACAAGGATCTTCAGATGGCCTTTGTACCATTGAAATTAAGGATGCACTTCTTCCACCTTGGATTATTTGTCGTATATGTGCATTGATGGCCTTCGAAGGAAGAAGCTTTGAGGCAAGGTATGAATAGCCTTTATTTGGTGATACTTTTTTCAGAAATTTGAGCTGTTTCGATATGATAATTTCATGTGGTTAATACAGCTACTTTTATGGTCATCTATAGCTGTGCGAACAATTAGGATTGTGGACGGGTTGGAGGTTATTGAATGATAGTGACTATATACATGCGAATTCAAGTCACCCGGATTTAACTTTATAATAACACTAGTTGGTAATGAGCCATGGTTTTGAAAACAAATAAAGCAGAACCCGGACTCTTATGATTGTGATTGGTTGACTGGACGCAGGGGCTTGGGTTTGGTAATTGTTACCCAACCAAACCATTTTCTAACAGGAAATAAAATGATCAAGTTTTATAACCAACTTCAATCAACCAGTTATTATAAAATTAGTTAAAAATTGTTAATTGGTTATGCTTATATTTTATAAGCAAGGCTAGTTTCAATATTTATGGTTGAGCTTTGGTAATGAAGCTTTCTTACATGTGAATAAGAAAAGTTGGGTAGATGTATGTCTAATTAAATTTTATATTTGGATTTTTGAACAATTAGGCTATTTTAGTTTGAGAAATTTTTATCTTTTCCTATTTTTAATAACTTGTCAATTGTTTCGAGTGACGGTGAGCTGTATCTAGTAAGTAGAATTTCATGAGCATTTATGCGATGTCAAAAGTTTCCGCTCCACAGTCTGTTTGTGCTATACATAGTTGTTTGAAACCTAAACGATGTTTGTTTATCATATGGCTCACAGTTTTGCGACGGATTTTAGCTCAATTGGGTTGAATGTTGCCTTGAAATCAATTTGTGACAAGACGGAATCGAAAGCTGCTGATAGTGAAAGCGTACAAGACCACATGAATACTTTTGGCATTCCAGAAGCTGTAGTCACTTCTCTAATGTGTTCGACTTCATTAAAAGGCCTAAGGTACAGTGATGGTTCTTATACAGCATCGCTATCCCCTGTATAATCTTGTCAAAACAAGGAACTTGTATTCATCACGTTAACTTATTTAAATGGCTTCCTGATGCTAGACCCGCCAAAAAAAAAATGGGGTTTTGTACTTTTAAATCCAAAGCTACTGGAACATGTTGCCAACCAAGAATATATAATATCCTTGTCAACTGCGAGTAGCAAATTTTGGCAATTGGTGAATTTGGAGCATCTCACTCACGATTTAAAAACTATGACCTTGAGTTTCGAACTGTCGAACTCATTGTGCCTGTATATCGTACATTCAAACTTTTGTACTCAAGAACATGTAATTCGTCAAGTTAACTACACTGGAAATTTATGTATTCATGTCCACTGATCCGATAAGGATTTAACCGATCGGTGCAGAAGTACAGCAATTTATTGGTGAAACAATTTTTGGATTACCTTATTTATTCGAATTATCTTGGAACTCTACACATCAGGGCAATGATGGAGAAGGTGGTGCAAAAGTTCTGGCTGCTTTAAAGTTCATTTTGAACAAGCGTTAATAATAGACGTCTTCAATTTGTCATGCATTTACAAATGGGTGTCTTGAGGAGTTGGTCTATTTGATTTCATTTATTTTCTTAAAGATTTCAAATTAAATCAATTTGATGTAATGTTGGATTGCTTTTAGTTAAACTATTTTAAGGAAAAATTATGTTTTTATAGAGATGTTTTTTCTTATAAAGAATTAATATTTGAATAAAGATAAACCGAGAGATTCAGACAAATCAATTATTAGTTTTGATATTATTTTGAATTAAATTTAAATAAAATGACATGATTAATATTCTTTATATTATCCTTTAACAATTTGAACAAGTATGTGAATAAGTTGTACTAAGCATGATTTCTTTACTAGTTGATAGTGCAAAGATACATTTTTGATATAAATATATAAGTCTTGCACAACATTGCATTAATTTCTTAACCTGAATAAAACAATAGTTTAAAACTAGACGTTTAAATAAAAAAGGTTTACAATAAGTAAATTTAAAAAGTTTAAAAGTTGATCGTATAATCAGATTAGTTTAAGTTCAGATTTAATAATTTGAAGAAACTTAATTTGATTTGAATTATTGAGATCAATCCGATCCCGGTGTTCTATATCTATAAAACCATAGCCGTGATCTGTGAATAGTGAGATTGTTGTTTCACCAGTAATCCTTACAAGAACACGTGCCTTCTTTAAAATGATGGAATCGATTTCGATCTCTCATTATCAACTCTACTTGGAAAACCTTCGAAATCAACTTGGTAGCTGTGTGACAATCTTCACAGACACGCAAGTTTTTAACAATCCGAATGGGTGTAGGAGCCCGAATCTTCATAATTCCATATGCAATGGCCAGCTTCTCACTATGCCTGTGAAGTGCACCTTCCTTTTCCTCTTCATCAATGTCAAACAATGTCTCACCTGTATTCCCAACATACCCAACTACTTTTATTTTTTTGAGTATTATATCTTCCCACATTCTTTCTATTTTCTCTATTTCCGGGTGTGTTTTATCTCCAATAGTAAATTCGTGAATCTTTCCATCTACCTCAATTAAACTATATCCAGGTGTCTTTCTTACTCCTTTGTCCTTCATCATCTGCCTCATAATAGTAACATCTTTCCACTTATTTGCGCGGGCGTATATGTTCGAGAGTAGCACATAATGACCACTATGTTCTGGTTGCATCTCTAACAAAATTTTCCCCACCCTTTCCCCAACTTCTACATTCTTGTGAATTCTGCATGCTCCTAGCAGTGCTCTCCATATTGGAGCATTTGGCTTCACAGGCATTTCAAGAACAAACTTCTCTGCCTCTCCCAACTTCCCTGCACGACCAAGAAGATCAACCATACATCCATAGTGCTCCAATCTTGGCTCCACTCCATAATCTTCTTTCATGCTTTCAAATATTTCCAAACCCCTTTCAACCATTCCTGCATGGCTGCAAGCTGACAACACTGCAGTAAACGTAATGTCCCTTGGAACCACCCCCGTTTTCAGCATTTCTGAAAAATACCAGAGTACTTTCTCTGCATAACCATGCATGGCCAGTCCAGCAATCAAAGCTGTCCAACAAAGCACATCCTTTTCTGGCAGTGGCTCAAAAACCTCAACAGCTTTCCCAAGGTCCCCACATCTTGCATACATATCAACCACAGCTGTCCCAAGAATCAGATTCAAACTTAAGTTATTTCTCATCACATAGTCATGAGCTTTCTCCCCCATTGCAAGAGCCCCCAAATGAGCACAAGAAGATATGACACCCACCATCACAGTCTCATTAGCCACCACCCCTTCTGCCTGAAGAGCCTCAAACATCTCAACCGCTTTGTCAAAACAATTGTTCCGAGCATAACCACTAATCATCGTGCTCCACGTCACTAAATTCCTCTCGGGCATTCTATCAAACAGTTGTCGTGCAGATTCAACATCTCCACAACGGTGATACCCCGCTATCATGCTAGTCCATGAAACTACGTCAAATCGACCAATCCTCCGAAAAATGCTCCTTGCAGCTTTTATATCCCCAACAGTTGCATACATATGAAGAAGGGAGTTTTGAACGAAAAAATTAAGTTCAAATCCATGCTTAATAATTTGACAATGTGCTTGCATGCCCATAGGTGCAGACTCAAGCTGAGTACACGCTTTAACCAAAAAAGGGTGAGTGATATTATCAGGTATGAGACCAAAGCGTAGAGCTTTGATGTAATAGTGAAAAGAATTTTGTGGGTTTTGGCTGGTGGAACAGCCTCGGATGAGTGCATTGTAGATGAAAAGGTTGGGATTTTCTATTTGGGAGACGACCCTTAAGGCGTAATGAAGCAAGTTGGTAGTTGAGTCTATGCAGAAAGCAACGATGCGACTCGCTACAAAGACGTCGAAGAAAAGGTGGGTTCTTAGCAAATGGGCATGCACGATTTTCAGGTCCCCAACATTGCAACAACGCTCCAACACCACAAGTTTCGGATTTTTAAGCCTCAGCGTTTTCAGAATTGAGTTGCTGCCACTGCTGTTGCTCATGTTCTGCCAAAAGCAACATGATGCAACGACATTTTTATAGTCATGCTATATATTAACTTTTATACTCTACATTTTTCTAATTTTTTCAAGCTTTTTAATTCATATTAACTTTATGAACAGATAACCATTTAATAATGATGTGAAATATAAGTTGACATGTTATTATTATTATTTTCTAGGAATACCTATGTACCAGTTCAGGCACACTAATCTGCGATGGACGAGAACACCATTTGTTTATTAATTATTGTTATTTAGAACTAACCTCTGTTTGATATTGTTTGTTTTTGTTCACATGAATTCTTCTATAAATATTTATAACTACAAAAAAAAACTAAATTCCTCTCGAAAGTTAAAATTAACTGTTGTATAACTTTTTAAAGAAGTTAAATGAGGGTATTTTTTAAAATTAATCAATAAGTTTATATGAAATATTTCTTTTTCTTCATTTCTTTTCTTGAAGTGCTTGTTGACAAACTTGCCAAATACAATACCATGTCTCAAGGGAAAGCAAGTTATACAATCTCTTTCCATCACATTTATATGGATATCCTCCATCAAGTACATGTATGCAGTGAGAATAGTTTTACACTTTTGACATAATTAACAGCAACGGAAGTTTGTAATAACATTTAAAAAGGAATATAAAGCGTACAAAAACAATCAATGAAAAAGTAATCAAAATGTCAAAATTGATGCAGAGCATCTTTCTGAATCAAGGATCAGCAATATCGTTAGTTACAGTGAATTTCTCTAGAAAGAGAACTTGAAAGCTCCTGCATTAGCATCTGTGACACAATCCCAGAAGGGAAGTTTCCTCTGCTGGATCTTTCTCTCTTCTTCTTTCCGAGTCAATTCATCAATTTCTCCTGGAAAACAAGCCTCAATAGCATTCTTAAACTTATCGTACAAATTCACTCGATCCCTTGTTCCAGATACCAGTGTGCTAGCATTTGGACTTTTAAGAAAATCCAAGACCTTTACCAAATTTCTCCTGCAACAAATACATTTGATATTAGATTATCATTTTCACAAGCAAAATACAAAGACCAATCTAAATTTGAAATATCACTAAATTATTAGTAAATTTAATATTAAGAAGTTTCAATAAGTATTCAGGTTTCAAGACAAAAACAAACATGCTGTTATTGTTGAGATATACATTATGCTCATCATCTGCTTATTAATGACTGTGTTACACACATGGACAGATTAGATGTTATACAACTAATCAACAGAACAAGATCAGAATAGTCAATCCATCACACCTACAAAAGTTGAACATGTATCAAACTACAACTAAGGGTATAAAAATGACCAGCACAGGTCCATTCAGACACGGAATCAAATGAAGTTAGCCATAACTCTATGAAGCTGTTCTCAATTATTAGCTTAAAAAAGCAAAGAGTAACAATTAGTTTAGGTTCAATGAACCGAAAATCCACAGTCACTAGAAGTTCGATACTAACTATTTTATTAATCAAACAACATAAAATCCACAGAAATCGATAAAAGACCTCACCTACTAACATAGTTTTGGGTTATGGCTATAGATTCCTCCAGGTTGATCACCAAATGCCACCATCCACTAGGCACAAAGATGACCTCTCCAGCTTTACACACACACTCAATTGGTTTCTTTTTCCAATTTTTGGTTGCACCATAGAAGTTCATGAACCATTCCATTATTGAAACAGGAGATGCCACATCGGCCCCATCAGGACTGGGATGAACACCAGGTGGAATCACATCAGGAGGAAACAAAATCCATTTCTTGGAACCCTTGATCACTGCATTCCAAGCCGAGGTCGAATTCGGATCAACATGGAAAGAGGATCCAGACCCTGCAGGTCCAATAATAATCCACCTGTAGTCTGGCCTCTCATTGCCCAAAACACCAAACAAGTCTTCTCTAAAGTACACTGGAACCTCATATTCATCACCCAATTTTGGAACTTTTTCAGCAAACTTGGGATCAAACAAATATAAAGGCCTTTCCTCTCTAACCTGATCCGAGTACCCAAAGTAATCTCCAAGCTTCATCTCCACTGGCCCAACTGAAAACTTAACATCACCACACAATCTTACCAAATAATCCCTATCCCAATTTCTCAACGCACCCCAATTATCAATACACCCTTCCAACAACACCGGCTTATTAGGCTCCTCATAATTCAGCACAAACTCCTCAACCGAAATTCCCCTTTTACGAACCACATTATCCCTTTCCAACCACTCAGGCTTCATTTCAAGGTTAGCACAGAGCCAACTCTGGAAGAGATAATCCGAGTAAAAGTCTCTAACTTTGAAACCCCCAGGAGCAATATCGGAGTTACCAAATGAAGGGTAAAAGGCAGAAACATAGGTGGATTTCCAAGACCCTTTGTACTGAAACCCAGAAAGAAGCTTCTCCAACACGAGATTCTTCCAAAGGGGTTCATGGTTGGTGAACACGTAGAAAGACTTGCTCACAGCGGCCAAAACCCCTAAGGAGGAAGCATCCAAAAACCCGAGCATATCAAGAACAAGCTCATCCGAAAGGGTATGAAGATTACCTAAGCCGGTGTCTCTAGAGTTAATGGAACTGGAGTTCAGATAGAGATTTCCCAAGGGTTGAACACCGTGAGTGTGTGACGGAGCAGAACTTTTGATGCTGAAACCTTCCTCAGCAACTTCTTCTTCTTCTTCTTCATGTTCTTGTTCCACTAGACGTGCTAACTCTTTTGATATGGAAATGCAGCTTCTTGTGGTTGTTTTTCTGCTTCTGATGGTTTTCTTTGATCTTCTTCTGACACGGGACAACAGGTTTCTCATCCTGAAGCTCCGCATGGCGGAAACCGATGGCCGGATTATTGGTCTGAATACGCGCCGCCGAAGCCTACCAAAACCCACAACCCAAAACCCGAGTAAGGTAAATAGAAATTAGGACTATTTTATGAACACAAAAACTACATTACTTCTATCTAACTCCTTATTACGATGAAGTGTTATATTCCAATTTAATTAAAAATGAAACAAATGATTTTTAATATCTTGATATTAAAATTTAAAAAAGACAAGGTAAACACGTTTTATATTTGAATACATTATCGATTCAATATAAATACACCTCCAATTCGTAATATATTGCCCACCTTAGAAAATTTACATAAAATATAATAATATTAAAATATGAGACATTTTCATAATACTAAATGCATAAAAACTGTGTGATAAAGTTTTATTTCTTAACGATTTCATATATCCGATAAGATTTTCATTACATTTATATTTGTTAATATTTATATAATTTATTAGGTGAATAATTTTTCATCTAGATCGTAAAAAAAATAAAATCAAAGTAAGTAATATTTATATAATGAATCAAAATTATTATCTTCATAAGAAAAAACGTATTTCTATATTTTTTTAATATGCTTCAATAAGATGTTTTTATTTATGAAAATGCGATATTAATATTATTTTAACAGTAGAAAAAATACATAAAAAAATATAATTTATCCTTTCCTTCAACTTTTTATTTTTCATGTTATTTTTTCTAGTTTGGTGAGAAAAAATTAATTATTTTATAATTTTTATCAAAATTATTTTAATTTCGACCACAACTTAAAAATCAATCAAAGTGAGTCTCGATATTTTATTTTTATAACTCATTATTTTTTTCTTACAATGGTTTGTAACAATAATTATAAAATTAACAATATAATACAAATTTTGAATGATAAATTAATTAAAAAATCTAAATGGAACTAGAAATAGAATCACATCTAACCCAAAAAATGTAAACTAAAGAGTAAGCGTTTTTTTGGATTGATAACATGTTATGAAAATATGAACTTAGAATATGTATAATAGATAAGAGAACAAGAGAGAATAAACTAAAATAAAATAATTTTCTTGTATATTTTTACCAAATAAGAGTCTCCTATTTATAACATAACTCAACTTGAGTTATAAACAACTCAAGCATTACCATTTATATAAGAGAATCAAACATGAAATATAAAAAAGCCACTATAATAATTTTTCATAACAAAAGTTATATAAATATGTTTTTATTTTATATAAAATAAATATGATTTTGATTTTGGCCTCTTTAATTTTTTTATAGTTCCTCTAAAATTATTATTATTATTATTATTGCTATTATTATTGTTATTATTATTATTATTTATTTCTAATATTATATGACATATGTTAACTATTTGTTTAAACGAAAAATTGACTATTCAAATAATACTTATTATATTAATATAATAATAACAACGAATGACATTAAGATTTGTAAAATATGTTATTTATTATCTATTCTAAATTAAATATTAGACCCAAATCAATGATATCACATATATAAAATGAAAAAAATAAAGTAATTTATTTTACAGTGATTTAAACTAAAATCCATGATTTTATAAGGATTAAAAAGAATAATTTTCAAATTCTTTATGTATGAAAAATAACTTTTTATATCAAAATCAAAACATCATTCTACCAAAGTTACAAAAATATTTGAGCCTTTAAAAATGTTTTAATTCATTATTTTCTTTTTCTTTTCAATTAAATAATCATAACACACTACTCTATTTTCTCTCTAATTTTCTCCGCATCCTATACCACAGCAAAATCTAGGAGGGGTAATAATTTGCTCTTTCTAGCAGACAACTCATGAATCATGATTAGCAGAGACGACTCAAACTACTACGAATTCATCTTCCTCTTGAGCGTTGGTGCTTTGTCATATTGAAGATGTTTCCTCATACCTTTAGGGAATACGAAACAGGGATGAAAGATAATCAGAATTTACTTCTATTTCTATTCTGTTTTTGTCATCTGAGTGAGGAGAACCTTGAAAACAACTTTAATGTTTTCAAAAGCAGACAAGGCATCAAAATCTGAAGGCTACTGCTACAACAGAATAGAACTCATAAAATTAGCTACAAAGATTTTTTCAGTTTATTTCGTATAATCTATACTTCAGTCAGTGAAAGAAGAAACGTAGTCATACATTAAACTCTGTCCTTCCTCGTCATGTTAATGAGTTGCTGCATATACACGCAAAACACCCTGTACCTTAAAGGGATGGGTGAAAATGCAAATATGACATCAAACTAGCATGCGTTATTCTATGACAAAAGATGATGCTACCCAATGTTTTAAATTACAAACAACCTACCCAGTTCTATGATATTAATGGTAATTAATTTATGGCTAAAAGTTTACATTTTCAAGTGGTAAATTCGACAAAATCTTTGAAGAATTATTTAGTCATAACTATGTCACCAATTTTTCTTTATACCGTCTAATAAAATTCAAACGCACGACTTCACCTTCTCAGTCTGTTTCCGTCACAGTAAGTTCTTTCCTATAAACAGAATCCCTCACGGTCATGTTTTGGGTCAAGTAAAGTACTGCAAAATCGTTTTGCCCTCGGTCAAACATAACAGAATCCATAGATTCAACAAACCCAACCCCACTCACTAGGATTGAACTTGAAAATCGTATAGAAACTGCATGGCGAGGAAACTTACAGTGTCCAAAGACATGTACCTCGACACAACTTGGACAAATTCGAGGGAGAATGCTCAAATGTCTTGTCGAATGCAAGTTACACCAATCAACCAACAAATGACATTTTATTTCATACAGAAGAAATAAAAGAACACTGCACAATTCACCACTCTTTTGGCAATACAAATCTAAAGAAAAAGAAAAAATACTGTAGAGTAATTAAGACTCGGTTGGTGCTTCCACCCCCACATATGAGCCTACCCTGTAAGCTAAAACAATAATTGGAGAACTACTCTCCTATTTGTGTATTTTGAAGATATCTCCAGGACCTAACATGGGGTCCTTTGTCAAGCAGCATTAGCAAGCCCACGCTGTCAGACGGTAGCCCGAACATATACCTACAATCATAAGCAGTTGACATATCAAGAATAACTCTAGGATCACTTAAACAAAATTTTCTCTTTCCATCCTGGTTAAAAAAAATGTACCCACTCAAATCACTTGTAAGAAATACTGTCATAATTAATAGAAACCACAACACACTAAATTTGTTATACTCACAAGTCTGCTTCGAGAGGACTATATCTAAAAATGCAGTTAATTAGGAATTAATTTATAATCAAAGGTTTTTACACTCAATGCTGGTGGTGTTGCAAACTACAAACCTAATTTTTTAAGAGATTATGTTCATGTCAAGCATTTAATACAATTCATTACAATTATATTTATCACATTGAACATCAAAGGCCAGCTAGTGAAATTTCACAGGAAAATAAAGAACCTTCAGAAATCCAGAATGCCTGGATCAATGTTACGGCACCCTTTTCATGCATTATGCATAATAAGACTACTTGAATTCTACACTTTGTTCTCTATAAATGATGTTGCTAAGGTGGTTAAGTTACGGCTGATTATGCTAACTTCAGGAGACTACGCCTTTCAAAAACTAAACAACCAGGCACTATTACACTGGACACTAGTTGGTGTGGTATACAAATTCTGACAAAAGACTAAAGCTACGAACTTACTTGATTTGATGAGCTCCCTTTCTCCAGAAAACAATTGATGCAATCCACTGAACATAAAAAGAAGATGAAATAGAATAAGTGCGGCTCCTAAAAAAATCTTCAATCATGAGATGGATAGAGATTATATCAAAGGAAATTCGAGCACAAAAGGGCCAAATTAATGCAATACGATACGATTCCAGATTATAATATAATTTGCAGACACCAATTGTTTCTAAATCACCTTGAAAACTGTCAAGAATGAGAAGCTGCCAATAAAGGACCTCGCTGTCATTCTTTTTTGCTCTGACATCTCCTTGCACAATTCTTGAGCGATTTCTCTCAGTAAAACAAGCTGTGCTTTATCAGTGCGCATTGAAATGATTGCCTGCCTCATTGATTCCCTATCAGCCTCAAGTGCTTGAAGCCTCATGTAAAGCTTCTTTACATATGGATCTTCAAAATCCGCATTATGAACAAAGTCCCTTGGAGTGCTTGTATAATCATCGCAAGCACTAACTCCAGTTCTGAACTCGGAGTCAACTGTATAGACTTTATCAATCGTATCATCCCCAGCTTCAGATACATTATCCATCTTCTTCAAGTGGGGAAGGTCCCCCGATTGTGAGAGACTATCCATCTTCCTAAAGCTAGGAGAATCCATCATATACTCAGGACAAAGTGAAGACGAGTCACAGGAAAATTTCCTGGAATGTTTAGTCCATCTTGGAGACTGTCCAACTATCACCTTCTCTAGAATATTTTTTCCACTGAATTCCCCATCTACCTGGCTATAAGTGGGGCTTCTCTCCATCTGAGATATCCTACTTTCTAAGTTCCTCAATCGGTCCTTAGGAGTTTCGCCAAAAGCATATTTATCAATGTCTATGTCATCATTGTCCGTATCAGCAGAAGCATGCATTGCCTTACATCTCAAAGGAGGGTACTCATAAGGGGGAAATTCATCCTGATCACCTTCTGCCTCGGATTCAGTGAGGCCAAAACTCATCAATCTGTGCTTATAAGCCTGTACCTCACAGGTGAGCGAGTGAATTGCCTGTTCCCTCTTATACAACATATCCTCCAACAACAAAAGCTCCTGCTGATCATGAACCGTCCTCTCCTCAACAAATCTCTTGAACTGGCGCGCTTCCATCTGAAGCTCTGCCTTCTCCCTCTGCAACCTCAATATCATTGACATGGTCTCATTCGCCGCCGAGGAGGCAGCACTCCTCTCCTCCTCCAATTCAGCGTACAAATCCTGTATTGATTGCTGTTGGCTGCTCACAGCCTGCCGTAAGGCTTCACATTCATTTCCAATCTCCACACGCGCCACTGGATCGGAATCCAGCCCCGCCACAGAGAACTGCCCGCCCCGTTCCAACTCCTTGTGTTTTCTTTTCACAGAACGGTGCCAATTCCCTGAAGATTGAGCTGCCGTGGAGCAATCTATACACCCACATTCGCAGTGCTTGCAACATTTCACCGAATCCCCGGAAGATTCCAAATCCATAATTCAAACTAAAATCATTCAAACTCAAGTCTTTTCAAAAGTAAAACAAAATTCACCGAAGATTCTAACAAACGCAGAATATTGCAAGGAAAGATCTGCAATATCCCTTTATTGTTTCATTTCATACAACCACTCTTTTCCCCTCCCTCCGTGACAAGCACCTTCGCCCTTGGATCAATCACCCAATCAGACACAAACCTACTAACAAAAACCAAGTGATGTCATTACGTTATTATAATAACAATAAATGAATAATGAAAACAAATTTACAAAGACTGCGTAACTGGAAAGGGAAAACCATTCCAAGCAACACACACCCGAAATTTGATCCCTCTGATGTGACCTTGAAGAAAGAAAAATATGCAAAAAAAAAAAAAAAGAGATGGAAGAGGAAGATTAACCTTGAAGAAATACGGTTGAGGAAGGGAGAAAAGGGTGAACCCGCTTTCTTGGGAGGAAAGAATGCGGGTGTTTGGTTTGGAGGGAAGGGTGATTTGGAAACCCTAGAATTTGTTTTTAGCTCTTCTCTTTTTAAATTTTTACCATTTTATTACTCTCTTCAGCTACGCTTTCTAATGTTTCTTCTCCTTCGCGAACCCTCTCTTTCTCTCATCCCCACAACCCCTTCGCAAATGAACGGTTTCTTTCTCCTCTTCCCGTTTTAGTACTTTATATACTTCCACTGCCTCAACATTCTCCATTTTTATAATAGTCTTTTGCTCTTCCCATCATTTTATAACACACTAAATCTAATATCAACGTCGTGCATTTAAATTTAATCAGTGTTCTCAAAATTTGATATAAACTTTATTTCAAATTAAAACTACTCATTTTGGTGATGATGCAACAGTAACATTAGACCAGAAAATACCAACATTGTGACCCAGGTTGTACCATCACCAACTCAGATTTTAAGGTTTTGTTAGAAGTCACATACAACTTCTCAACTGTATTAAACTTTTGTTTGTTATCCGCAAATTTGACCGTGCCAATTATAGTGTTGTGATGACATGGATATATATCATCTTCCATTTTCATACCTGGACAATTGTTATTCTTGACCACCATAAAAAGTAAGAATTCCCGTTAAAAATTAACTGAAGAATCCATGTTAAGAGTTTAATTTTTTTTTTCATTTTCTTGCAATTCCCGTCTTTTTTTTCTCATTTTTTTAAGGGATATTTAGGGGCTTAAAATTAGCACCTTGAGTGTTCGGTGAGCTATGATTTATGGCATGGCGGTTACTTCATTACTTATGGCACTTCATAATTAGGGTAGGCTGACCTACAAAGAAAGGTCTAGTTACATTTTTATTTATTAAAATAGCTTTGTAAAATAAATTACTATCACATGAATTATTTTTCCTCTTAAAAAAATGCTACGTGAATGGACACTTCTGAGTGCTATGTAACATTTTTTATTCATTTTATTTTAAAATGAGTTTATGCTTACATAACATGTGTTGTCCGCTTAATATATGACGTTTTAAATATAAAAAATAGAAATGTCAACGTGTCATGTGTTGAAGTTGGTTGCATTATATGTGACACTCCTTAAGGTAATATATTGACAGGTTTTATAGAAAATGAGAAGAATGATCTTGCTGTGTGCCATGTATCCTAATAGCTTGGAAGATCCAAATTATGTTTAACACATGGCAACACGTAAAAAAATCACTAATCCAATTGTCAAGTTTATAAATACGTGTGCATGCATGTATATATGGATATATAGGAGGGAAGAAAAGTCACAATCTGTCACGTTTCCTAGTATAATGTATATGCAAAATATGATTGCATTCGAATAAAAACAAAGTAATTTTGGTTTTATATAACAATTCCCACTCCATTCCAAATCTCTCCTTTTCTTTGCTCATATTTTTCTCTACATTATTATTTTCCTTCTTGTTGTGGGCTAGTTTTTGTTAAAAATTTTACTTTTGTGTGTAGATGTATTTATTAATTAATTAACTTATGTGTATTTATTTATTTATTTATTATGTAGCTATGCAAGTTAAATAATTTATATGTGTTAATTTATTTATTATGTAGTTGTTTTATTTAAATATTTTAGCTATTCATGTTTCTGAATTTTGTTTTGTCTCGCATTTATTTATTTCACTTATTTATGTGGTTCTTCATTTAATTTTTCATTTTTTATTTACGTGCATTTACTAATTAATCAATGTTTGTTGTATTATGGTTATGAAATTTATTTATATAATAATGTTACATATATTTTTATTATTTACTCTGACGTTATTTATTTATGTTAATATTCATTGTTTATTTATGGTACTATTTTGATGGGGATTTATGTTATGGCATTTTTTTATCTGTCGTATATAGTTTTTGTTTATTTGTCGATTATGTATTATGGTAGTCTCATTTATTACATTATTAATTATTTAATGGATTATTTATATATTGATGAAAAATTATTAGAAAATTATTTATGTGGGATTGGCAAGCGATATGGTGGAGCCATGAAACCCTAAAACCTAACCCTTTTAACACGAGTGTTAGCATGTTGCATCACATCCTATAATGTTTTAAAACCAAACCAAACTAATTATTATATTTTTTTGTGTTGGATTAAAAATAATTTTATTTAACATATTTAATTAAAATTGAATTAACTCAATTCAAACCTATAATAAATGTATAATAAATTTAATATGCTTTTTTTTATAATTAATCACATGAATATTGCTCTATTAGTATTTATGAGTATATCATATATAATATACTATCATAGATAAATATTTCATACTATACATACTAATATAATTATACATCTTATTCTTGCCACCTTCCTTTGAACCACATTTTATGATACTTTAAAATCCGATATTTTACACTCTTATTTTACAACTATAAACCTTCAAACTAACTCGATAAAGTTTAACTGAGTTGGATTAAAAATTTGATTAAATTCAATCCAATTTTTACCTTTTACACTATTTTTTTTTTATATATGTTATTCATTCTTTAAAATATATTTTTAAATGAGTGAAAATATAAAAATAGTATACGAGTAAGATAATCTTAATGAATTAGAAAATAAATATAGTTAGAAGTAAACTTAAGAAAAATTAGTATAACGATTCCATTTTTATACCATTGTTATTAATAATATTGCTATTTAACTATACATAATCAGGTCAATTGCCAAAACTCCTTCAAGTTTGTGTGAGAACTGGGCTCGTTACAGGCCCAACCTCTGTTTGTCATGATATGTAACCAATTTAGAAGAGCTTCTTCCTGCACCTCCATATGTTCTTCCAGCACCTCCACACCCTTTTGATTTCGCAAACGTATCCCTCATTGAATGTTATAGTGACACATTTACCCTTCCCAAACACCTTCATATATCTCACCACCGTCTGCTGCTGCCCCATCTGCTAATCTTTTGAAATGATTCCTCCATAAAGCTATTTTCATATTCCAAAAATCTCACAGAAAAATCAGAAAAACTTTTTTATTTTTATTCAATGTGGGATAAATGAAAAATTTCTCATTTTTATTTAATGCGAGACTTAAATACTTGGATTCTTAACAATATGAGAAAATTCGAGAGGTATAACCGGTAAGATTTCACAAGAAGGAGAAATAGACTAAACATATATAAGAAAATGACATCATCTTTAACCTAAAACCTTAATACAATAAATTTATGAGTTTTTTTTTATATATTGTTTAACTTTCTTATTTTTATTCAATACGAAACTTAAGTTTGTACTTGGATTCTTAATATATGTTTCCAAAATAAATAGCTTCCAAAATAAATTATTTTAAAAAAGAATGTGTATGAATTGGCTTTTGGAATGATTCATTTTAAAAACTATTTTCTGAACTCTGAAAACAGTTTTTAAAATGAATCATTCTAAATGAAAAGAAGTATATATAGATTGACTTTCAGAATAATTCATTCTACAAATTTTTTGTAGATTCAAAAATCACTCCTAGAATAACTCTGAAAGAAAAAAAGTATATGGATTATTTTATAAAATGACTTATTTATAAAGCTATTTCTAAATCTAAAAATAAAATTTAACTTTCGAAATAACATTATGTTAGATAAAATTTAACTTCTGAAATAATTTGTAATGGAAGTTAAATTTTACCTGTCAAATTAAGCTATTTTGAAAGAAAAACTTTTATAAAAACAAAAAAGTCTTTACAAAATAGATACTTTTGAAAAATAAAAAATTTATACAGGAAGAACATATGAAGTTAAATGAAAGCTCTCCCAATTTAGTCAGCATGGCCTTGGATCGAAAGAGTAATTATATTTTTAACATTCATTTCACATTCATCAATTTTTTTATCATTTTTTATTTTCTGTAATATCATTCACAGTATCCGCTAATTTCTCTTTCTTTTTCTCCTCTGTCTCTCTCTTTTCTTTTTACTCGTATATTTTCTGATATGAAATTTTAGTTCACAAAGTTATATTATTTTTATATTTTTCTTATATATATTTTATTATCTTTTTATCTTTCTCCATCACGTGATACTATTTTACTACATGTTTCACTTATTTTTTTTTCTTTTATTATAAAAAATATTAAAAATATACTTTTTCTATTTTATAAGTTGGAAAAGTCCACAAATAATTTAAAAAACTAAAATTGTAAGTGTACTGTAACAAAAGTAAAAACATACATATGTTTATATTTTGTATTGTGTAATCTAAATATGTGTTTTATAATAGATAATCATAAATATATTTTAAATTACATAATAGGTAATACATTTGAAACTTTGCAATCCATCTAAAATATATTTTCGAATTTTTCAATATGGAATACATCTTTGAATTAAAGACGTGTTCTAAATTACGTGATCCCAATTATATTTCTAAATTGTATAATAAATCTAACTTATAAATAATTTAGGTTTTCAACACTTCACGGTGATGCATGAAAGAACGATAGATTCAGAAAAAGAATGAACCTAGACATTTCCTTATTATAACTCTAACGTTGAATTTTGAATCAAATGACAAACACACTTTTATAAGCAAACTTTTAGTAAACAATGGAGCATGAACACAACCATATTAGGTTATATCAAAGGGATATAAAAAAAAGACCAAGAAGTTCATCATCGCGGATAATTATGAGTGCGGAGAAAAATTTGCTGAAAGAGGTCAAATTATGTTTTAGTGATATTTACGGGTCAAAAAGAGTTACTCTCTAACCATCGGTTAGAGATATCATTGGTGTAATAAAAAAGGATAAAGAAAAAAGTAAAAGATAGAAGACTTACATGAAATCCTATTTATTTATTCTTAAACAATGTTTATGGTATAACATTTACCAGGTTCACAATAAAGTCAAAGAGAGCAAATCGAAATAGAATTGTAGCAGTGATTTGTTGTGCCAATAATTACCACGTCTCATCATTAGTCTCCTCCATTACTGCTTCGTCTTTTGACGAGCCCACAAAACAATTTCTACAACCGTTGTGAATGGCTTCAAACATTATATATCTTTTTCTCCCACTAATATCACAACATTTGATCTCCAATCACCAAAATTTTGACTTCACTGCTATAATTATCATCATTTTCAACTAATCTTCCATACTTATCATCTTCCTTTCAGTGCCGGAAAAAGTAGAAACTCATCAATTTCCACATTTGTTTTCATTTCTAGAAGTTTGAGACTTAGCTCAAGCATCTATAGTCATGATTCATGATCCATAATCATAAAGTGGCGCAACAAAAATTATTTATTTTGCATTCCTTGTCTTGGCCTTTTGGTCTGTTAACTCCTCAGTGGCAACGAAATTATTTTAGCAGTGTCTCAAATGGTGGCAAAATGTGATGAACAATTAAAGAGGGAAAACTATTTATATTCCGTCCAAACTTTTGCAGCCATGATATGGGCATTACAGTGGAATTATGGATTGCCCACTACTCTACCTAGATTAATTTATTTTAATTGACAATGTCCAATCATTCTTAAACATTCCAAATAAAGAAATTAAGTTCAAAAGAGAGAAATGATATTTTAAAAAATTAACACTATTTAATTTCATTTATGTGTTTTAGAAATATCATTAGAGATAAGATGTGTGGATGTATCTTGGAGTCGGGGACCCACAGATCCACCCAAAAAAATGTTGAGGTTGACATAATGCACATTGCTCACCAAAAGATATTGCAAAATTATGCAAATGAAAAAGAAAAGAAGAAGAAAAGTTTGGAAACAATTGTTAAAGACTTCAAATGTTTTCTCACTGAAACTCATAGACATGCGTTCTCCTACAATTTCTTAATTTGTTTTTCATTAATATAATATTAGCAAAAATAAATATTCATTATAACTAAAAAATGTTTAACTTATTTATATTTGTTTGGTAATACTTTTACAGAAAAAATTCATTACTAGCAAACATTAAAAAAAAATAAAGAAAGTATTAGAGAACCACATGATTAAAAAATATTCTCAAAATAGTATTAAAAAATATAAGCATCCAACGGACAAAGTGTAGGTATACCACAAATTATCAAAAGCAACATAAAATATGCATATATAGGATCTGTAGTAGTGTCTAATGTAAAAAAAAAAAAAAAATTAAATCTACGCAGGCTCTTCAAATTCTTTTTCATTTATATAATAAGGTAGTTATTGTTTTAGAGCCTTAGTATAAAAAGCAAGGCTTAACTTTTCTTTAAATATATAATTTATTATTATATAAATTTTTATTATTTTTTTCCGATAGTACATATAGTTTGAATAAATGGGTTTAAAATAAATAAAAAATTATAGAAATTTAGGATAGTATTTTGATTATTTAAATTATATAAATTTGAATTTCTGTTAGGAAGTCTCTTCTTCCAATAATATTCTCTTTCTCAACTTATTCTTAGTTGGAATATTTTTGAGTTTTGACGAAAATGTTATTGATTTCATTTAGATTAAAATATCGTCGATTTAATTGATATTTTTATTAATTTTTTTGACCGATGCAGATGACAATAATTCATTTTAGGTTAAATTTAAACACGATTAATTTTTTGTAATTATTACTGAGATTTTATTTTGTTGATATGAGTTTATGTTATTTCTCAATTCACATTAATGAGAGTTTCTTTTGTTGATATTAATGGTATTTTTTGATTGATGTCAAACATTTTTTCTTTATTCCATTAGTTGAGATTATTTTTAATTTACATGAGTTGAGGTTGTTTTTGGATGGACGTCAAATAACATAAATCAAAATTATTTATTGGCCAACAATAACAGAGTTTTCTTTCAATTCATGTCAATTAGGAACTTTTTTCAATACCATTAAGACTAATTTTTACTGATGAAAATTTTGATTTTTTACTCGATATCGATAACTTTTAATTTTCGACATTGTTATAATTATTTATTTATTGATATATGTTAAAGATTACTTATTGATTAAATTTTGTACGAGTTTTTTTAACAAATGCTAGTGAAATTATTTTTTTCTAAATATTAACTAAATGTTTTTGGCAGAAATTTGTACTTATTTTTTTGTCCATGTTTATAATTATTACTTTTTGTAGGATGTTATTTGATGATATTTCTATATTTCGTAATTTTTATATTTGATATTAATTGAAATACAATAATTTTAAAAAAATAAATTTTAATATTGGAGATCCAATGTTAACTAACTATGAGGCATTTTAATAGGCTGTGAGGGAGTATGTTTAAGATCTCACATGCATTTCAATAATTTATAAATAAGTGCAAACCTCACTTTATAAGCTTGTTTTGTAAAGTTGAGTTAGACTTAAAAGTTCATTTCATAATATTTAATAAATTCGAATTATTTTATCTAAAAAATATTGATAAGTTTAATAATAAAATAAAATAAAATAAAACAAATTTAAATTTAATATATTATAATTTTGTAAAAATTGTAAAATTTTCTATCACAGTAGGTTTAGAAAATTTGCCACCACAACAACATTGATTTGCATTTTGGACCTCAAGCACACATGACCAATTAGTATGACAAATTAGAAACTATTTTTGATCGAGATACCATAGAGAACGAATGTAAATGTCACTTGCCATCTACTAATGCTCTATACCACATATCAATTACTTCAAGATAACCCAATTCCTTAACTATGTTCAACACCTCCCATAATTCCTCCTATCAGTATCACATTTGCACTCAAATATTTGTCTTCATACTTAGTCTTTTATGGGTCCACAAACCGCCCCTTAATGCTGCACATCAACAAAAAAAAAAGTCATTGTCTATTCACCAAAGATCAAACCCACCAAAACATTGTAACATGCACAACACACAGTAAGAAACAAAACTGGACCATATCACTTCCCCTAATGCATTCTCGTGATAAACAATGTTACAATTTCATCACAAATTGACGATTTTTGCAATTGCTAACCAAGTTTCAAAACAAACATGAAGCATGGAATTGAAATTAAGATAAAACATCATAAGCATTTTTTTGCCAAAAACTGAAAATTGATTTTAGAGAACATGTCTTTCAATGTCATGTACATATAGGGTACTGCTTTATCAATAATTATTACTTATTAGATCACCAACACCAAAGATCAAAAGATTCGGTGATCCACCTTAACCATAAAATACATTCCCAACCCACTAAAATAAATTGAGTGTTGAGTGGAACTTAGATAAAAGTAAGTCATTCATGTCTTGGCATGTCATCTTGTTTTGAACACATAAATCCATAAACTGATGTTTTTGGTGTTATCTTTAATACTCTATCCGTGTATCCAAAATGTACGATCAATGATCGTGAACAAGACGTGAATGACCTATGAGATTCCCACTCCCACTATATGCTCACTATAACTTTCTTCATCAATCTATCCATCATCATCATCATCATATAAACAAAGTTATAGTCTCTAACAATCAGTTAGAGATATCAAAAACATGTTAATTTAATTACTCGTTAAACCCTAACTCAAATTATATGATTAAGAATTTTTTACTTTGAAAACTACTCATACAATTCAAAAGTTAGAGCACTAATAGATAAGAGTGGCAGTTGACCACAATATCCAAGCAAAAACTACACATACTACATAAAACTGACATAAGTAGTCCCTACCAATACTTGGCTCAAAATGTTGAAGTATTAGAACTGTTAGGATTTTTTTTTATTGTTGCTTAGTTGGTTATTTACTCTGTTAATAATGTCCTGGTTTGTAAGGCAATCTGTTTGTTTGAATTGGTCTTAGACCCACTCACCACGTTGTTAGGAACTGTAAACGTGGAGCTTGTTTCTGTTATTTTCCTTGTAACAGGCTTGTATAAAGCCTTGCTTTTGCAATTCAATATATGCTTTTCAGTTTAAACTTGCAAATTTATTCTGAGATCCAACATCTGGTATCAGAGCCTCGTCACAGAGGCCTGATAAGAAACTGCAGTTTCTTAAGAAAATAGCAAGAGCAAGAGATTCATAAAAGAGAAAAAATTCAGAGAATTATGGCTACAGAG
>Ga0209700_100254_pt1 | contig 92935 bp, 39 predicted proteins | sample SiratroredBW_FD_187528 | JGI IMG/M metagenome (GOLD analysis project Ga0209700, IMG submission 187528) | Root nodule microbial communities of legume samples collected from California, USA - Siratro red BW (SPAdes) (version 2) | ecosystem: Host-associated > Plants > Roots > Nodule | place: USA...
ATATATATATATATATATATATATATATATATATATATATATATATATATATATTATAAATATTAGATGTTACAACCAAAAATTGAAACTATTAATTTGTTTCCACAAAATTTGGTAGATTAGTGTGAAATATTTTTTCAAATTCCTTCAAAATATAAAGCAATCATTTTAAAGTAAATTAATAAAGTTTATTTTAAAGGTTTAGACGTGTATCTAGAGTTATGGTATTGATATCGTTTGAGGAGCGAGAATGGCCATAAATACATAAAATCATTAACTTATATCAATTTAATATATAAATATAATATAATATAATTCGGCCTTACGACTACTCCGTACCATTTGGCTCTTGATAAGATGGCTATTGCATGTTCTTAAATTCTTAGAATTCTCTATTTTGTCCTTTTTGATCGACTCAATGCATAAAAAATGTCAATAAAATATGAAATTCCAGCTAACTCTTGAGATCAGATCCCATAATATTTTATAGAGCACAAACTTCTATTATTATATATTATATTATTATATTATTGTTATATATAATAATATTTAGAATTAATCATAATCATATTTGTTAATATAATAATTATTACACTTTTAATCTTTAAAAGACATGTTTTCTTACATTAGAGGAATAAAATCCGATGCATACAAAGTTACTATTGCTTTCAAAACTATCCATGAAGAAACAAACAAACTTCTTCTGCCTACAGGTTGAAAAAAATGCAACAATAATATTTTGTATTTAATCAATATGAAAGAATATTCTTATATTATATATACTTTTATCAACTATAACTTCATTCTTATTATCAAATAACCGTAGCTTTCTCGAAAAGTCAGCCATAAGAATTAAAAAAACACTATTAATGATTAAAACATTTATAAACTGAAAAATCACGAGAAAACTTTTCTTAATAAGAAGTGGGACCCAAAAATATATTGTATTTTTTTTAATGAACTCGGTTAAGAAAAATATACGTTTAAAGTGAAATTGTTATATCCCCCAAGACTGTTATGTTTACTATTTTTTTCATATTTCGTATTTTCCTTAAAATTGTTAAGTTTCGTACTTGTATTTTCTCACAAGATGCTACATTTTAGAAAGCAACAAAGTTTATAATAATATGAATTGATAGGTTTTTTTCTTAAAGTTTTAGTCTTCTTTTTATGTAATTTGTATGGGTGATAATGAAGTAACTAACTTTGTGTAGGAAGAAAATAAAAAATGTAGGAGGGATCAAAGTTGTAAAAATTACCACAATTAGAAAAAATAATGAGTATTTAATTTAAATTGGAAATTTATAGATAAGAATCAGAAGTTCTCACTAAAAAAAAATATTCAAATTTCAAAATAACCAATTATGAGTAGAAGAGTCTAAACAAACTTCTATATTAGAAATCTTGTACTTATGAATACAATCACTACTAATACTTGTTAAACAAGTCTCTTAAAAACTAATATCTAGAAAGTCTCTAATTATAAAAATTATAAAAAGAACAAATAAAAAACTCAACAAAAGGCCAGTACAAAAAGTAAAAAATAAAAAACAAATATAATACCCAATTAAAGGTCCAAAACTAAAACTTAGAAAAAAATGTTATCCTAGCTTCAAGCTTTCTTGGTGATAATTTATTTACGTCTTATTTATGATATCATCATGTGGGTCCTTTTGTCTGTATGTGAAATTTAATATGAATAAATTAATCTATATTAATTTAGGTATGTAGTTTAGTTTTTAAATCAAACTTTTTGAGAAAACAAATTAAGCCTTTTTCAATTGTAGATAATTTTTAGATTCTTTCATGGAGGAAGTCAAAGATAGAGGTAAGAGGAGTTGATAAATTGATATTATTTTAGTTGATCCGGGATTTTAATGTAATGTGATGTTGGATATTGAATTAAGAGGAATGTTTTATTATTAGTTGAGACAATATAAATTTAATTAAGTATTGAATAGTCATTTTAAGTAAGATTAATATTTAACTGAATTCAACATTTTGATTGATTGTATTTTATGGTGATGAGAATGTTAGAATATATACTTTAGTTAAAATAGATTTGAGATTGATTAACTTTAATATAAGATTGTATGTTGGAGTGCATATTGTATTTTTGTTAATGGAATGTTGTATTTATTGAAATTTTTGTTAAATGTAATTAGAGTTTGAAGTGATATATGTTTGAGACAGAAATAAATTATTGACGTTTTTTATAATTTATTTTTTCTAAAATAATGAGAAATTCTTGTTCAAGCAAAAATGCAATAGAGATATATACATCTTTCTCAATGAAGCTTTCTCGTCTAAGTAACAATTTTCGTTTAAGCAACAACATTTTTTTTTTTAAAGTTGCTAACTTTATCACCTTAAATAAAGAGTGACTAATTATGATTTGATCATACATTAATGAATGTAAAATTTTAGTATATATAAAAATAATGTAATTTAGGTTTTCTAAGACATTTTGTCCCCTTCCAAATTATTGGCTTTTCTGTTTTAATCATTTCATTATTTATTTATTTAATAAGTTGTATTTATGATAATAGTGTTTAATATAAAATGAATTATTAATAAATACTTTAAAAATAATTTAGTTTTATTATCATTATTTACTATTGGGGAGAAACAATGATTTTTAATAGTCTCAATTTTAATTTTAAGCAATGATGTTTTAAAAGATTTAAATGTATTCATTAGCTCTGGAATTCTAATTTTTTTTACAATAAAAACATCATATACACAAACTTAATAAGGTTTTCAAACCTTTCTATCCAAAAGATTTTTCCCTCATAAATAATAAAATATGAAAAGTAAAAGGTAAAATAATTCACATATATCGCTTCTTAAGTAAAATTCATTGAGATTTTAAAATAGGATTTTTTTAAATAAAATATTCTTAAGCACTAAAATGATATTTATGAATTTATATTAATAAAAACCATAAAAAAACCTTTAAATAATTGTTAAAAACTAAAATAAATAAATAATTTCCTTCTTATATCAAATATATATATATATATAATAAAAAATTTAGAATAAAAATAAAGGAAGTTTAAGCCATGAGTTAAATGCATGTAGTACCATCATATAAGTGTTTATATATGATGTAGTACATAGATTGGATAATGCCAAAAGAGTACATAGATTAGATTCTCATCTTATTTATTAGAACAATTTCATGCAGAGAAAACCTTTAAAATAAATGTTATATTTTGAAAATGGTATTAAAAAAAGATCAGACATGAAACCAAATCTTTTTAACTTAAATTTCCAAGAAAAAAAAAATTCTACCAAATACCAATAAGCTTATAACACATTGCATCTGAATTAGCCTGCAAAAACCAAAAGTTAATAGGTAAAACTCATATCTCACAGTCTTTTATTATTATTATTATCTTTTAATTTACTCATCCTTTGGGAACCAAGGAATCGATGCTCTCTTTCTTTTCCCATCTTTTTGCTCTTTTTCCTTTCTTAAAGAGAAGCAATAGGATACTTTTGGGGAAGGTTGGTTGAAAGATATTATTGTTTTGAGTGCATTTAGTCAACTTTAAAAGCAAAAATATTCTACTAAAATTGTTTTTAATGCTGGGTTTTTATTTTCATGTTTATCCTTATTTTGTTCTAGATAACTAATAATAATCATTATTTTGGATTGTTTATTAGATTATTAAATAATATTATTTAATATGTCATAGTAATTAGTTAATAGCACATAAAAAACTATTATTATTTTTGTTAAATGATCTATTATTCATTAAACTATTGAAATGTTACTATTTGAATGATACGAGTATTTTAAAAAGTAGTTTTAAAATAAGAATTAATTTAAAGTTTAATTTTATAGATAAATAAGATAACATCTGATTTAACGTTACAATGTAAAAAAGAATCAATTGGACCATATCATATATATGAATTAACAAGTTGTTATGATTGTGCTATAGTGTGAAAGAACTGATTGGACCATATCATATAGATTACTAAGTTCATATGGATTGATAGGTTTATATAAGTATGTCACAGTATGAAAAAGAACCAATTGGACCATATCACATGGATTAACCCTGTCACATGAGTGTGATATGATAATGTAATGTATGAGATGAATTATGAAAGTCTGATATGTTGTAGATTGACTAGGATAAAAATTTATTTTATGATTATATATTTTTAAAACTCTCTAGCTTACCATTTTTATGTGCGATTACGACGATCGTGTATTACACGTGAATAGAGGATTTGAATCAGGTGGTGTGACTCCTTAGTAAACTGATGGAGAAGTTTTATTTTATTTTATTTTGTGATTGTATGTTTCAGAAGATATGGATAGAAGACTTTTAGAAGAAAACTAATATCAATTATAATATTTTGTCTTTATGATAATCAAATTGTTATCAATTTTGTTATTTTGTCTTTATGATATTCAACTCTTTACTTTTGTTTTCAATAAAAAATAGAGAATATCTTCATTATCATATCTTTTATTCATTTTTATTCATCTCTTCATTTTATAATATGATAATTATTTCATAATATGGTATTAGAATACTGATTTCAGAACTCTGATTACTACATTTACTCATGATTGAAATTGTTGATCTCTCATGAGACCTTTGTCATCCTTGAATATGATTTGTTCTCTCGGCATAGAACAAGAGAGACATATATTTAGTGATTAGTCTAAGGCAATGACTGATACTAGTAGAAGAAGTTATGAAAGACGATGTATTTCCAAAATCCGCAATCATTGTGGAAAGACATGACATATGATTAATACATGCTATATAAAGCATGGTTTTCCACCTCAATTCAGGTTTAAAAATCAGAAAGCAGATTGTAATAATAATCAGCATAATCATGGAGGTTCAAAGTCAGAAGTACATTCTCAACAAATTGGTTTTACTCCTGAGAAATATCAAACATTGTTAACCCTTCTACAACAGTCTAAATCCACGTAATGCTTCTAATAAAATCTTTGTTATTCTTTCCAACATGACAATACACATTGGTAACAAATTTCTTTCGTCTTTTAGTTCTTGATTCTCGATAGTGGTGCTATTGACCATATCTGTTCATCCTTGACTCATTTCACTTCATATCATCAAATTAATCCTATCAGTGTCAAATTATCAAATGGAAATAAAGTCATTGCCAATTATCCTGGACATGTTTTTCTCAATAAAAATTATGTCATAGATAATGTTTTATATATTCTTAATTTCAATTTTAATCTTCTTTCAATAGCAAAATTAATTGATAATTTATTGTGTGTGATTACATTTGACTCTAATGGTTGTCACATTCAAGACAATAACTCTTTGAAAATGATTGGTTCAACTAAGATGCAAGATAGACTTTATATAATTAGGGTTCCTTCTTATCAAAAACTTCAAATAAAACCTATCAAATCTTCACATATCACCAATACTATCAATTTTACTATTAGTGATCTTGAAATCTTTTGACATTTTTGGTTAGGGCATGCTTCAAACAAGTCCATCGATTTTTTTAAAAAAATAAATTTCCTTTTTGTTAAATATAACAAATATTTTTATTTGTGATGTTTGTTATTTTGCATAGCAAAAAAGACTTTCCTTTGCTCTTAATGCATCTAAATCTAAAAAATGTTTTGATTTGCTCCATGTTGATATGTGGCGACCATACTCAATATCGTCAATTCATGGTCATAAATATTTTTTGACTATAGTTGATGATTATTCAAGGTACACATGAGTTTTTCCTTTGAAATAAAAATCTTAAGTTGTTAAGACTTTGGAAATTTTTATTGTTTTTATTCAAACACAATTTGAGACCGTAATAAAAGTAATAAGAAGTGATAATGAGACTGAATTTTTTATGACTAATTTTTTTTTTATCAAAAAGGAATAATACATCAAACTTCATGTGCTAATACTCCACAACAAAATATTATAGCTGAAAGGAAACATGGTCATTTACTAAATATAGTAAGAGTTCTCATGATACAATCTCATGTACCCAAAAATATATACATGTTGCACATATTATAAACATGCTTCCCACATATGTGTTAAATGATTTTTCTCATATAAACCTATTAGACACACTACTAAGGAACGTCTACTCCTTCAATACACCATAAAAAATTACAACAACACATACATACATACACCATCAAAAACACAACAATGCATACATACATAAACACATTAGACACTCAAATTCAAAGGGAAAGATAACTAGTACATAAAAGGACCCAGAAAAAAAATGGATAACTGAATATAGGATAACCGTAATAAATTAATACAAAATATTCATTAATGTTATCTATCACTAATATTTATTAGAAAATTTGACTAGTATTTTTATGAAATATCTCCTTATAAACAATCACTTTTATCCATAATAATCAAACTCCAAATTTTACTTAAAATTTTAAATAAATAATATTATAACTATATAGAATTTACGAAAAAAGTGATTTGCTCACTTTTATAACATTAATGATATTTGGCACTTAAAAAATTTCTTCCACGGAATATAATTTAATAAGTATTTGGATTTATAAAACACTTGTTTATTATTAATTTATTCGGGTTGATTTGGAAGATTTTACATCAAAGGTTACCTATAGACAAAGATATTCAAATTATAGGTCATTCTTTGTGTTCTATGTGCTCTTTGTGTCGGAAACAGGAAAAATCTATTTTTCATCTTTTCTTTGATTGCCTATCACCTCACTGATTTGGAATTATACCAAACAAATTTTTTTTGAGTTCTCTCCTCTTTCTATTAATGATATCATTGATTTCTTAATACTTGCAGGGAGTCCCTTAGTTAATCTTGTTAGGCTCGCAACTATTACTTACTCTATTTAGATGATATGAAGGTTTCAAGAAAATATTTCTACCTACTTGGCTATCCAAACTGTTAAAAGTTTCATCAGAATGACAAGTAATTATTCCAGGAAACACATGCGCAATGACATTATTGACTTATCTTGTTTGATGTTTTTTGATATCACCACGCGTTTCCGGAAAGAGACTTCTCCTATTCAGATTATTTGAGAATTTCCTCATGTCAATTAGATAAAGGTCAACACTGATGGTGTTGCTAGAAGGTGTCCGGGTTTTTTACATGTGCAGGTATTTTTCGTGGTAGCAGGGGTGAATATATAGGTAGTTTTCTCCTCTTTCCTTGGGGTACAAAAGTCTTTATATGTCGAGGTTGTGGGAGCCATTTTGGCTATTAAGCTTGCTTGGAACAAAGACTTCAGATTTATTTGGCTTGAGTGTGACTCTTTCTTACTTTGTCAAGCATTTAGTTCGTTTAATCTCATTCCTTGGTCTTTAAGAGGAGATGGAGAAAGTCTATAAAGATATATAAAAAAATTGAATTCAAAGTTTCTCATATTTTCCATGAAGGAAACCATTGTGCTAACAAGCTGGCTTCGCTAGGTCTCGAGAATAAGTTAGATTTTAAATGGTATGATGTCTTACCTATTATTATTAAATTAGACTTTTTTGTTAATAGGTATCAACTCTACCTGTTTCATTTTGTTTAGCTTGGTTGGAAAATGTTTGTCATCTTTTCTTGTCGTAGGTTTAGCCTAGTCCTCCCATGATTTTGTATTTTTTTTAATTATATATTTTATGTTATGACATATGATTGTTGATCTTTGAAGTGTTAGTCTAGCTGAGATGCCAAAGTTTATAGTGATATCTAACATGAATTTTATAAAAGAAAAACCATGAATGTGCTTTTGAATTGATTCAAAAGGTTTTTCTTTTCACTTCATTTCTTTAAAATTTTTGACTACCCCATTCATTTTATTTTGAAAAATCTTTTTGAAATGTATTATATTTTAGAAAAACCATTACAAAATGAATGAGGTGTGGTCATTAAAGTATTTGAGGAGAAATAGAGCCAACCGAACTCTTTATATTGTAGTCTCGCAATTATTTCTGTTTGCATTCCTATAGTTTCCAAGCGCATCATGGTTAAAAAATCAAACTGCTTCCTTGTTGTCGCCACCTCACCCTTATCTATGTGTATCATGAATAGATTTAAAAATAGAAGTGTTTCGTATAATGTAAAAAACACTTATAAATTATACAATTTGAAAATTATTTTTTTAAAAAGTTTTTGAAAAATGACTTCTGTACTGTAAAATTTGAAAGGCTCTACAATTACCCAATCTAAAAGCTTTTTTTAATGAAGAAAATGAATTTTAAATTGTATAATCTCAAAACTTTTTTCATATAAGAAATAATTTTTGATTTTTTCGGATTATACAGTTCAAAAGTTAAAAAATTTTAAATTACACAATTTAGAAGTTATTTTTTAATTTTAGATTATAATTCTTTCGTACAAAGAATGACTTATAAATTGTATAGTTTAGAAATATTTTTTCAGGATAAAGTGAAAAGTTTTATATTTATGGGGTGGTGAAGGAAATTGTGAGAGTGAAAAAAAAAAAAAATACCCTATATCAGTTTTAGAGCCCAACAAATGTAACGGCCCAAAAGACTAAGAACGAAATACTTGTAAGGCAGAAACAAAGTCCCCGGGAAACGACGTCGTTTAGCAATCAGCATATGAACTAAACCCTTGAAATTAAACTTTAAAACCCTTTAGCAATTTTCCATTTTCAAGTCTACGAAGTCTGAATCAATGGCTTCTTCTATCATTCGAACGCTTCAAAGAGTTTGCCCATGGAAACGGAACCCGAGAGCGTTAACCGAACTCGCCGGCCCCGAGCGTTTCGGAGCCAGAACCTACGGCGCAGAGCCAGAACCACTGACCAAATCGCCCTTCGATTCCAACATCATTCGAATACTCCGAAACGAAATTGACTACCAACAAGAATACGCGCCGCCACACCAGGTTAACAGCATTTCGAAATAACCGTAAGCTAATTTTGTTCCATTCTATCCGTTTAAGGAATCCATGTTTTCGTTAGAATTAATGTTTTTAACTTTTGTAATGTCGGCAGCCTGAGACTAAAGTCAATTCGTTTACGGTTGAAGAGAGACGTGGCGAGCAAGTGGTTACGCTTAAAGGGAAGTTTGGGGAACGTGAGGATCTTAGAATTGAAGCTACGATGTTTGATGGGTGTGAACATGTTCCGGCGTTTGGGGATGATAGTTCTGGAGTGAATGTGCGTCTTCACCTTAGTTTAATTGTGGATATATCGAAGGGGGAAGGTGAGGAGGAGTTAGAATTCGTGTGCTCCGCGTGGCCTGAGCGTTTGATTGTAGAAAAAGTTTTCATGTTACGGCGCGGTCGAATGGCGGCTAAGCCTTACATTGGACCTGATTTCAGGTTTGGAAAATGGCATTTACCTTTTTGATTTTGTTCATTGGTTGAATGGTATTAAATTGCGGTCAAGGGTTCAGTTTCGTTGTGATCAGTGATATTGTAGGAAGTTGCAGCCGTACTTGGTTGATGCGGCTGCGATGACTCCAATAACTGTGGTGTTGCAGCTGGCATTGGGGTTGCTGACTGTCTTTTGAAACCTTGGTGTTTACAGTTACATGGTCCTAAATTGTCTGTCCTGATTATGATTTTGTTGCCATCTTTTGAAAATTGTGGAGGCAGCAATTGGGGCTGCAATATAGTTGCTAATGTTATATAAGTGTTACTCTAAGTCTTGGATTGAGTAGATCTTGGATTGAGTAGAAATGAGAGTTAGACAATATATAAAAAAAAAAAAACCTATAAATCCAATATCTTAAGATTTTGTGTTCAAGGTGATATTATTTCTTTATATGGGTCAGACTCTTCTCTCATTCTTCTTTGATTTTCTGGTGTTTTCTTTTTGATTTTCCCAGCAGCTAAGACCACAAAAGCCTCGAAATTGTGGCTGTGGGCACTTTCTTAAATCCTTAGTTGGTGATGCCAGTTTGAATTGATGAGGGAAAATTTTGAGTGAAAGAGCTAGCTGTTTTGAAGTTGTTTGGTAACTTAAAGTTGGTCTGCTAGTGTTTCTTATGTTTTTTGTTCTTTTGTTTCAGGAAACTGAGTGCTAAGGTTCGGGAGAAGTTTTACGAGTACTTGGATGAAAGGGGAGTGAATAATGAGCTTGCGGTTTTCTTGCATGAATATATGATGAACAAGGATAGAATTGAGCTTCTGCGGTGGATGGATAGTCTCAAGTCTTTTGTGGAAAGATAGATAGGTAAGATTGACAATTTGCAACTAGGAATTGTTGTGAACATAAAGTTCTGACATTGGCATTTGATATCAATTTATTTATTTGATTCAAATGCATTAAGAATGTTTCACATTAGGGGGCAAGGGTAGGAAATAATGGAGGCTCTGTTTCCTTTTGTGGTTATATGATGAATGAATGATGACCAAAGAAAGATAGAGTTGAACTTCAAGGGTGGATGGATTGTTTCAAGTCTTTTGAAAAGTAGATTTGCAAATCTTGGGAACTAAAAGTTTATGTAACACTTCCTAGTCTTGATACTCTAGGAATTAATTTCTATAAAATTTTGTTTGATTGGTAGTGTTTGCATCATTTTCCTTATTTTCTAAACTCATGCAAGAGAACATAAGCAATATTGGCAAGCAATATGACTCTTATATGTGCATTGTGATTTTTTATACATTTTTTTGGAGATTTTATAGGAAGAAATTTAGAAAATTATCAGAAAATTTAGTGACAACAGATGAAATCGTTAAATTGTATTTTAGGATGGGTAGTGGTTGTACCAATGATGCTAAATACACTGTAAATTGATGTCACAAATATAGAGTTTTCATATGATTTTATGAATAAGATAGATCTAAGCTTAATGTTTCCTATCCTCATAAGAGTTAACCAAGTTGTTTTGTCTATTTGTATTGCCCTTGCATTTATGTTCGGAATTCATAATGTGTTTTGCATTTTTATTGTGCTTTATTTGATGATAGCCAGATGAATTGACAATGTCTTACACATTTAAGGATTAAATTGGTCATTAATCCATTTATTGTTGCATTCAGCAGTAGTTTGTATATATTGCAACCAATATGGCAAAAAACGTGTATGATGAAAATGCTCCAAAATAAATACAATAAAGCATCTTTCATACAAAGCACACTGTAAATTTTTCACACTCTAAGGTAGATAATCTTGATAGAATATCTTGGGTTATGCTTTCGTGAGAGTTCATCATATAAAGCACATCTCATCGTTTAAGTGAGTGTGAGATGTGATGTCCTTCTTTAGTGGATAAGGAAAAAATAATGAAATTAATAAATTCTCCTTTATTTTAGGCTCAGTCATTAAATTAGCATCGTTGACTATAAAAGCCAATTTCTAAGTTAGTTTTATATATCTTTTGTAGAAAACCAAAACATGGAATTTAGAGAGAGAGACCTGACTTTATTTAACCAAAACTCTCTTGATTTTTCTCTCAGAAGATTTACTCTCTCACACAATTGAGGTTCTCTCTCAAATACAAAGATATATAAAAACAACATATTAGAAAAAACAGGCTTTCTTTTTTTTTTTTAGCGGAAGAAGTTAATTAAATAAGTGGGCCTAAAATAAAAGGAGAATATTTTTTCCTTTACAGTATGGTTCCTTGAAACTCTCCCATCAGGATGTGCTCATCCAGAGCAGTAAAACCTAAAGAATCAATTTGTGAAGATGAAGACAATGAAGTTGACGAACCTTACCTGGTTACCAGATGCATAAAGAGGTTGAAAAGAGAAAAGGAAAAGCAACCGGAAATGCATTCCAGATAACACATTCAAGACAGTACTTCCGAAAGAAAGCTTAAAAATAGTCTTTAGAAGTGCTTTAGAAAGCATTATGCATTGGAAGCACTATCCTTAATTTCTTTTCTTTTCTTTCTACCAAACACAGCTGGATGGGTGTTTGATTAGGCAAATGAGTTTGAAGCACATTGGTGAGAGAAGACAGCAAATACATTTCACAATGTGTGAAATTGATTCGATTAGCCATTGTTTTAGCGTTTATTTTCTGGGAATCTTGTTATCTGTGTTGTACCCGCCTTACGGTTTTGTGCGATCAGAACATGAACACTGAACTTCCGAATTGTATTATAAGTAAAAACCAAAATGTGTTACATAAGGAAAAGACCTCATGGAAGGTGAAGAAGTGACTTGATTTGGCTGTGTTTACTGTAACAGTGAAACTAACAATGTGTTTGTTTTCGACGAGGGAAGGTTGAGAAGCGAAGAAAAGCGATTGAATTAAGAAAAACAAGATAAGCAGTTGCGAAAAACAAAAAAAAAAAGTTTATTTCAAACTTTATTCGCTGATGGGCGAAGAAAAGTTTAAACATATCATATAATAAATTAATTTAATAGATTATAATTAAATAAAATATAAAAACATTTATTTTTTTATTTTGAAATAATAATTAATTTAAAAATATACACAATAATTAAATTTATAATAAATAATATTAAAGTAATTAATAAAGTAAAATAAATTTAATATTTTTAAATATGTTTTATGTTAAATAAATAAATAAATAGATTCAATAAAATTATAAAATACCAATAATAAAAAAATAAGATAATTATAAAAATAAACTATTAATAATATTAATATTAAAAATTAAAAATAATAATAAAATCATAAATAATAATTATAATAATAAAAATATAAAATAATAATAATAATAAAAGTAATAATAATAATAATAATTTAATTTTAACTTTAATTTTATTTTTTAAATTATACTTAATTTTATTTTATCTATTAAAAAATTATTTTATCAATTATATCCATAACATCCTTTACAAACTTTTCTAAACTTTCTTTCCATTTTTCATAATATTTTCTTTAATCTAAACATAAATACTTTTTACACATTTTTTTCTTAAATTTACTATTTTTCACTCTATCAAATCTATGGTCACATCCAAACACATTGTAAAACTTTACATGGCCCTCTACAGTTGTAAATGAGACAATAGTTTCAATGTTGAAAAAGAAAAAGATTTTAGTCTTAATTAGTTTTTTTATTATGCTCTTTGTAAAACTTAGTTATTTTTTTTTTCTTTTTTCTGAAATTGAAAATTACTATTCTTTTTTAATTTTTATTAAGCGTAGTGGTGTGTGAGGACCTTTCAATTTTTTTTTACATATATATATAAATAAAAGTATGCTTTTAAAATGTTAATATATTTTATATATCTGACATTCTTAAAATTTTGTACTCATAAAAATGTGATAACATCCACAAAATATTTCCTAAAGATCCTCTGTTATATGTTATTTATTCAGTGTTCAATGTAAAGTTAAATGATGTCTTAAATGGTATTCTTTAGCGTATGTGATATAATTTTAATATATTATTTAAGATTTTAAAATAGATGCTATTAGTCTATTTTAAAGTAAATGTCATAAAAAAATAGTGATTTTAAATTTCAGAAGGATAAAGATTAAAAAATTAATTTTACGGTGATTAAATTTAAACTTTACTTATTTTACAAAGACTACAAGCAGTGATTTTAAATTTTAGAAGAATAAAAAAATAATTTTTTATAGGAATCAAAGTTGAAATTCATGTATTTGGCAGAACACATATTTATTGAAATTTAATTTTGCATCAGTTAGTTTCAATCTTTAGCACATCAAAATGATTATATGCGGATTCAATATTGAAGTAATTATGAACAAGAAATTATAACTAAATGCCCACTTCCAAATAATCGTAGCCTCTTTATCTAAAGCACTAGTAATCTGAAATATTTTCCAAGCTTTCAAGAAAATGCCTTCTAATCCATGATGAAAAAAGGAGGTGAAATGTACGAAGACACCCTTACAATTACAAGTGAATTGCAAGAACACATCTCAAGTGAAGCAAAAAAAAAAAAAAAAAAAAAAAAAAAAAAAAAAAAAAAAAAAAAAAAAAAAAAAAAAAAAAAAAAAAAAAAAAAAAAACTCTCAAACACTTGGACCTAATGGTCATTGGTGCCTAATGGTTTTCTCAATTATGGAAGTTGTTTATGACTTGGACTCTTGCGTTGAAAACCCTAATGTCAACCTTATGAAGCATCAAATCATTGCAGGTCTAAATGGGAGACCAAGGAGAATGCCTTTTTCAGCAGTCAACATGTGAATGGGAAGTGCGTTTTTATTGAGTGATAATATGTAGTGAAAAATCCTTCTCCCTCAATTATGACATTCTCTTAATCTTCCTTTCACTTAATCAAAATTTTTTCTCATTTTCTTGCTAATTTCACACATTGATCATAGTAATAAACTCTTTCACACATCACAACACAAACCCATTCAGAAATCAAGATACATTCACTCTTTTTGGCACATATTCTTCATTGTTCTTAAAAGAGGTTTATTCATGAAACCTTAAACTCATTTTAGAAAATGAACTTGTTATGAAGATTGGGTAAATTAGATGGTGTCATACTCATAGATTTTTCAAAGAATAACACAAGGCTTCAATATGTTTAACAAAAACGCATGAGAGAATATTTATAAAGCTTCTTTCCAATTTTAAAATTGTATTATTACTCTTTGAACATATGGATACATAATTAAGACTAGCTAGAATTGAATGAAAATGCAATTTCAAATCAAAGAGGAATTTATGCTTTTAAAAGGGTCTACGAGGCATTAAAAAACATTATCTGAAAAAAATTGTTGATATTTTTTTTTATTGCATTGATTCTACTTGAGATGATAGAAACAGCAATAATAACAGGTGGGAGCATGCATTCAAATTGTTTAATGAAACGCCTAAGTGAGATTTACAATGATCAATTTAAGGTTTTTTTTTTTGTCTTCATTACATAAATCAAGTATTAAACTGGGTCTGGTTTGAGTATTGTGTATGACTTGAATGATGTGCATTCACATTGATTGATTCTAAAAGAAATTCTTCAAAGGAACTTGATGTTTTGAATCATTCATAATCAACACATATATTGATTCTATGAACATGAAATTGTTTTTTTTTGACCCCAACCTGTCCAAATATCATAATTACACAATATGACATTATATGGTGCATTTGAAAATTTAAAAAAGTGAGAAATTGTTTTCTATATACAATGAGGGTTTAAAGAACTGGACTTGGTTTTTATTTCTTTCCATAAATGGTTCATAAAAATGGCAAAAGTATAGCCATCACATCCTCTAGGCAAGAATCTAAAAGAGTAAGGAATCAAGGTTATTCCTCGTTAAATTCAAACCAATTTATAAAACAAGAAACATGAGGCAAAATTTGCACACTTTATGTTTCTTATAAATTATAGAGATCAAATAAGGAACAATCACTCAAGATTGTTTCAAACTGAAAGTTACTCTTGTATTTGAAACCCTTTCATTATCATTTTGTACCTGTTCAAACTTAGTTCACAAAACTCAAGTATACCATATGTCTATGTATGCAAGAGATTTCATTTTTCGTATCATTGAAGATCTCTGATACTAGTTGTTGAGAAAATTGAGAGAGATAACACTGATGAGATTAAATAAGAATGAAAACTGAGTCAAACTCATATGAGATATTTACACCATTTTTAATCCAAAATCCTAAGGTAATGAGTTTGTATGTCTTCTTTTTTATATATCGTCCAATCTTATCATTTTTACTCAATATAAAAATTAGAGTCACTTAAATATCTAACATAAATAAGAAGATGACATAAGACAAAAATCACAAAAAACTGAAACTTCGTCCAAAATGTCACATCTACGCTTAAGCTATATGAATTTGAAGAATTTAATGTAGATAGATACTACTATAAGAAAATGGCAAACCCTAGTATAACCACTAACTGGCTATGTTTGACCTATAATGAATGACATATTGGAAGATGTTTGATACACTCCTCAAAAATTGGTTTTTATATTTAAATTTAAGTCATTTTAACCACTTTAGTTTCAACTCTTTATTGTTAACATAAAAATAAAATATAATTAATTTTTAAGTATACATTTAGCTTATTGAATTTGAAGGTAAATATTTTTTTTTTGTAATTTTATTTATCAAATGCTACAACATGAAAATAAGATGATACGATGAAAAGACAAAAATCTTATTAATAATATAAAAAAAAAAGTTTCATATACTTAGAAATTGAACATTTAATAATATGATAAAAAAAAAATAGCAACAACGTAATTTGCTAAAGTTAACATATGAATATCTATACAAGTTGATGAATGTTGTAGTTCCAACAAATAAATGAATTGAGCAATATTAACTATATGAACTAGTTCTATCCAAGTGTAAACACTTTTGATTTGCATAAGGGACAAACATTCTTCACATTTAATCATCTCCTTATATAATGTCCGTGATATCCATGTCTGCATTGAAGAATTTCAATTTCTTGCTTGTTCTTATATTCATCCTGTGAAATCATGCATAAGTATCCCAATTAATAGGAGAAAGATAAGTGTTTCTAAACATCAAACTCGAATGAAATATAATCCTAGAAAATAAGGTATTTGATAGATCATAATGTATTGAACTATACATGTTGCTAAACTTGATACCTGACATATTATGCATAGATCAGCTTGTTGTTTCTCAGAAGTCGCCTCTCCTGAGTTATTAGGAAGTATATAAGCTTTTGTCTTCATTTGTCTTGCAATAATATTATGTAATAAACCTGTGCCTACATTGCTAATCCGTTCACTTAACAGAAGAAGCTTGTGTTGTCCAATTCCAAAGAATTAGAAAATTAAAGTTTTTTTTTATAGTCACTAAGTTTCTACAATGCTAAACCCCATAGCCAATCCACATTAATTCATAAGACAGTACCACATATGATATGTCCTCAATGTCCAAATGCATATTACTATGATGGTCACCCAACGAAGAAACATCCTACACAAGAATGTAATAATTAAATTAGGATTTTGTTTAGATGAAATCCAAAGGACTATGAAGTACCAAAAGTTGAAGAAAGGCCTGAGGAGGAAGATTCCTCGAGAGTCGACAAGGAAGATATGAGTCACTCTAAAATGTATATCAGTACAAATCTATACACACTTACTCTATTTACTTTTAAGAATTCAAGGAATGATATGAGCTGAACTAAAAGCTTGACAAAGCAAAGAAGAGTCACATTTCAATCAAAGCTTTTTAAAACTCTTGAATTGAGCATATTCCATAGCAAAAATAACACATGTATGACTTCAATATAAAATGCATGTTGAATATCCAAGAAAACATAAAAGCTAATTACATATCCTCCACGACTATCCCTTAAAATATCTCCACAAGCTGCAAAACCAGGAGCACATCTTGTAGTTCCATCAGACCCTTCTAATTTTAGTACTAATGCCAAAATGCTTCAAAATAGAAAAATCTAAAATCTGGTTAATACTTTCTAAAAATGTTATCAGATGTTTGAATAAAATTTGTAATAACATGTGAAATAGTATATCTGCTAATAGTCAACTAAAATCTGGTAAAATTTTTAATAAATGATTTAACACACACACACATATATATATATATATATATATATATATATATATATATATATATTAAGAAAACTAATTTTACAAAAAAATCATCCTGAAGGTATAATATATAACATTAAAAAACTTAATTTTAATTAAATACAAATCAAAATACACAAAAATACCCCATATTTCCGCTAATATAAAATAATTTTTACCAGAATTATGTCGTGTTCATATGTAATGTACGAAAACTTGCAATTATAGTTATAATATCAAATTTAATAGTTATGTCCGATATTGCATTATTGATTAATTAAAAATTATAGGCGGTATAACTTCTAAAAGAATTGTTTTAAAAATGAAAAAACATGTAATAAATAATAGTTTGTGGTTAAACAATACACCCGTTCTTATTTATGAATAACTTTTAATTACTTTCACTTCATTCATTGGTATTTTTTTTATAAGATATTTTAATTTTAATTTGTGTCTGACATTGGTTGCACCATCATAATACTACATACTTTTTGTCTTAGGTAAAAAATTGAAAGAAAAATATTAAGGAATTAATAAAATTTCCTGCAATTAACTTATTTTCTTAATATATATGAAGTTATTTTTCTTTCTGGTGTATTAATATATATAAGTTTTTTATAGTAATAAGCAATACCTATTTTTGTTCATAATTTATTGTTTGGGTAAAAATATGTGATTTTTTTTTAATGAACACAAAAATAGTGCATACGATAACCCCAACTGTACAAATCCATGACTAAACCAGGTGTTTTGATTCAATTAGTCAAACATTTAATTGAAAATGAAAAAGAAGCAGTAATTAACAGATAATATGGCGGAAATCAAGCAAGTTTTTTACAATAAGTCTATATGCTTTCTTAAATTAATTATTGAACTTCAAAGTTCACATACACCAATCAAATATGAAAGTATGACAAAATTTTAAATACAGTGTCTACCAGCTGTTACAAAATTGTTTGTTTAATCAGTGGTTTGGCATTCAAACTGTGGATACATAAACATCTTAAAGATACTTCAACAATGTTCCTGATATAAATATATAATTAAAAAATAAACGTTTTGTCCATCATACGAAGGGGAATGAATGGTGATATATGAAAGGATTTTAAGTGTTAAAGTATATCTTAGTATTAATTAGTATATCTTTTATTATTGGATGCTCTTTTATTTATGGTTCAATATTCAGTCTTTAGTATGAAAAATAATATATTAAAAATCTATCATCAACTAGAAATATCCAAACTAAAAATATCTTAAATTAGAAACATTTCATACATATGATATGTTCACTATTCATTACGAGGATATGTATTAAAGATTTTACGTAAGTGGTTTAAATAAAAATCAAATTATACTACAGTATAAGTGATTATAAATTTTATCTTAGAACTTAATTTTGTGAAATTGAGTTATGATCAAAATTTATTTTCTTAAAATGATCTTAAAGTTTTTTAAAGTTTATTCTCGTCGAATTTATTGATCTTTTATTACTCCCAATTGATTTTTTTAAGTCCCACGTTCAAGATACCTAATTCTGAACATGAGAAGGTCTATTAAAAAAAATCGTATTAATTAATAATAAAATCAAATTGTAATACAAGTAAAAGCAAATTCTATCTTAAGGAGGAATATAAACTTTAAATTATAAAATTAAGTTATTCTTTTATAGTCTACTTTGTTTTCTTTTAATAGTATGCTCACAAACTATTTGAAATGAGACGGCATGTGGTGATGAGAAACAGCCACGTTTGCTAATTATTATTTAGAACCAAAACCTTTGTCCTTATTACATTGGGGTGGCCATAGATGTCACACTTCTTTAAAATATAGAACACACGAATCTTTCCTAGATTTGAGGCCACTCTTGATGATGGAGACCTAGTACATGAACCCATCTAGGACAAAAATGCCTTCGTATGCCAAAAGCAATATAATAGATAAAGTCTTATTCTACTCCTCCATGTATGGACAAACAAACCGTGTAGTTTTATTTTATCACATATTTTATGTTCATAATGTTATCCATTTCCCAACGCACCAGTTAGGTCTTTGTTGTAATCACACAATTTATGTACTCACTTTCTCATTGGTCCTTGCGTAGCCTTTGTAGTACTTTATATAGGAATCTTATTGTTATATCCCGTGATGAGGAATAATCAACTTTGCAAAACACAGTTTCTATCACTGTTGAACATTTTCTTTAAAGACAATTCTTTAGTTATTGATATTGGAGTCATCATTAAAGAAGACATTTTCAACCATATTTGACAACTATAATCGTGGACCTTTAATGAGGATTAATTTTACAAATGTTGTCAAATTTGGTGCAATTTTAATGACGGTTGTAAGTTATATGTATATTTAAAAGATTGAGATTCAAATGCCTTGACATATTGTAAATAATGATAATAATAAAAGGGTTTAAAATAGTAATATAATAATAATAAAAGGGATTTTTTAGTATTTATTTATGAATTTAATCCCTAGGTAATTGTTACGGATAAATTTGTAGGTAAATTACCTACACTCTAAATATTTACTAATTTTATCTATTACGAATTTTTGTTATAGGTAAATGTGATTTTGAATAACCAATTGTTACACATGTTTCATACTTCATTGGAAATCATACATTTTAGTAATACCAATTGTTATATATGTTCCATATTCCATTGGAAATCCTACAATTTAGGAATACCAATTGTTACATATGTTTCATACTCAATTAAAAATTTTACAATTTAAGAATAAATGATTGATTATCTTACTTGATCTACACATGACACATAATGTACTCCCAACCATAACCTCATAACTCTTATGTTGACTTTTGTTACCACCTTATCTAATAATACCCTCCATACAAAATGTTGGACTACAATTATTGTTCGAAAAAGACTGCATTCTCTCATCTACTACTATTTTGAGCTTACTATGTGTCGATTTCACCGCATAACCTTTTATTTCATCATGTTTTCATGTCCAGTCATCCTCATTTTCGACTCTCAAATTAACACTTCCAATATCTTGCATCATGTTATAGAGTTGGTTCCTTTCCCAATCAAACCATTGTCTCGGTCATTGAAGATTCCATTTCACCTATGTCCTTCTCAAGTATCCATTTTTTGCAATCTTTGTCTCCTTGAAGTTTGCATTTGCATATAACATAAGATATTTTTCATCAAAGTTCCAGACTGGCTCAAGTTTCCTCCCAAAACCTGATTTTTGATCCTTTTCCTATCATTCACACTACATTTTCATCAAACCACACCTTCCTTGCTCTCCTCGCCCACACACTTTCCTAAGATCTCTCCACTTGCAAGACTCATTTGCCTTATCCCCCATGGCATTTAGGATCCTCCAAGAGCCATATTTCGAATCCAAAACCTCCTTCCATTGCTTGTGGTTCTCTACACCTAGATGCCATTTCCATTTAGTTGGTAGTATTATGTTGAACTTCTTTGTATCTTTAACTCCTAATGCCCCATCATCTTTTGACTTGCACACTTGTTCCTATTTTATCCATATTATTGTACTACCTTCACTACCCTAGTCCCATAAAAAGTTTCTCTTGACTCTCCTAATCTTTTTTTTCCACTCTAGCAAGCATCTTGTAAAAGGATAGATAAAATAATGATAATTAGAATTATTAAAATAATAATCTCTAACAATGAGAACTGAGCCAAACCCATATAAGGGAATGACACCACCTACAACCCAAAACCTTAAGACATTAGGTTTGCGGATCTTCTTTCTTATATATTGCTCAACTTTCTCATTCCTACCCAATGTGAGACTTAGAATCACACTTGAATACCTAACAATCTCTCCCTCAAGTCAGAGTCCCTCATCCACATTGATACACTCCCCCTCGAGCGGAAGCATTCTCAAACCCGAGTACATTACTCATGGATACCACTTGTTGGGAGACTCCGAGAGGAAAAACCGGGGAGATCTCAAACAATAAGAACTGAGCTACACCACATATAAGGGAATGACACCACCTTTAACCCAAAACCTTAAGGCATTAGGTTTGCGGGTCTTCTTTCTTATATGTTGCTCAACTTTCTCAATCCTACCCAATGTGGGATTTCAACTCACACTTGAATATCTAACAATCTCCCCCTTAAGTGTGAGTCCCTCCTCTACCACATTGATACACTTCTCCTCGAGCGGAAGCAATCTCAAACCTGAGTACATTACTCATGACCCCTCACTTGTACCGCCGTTCACACACTTATACGGGACACGCTTGCCTAAAATCTCCATCAGGAAGACTTTCGATACAGGGTCAAACTGCTCGCCCAAGCTATAAACCAACGACTCTGATACCACTTGTTGGGTAAATCTGAGGGGAAAACACCGCGGAGATCTCACAAGAATGAGAACTGAGCCAACATATAAGGAAATAACACCACCTTCAACCCAAAACCTTAAGGCATTAGGTTTGCGGATCTTCTTTCTTATATGTTGTTCAACTTTCTCATTCCTACCCAATGTGGGACTTAGACTCACACTTGAATACCTAACAATCTCCCTCTCAAGTGAGAGTCCCTCCTCCACATTGATACACTCCCCCTCGAGCGGAAGCAATTCTCAAACCCGAATACATTACTCATGACCCCTCACTTGTACCGTCGTTCACTTATACGGGACACGCTTACCTGAAATCACCATCAGGAAGACTTTCGATATAGGGTCAAACTGCACTCGCCCAAGTCGTAAACCAACGGCTCTGATACCATTTGTTGTGAGAATTCGAGGGGGAAAACTTGAGGAGATCTCTAACAATGAGAACTGAGCCAAACCCATATAAGGGAATGACACCACCTTCAACCCAAAACCTTAAGGCATTAGGTTTTCGGATCTTCTTTCTTATATGTTGCTCAACTTTCTCATTCCTACCAAATGTGGGACTTAGACTCACACTTGAATATCTAACACCAAGTAAACAATTCAAAATTCAATACAATGATAATTAATGTTTCTTCCTTCATATTTTTACATAAATGAAATCATATTAATACTTCAAATTCAAAATAATAGTAAATCTTTATATTAAATATTAATGTCAAACTAAAGTATCACTCATTATAATATAGCACATAAATCGTCCAAAATTTGAACAATATAGCACTTCATAAATTTTTTTGAAAAAAAAAATATAATTTTAGAGATTGGACACCCCGAAACCCAATATCACCATGTTCAAAAAAATAAATAAAAAGAAACATGAACAATTTGAATAATATTGACTAAGTCTCAATTTTAAAACTTTCTCACGTACTTCTAGAGTATGAAAATTTATAACATAAGATTATTAAGAATATGTACACATTTTGTGACAACAATAAATACAATTGTTTTAAAGAAAGTCAAATAACATAACTTTTGATAACATAACTAAATAATAAATCATATTAATTAAAAGATTCTAAATTTCTAATTTAACAAAGTCATATAACTATACTTAATATATATTGTACGATATTTCTAACATAATCAAAATTGACTATATTAAGAAAATTAATTAAATTTTAACATAAATTAATATCGAATTCTAACTTGTAAATAATAAAAAAATTATGATTAAAAAAATACACACATGAGAAGGAGTGATCATGACAATAGAAGGAAAGGACGTGAGGAGATATATTCACATCCTTAGAAGAAGCGAAGGGAAGAGGGTTAGACATAGTTAGTGGGAGAAACATGAAAGAAGGGTAGAGCTTTGTCATTGACAAAGATATTCACAACGTGACATAACATTGATGACAGTAGAAGAGAAGAGACAAAAGAGCACAAACAAGGAGATCGAACAAGTGAAGAGAATGATGTAGAAGACAAACTAAGACTTATGATAAAATGATTCTAAAAGTTACTCATTATAATTAAATATGACAATAGCTATTTTATAATCTTTGTTGTCATTGAGTTAATTTTAGAATAAACATTGTTAAAAATTTTCAAAATTACCATTTTGTTTTTATGACAATGGCTCCCAATAAATTGAAAAACATTTCGAAATACAAACTTTGTCCTAATTAATCAATTTTATAGAATTTTTTATTTTTCAAAATTATTTTTAAAGATATTGTATTCTCATTTAAAAGGTATTATGATAGAATAATATTCATCTTATATTGGAAGATGTGGAACGACGTATTATGTTAGAAAGTATATTTACAACTTATATAAGTTTAGTATCTTCTTCTTAGATTGTTATGTCTTCTTCTTAGAATGAAGATATTTTCTTTCTTTAATAGTCCAAAGGTCTATTTTTCAAGGGTGGCAAAGTGGACCTTGATCTATGGACTGGTTTGTCAACCCATCAAAATTCAACGAGTCGGGTTAGGTTTAGTCCATCGACATGTTTCCTCTCAAATTAAAAATTAAAATAAAAAATAGTTTAAATGATTAACTTTTTGGTGTTATATTATTTGAAGAATGCAAATATACAATAGTACTATAACTTAAATCATTAATAGTTACACATTAAGTTTCAATTATTAATTATCATAAAGTAATTTAACAAGTAAAGGTAATAATTATTTTATTTATTCAATCAAAAATAATAATTAATCAATCAAAAACCTAAAAAATGTTTATATGATTAAATGAACTTTATATATATAACAATTTTTTAAAAATACAAAATTTAAAACATAAAAATTAAAAAAATATATTGACAAGTCAACCCGTCTAAGACATAGATTATGTTATAGGGCCATCTCAATCTACTCTATAAACAAGTTAATAATCATAAATCCTAATTATTCATTTGCACCATGTTTTGAAAACAATATATATAAGATATGTTGCTAATTTGTAGAAGTGCTCATAGAGCATAAAGTATCACACTTGTGATTTATTTAGGAGTATCCATTGGTGTCAATAAAGCTATAAAAGCATTTTTGGAAGGATATGGTAGCAAATATTAAGAAGAAACTTTCTGTATGGAAAGGAAGATTTGTGTCAATTACAAGTAGGGTGACTCTGATTAAATTTGTTTTGTTCTCAATGCCACTATTCCTTATGTTTATCTTTAAGATGCCTCACTCTGTGATTAAGGAGATAACAAAGATGGAGAGACAATTTTTGTGGGGATGGGGCATGAAGGGAAAAAATGACTTGGATTAAGTAGGAAACAATTTATAAGAGTAAGGAAAGTGGTGGTCTAGGAATTAAGGATTTAGCTTGCTTCAATAAGGCCCTCCTAGGCAAGTGGAAGTGGAGGTTAGGTAAGGGAGATAAGGGCCTATGGCGGATGTCATCATGTCAAAATATGGATCTTGGAAGAGTTTGGATAGTAATATTGACAAGCCTAATAAATCTAGATGGTGGAGAGGTCTGAGAAGCATATGCGGGAAAGGGACAAATGAGAATTGGTTTAATGCTAATATTAAGTGGCTGGTTGGAAATGGAAGTGACATATCCTTTTGGGAAGACCTATGGATTAGGGAAAACCCTCTAAAAGTACATATCCTAGACTATTATAAATTTCATATCAAATAGGGACAAAGGTAGGAGACATGGGGTATGGGACGGGCCAAATTGGGAATGGATTTTGAAATGGAGAAGGGATTGGTTTGAGTGGGAAAAACCAATAGTAGAGGAGTTCTTGCGGCTTATGCAGGGGTTATACCTTGAGAATAGTTGCACAAGATCAATGGGTTTGGGCATGGGCTGTTCATGGTGAATATAAAGTAAGAGAAACTTCTAATACCTTAGCAAAAGTTGTTGGTGGGTATAATAACAAGGTTTTTGAGAAATTATGGAGGTCTAAAGGTTCGTCTACTGCCCAGTTGTGTGCATGGAGGGTGCTGCATAGTAGAGTACCAACTCGGGATATGTTGCACAAGAGAGGGATCCTAATAAACAATATTAACTACGTTTTCTGCAACTCATGTGAGGAAACTATAAATCATGTATTCTTTTCTTGTAAGAAAACCCATAGTATTTGGAAATTATGTGACAAATGGGTTAGTACAAAATGTTCATCACAATGAAGCTCACAAACACTGGTTAGGATTTAAGCTGCCTGCATTGGATGGTAAGCGTAATGACGTGTGAAGAATGGTTTGGATGTAATCATATGGAACACTTGGAAGCAAAGAAATGATATTATTTTTAAAAAATAAGAAGTGTGACGTGTTGGAGGTGTTAGCGGTTACTCAGGTTAAAACGTAGACTTTCATTGCTGGCAAATATGATAAATCAAGAATTTCATTTTCTGACTGGTGTATCGATCCACTAACATGCTTAAAACTCTTAGACTGATAGGGATTTGAGAAGGTGAGTTGGGATATAGACATGATAGTTCAATTGACTTTATAGAGGATAGTAGTATGGATTGGAGAACTGTGTGATAGAAGTGACATATTGCATACCACTAGTAGGATATGTAATTCAAGATATTGACAAGGGCTACATGCTTGGCCCATGAGTTTTGTGTATACACTGTACTTTTGTAGGTATCAAGACAATAATAAAGGAAGGCGAGTCGAAAGAAAAAACGAGACAACGATAGTTACGTGTTTGATCATCAAGTAGATGTCTTCAAACATGACACTACAGGAGTGAGGTGCTGGAACCAAGATGCTTATTATCCTTATCATTTTGTCTGTGAATTTTAGGATGTTATGTCTTGTTATTAGTGATTTTTGGGAACTTGCAAGACTAAAGTAGGTTTGAGACTTATGTGTATATATTTTCTTGTGTATAAAGGATTAGAAGATCCCAAATATTCTCATTTATTTTGTTCCTTATTACCGATAAAAATAACAGTTGTGATCTCAACCTCTTGAGAAGGTAGCAATACTCCGTATTATTTTTCCATTATTTTACAGATTAAATTTCAAATTGTGCTACATGAAAATGAGAATACTCGTGCCACATATTCAATTCAATCTTGAGACTGATCCACAAGAGTTACAGCGTTGGAAAAAAAAAAAAAAACCTTCATCATCTAGTGAAAGCAAAGGGGAAAAAGGTGATGTGGGGAAGAAAAGGACTCATCAACAAACTTTAAAATTTCAACTCAATAAAAGCACCTAAGTGGAGTTGAATGATTCTGAAGTCATTTACAAGAAAAGAACTTTGATCCTCCCATAAACAAATTTACACAAATGTTATTTCACACTGGAGGAAAAATAAGACTGGCAAAATCTTAACTATACTAATCTACTATTACTCATCCTCTTCGATGCAAGGACTATATATAAATAAAAGTAAGCCAAGCCAGAGTCGTGCTATGGATCTTGAAATTGTAGACAAATTGATGTAGTCACAGTTGTTACCATGATGCGGTTGCTGAGAGTTCAAAAATCTTGAAGTTGCAGCTAAAGTTGCTGTGGTGGTAAACTTTGGTTTAGAGCTTGAGGGATAGATCAAGGTGCTTCATTTCTTCTTGATTATTACTCTTCAAACGAGTTTCAGCTCTAGCCACACATCCACTGATTTCCTTTTTGGCTGAAGAATTCATCACGGTATTAACAATTTCAAACCTACCAACACTTGTTTGTGATGATGAAAATGCTGATTTTGTTCTGTGAAAATCAGCCACAGCAAGTTTTGCTATTCCAGGTTGTTGGTCAATGATGGGTCTTGACCAACTGTGATGGTGTGCATAAGAGTTTCCAAATCCACTCACATGATGATGATGATGATGATGAGAAGGCTTTTGGATCAGAGAGTGTGCTTGAATTCCAAGAGCTCCTCCTCTATTGTTGGTAGCACCATAAAGGGGTAGAGAAGCCATGCTTGCATAGTGGTTGTTATTATGCAGTAAGGGAAGGCCAAAGGCCATTATCTGTGATCCAAACTTGTGCCCTCTCTTTGCTATTGACCTCTCCCTCTTGTGTGCATTTTGGTGACCCCCTAGAGCTTGTGAACTGTAGAACTTTCTGTGGCAGTAGTTGCAAGAGAAGACTCTTGGTTCAGCAGCATCAGAAGCAAGAGGGGCTTCTGATGAAGAATTAGCATTGGATGATGACCCCACATCCAAACAGTTTATGAGGTTGAGTTCTAGTCCTTCTGGAGAAGAAGAATCATCACCTGAAACATTTAGATCCAATATGGTAGCATGCTTTGACTCCTTATTTTCTTCCTCTTCTTCCTCAACAGATAGCTGTTTCTTTTCATGTGGATGCTGAAGTGGAGTGCTTGGACTTGGAGGTGCCTCTGGAGCAGAAGAGAAGATGCTTGCTCTCTCACAAAAGTATGGCTCCTTCTTGCTAATTCCTTCCATTGCAGTACTTTCCAGTTCCCTTGTTTGGCTTGTTAAGGAATTTTATTTTGTTGATTCTTCACACTATATATGAATAGAAGTAGTATATATTGGAGAGAGACACTTGCTTTTTGCTTTTATTTTTTTATGTCTACACTATCATGCACACTAGCCAATCCTATTTGGGTTAGAAATGTTCATACCATATAAAGGGATTAATTCCATCAATTATGAAGTTTCTTTTTATTTTCAACACTCCAAATTTCAAGCAAACCAAGCACGCATCACTTAAATAAACTAATCTCTAAAAAGAGACAAATTCTTCACATTGATTATTATCCAACATATGGATTTCTAATAAACATTACAACATGCAATGATGTTTCTACATCTATATAGTATTTTTCATATCTCTTTCATCCTATTTTCTCTGCATTTTTTATTATATCATGTTATTTGATACATCTTTCATTTTTTGTTTTGTTGTTCTTTTTGTCTCCTTTCATCTCTCTTTTCTTCATCTCTTGCACTCCAAAGGGGTCCACAAATATCATTTTTTATCCATTATAAAATGAAGTGTTTGTGTTGTTAAAAGATAAAACGACAAAAAACTAAGTTACATTTTAAACATGTTTGGCATTATTAATTAAACTTTATAATAAGACTAATTAAAATGAAAAAGGAAAGAATTTCTCTAGTTGCAGCATCGTTTTTCAGTAGGAAAATTGATAGGGTTTCTTCCTTTTTGACTTTGTTTGAAAGTCCTGTGTACAACCCATGTGGTTGGATGTCTGGATTCACATCCAATTGTTTTGTAATTTAATACTGTAGGCCATGGCCTCGTGTGAAGAAATTATATCTGCATGTCACTGTTATATGGTCACCACAAATTGTTTTCTTTTTATTATTGCAAAAAACATAGATCAGTAGGGTTCCAAAGACTCCTTCCTTGGAGTTAAGACACACCTTAAGATTCAAAACAATGTTGAGCAAATGCTGTTATGGGAACATGGTTTGTTGGTATTGGAAAGCATTGATAAGTCAGCGTTTGGAGTTTGGGTTAGGGCAGAACAAGGACATGAAGAAAATTAAGGAGTGATAGGATCACGCGCACCTCAAAAGTACCTTAATCATATGATATCAAACTCATTCATATCCTGGTTCACATAGGAGACAAAACCAAACATTGTCCTCATATTCCGAAGTCACCAAACAATCCTGTAGTAAGTACTTGAAAGTCCATCAACAAAGACACTGTGTCCCCATTGTTGCAGGACTGTCCCTTTGCATACATGTTTTTCCATCCGTTTGCTTCTTATGTTATCCCTTTTTCTTTCTTGCCAACTTTGTTATCAATGAATTAGGTTCTCCCCTTTCTATTTTTAGTTACAACTAATAGTTTATGCATTTATACTAAAATGTGAAATAAATAATTCATGTATTCATATTATAAAGAGTTTTTTACATTAATTTTTATTTTAAAAAATGTTATATATATTATAAATTAGATGACTCTGATAAATTAATAATTGCCATAAAATTATATTATAAATATATTTAATGAAAAATTTAAATGTGGAGTAAGATAAATAATATATAAGAAAAAATATAAATTTAAAGTTTTAAGTTAAAAGTAGTCTAAAATTCATTCGTAGCTTAAAATTCATTGAATTCATGTTTTTTAAGTTCATACCTATCCTATGAGGTAACTTCAATTAAAGAATTTAATAAATCTTAATTATCAGATAAATAATTATTATATATATATGATTAATTTTATAATAATTATTTATTTAATTTTTGTAGTTACAAAAATTTTTTATAGTCAATATATTTTAAAAACATTTTTTTTTCTCGTGCACTCTGTTTTTTATTATTTTTAGTTCCTAGTATATAATATGTGTAAAGATTAAAAAATGATGTTTTTTAAATAGATAAATTGAAAGGAAAAAAATATAATTATAGAAATCAAATGAGAATTAAAATTCATAAGTATTTTTAAAATTGTGTAATAATTTATGTATATTATACTGATAGTCCATATAAACTAATTAACCTTATACATTGGTACTTTTGTTTTAAACAGAAAATTATATTCGTTCAAATATTTGGATTTTTGATGAAAATAATCTTTTATCATACACTTCATTTATTCCTCAGTGGAGACAAATTAATATCTGTAAATTTCATGACATGTATATGAAAAAATAGAAATATTTCTTATTTCTATTATTATAATTAATAATCAAACTTTCATTCTCTTTCAATGTAGTAAAATAATTTGAAGGTGTGTTCAAAGAAAGCATATATAGGAGAGAAAAAATCCAATGTGATGAGTCCTATAGTGAGGCAGAAGAGACAAAATGGCCGACAATTAAAAGAGGAAGTTGATGTGGAGTCCCTCTAGTGCCCTTGATAGTGGTATTTAGGATGAAGTTAATTATTAATATTAATATTATTATGGCGGATCTAATCTCTAACTTAAACGATTGGATTAGGTACATAAGTTTGGCTTTTGTACACACACATAACACTAATTATTGTTACCATATTCGCAAGTCATTTTTGGCAACTTTGGTGAGCAAAAGTCCTAACCCCACCTTAAAGGGCAATGAGTGAGTTTGGGATTTTAAAAGAGAGTAATCCCATTGGGCAAACAACTCAATGACTTGGTGTTAGTATATTGTTACTCGTCTAATCAATGCATAGAACCAAATCTCTTTTTGAGATCTCTCTGTCTCTGTAAACAGGTCCACATTTGAAAGCTCCCCACAAAAGAAAATCAAAGTTTCAATCCATCAATAAAAAATATCTTTAGGATCCACGTGAAAGTACCAGAAACAACACAAATTTCATGCTTTTCTCTCTTCTCCAATCTTCTCTTCTTCTTTATGTCTTGGATTGGATTCCATACATTTTTAGGTAGAAAAAGCCATTTGACTAAATTTAATCAACAATTTTTTAACTTATCATTCTTTCCCTTCGATTCTAAATTCAAATGGGAATTCATTCATTTCTAATTTTATTTTCAATGTTTTTAGTATGCTTTGTTATGTTTAACCACACACTTGAATTTCAGAATAAATTGAATAAAGATTATGATTTCAAGTTTGACTATCTCATCACATGATCAATTGTTGAATTTTACATAAAATAATAAACATATAGGAGGACCTACACCCGGAATATATAGTATAAGTGGTAAATTAACTACTTTGTTTTCTTGCATTTCATTTAGTATTTTTTTTAAATAAATGATATTATTTAGTAAAATATATTTACTAATTACAGATACATGTTTAACTTAGTTATACTTTTTGAATTTATTTAAAAAGAACCACTACTCTTAACCGAAAATCTTAAAGTAATAAATATATAAATTCTTTTATATATTAGTCACATAAACTATTAACTTACATTTTAATTGAATAATTTTTTTAAAGAATTAAGTTCCGAATTAAATAACTTCAATAAAAAATTATTTTAATTCCATTGCTATAATTTACATTAAAATGATCAAGTTCATAAACACTCATGTTTCTATTAGGGTTTTTTGTCAGCCAAATAGAATAGAATATATTGAAGTAAGAGGTACAAGTAAGATCAAATAATGAATGATGTTTAAAATGTTTGTTTTTTCTTTCTCACGACACAAACGTGATGCTGATAATGACAAATGGAAACATGTTTGGCTGGGCCTTGATTGTCACGTACACGAGTTATCAATAACCCTAACATGGTGTTCACTGTCAGTCTAAGATGCTTTTTTCTTTTCTTTCTTTCAAAAATGCACTTTCTAAACCTTAATTTGTTTAATTTTGTGCATCATCTCTTACTCACCTCCCTTCACACTCATCCAGAAAGTCATTTTCCCAAAGCCCAGTTTGCTTTTCTGTCCTTGCAAGATGTGTGCTACTTATGACCACATGAATGGATCTAAAGTTTCTAAAATGAATCAATGGATGCCAATTGTTCCACCAGAAATTTAGGATACATAGGTTTGTCTAAAGAAACTTTTTTCTACATAAGCTAAAACAAAAATAAGGATAAGCTAATTTTGTAATTATTGCCTTTTGTAATTATGTTAAATAGTTATAGAGTTTTACTGTGTACAATAATTATACTAAATTCAACTTTCCAATTAGGATTGTAATTCATGAAAAATATTTGAAATTTGTAAGTAAAAAGTTAGGACAACTATTTGGCGTAGGCATTTTTGCACACCTTTGTAACCCTATGAAAATGGAATAATTCATATTTTAAGTGTGTTTTAAATTTGATTATCAAAATAAATATGAATTTTATGCAATTTTGAGTTGCTTATTGGTAAAAAGTGAACATACAAAACTTAGATCCCTTAAGATAGAAGTGTGATTTATATAAGGAGGTTCAAAATTGCACCCTAAAGTTGTAAATGATGATGTTACTAGCTAGAAATATTCCATATACAATGGTTTTGTCCCTTAACCCTAAGTTGCTTTTCAGGTTGTGACAACTAAAGCATATATATAGTTTTTGCGTTCAATTTTGATCATATCTTGTTGGGTGTTATATCTGTACGTAAATATTTGTTGACTTTTTTTTTAATGGTAAAAAATGAATAAAATTAAAAAGGATATTTTAGGGGTATCCCAATCCTTATACAAACATTACAGAAATAATATTTGAGATAACCTTGTATACCTACTTAACTACAACAATATAACATATAAGCCAAAACTCACATACACAGTACCAAAACAACATACTTGGTTGAGTGCTTCCCCGCACACCAAGTTACCAATTGCAACATATTCCAAAAGCCATTAATTGTATATTGCACATCGTTATTACATAATCCCAGTACCAAAAGCAAATAAACTTATATACGTCTTTTTGTGATCTTCTCAAAAGCCCATGAATTTGCCAAATATACTTATGTCAACAATAATAAGAATCTGCACATTGAACAAACAAGGCCAAAATACTCCTACTACATCCAAACAACCCCCTCCAAAAATCGTAACAATAACCCAGAAACCTTATATTCATCACCTAATCTCAACTAAACACACAGTTGGATTCATACACCATTCCGGAAAAGAATACCATATTCTTTTTGCCTTGTTGATTGATCATGCTCTAGAATGGATTGGAAACCATCCTTTATAACCTCAAATATTTTGTTGTCCAATTTTTTTTTCATGAAAAGTTGTCTGCTATCTTTGAGTACATGACACTGAAATTCCATTGTTCACAGAACTGGAAAGGACAAATTTATGCCAGACGTTGACTATGTGAATGATGAATTTAGGGTTTAGTCAACTTGGTTGACACCTCAAACCAAACCACAATGAATTAGGCACATGTGAGTCCATGCCATCCAGTTGCCTTTGTTTATGGAATATTATTGGTGTCTCAACTCTTTTACCTCCTAATTAATATCCTTTTATTGAAAAATGAGAAGAAGAAAGAGGAGTGTTAACTAAGAAAAGAAATGTAGAAGTTATTATTTTATTAGGAAAAAGACTTATACAAAATGTAAGGATTAGAATAACAAATTAAATATAATAATAGAACAACACTTGAATCACATGTTTAAATAAAAACACTCATATAAATGACTACTTTCACTCTTTTAACTTCTTATTAATACAATATCAAGTAAATTTAACTTAAAATATTTTCATAATGAGAATTGTCAGCAAAATGAGGATTTATGGAGATAAGACAGAAGATGTTACTATAGTTGAAAAGGTACTATTTTCCATGACCCTCAGAAGTTTGATTTTATTATTTTTTCTATAAAGGAATCAAAGGATATTGATGGACTTACATTAGATGAACTGCAAACCTCTCTACTGGTTCATGGAGAAAAAGAAGAGCAAGCACTACTAAGATCCACCAATGATCAGTCTTTCACATTGAATAAAACTAATTACAAGGAAAACAAAAGGCCCATGAATGACAAAAATCAGCAACAACAACACCAATCAAAGTATTAATTCAACAATTATCTTGGAAGAGGAAGAGTAAGAGGTGGATTTGAATCATCCACTCATAAAGAAAACATCAAGAGATAAGTCCAATGTAGAATGCTATCAATGCCACATGTATGGACATTATAAATTCGAATGTCATACTAACCTACCCAAACTCAATGGATAAAAATCACATTTTGCAGAGAATGATGAGGAAGTTTCTCTCTTAATGGTCTGCCATACAAAAGAGGAAACTAGTAAGAACATGCAGTATTTAGACATAGGATGCAGTAACCATATGTGTGGTAACATGAAAACCTTCTCCACTTTAGACGAATCATACAGGGATAATGTGAAGTTTGGGAACAACAACAAAGTGTCAATGATGGTAAAGGGACAGGTAATCATTCACACCAAGGGAAATGTCACACAAACTATTTCCAATGTTCTTCTTATCTCAGATTTAAAGACCAACTTGTTGAGCATTAGTCAGCTGCAAGAGAAGGGTTATGAAATCCTTATTAAAGATAAAGTATACTGTATATATGACGAAAAGTTGGGATTGATTGTTCAAGTCAAAATGACAACAAATAGGATGTTTCCTCTTTATCCTAACAACATTGTACAAACTTGTTTTGCAGCACAATTAAAAGACTTAGCATGGCTTTGACATTTTTGTTTTGGTCACCTCAATTTTTGTGGACTAAACACGCTCTAACAGAAAAAACATGGTTACAGGTCTTCCACAATTCACAGGTCCCTCAAATATTTCTGAAGATTGTACCACTAGCAAGCAACACCCAATCCTATCTCAAATGGAGGTAAACCTTATATCATTTTCATTGATGATTTTAGTAGAAAAACATGGGTTTATTTCCTACATGAAAAATTTAAAGCTTTAATAGCTTTCAAAAGCTATAAAGCTATGATGGAGAAAGAAGTTGGATGCTCAATTCAAGTGCTGCATGTGAAGGTGAATATATTTGACATAAATTTGCTTATTTTTGTGAACAATATGACATCAAAAGACAGTTAACAGCAGCATACACTTCAGAACAAAATGGTATGTGTGAAAGAATGAACCGCACAATCATGAACATGGTGAGGAGTCTTTTGAAGAAGAGCAAAATCCCAAAGAAATTTTGGCAGGAGGTTGTCAACCGGAGCATTTATATTCTAAATAGAAGTCTAACTGTAGCACTTCAAAATATGCATATGAAGAAGCTCGGAATGGCAGAAGATTGGATGTAAGTCATTTTGAAATTTTTGGTTGCATTGCCTATGCACATATACCGGATAAGAAAAGGAAGAAGCTAAATGACAAGGGAGAAAAATCTGTTTTTCTTGGTGTTAGTGATTGTTCAAAAGCTTCCAAATTGTATAATCCTAACACTAAGAAAATCATCATTAGCCGAGATGTAAGTTTTGATGAAGAAAATTTTTGGTAGTGGCACTTACACAGTGTTGATAATATTTCAGCAGATTTTGATGAAGAAGCAAAAGAGGGGCAACAACCTGTGGAGATTGAAGATGAGCAAGCAAAAGAGAACCAATTCAAGATGAGCAAGCAATCATAAGAGAACTAAGGACACATCGAATTAAAAGGAGACAAAAATGGGTGACTGATTATGAGGTAATAGCAATTGATCAATCCGAAGATCCACTCATTCATTTTGCTCTCTATGCAGATTGTGATCCTGTAACTTAAGAGCGAGTTCAACATTCAAAATGGAGGAAAGCCATGAAAAATGAAATTGCAGCCGTAGAAAAGAACAATTCATGGGAGTTAACAGAACTTCCAAAAGGAATGAAGAACATTGACATTAAGTGGATTTATAAAACGAAGTTGAAGGAGAATGGTGAAAATGATAAACACAAGGCTCGTTTAGTTGTCAAAAGATACAAGCAAGAATTTGACATTGACTATAAAGAAGTGTATGCTTTTGTTGTGAGGCATGATACAATCATAATAGTAATTGCATTAGCAACTCAAAATTCGTGGTCTATCTTCCAATTAGATGTCAAATCAACTTTCTTACATGGAGAATTAAAAGAGCAGGTATTTTTTACTCAACCTTCTGGTTATGTCAAAGTTGGTGAAGAGTATAAAGTATACAAGTTAAAGAAGGCTTTATACGAACTAAAACAAGCTCCACGAGCTTGGTATAGTTTTATTGAAGTTTACTTTCTAAAGTTAGGTTTTTTCATGTGTCCATACGTTATCATTACGACCGAAAATGATGGGATGCCTATATTGTATTTGTACATAGATGACTTAATTTATATTGGAAATGATAGAAGAATGGAGAAATTTAAATAGTCTATGATGAGCGAATTTGATATAACAATGTCGCAACCGGGATCACGACGGGGCGGTTGTCCAAAAATAATTTCTTTTTTGAAAAATAATGGAGTCACCACCATAATTTATTAAAGGAAAAACTATGAAAAACTAAAAAAAGTCAGATAAGGCAAGTTTGCAAAACCGGATTTAGATTCCGGGAGTCGGTTACGTGTGGGGAAGGTACTAGCACCCCACAACGCCCGCCCTAAGACGGTACCTTTAATTAAACAAGTAAAATAAAAGAGTGTGATTTTTAGAAATATTTATTTTTCCCAAAAAAATAGAAATAAAATGCAAATAACAACAAACAAAAATATATATTTTTTAATAGGGGGCCCGACAAGGATTTGACCTCACTCCTACGTATCTCTATATAGGATAGAAAATCAGGGTACACGTAGTTCTGTTCTTGGGTATTTGTGAGGGGCGTTTTCGTCGAGATGTGGTGCTTGTAGGGTTCGCTGAAGGGTTTCGAAGCTTGCATTTTTTCCGTGAGTGATATTTGGTTTGTGTATTTAGGAAGTGGGGTTAACATGGCGTAGAAGGTGGTTTGGTTGATGATTATTGGAATGGAATAGAAAGGTGATGGAGATTCATGGTGGGATGTACAGTGGAGATGCAGTGCAAAAACACAATGCAGAAACATTGTGGAATTATGCGTTCATGGAGATGCATGTGGATGAAATAGGAATAATTGTGGGTGCTTTTTTTTTATTTTATGCCATGAATGAATGTACAAGCAAAAAGGAAAGAAAACATACCTGGTGTCTAGTCTTTTCTTTCTCAGTGTGCTTTCTTCTTTTCTCTCTTTTCAATATTCTCTCTCTCGTTCTCTTTTTTTTTCAATCACCAAAATGATCCCTCTTTTCTTTTTCTTTCTCTGCCTAATATATCTCTTTTCCTTTTTTTCATTATTTTAATTAATATTTTTTTTAAAATGCCAGTGGTCCAGTTCAAAGAAGTTACCACTTTTTGACTCTTTCATATTTATTATTTTTTAATTTTTTAAAAGTGATATTAAAATGAATCTACCCAGGAATGAGACTTAAAACATTTTCCAACGGTAAAAATCCATTATTTATTATTAATTTTATTTTTATTTAAGTGGAGAACGTGGGTTGTTATTTGAGCGATTTCAAAATTATTATTTACAAATATTTATTTTTTATTAAAAACAAACACTTGGAGTTAGGGAGTGAGAACATGGAAGTATACTGGCATTGACTCATTCTTTTTATTGTTATTTTTTATTATTTATTTATTATCTTGAACGTGTAAATCAAGTAAATCAAGTAAGAAGTTTGAAAACAGTCTTCCTTTCTTTTTTTTTATTTATTATTTTTTTGAATATATGTTTATTTTTATTTTGTTTTTATTATTTAATCATCAATTATTTAATATTTATTTATTAATTATTTGTTATTTTCGTTTTCTTTTTTTAATTATTATTATTTTTTAATTGTTATCTTTTAATTACCACATTTTTGGTTTTCTCTTAATGGAAAAATTCTATATATATTTTTTAATTACTATTATTACTATTATTTTTTTAAAACAAATTTTTAATAGACTGATTTCTTACTATTTCTTTGTTTATGAATTTTATTTTATTAATTTATTCATAGAATGTAATGGAACCAAAGTCTTTTTTTATTTAAATGACAAAGTATAATAAAATTAGATGACACACCCTTTTATTTTAATTTTTGTATTGTTTTATAATTTGAAATAATTTATTCGTCAGACGAAATTGGGTGTTGACAGACAAATCTTTGAATGATGCATTATTTTCTTGGCATAGAAATTGTTCAATCTACTGTAGGTATCTTTACTTCTCATAAAAAATATATGCAAGATCTGTTAAACAAGTTTCAAATGAAGGATTGCAATCCAGTTAGTATCCCAGTAGAAACAAGTGTAAAGCTTGTCAAAGATCCATAAGGAAAACGAGTTGATAGCACATTTTATAAACAGATAGTGGGCAACTTAGTGTATCTATATGGGACAAGATCATATATATATATATATATATATATATATATATATATATATCATGCAAGTTGTAAGCCTCATTAGTCAATACATGGGATGTCCAACGGAAATGTATTTCTCTGCTTCAAAAACGAATCCTTAGATATTTAAGAGACAACTGATTTTAGAATTATATACATGAATAATGAGAAATCAGAATTATTTGGCTTTACAGATAGTGACTATGCTAGAAATTTAGATGATAGAAAAAACACATCTGGCTATGTTTTCATGATGGGTTCTAGAGTTGTGTCATGGTCATCAAGAAAGCAATCAATTGTGACTTTAAACAGAAGCAGAATTTGTAGCTGCAAGTTTATGGGCCTGTCAAGCTATTTGGTTGAGAAAAATTCTTGAAACACTACATTTCAAGCAAGAGGGGACTACAACAATTTATTGTGATAACAGTTCAGCAATAAAGTTGAAAACCCAATTTTACATGGGAGAGACAAACATATTGACATTAGGTATAATTTCTTACGTGATCTTACAATCAATGGAACTGTTGATCTTGTGTACTACAAAAACCATGATCAGGTTGTTGAGGTTGCTGAGGTATTTACAAAAGCTCTCAAAAGCAGTGCATTTCAGAAGCTTAGAGGATTGTTTATCAAGGGATTCATTTTAGTTCGTTATTTTTCAAACTGATGTGTAGCCATTAGTTTAAGAGAGAATGTTAAATAAACCAGTTTTACTTTAAAAGAGTCAAGATTATGTTACCATCAGTAAATTTAGCATAAAAGTATAAATCAATTTTTATTTAAATCTTAGGTGGTTATTTTACAGAAGTTTTTCCTTAATTCATACAAATTTGTGCAACCTATTTAAAGACTTTATCTAATGAATAATAGGCAACAATTCACTTTTACTGATTTAGGGTTTTAAGTTTACGTTTGATTCATTGATAAAGTGTTTTTTAGATACATAAGTGAATGTGTTTATATGTATTTATTTATCAGAGATGTTAATTACCTTGCTCATATTCACATAGGCACACAGTTACTCAGGAAAACTTGAAACAACCAATAGAATATATCATTATCAATATCTTCATGTTTTGAATCATGGCCAACAAATTAAACTAAAAAATAAGTCAATTTAATTTGCTTGAACTATATATTATTTCAATTCACTTTAGACAAATTATTTGGTTAATTTAGTTGGACTTTTCTATAATTTAGTCTAGTTCACTATTATAGTAAAGATTCTTTACATAAGATATTTTAAATTTTTTACATTGGACCAACAAATCAATATAAATGTTACTAATTTAGAAAATATAAGATTTGAATATTAATTAACTCTTTTTTATCAGTAATAAAACATACATTAAACGAAGCATAATGAGATATTTTATCTCGTTATTCAAAAACATTAAAACAGAGTTTGTAGAAAAATAAAAATAAAATCCAAAAATTTCACATGTAACAAGACCCTACAATCCCTTAGCCCAATGGAAAAAGCTAGTTACATGACATACATCTAAAACCCCCAACAGAGTCCCTGAAAAATATCGTGCCAATATACCGAAAACTTTTGCTTCCCTAGCAGCTCTCACATGAATCAGTATTTGATAGTGTGAAACTAAATAATGGTACCTATGAAAATCCCCTCCAGTGCTCTTTGAATTAACCCACGTCCTGGTGCCATTGTTCCATTTGCCTAGCTATTAATGCTCCACTCAGTATTCCATTTATAGTATTGCTGGTTGAGTTTGTTCTTCCAGCTCCACCTAGGTCCACCAGCTACTTTGTTGGTTCAACATTAGTTAACTACTTAACTAATATTATTCATTAGTTGAGGGTGTACCAATAAAAAGTTTTTCTTATTCAATTATAAATATAAAGAATTGATATAAAAAATACACACTAAATCAATTACGTATGCAATATAGTATGTATTTTTTACATAATTTTTTTTAACCTTTAATGTAGAAATGAATTGCAAATTTACAATTTTATAACTAATTTTCTTATTAAAAATCGATATTGTTTAACGTTGTAAAAGGATTTTTTTTCATACTAGTAGTTCAATTCATTAGACATAATAAATAATAATTATCTAATTTTATATTTGTTGTGTCAAATCAATAGTTTTACCTACATACCCGCACTTTTCTTTTTAAAATTTTCAAGTTATCAGCGTCGAACACAGTATATATTTGAATAACTTCTTGATGATAATCATAATTTATCATGTTATGTTTATTATTTGAAAGGCATATTTGAAAGACTCTAAAAGCATATCAACTCCTCGACTTAAAAAAAAATATTTGAAATTTAAGTTTAGGATAATCTATTTAGAAATCTTGAGAATACAGTAAAGATTTTAAAGGTTAATCAGCCCTTTTAAGTTTGTAAGTTTAATAAAAAAAAAAAAACTTAAGAAATAAAATTCTCATTTCTAAAATTTTAAGAATAAAATTCGTATTCAAATATCCATGCCTTATTTACATGCATGTGTATTATTAACCTAAATAGAGCATGCTCAACTTCAACTTCTAAAAACTTATATAGTTCTTCATTAGTTTATAAACCTCCTAATTAATGACTTAATAAAACTCTTCATTATGTTTCTACACATAAAACCCATCCATATAGTTGATATAGTGACTCCAATTCCCCAAACTAACATTACAATCTCACACATGAGCATTTCCACCATACCATTCTTAATAATATCATATTATTCTTAATATGGAGGTATCAAATATTGTAATTAAAGGTATTGCAAAATTATTAAAACTCATCAAATCCTATTAAAACAACTAAAACCTATTAAAATCTATATAGATGGAAATGATCATATTTTTTTTTCTATCTTTAATACTCTTCTGTAAGCTAGGATGTGCTTATCTATAAATAGAGACCTCCTACTTCTTCAAAACACACCAATTGAAGCATTTCTCTTCTCTCTTTTCTAATCTCTTCTTTCTACTGTTTTGGGTAATTTTACTTATAAGAGAACTTCCTTACTAGTTCTGAAATCCTTGAAACCATCCAAAAAGTTCTTGTTGTATTTTAAGAGACTTACGCAATACATCTTGGATAAGTCTTTAAAACGGTGATCATTCACACCTTAGGAAATTGATCGTGTTTATGTTTTTAGCCACAATAATAACATCAAAAACTAAAGTATGATTAATGTGTGCCACTAACCATATTGTTTTTTTGTATGGCTCATTACATATGTGTGCTAGAGTGAAAGATGGCATGTTTATCATGCATTTCAGTCAATCATATTCAGTTTTGTCACTACTGCATAAGCTGGATCTTGCATATCTACCACTATATTATAATTAGAACTAATCTAATTTCTTTATTTTGTGTCTTTAAAAGCGTATAAAGCTCCAGAAACCAAAACCTTTTGTAAGTAATCATGTTTTATTCTATGATAGAACTTTAATTAGTTTATCAAAATAGCTTGAACACTTTACGGAGATTGGATGTTTTTGTGATGTTTACCGAATACAGGAAAGAGTTGAGTTGCAGGAGTTTTCGCTAAAGGATCATGTTCTGGTTTTCTTCTATTTCAAATGTTACTATAGTAAATATAATTCTTATATTTTTTTTTATAAAATTTATATTACACATTACTGTGAACCTAACATCTTAATTAGATTAGCATCCTAGATTCCAATAATTATACGCCATCAAAGAAAAACAAAACAAATAAATATAAGAGACTAGGTCAGAACTCATATCAAGAAATACAAATTTTGGTAGAGAGAGAACCGAGAGAAAAAATAGGAAAGGATAAGTGCAGTATTTATCATCATTTGTTTTTGTCAGCTACGATGAGAAACATATTTTTATTGAAATCTATATTTTCATTTTTTTCTTGATGTCGTTTTGCATCACACGTTGTTTTTGTTGTCCTCTCTTCTACTACTATCGTCTTTGTGATTTATATGAGCAAGTGTTAAGGGAATTTTATAGTATACATAGTTTTGGATAAACTAAAACTTTATTTGCAAATTAAACATTGAAGATGATAAGGAATGAATCTAAGAACCTTTGTCAGCTCACCAAATACGACCTAAATGACTATATTTTACTCGCTTACTTCTTTTGCCATTGCTTAATTTGCTTGCAAGGTAGCTTGTATGTACACCAATAATTTTTTATTGAGGTGTATGACTCTATGCTCTACCTTTAAATATCAATATATTACTAGATATATGAGATTTTGATCAACCATTATGTTTGCCTTTTGCAGCGATTTTTGCAACTGAGTTTTGAATGGGATACAAATGAAATGAGCATTTTGTTGCTTGCTAAGCTTGCAAAGCCATTAATTGGAACTGGATTAACAATCTTCATATCAAGGGTGATGTATGTAAAGTTATTCTTTCCATTTTTCTTCTTTAATTTGTGAAAATATGTAAATTGAATTAAGAGACACATAGCAAATTTGCTTCGAATTTGAAGCAAATAATTCTTGTAAATTGTCAACCTATATTACCCACTTATTGCAGTTACTATTAGATTTTCTTTCTTTAGTTATTGGGCTTGGTCACCTATTTTCCTGCACTACTAAGAAACTAGTTCAATCTTTTTTATTAATCTAATATTGGTTTATATTTATTTTGCAGAATTTAATTTACATAAATTGTAATATAAATAAGGTTGAGTATGTTGATTAGTTACAAATTTAAGCCCACATGTTTCATATTGTTCAAAATATCTTTCATTCTAAATTATTTTTTTAATAAAATATTATATTATAATAAAATAATAATTTATTTGGTTGTAGATTCAAAGTAGAAAACTAAAACCGTCTCAAATATCATCAATCAAATTGAATGGTTGTCCCATTCGGGCCCCAACGTATAATATTATTTTATTGCGTAATAAATTCTAAAGTTTATATAACCTATCCGCGTGTATGGTCCATTATAGTAGGTATCACCACTAGTTAAAACATTGATACTTATAACTATCATATTTTAAATGAAAAAGAAATTGTAATTCTAGAAATTATTTTACTATAAATAAAAATAGTGACATATTCATGAAATCTTCTCACTAAAATCATCGTTGGATTCTTTTATTAAAATGTTAATTTGTATTCTTTTTTTTCAAATAAAACATATCATAACTTTTAATTTATAAACAATTGTTTAAGTTTGTATATAATTTAGTTTAGTTCGGCATTCTGTTAATATTAACTACTTTAATTCAGTTTTCTGGAGTTATTTTATAGTTTAGTTTAAGTTAACTTTTTCTTCTAACTAAATTATGACCACCCTACTCTTGAAAACTATTAAAACTTTTAGTGTTAAATAGTTAATTTTAATAATTGTGGAGGTAATGTATGATTTTATAAATTACTCGTGTTCGAAACTTGTCCGATACTTCTAAAATAATCTTACCGAACTTTGATAGATCACACATTCAAGTTTCATTTAACTATAATTATTATAAATTCTGAAGTAATAATACATATGGAAGTTTAAGGTTTAAATGAAAGAGTCTTCGCAATATTCATTACTGGCTCAAAAGTATAGTTGCTCTATCAAGGATGATTTTTTAATATAGTACTAATGAGTAAGTAATATAAAATAAATAACTAGATATTTCTCTTTTAAAATAATAAGATTGTTGACATGTTTTTCTTATATATTCTTCAATAATTTCATTTTTACTTAAATTATTTATCAATCTAGACAGTGACTAGTAACTACTGAAAAACGACCGTCTATTAGGAAGAATTAAATTTGTTATATAACTTTTTAGGTCCAATCCATTTAGAATTTTGTGTGGACGCCTCCGCTATCAATCATTTCTATAAAGAACGACTGCACACAATATTTATCAGCAACCAATTATTCGACAAGAATAAAATTTGGTGCAACACAGTAAATAAGTGCAAGGCGACGATTAACAACAACATAATTCACCTGTTGGTTAGAGTGATTGCTCGCTCGTATGTGAGGAAACTTTTTCAGACACTACTCATGATATGTATATATATATATATATATATATATATATATATATATTATGGTTCAATTGTATTATGTTTGAAATTTTATTATTTATAATTGAATTGTATCAGTTCAGATTTTTCTAATTTACATTATAATAAACTTAAATAATATACTACAATAAAACAATGAAATAGTTGTCAAAAAGATGCATGGGTTAATGATCCACGCAAGATCCACTCTAAAATGTCGCTAATTAATTGCAAGCAGCATGGGTTAGATTGGATAATTTCAAGGATCCAAAACCGGAAAGATCTTGCAAGAATGGGAACTGAGTCAAACACACACAAGGGAATGACACCACCTTCAATCCAAAACCTTAAGGCATTAGGTTTGTGGGTCTTCTTTCTTATATGTTGCTCAACTTTCTCACTTCTACTAAATGTGAAACTTAGACTCACACTTGTATACCTAACAATCTTCCCCTCAAGTGAGAGTCCCTTCCACATTGGTACACTCCCCCCTCAAACACGAGTACCTCACAAACTCCCCACTTGTACCGCCGTTCATACACTTATATGGGACACGTTTGCCTGAAAACCTCCGCCATGAAGACTTTCGATACAGGGGTCAAACTGTATTTGCCCAAGCCGCAAACCATTGGCTCTAATACCACTTGTTGGATAATTTCAAGGGGGCAAAACTGGGGAGATCTCACAAGAATGAGAACTGAGCCAAACCCACACAAGGGAATGACACCACCTTCAACCCAAAACCTTAAGGCATTAGGTTTGTGGGTCTTCTTTCTTATATATTGCTCAACTTTCTCACTTCTACTCAATGTGGGACTTAGACTCACACTTGAATACCTAAACACAAAAGAAAATTAAAAAAATAAATAAATAAAATCAATTGGGGATCAGATCCACACAACACAATATTATTTATAATTAATTAATTGTAAGCAGCGTGGGCTAGACCCACGCAAAAAGTAAAAAAATAAAATAAAAATAAATAAAAAATAAAACCAAGCGGGGACTAGACCCCACAGTACAATATTATTTGTAATTAATTAATTGCAAGCAGTGTAGGCTAGACCTACACAAAACGTAAAAGAAATTTCAAAAAAATAAAATAAATCAAAGTGGGGGCTAGACCCACGCATCACAATATTATTTACAATTAATTAATTGCAAGCAGCGTGGGCTAAACCCACACAAAATGTAAAAAAAAATTCAAAAATAAAAAATAAAACTAAGCGGGGGCCAAACCCACAGGCTAGACCCACACACTACAATATTATACTAATTATAATTGAATTAATAAGTATAATAATAATTGTAATATGATAGAAAACACTTTGGGTCTGATGGTTAAGGGTTCTGTCTAGCTGTAGAGAGGTTTTGAGTTTGAGTCTCTCCTGATGTAATAACTTTATTATATTTAATTATATATTTGGTTGTGTGGGCTACACCCAAAAGCTATATCAGTATATTCTTGTTGTGATACCTTTTTACACATTAATAATTTTAATGACACTCCTATTATATTATAAATTTTGAGAAATTTTGGAAATTATCATTGAAGTACACAAATTATCATTGAAGTACACATTGTTAGTTAGATGTAATATACATAGTTACTTATGGATTTATATATAGCTAATTACGTTAGAATTAGTTTTGTATAATTATTTGTGGATTTATTTATATCTAATTTGTGGATTTATCTGTATGTAATTACACACGGCTACATCGATAGGTAATTACATGTAGATTTCGTATGTGATTACATGCAAATCAATTTGTAGATAGATACCTACAGACATAACCTATGGATACTAGCCTATGAGTTTACTTACATATTTTGAGAATCTAAGGTAACAATTACCTATACCTAATTTATGTATGAATTTTTCTTTGTAGGTAACTTTGTTTCACCTATATATTGATAGCAAATTTTCTTGTAGTGGGATATAAATATGAGTATACTCTTTAAGAGTGAGACAAAATTTTCATATTGATTTGATGTAAGGATGACAATAAGGATGAATTTTTACTTTGAGAATAAGAGTAGTTGAAATTTACATCCGCCTCGTCCCATTTTGATCCTTAATTTTGACATTATGTAAAATAAATACATAATGAAGTATAAAATTATCCTCACAATACATAAAATGAATACATAATCAAGTTTGTTAAACATAAATAAATACATATACTGAACTAGCTACTTAAGTTATTTCTCCTTCCATGTACAACATGTAGTCATCTAATATACATTACACAATCTTTTATCTTTCTACAAACTAGTTGCAATGCAGTTTGGGTTCCTTCTTGTACATAAGTTACTTTAGATATGCTGTCACATTCAATTAAGTGTTTGGCTGATCCATTGAATATACCCTATAATGATTAAAAGCACAAGCTTTAATACAACTATTAAAACCATCAATTAAGTATAGAATAGTAAGTTACTCAATAAGCATATACCTGTTGTAACACTCATTGTGTGTCTAGAAAATGTTGACTATGATAGTTACAACATAAAACTAGGATAGGTTGATCTTCCTTTGCCATATAAATTATGTATGGGTGTGGTACAAATTGATGCCACTTCATGTATTTATCCACACATAAATTCCTTGTACATCCCCTATCAAATTCATAACTAAGAGGTTTGCAAAGTGCAACCACTTATCATCTAAAATGGATATGGATCCACCTTCCAATGTAGTTGGGGTTAAGGAATGATCTATAGGTACCATATTATCGCAAGACACGTCCTAGTAGACGCATATCTCTACAAGTACCTACTCAGATGTACCTAGAGAACAGCAATACTCACTCAAATGGTATTATGTGCAGGAGTGGCTCAAGGCCTAAGCAGGTAAAGCAACCGCTTTAGGTCTCAAAGCCTCAAAGGTTTCAAAAAAAATTTTAATACTCATATATTATTATAAAATAAAAAATATTTAATTTTAAAATTATACTAAAAAAATTAATTAAAAATTTGAAATATCTTAACTAAGTTTAAGTTTACATCATCCATGTTATAAATATTATTTAATGACTTTAAATTTATATTGGTACTATAAAAATTATTTTATTGAATAATATTATTGAAACTTTTTTTATAATAAATTAATAATGTATTTTTTAAAAAATTAAATGGCCAAGGAATCCTAAGAATCAAAACTTTCTAATTTTTCTATCTCTTTATATTCCAATAGATTGACATTATTTATTTATATGTCCTTTTATTATTTATCTCCTTCTTTCTTCACTTATCTTCTTCCTTCCTCTATCTCTTTGTTTTTCCCTAATATTATCTCAATTTGTTTTCAATTTCAAATTTGTTTCATCATTTTATATTGTGCATTTATGTGTGTGTTCATACTGTGTATTTATGCATGTGTCTTTATTTGGAGACCTCAATTTCAATTTGTTTCCAATTTCAAATTTGTTTCATCATTTTATATTGTGGGTGTTCATACTGTGCATTTATGGGCGTGTCTTTATTTGAAGACTTGGATTTCAATTTGTTTCCAATTTCAAATTTGTTTCATCATTTTATATTGTACATTTATGTGCGTGTTCATACTGTACATTTATAGGCTTGTCTTTATTTGGAGACTTGAGCTTTTGTGTTCACTTTTGCTCTTAAATTACAAAATTATAAATATGAGGCCTAAAGCAAATTAAAAAAATGAGGCCTGTTTTAAAATAATTTTTTAAATACTATGCATTTATGTACGTGTTCATAGTGTGCATTTATGCGCGTGTCTTTATCTGGAGACTTAGAGTCGATTGAGGAAGAGTTTATGTTCACTTTTGCTCTTAAATTATAAAATTTTAAAATATTTAATTTTAAAATTGTACTAAAAAGATAAACAGTGGTGACTAATTTTTTAAAAGGTCTCATTTTTTTAATTCGTTTTAGGTCTTTTAAAGTCTTAAACCGCGAATAAAGGTAAAGTCACTGTTTACAATACATGATATTTAGTCATCCAATTATATCACACTACGTCCATTTTTTTATAGATCATTTGTCGTATTCAATCCATCAACGATAAGATATTTACTTCTTAATATATTATTTTGATATGATATTCAAAAGATGATATTTTTTTTATTTATTTTATTAGATTCAGACAATAATTCCTCAACTCACTCAAGATTGGCCAAACTAGGAAGGTGGAGCGCCGAGCTTCTAGACCTATGAATGAAAGAAACATGAAACATATTCAAACAACAACCATTAGATTATTTCAAATTGGCATTAAACATTGATGCAAGGAACGATCTTTAACAAATACTTCAAAATGCAAAAATATTACATCAAAGTATTCCCGATAAAAGTAAAATTATTGCAGCCATCAAAACTTCAGCAAAAGTATGTTTGAACAAAAGTACTTCTTCTTATTACATCAATTGCCCTTCACAAGGAAATTGTCCTCAAGAAATAAAGTTTATATAATTATGTAAATGTAATTACTCAATAAAAATAATTATAAAATTAATAAATTGTGTTGATTCACTTTCTTACAATTAGATGGCTTATTTTATTTTATATTGTATCCTTTAAATTACTAAGAAGTTAAAATGGAGACGCTATTTCTTAGTTTTGTTATATTGAGTTGTAAGAAAAATGAATTCAACTGTACTGAACTGGACTTGAACTATGCTAAATTATTCTTTATATAAAAATTTATAAAATTATTTTAAATGTTTTTCTTTTTAATTAAAATATATGATGTTGGGTTTAATTGAAAGTTAAATTCGTAAAATTGTGTAATACAAACTCATCAACTCAAGTCCATTGTTTGGTTCCAATAGAAAAGCAATAGACAGAAGTAGGCAAAGCCCATTTTTATCACAAATTTTATAGACCTTTGAATTGAATAAAGTAAAGAGATTCTTTTTTTTATCCTTAACCTTATAAGAATTTAAGAAAATAAAATCACAAAAAATAAGCCCAATAAGGAAAAACTCACACTTATATGTTAGTAAGGTATGAATCTCAACTTTGTAATTTTATTTTCATCTTACCCTTATTAATAAAATAATTAATACATAAATTTTATTGTTTCGTGAATTTTTATTAAGAAAAATAATAAAATCATCTACTATAATCAGTTCATTATTTTTCATAACATTACACTATGATTTCTCTCAAATATATTTTCATATTTTCTTTCTTTTGTTTTGGTTCAACATTTGTAACATGTGCTTTTAATTATTGGACAATGGAAGAAATATGGTCTCTAGGTTTTTGTGTTCACAAAACTTGTATGGCAATCAAGGGTGGTTCAAGGCCTAAGCAGGTAAAGCAATTGCTTTAGGTCTCATAGGCTTAAAAAAAATTATACTTATATTATTATAAAATAAAAAATATTTAATTTTAAAATTATACTAAAAAAATTAATTAAAAATTTAAAATATCTTAACTGAGTTTAAGTTTACATCATTCATGCTATAAATATTATTTAATGAATTTAAATTTATATTGGAACTATAAAATTTTTTTTATTGAATAATATTATTAAAACTTTCTTATAATAAATTAATAATATTTAAAAAATAAATAAATAGCCAAGGAATCATAAGAATCAAAACTTTCTAATTTTTCTATCTCTTTATATTCCAATAGATTGACATTATTTTTTTATATGTCCTTTCATTATCTAACTCTCCCACTTATCTCCTTCTTTCTTCATTTATCTCCTTCTTTCCTATATCTCTTTGTTCTTCCATAATATTATTTCAATTTCAATTTGTTTCCAATTTCAAATTTGTTTCATCATTTTATATTGTGCATTTATGTGACTGTTCATAATGTGCATTTATATGCGTGTATTTATTTTGGAGACTTGAGCAGCATTGAGGAAGATAAACAAGACTTTAAGAGGCCTAAAGCAAATTAAAAAAAATGAAACCTTTTTTAAATTATTTTATACTGTACATTTATGTACGTGTTCATACTATGGGTTTATGCATGTGTCTTTATTTTGAGACTTGAAGATGTGTATTTATTTTTAAATTATAAAATTTTAAAATAGTGGCGGCTAATTTTTTTTAAAAAATACCTCATTTTTTTTAATTCGCTTTATGCCTCTTAAAGTCTTGAGCTGCCACTGATTGTGTGGTGATGCTTTTTATAAGGCCTAATGAGCCTCAATATGGGTCAAACCATCAAGCTAAACCTACATAATGTCAATAGTGCAATTAGCTCATCCTACAACTTATCATATCATTGGGCCTCAGAATGTTTCTTTTCATAACTAGGATTCAAATTCCTAAGAACTACATTGGAAATTGTTTATATTTCAACACTTGTTACTATTGTAAAAAAATGTTATCCATGTTTGGAAAATGCTTGTATATCCATGTTTTTTACAATTTAAAAAAATATTATTTGCAAATTAATATAAAATCAAATGTAATTGTAAAAATGTTTAATTTAGTTGATTGTAAAAGTGTCACATAATTTGACAGCTACTTGGTAAAATCGTTGTTTGCAAGATTTTAGGAATATCTTCTACACAATCACAAATCATGGAATAAACTCAAGTACGATACATAGATCGATAACGCACTTTTATCTACAAATATTATGCACCCCACTAAATGCGATACGTATGCCCTAATATATTCACTATCGTGGGCACATAACTCATCATAAATCTCACACAGCTAAATCAATCTAACATGTCTACTAAAATATTGCATCGTCTCTGGTAAGGTATTATCAATATTTACACCAAGCATATCTACTAACAACGTTGTAGTTGTTGTTGCATCCAACATAACACATGTGTAAAACTATCCCACAATAGGAATTTGAAGAAGTTATAAACATCATCAAGGGTTCTATCACCTCACCAATAGGCAGGTGGATATTGTTGGTCTTTCTATATCACCTCTAAAAGAATGCAGAGACCAACCTTATTATTTTTCATCTCATAACTAATCTCATAACAATGACAACCCAAAACTTTGAACCAAAGCCTTAATTCACTAATGTAGGATTAAAACTTGTTTAACCTACAATCGTGGAAGACCAACTTAGGACATAACCAACACGACAATTAAATAAATATGGTTTCTGACCTCACCTCCTACAAACTCTTATCAATGTGACCACTCTCTAGAAGAGATGTATTCACAAGTTTCCTAGAAAATCCTTCTTAACCGATAGATCCTCCTAGATGTGCTGATACTCCCTCAACACTGCCAACACTGATGGTTAAAACATGATTTTTCTTATAAAATGAGGTTATAGGTTTTCTCTATCACCAACTTAAAAGACATCACCTCTTATCCTAATTATATCTTCCTGAATTAAAATAAATCATATATTATTCCAAACAAACTATAAACTAGATCAAACAACCCACTTTTCATAAATAAAATACATTTTAAATTTTACAATCTAAAATTTGTTTCATTTATGAAAAGTATATTTTAAATTGTGTAATTTAGTATGTATTTTATATCTCAAAGTACATTTCGATTGTAAAATTTATAATTTATCCTGAAACCTTGAATTGCAAGCTAAGTAATAATTTCGTGAAATTTAAAAACCAAAAATTCATGAATCAAAACACACATACGTACCAAATCTGTAGTTTTTCCACCTTAATGTTGGAGCAATTTCGAACTAGAGCATCAATGACAACCCTGGAAAGACAACACTAGAGCAATGGCGGCAGACTGGACTGTGGAAGAGCAACTGGGGGAGGCAGAGGCAACACAAAGAAGATGAAAGGAGGCGTGGATAGAATTAGACGGTATTAAATTTATTTGATATATGTAACCACAAGAGTATTTTGGTCTTTTCCTCTACCCGAAGATGGTACAGAAAGAAGAAGTTAGGGGGTGCTGCTAAAAATATTTATCCAAACATGTTCACAGTTTATTTCTAATCTTTGAATGCAATTTCAATAATGCGACCAAGGTACTGCGACTGCTTGCACAATTTCCTCTAGCTTTGGTGGGTAAAGAACAAGGTATGAGAGTAGAGCGATGGATGAAAATTGATATTTAAAATTTCAATTTATATTTAATCTAAATCCAATAAAGTTTATTGGATTTGAAATGCAAGTTCATTTAATTGGATGAAATTAATTTGAATGTTTTTTAATCTAGTTTAGATTTGGATATAAAGTAGATCAATATATCAATTTGATTTTGAATAAAATTTTCATTAAAATTGAGGCTATTATAACTTAATAAACTCAAATTAAGTTTTACTTGAATTAATTATTTTTTTTTTACGTTTTCTGATTAAATAATTAAGATATTTTCAAGATTAAATTATTAATTTTAGGAGAGGGAGTATTATATATAGTAACTAATAACACAATGGGTTAACAAGAAGATACAAATATTTGATGATTTTAATTGAAGTTAATTTTTCTTTTATATATTAATTTTCTAATTGCTTTATTATTTTTACTTATAAAGTTATTGTCATTTATTTATCTTGTGACGTTACGCACACTTAGCGTATGTTCTATATGTCTGTCCATTTTTAATATAATAACTTATTTCTTGTTGAAATTTTTTATTTCTTTTCATATTATTCTTTACAAAATAAATAGTATTTTGTGTAGTGAACAAACTCATTTTAATATAATGATTCACGATATTCCGGTTCAAAGTCAACTCAATAACACCTTGTACATAGTCCAAATCAAAGAAGCGCTTTCCAAATTAAATAAAATACGCCTCAATTCAAACTAATACAAATTATTTTGACTAAATGATTTTCTATAATCAACATTAATTTTAGTTCTTTTTAATCTTAAAATGTATTTAACCATATCCAATCTAAATTTAAGAAATTAAATTAAATTTAAAATAGAAATATGGATCTAAATTTGAATCGGATAATTAAAATAAACTACAAGTAGTTTTCAACATCCTTATTGAATATATTTGATTTTTTTATGCCCTAAACTCGAGGAATAATTAATACTGTATATACACGATGTGAGTAGTCCAAAATTTTAAAAAAGACAAAAAGATTTTACTTTAAATACTGGAAAGGACAAATAACTTTATTTTTAGGCTTACAAATTAGTAAAAGCATTTTTTTATTAGCAATACTTAATATATATATATATATATATATATATATATATATATATATATATATATATATATATTAAATTTAATCTCTTTTACGTCATATATTTATATCATGATCTCAAAAGTGATTTTTTTAAATTGGATTCGGATCTGAATACCTATCCCAAAACTCAAATAAGTTTAACCAGTTCTAAACTTCTTGAAAGTTTCTAATTAATCTCCTCACTTTATGTTGTCTTTATTTCTTGACTATAGTGGCGGGAGCATATACCATTATTTCGTGTCAATGAAAAATTAAAAAAAATAACTAAAAAAGACATGAATTCATCAAATCAAGTCAAGTGGGATTGATAAAGTATAAATCCTCCTATTTTCTCTCATGTGTCTATGAAGTTATATATTACTATAAATGTGCTAGTTTTGTTGTTTTTAATTATAGGATAAATCCTACAAAACTTTGCACATGCAGGGTCTTATCTTTTGAAGGCTTGTTCGAGTTTGAAATTAGTGGTTTACTTTTTTTTTCTATAACAATGTTTTTCTATCAACAAAAATAGAATAAATAAAATAGAGCATTTGAAAGATGCTACGATCCTTATACAAAACAGTTTCAATATAAATCTGTTTAAACTAGTGCATCTTCCCATCTCTATTCTACTTCCTACTTCTTAGAGCAAAAATTAATGATAAAATTTTGATATTTCTCTTGTTATTCTTCACATCATAAGGTTCATTTGTCAAAATATTCAAATCTTATGTGGAATTGGCCATTGTCTTTGAATATTGTTCCACTTTCACCACAATTTTTTCAACTTTACCCTATAGCATAACATACTAATCAATAATGGCTCCAAATGCTTTTAACATACTTTCAAGGTGTATTATGGCTTCCAAGAGGATTGAACACTTTGTCCATCCCATCTTGTTTCAATTCTTACAGTGATGCCAACTCCACTAATTGTGATTGCTATTTCATTTTGACTTAGTGACACCTTATATTCTGAACAAAGTTTTGCAGTTGCTCTGAATGAGGATAGCAATCTAAGTGTCCATCATGAGATATTCCTGTTGTACTTTGTCAATAAGAACCTCCACACCATCAAGTTTCACTTGCAAGCACTAACATAGACTTAGTTTCTAGGCTATTCAACTTGAATATGTTAGTCCAAGTATACCATTACTCACTTCTGTAGGGTTTCCCGATCTTACTCCTATGATATTCTACCATTTTTTATATACTCTTTGGTTATCATATCAATACACACATGCACACAAACACCAATCGAAGAAGGAGAATAATGCTATACTAAATTTGCAATGCAACCAAGCCCACAATTTTAGTTATGCCTAGGTAAAATTTTAATCGACTTCTATAGTTTTTTTTAGAGATGATTTCATTTCTTTGATACTATATGTACTATATCACAATTATTCAGATCCCTCTGCAAACCCTATTCCCACACTCATCAAAGCCAAGATTACTAAATTGCCAAAAAATGGACCTCAACTCATTATGTTGTGTTGTACTCATCTCAAGTTACAAATAACACCTACTCCATACTTGGACAACATTTTACATGTAAGTAATAAATCATGCCTTGATTCTCTATGCACTTCAGACATAACACAGAGGCTACTTTTTATGTCCAACCCCTTCATAAACAAAATTTTCTTTTCGTTGGTAATCTATCCAACAATGCCTGTCAAGCTAGATGAAGTGCAGATGATGACAAAGTCTTTATCTACTACAAAGTCTTTGTCTGCTATAAAGTCTTAAGCAGTTCAGAAAACTCTTCCTTACAACTATGTTCAAGTTTCTTATAAGCTATTTTGACTATATAAATCATTTTCTCTTCATTATTTTGCACCCATTCATTCATTCTCTCCTTATAAATTTGTTTTTGATTGAGATCCTGTAAGAACTCATCTAGTTGTGATTTTTTTCATTCAAATCACTCCCTTCTCCAATGAATTTTCCACTCTCTCTTATCACCCACCCATGTACCTGTCTCCTCTACCGTTAGGGTCTTTCATTGTGAATTTGCATAAACTCTAGAGAACTTATGTGAAAGAGGAACTGTTCCACACCATTTCTCTTCCAAAAAGTCTATTTTTCTCCAATTTCAACTTTCTAGTTAACATTTTCATCAAACCATTCTCCACTCCTTCCCTCCTCACACACCTTTCCAAGGTCTTGCCACCACCACAAATCATATCTAATGTTTACCTTAACATGTAAATTTCTCCATCACCCATACTTAGATTCTACAACATCTTTCTAAAGTCTTTGTTGACCCTAATCTATATTTTTATTTGACTAATAAAGTAATATTAAATAACTTTATATGTTTCACTCCTTGACCCTCCTCTTCCTTATTTTTACAAATATTATCCACTTTATTCATGCTATTTTTCCTCCATCAACATCCTAACTCCACAAGAAATATCTTTAAATTTTTTTAATATCATTTCTATCCCGATGATATTTTGTAAAAGGATAAATAGTGATGAAAATATGTCACTGCACATTCTTCTTCTCATGGCTCAAACTTATTAAGCCAAATTCTGGTATTCTGATTATTTATGTTTAAAACACCTTTTACATGTTCACACCATTCCAAATAACTTCAAATCATAAACATGAATATTTCTTGAGCACCATATATTATAAAACTGGTATACGACTAATCCATTAGAAAAGTGACTCCATCTAGTTTAAATTTAGAACACACACAGGCCTCTAATTTTTTTTCTTCGTAGTTTGTCTTTATATTGTTGTTTAAGCTACCATTCTTCATGGTATTTTCTCATTGTCATGTCTATATGTTTGTTTCTCTTCTGTTTTATCGTTGGACTTAATTATTTTGATAACTGAATAGGGTCAGTTTGTTGGAGTTATTATTGCTTTCTTTAATTTGGCACTATACTATATTAGCATCACTTTTTTCATTTGACCTCGAATTCCACTAAAATATCTATTGAGGACATTTAAGTGTAGGACATTATGAATCGGCCAGGACTGCAACATCAGTGGTCACACAATGAATGCACCGAATGAAGACTAACCACCAAAACACTTGCATTTTTTTCTTTTTTTGAACCAATGCTGTTCTTCCTCCTCCCATGAGTGGCTTGGACATAGTGGAAGGTGGCCAAATACTCCCTATAGTATCATTTTGATTCAAAGGCCAACCAGGTTTTTACATTTAAACTTACGAAATATGGATTCTAATATTTATCTACTAGAGCACTAACTAATTTGTAAAATTGCATTTAAAAATGCTAATAACAATAATAATTTGTTTATTACAGTACATGTCATGAAAGCACCTTTCACACACAGAGGAGACAATTTGAGGTTCTTATGCACTACTTTCTCCAATGTAACGTTGACATTATCGAAGCAAACCTCGTGGGGTGCACTTCATGATTCTAGACGGTTGACCTTTATTATATTGGTTACCTTGTCCAATTTTGTTTCCTTCTGTTTGATCCATTCCCCCATCTAAAGATACCCACCAAATGGAAGATTCAATTCAAACTTCAACCAAACCCACCTCACAACACTAAGAGCTTGAAGACAACATTCCAAAACATAAATACCCACCCGTGGATGGATGCATCCACAACTTCTTATGATAAAAAATGTCCCTCCAAAGACTCATTTTTTTCACACCCCTTTTGGTTCTATTCATGAGTATCCATTCTCATGCTATTGTCCACCCTAATTGGAAATACGCACCAAACAAAGGAGGAAGTGTTAGAGCTGCGTATTGGCCTGCGGGTGATGATCTTTCACCCTCTTCCATTGACACAAAATACTTCACTCACATCTACTATGCCTTCATCCAACAAGACCCTCAACTTTTCCACCTCAGTGTCACCCAATCTGAGGAAACATGGATTCCACAATTCATCAACGGGCTCCGCTACCGTCACCCGCCTGTCAAAACTCTCCTGTCAATTGGCGGCGGCGGCAGCAACTCCACCGCCTTCTCCCTCATGGCCAGCACCAACCGCACCCGACAAGTGTTCATCAACTCCACCATCCACGTGGCGCGACAGTACGGATTCGACGGTCTGGATTTGGACTGGGAGTTCCCAGAAACCGAGGTCGATATGTCTAACCTTGGTCACTTGTTTCATGAATGGCGTCAAGCTATAACGTTGGAAGCGCGAACTTCTAGAAAACCGCCGCTACTTTTAACAGCAGCGGTTTACTACGCTTCCACCATCGAACTTATTGGTAATGGGCCAAGAACGTACCCAATTCAAGCCGTTCGCGATTACTTGGATTGGGCCAGCCCAATGTGCTTTGACTATCACGGGGCTTGGGCCAATTTTACAGGCTTTAATGCTGCTTTGTATGATCCGAATTCCAACGTGAGTACCAAGTATGGGATTGGATCTTGGGTCGGGGCGGGTGTGTCGGCCCATAAATTGGTTATGGGTTTACCGTTATATGGACGGGCATGGACGCTTAAAGAGCCGAATGTTCATGGGGTTGGAGCAGAAGCTGTTGGAGAAGCCACTGATACGGATGGTACTATGGATTATGATGAAATTTTGGTGTTCAACAAAGAAAATGGTGCCACTGTTGTGTATGACGATGTAGCTGCGTCTTTCTACTCTTATGCGGGTCTTACTTGGATCGGGTATGACGATGGACCATCCATAACAAAGAAGGTTCGGTTTGCTAGGGCTTCGGGCTTGAAGGGCTATTTCTTTTGGGCTCTTGGAAAGGACAAGGATTGGACCATCTCAAGACAAGGTAACTCACTCATACTTGTTCAGTCCTTTGTTTAGAATTTGAATTAATTGTGCATATAATTAATTTTCACGATAAAATGTACTTATAATTTTGTTTATTTTGATCTTATAATTTCAACATAATTGAAAATGGCTTCTTTGGTCACTTAAAAATGATTTAATCATGTTTAATTACGTGATTTGATAATTAAAATATAAAGCTTTGTATTTTAGGGTGTTCACGGCTTAGGTTTGGTTAGAAAAGATCTGGACAAACTTATGACCATTTGATTCTTATTTTAATTTTTTTTTATTTTATGAAGATTAAAATTAGTGAAATATTTTAATAATTCAAAATGAAGTTCCATATAATAGATAATATTTTTAAGTCTAATTTCTAAGTATCTAACTTATTATATACTTTAATCATTAAATTAGTACTTGAATGTATCACGTGGTTGAATTTAACATAATAATGCTCTGTTTCTTTTATTTTCAGCTTCAAATACATGGGGACGTTGATGATTCCAGTGAGTTCATTTTTATGCATAGTGTTGTTTGACTAGATAAAATTTTACATAAATCAGAATTTCATTCAATACTCAAATCTTAGTTGATACATAATCCTCATATTCAGATTGTGATGTTACTATACTTTAATAAGAGTGCGATTGTAACATATACTTGAATAAGAATGTGATTGTAATATATTTGAATAAGAATGCCATTGTAACATATATGAATAAGAATATGATTGTAACATGCTTAAATAAAAATGCGATTCTAACATGATTGAATAATAATGCAGTTATAACATACTTGAATAAGAATGTGATTATAACATATTTGAATAAGAATGTGATTGTAATATAACATACTTTAATTCTGTACCAACGAAAAATATTAATCTCATTTTGTATGAGTTCATCCATTGCAGTTGCATTATCATAAAGGTTATTGTCAAAAGTTACAAGCTCAAAAAGATAAAACCAAGGAGAATAAGAGATGGAGAGAAGTGTATTAATCTAGTGCAATATAAACATTTAAAACTCAAAATGCATTTTAATTTTTTATCAGCCATAAAAAAATATATTGATGATACATTTTAATGTTTTAAATCGTTGTAATAAAAATGAAACTAACAAAAAGAATAATACATTAAAATCAGAATCTGAAGAGGTTTAAAGCAGATACCTTGAAAACAGTTTTCTGATATAATATCTAAATTCAAAATTTGAATTTAAATAATCTCCAAATAATTTAATTAAAAGCCATGTAGAAGTATGCTCGATTTCCTTAGCAATTTTTAGTATGACTTATTTCGGGAATAAAATTCATCAAAGTTGGTCAAATTGATCATCCAGTTGGGATGAAACCTACAAAGTTATTACTTGTTTAAAATTTAGACTGATTTAAATTAACACATTTTTACATCTTAGTGTGACAGATCCAATTATCTATCTTGACATTTTTACCAACTATACTTAAAATATAACATCTTTTTTAGTCATGTAACGCCCTTTTTAGAGTTTGTGTAACACTAATAATCATTATTAGTCTCGTTATTCTATTTAACAAAGAGAATTATAACTTCTAAAAAAAGTTTAATTTCATCCCAAAAATCTTAATAAAGAGAGTTAGAGAGGTAAGCAGGTGCCCTCAATTTGTGAATATGTTCCATCAAACCCAGTTAAATTTTAGTGTTATTGATTGAGTTGTTAGATTGAATTGAGATTTTTTATTACATCCTATTAAACTTAAGTTGTCTAAAAAATTTATTTATGAACTCGAAAACCTGAACTTACCTAATTATATAACAAAAATAATGCAATAAAAGTATGAGCATGTTAGATACCATGATAATTATACCCGCTTTATCAACAAATAAGTAATTAAAATATTAATACCTATTATTTATGAATATTTATTAAGTATATTATGAACTTTAGTTAGGGATACTCAATTTTAGGTCTAAAATAAAATTATGTGATGTAAAATGTAATCTATTTATAGTTTAAAAATTGTATAAATACACACCCATCTGGAAATGCTCAATTAGGGGGTCATTTTAATTGTTAAAAAATCAGTCCACATAAATTGTCATTCTCTATTCTCTACAATCATATTTGACTATGAAAGTTCAGTTAAATTATTAAGATTTAGTACTAGATCATTAATAATAACTAAATTCCGTTTAAATTATTCGACATTGAAATACATAGAAGAAAAAGTGGCTTTTTTTCCCATTTTGGTATAGTTTTCAATTTTAATTCCCAAAATGGGTAGAAAAAAATTTATTTACCAAAATTGGCAAATTCTGCCAGCTAGATAGGCACAATTTCAAACTGGTTAAAATAGAAGTGAGATGCTGACGATTTCAATTAATGACATTAATTAAAATTGTTTCTCTCTCTTCAATATTTTTTAATTATTTGATACTATGATCCTTAAGTTTAACAATTAATAAAATAAATAATAATAATAATTATTATATAATAATAATTAACAAAAGTATAACATGAATATTAAGAGATACAAATTTATTTTAAATTAAAGTAAAATAGCATAATGATAATAATAATAATAATAATAAGAATAATTTTAATTAAATTCATATAAATTTAATTTAAATAATAATAATTTCATACAAATTTAATTTAAAAAATAAATATTATTATTGAATTCACTTATTATTAATTATTATTATTACTATGTTATTTTATTTTAATTTAAAAATAATAATAATTATTATTAAATTCATATGAATTATTCTTATTATTATTATCATTATGTTATTTTGTTTTAATTTAAAATAAATTTGTATGTCCTAATTTTTTTATTACAGTTTTGTTAATTACTATTATTAATTTTTTTGTTAATTGTTAAAGTAATAAACATAGTACTAAATAATTAAAAAATTATTTGTTAATTATTATTATATAATGATTATTATTTTTTTTTATTAATTGTTAAACCTAACAATCATAATATCAAATAATTAAAAAATGATTGCAGAGAGAGAAATTATTTTAATCAATATTATTAATTGAAATCGCCAACATGTTACTTTTATTTTGACCAGTTTGAAATTATGTCTATCTAGCTGGCAGAATTTGTCCATTTTGGTAAATAATCTTTTTTATACCCATTTTGGGAAATAAAATGGAAAAGTACACCAAAATGGGAAAAAAGTCATAAAAAGTATACATACAAGGTATTGGGGTAAAGAAAAAAAGATCTTCTATTTAGGTTAGTCAAGAGCGATCAAAAACTTCAACGACTATAACAAATTAGTGCCCACTGTACGGCAGGTAAATTTCCATGCTCCCACCTTGAAAAAAAAAAACTCTGAGAGAAAAAAAACTAAGACAAACCCTGAGCAAAACACTTTGTGAGAAACCCTGAAAAAATGAGAAATAATAGGTAACACACACTCACTCGAGGAAACGGTGACTCGCCAACTCTTCAACAATTTTTGGACTAAATGGGTCACCGAATGGTACGTTCCTAAACTAAACGGGTCATCGAATGGTACATCCCGAAAGTAGCCACCGAATGGTGTGTCCTTAAACTAAATAGGTCACCGAATGGTGCATACTTAAAGTGGCCATCGAATGCTGCATTCCTAAAGTAGCCACCTAATGGTGTGTCCCTAAACTAAAGCGGCCATCGAATGATGCATGTTAATGAATCATAAAAACTTGACAAAAAGGTGCATATTAATGAAAATCGCAAAGTGAAAACCGAAAGGCTTAATGATGCGGAAGAAAAAAGTCAAAGTCGAAAGACTTAATGATGCGGAAGGTGAAAGGCTCAAATACGTAGCCGAAAGGCTCGATGCTATGGTAGTCAAAAGACTCGATGATACGATAGCCGAAAGGCTCGATGATATGACAATCGAAAAGCTCAATGATATCGTAGCTGAGAGGTTCGATGATATTGAAGTTGAAAGGCTCGTGGGAAGCCGAAAGGCTCGATGATACAGAGCCAAAAGGCTCAACAAGGCGAAAGCTGAGAGGCTCAATGATGTCAAAACGGAAAGCCATGACCAAAAGGTATGATGATACGAAAGTCGAAAGTCATGCCTTCTCAAATCTTTGAGACATGCCAAAACCAGTCTACAAAAGCGTACCACCTCGAGGTTTCGAGATATATACCTGATACATCTATTATATTCAACTCATGAGATGTTGTCTGCAATTTCTGCAACTCAAAGGCTGGGGGCCTGTGTCTGTTTGGACTGGGAGTGAATTTTAGACCAAAAATGAAATTATGGGGATAAAAAAAGTAATCCATTTATGGCTTGGAAATTGTATAAATACACGCCTATCAGAAAAGGTCCAATTAGGAAACCTAATTCAAATGTTAACAAATCACAACCCACATAAATTATCATTCTCTACAACTATATTTGCCTATGGATACTGAATCATTAATAATAACTAAGTTGACTTTAAATTTAACATCAAAATACATAAAAGAAAAAAATATAAATATAAGACATCGGGATATGAAAAAATAATTTTCTATTTAAGCTAGTCAAGAACGATAAAAACCTCAACAACTATAACATGTATATAATTTTTTATTATCACTATATTTTAAAACTAAAAACAAAATAGTGAATTAAAATTATCTTGAACTATATATTATACATAAGTGATTATTGTAAATATATATTTTGTGTGATGATTAAATTAATTAATGATAAATGATTTTACCGATAAAATATAAAAGGGGTTTGAGTTATTTTCAGCAATAATAATTAATTATTAATTAAGGAAAATAATATTCATTCTTCAAATTCTATTGTCTCTCTCATTTTTTCCTCTTGAATTTTTTTTTTTGAATAATTGTTTTAAATTAAGATTGATAGTTGATCTAAAATTGCAGCAATAAATAATATCAATAATAAAATTGTATCTTTTCAAATTTTATTATTGTTATAATTATTTACTTCATAATAACTTTTATAATTTTATTATTGAATTTTGTATTATATTCTTCTTAGAATTTTCTTAATATAAAATATAAAATATGATTCTGTTTTTAGAATTAAAGAAAGATGTTATCAGCCAAGAAAAATCGATAAATAGTTTTAATACTAATTTTTTTAAATACATAAAATAATTTTTTAAGATAAAAGGTACTAAAATTAAAAAATATATATATAAAGATAAAAAGGTATTGAAGCCTACATATTAACTTTTATTTACTTCCTTGCAGATCCATTCCCGTCACCTTATGCGCCAATTTTTAAGATTCTCTTAAAAGTTTAGAAGCGTGGACTTTTTTAGGACTTTTTTGAAAAATCAAATTTCCGAAATTTAAATATTGTATTACGAGAACTTTGAAATAAGGTGCATGGATATCATAACTTTGACGTAACTTCATTTGAACGCCGAAATAAAATCAACTTTGACAGAAAAACATCTAGAATGAAATTTATTACGATTTTGTGAACGAGGGAAATATACGACTATAGATATAAATTTAACTAAAGTCAAATTGACTTTATGTTAGGATTCCTTAAAATATACATAAATTTCATTGTGAAAAGGAAAAACGGGGAAGTGAAAAGGTTTGAGTTTTATTTGCCAAAACTTATTTTGTAATATATAAAAGTTGTCTTTTATCTATCTATTTACTTGTGCATATATAATTTTTCTGAAAGATATTTATTAATGATGATAAGTTGTTAATAAGGGTTACACCTTTTTATTAAATTGTAGAATTTTAGTAGTAGAATACTAGATGATAATTTTTGAATAATGAATTAGGGTTGATATGTATTTTGGTTCAAAGTTTTATTTAATCAATTTAAGTCAATTCAAATAAAAGTCATCTTTTTTTTTTCTTGAGAGAGGTATATTATATCTATAATTTGTTTTTCTAAATTCAAATGTGCTATTCAACTACTCACTGTTAAACTCTTTGTAATTGATTATTCAGGTATTGAGTATCAATAAGATTTTTATTTTTTGAAAACAGTTGTTACTAATTCAAATTCAGTTGCTTTTATCGAGGGAATAACTCAATGTGTTATGGTATGATTGATGATCATTATTCTCATTCAAGAACCGACTTGACATATCACTTGTCCTGACAACTCACTTTATTAGTATGCATATCATTCCAAGAGTTATGTTCTTATGCTTAACACTTTAGAGAACAAAATTTAAGACCATGATAGTTTTATCTATAGGGCGATCTACATAAGCTCGTCTAAGGCGCAACATATAAGGGTGATTATGATTGGATTCGCTCACTAATGAGTCTTAACACATCCCCTACAAGGAAACACCTTTATATGTCATCTTATTTGTGTTTGGTTAAGTATTTTCCCATGTCCAAGACGGTTCAATATGTAAAAGATTATCTAATGTTTAAGTCACTAAGAGAGAATAATAATAATAATAATAATAATAATAATAATAATAATAATAATAATAATAATAATAATAATAATAATAATAGGATAAAAATAAGAATGAAAAGAGATTGTGATACTTCTTTATTAAAAGCATGTATATATAAATTTTTAAGCCTTCATACACTAAGATAAATAAGATAAGACAATACTATCAATTAGTTGAATGGGTAGTTATAGAGAATTGAGTCGTTGTCTAATAGAATTCATTTCATATATATGAGACATTCAAGTGAAATTTTATCTTAACTCAAGAGTTGTATGTACATAAGTTCCATAAGTTTAGAAGTTGATAGAATAATGTTTAAGCAGGTGAACACTTTTATACTAATTTTTATGGATGAGTAAGCTTTTACAACTATTGTGATATCCTTATATATTATATATTATTTCTCTTTTTAATATAGTTTCTAAAATAACAGAGAAACCAGAAGCACACAACAATAAAAATAAAATAAAACTTTCATTCGATATTCAATACATTAGATGATTCAATCTGGATTGTTTACACAAGTCTAACTATGTAATTTAAGAAAAAAAATACTTTATCTCATAATAGTAAGACAAAATTGGAAAGGTTTTCATCTAATACTTATAATAAATTTGATCATTTAGGAAATGAATTTGTACGATAATCTACAAGTTCAAAATACTTTTATCTAATGGTTATTTACTTTGAAGTACCTTTATCTAATACTAATTTTAAAACATTTCCATCTACTAGTGAATCAAAATAATTACTTAAAACGATTGATTAGATGAATTTCGTAACATATAGAAAATCTTTTGCAAAAGTAGTATATATGGACTAATTTTCTATCAAAGGAATTCAGATGGTACATGTGATACAAATTTAAATTATTTAATGGCCTAAATAATCAATATCAGGTCTTACGATAATGTACGAAAATATAATATCATATAATCAACTAGGATCTCTCTTAGTATAAATATTATTCGTATATTAGTAAAATTCAATGAACATTAGTTAGAATATAAGTTCTTCTTTTAAGAATCATAAGAACTTATTTAATCTAAAGGTTAATACTTATATTAGATGATCTAGATGAAATGTATATTTAAAAATTTAAATCTTACTAATGACATTAGAGATTGATACTATATCTAATAAGTTAAAGTGCTTAATTAAAATAATTATCTAGTATATTAAACACTAACATAACACTACCCATAAGAAAAAAAAATGATAAATAAAATATAGGATATACTGTCTACATAAGTTAACATAATTCTTTATTTTACATTCATTATAGTCATACATATATATGTATATATATACATATATATGTATATATATATAAAATAGTTTATCTTACATTCTTATTTTCTAATATACATTTTTTTATCTTAATTATATAATAGGAGTCTGATAAGTGAGCGATTTTTTTAAAAGAAGCTGAGTTTTCCATCACATTGGTACTCGATCTATTTTCTGAAAAGTAAGCCAATATCTCAGTTGTGAAGGAGTGAGGAAAGTTAGGAACATCCATCTATTTATTTAGTTGGAGTTCATGTGTGTGGATGTGAGTGTTAAGATAATCTTCACTTCAAAACAGTGGAAGATAAATAAGATAGATTCTTCAAGCGATTATAATCCTGTACATAATTTGGTGAAAATAAAGTAAGAATTATATTGGAAACAATATAAGGAATACCATTAGGAATAAAATAACAATTGTAGTAACTAGTCAAGATAAATGAATAATCAATAACATCACCCTTAGGCCAACAATATAATATCTTCTACTCATTTAATCTTCAAAGATTCAATCCTCCACTGACAAACATTCCAATTAGGTACAACATGATCATGAGACCTAATCTACAAAGGATTGTAATAAAAAATCAATAGAAGCAGTGCAACCAAAGATCAGAAAACCTCAACTGAAAACCTGTATGAAAATCAATAACCAAAGTAGTACTTTTGATAAAAGTAAATAGTATAAATTTATCAAGAAAGGTCATAAGAATTTCATGAAGTAATTAAAGATTTGTTAGACTTAGGAGTATCTCAATGAAAACATAAAAATAGATAGCAATATATACATATATTTTCTTTTCCTTACATTCAATGTTCAAAACAAATTCTTCTTTCTTTCTTTTCCAGCTCTTTTGTATGTGTTTCTCTCACTATTTTCTAATGCAATTCATGCAACTCATGTTCTTTATTAAGGGAATGTTGTAATATTAATCATGCAACAACATTCATTAAAATCTTTTTAACTTATAATATGAATAATTACATTTTTTTTATGATGATCAATGTAAGATGTCTTCTTCTCATGTTTTAGTATTTAACATTGTAACTGCTCAAATTCCCATATATTAGAAAATAATTAATAGTACAAAATAAGAATGTGCATAAATTGAAATCCAACTTTTAATATGCCTCAAAGACCTCAACTCCTTCATCCCACAACAATATGAAATCTTCTACCAATGAGTTAGATAGACATTTATGTCATTATGGGGTTGTCTTGGTCAACATCATATATTTTCTCTTTATACACCACTAATAAGAAAAATTATGAATGATAACCAAATATATCATTGACTATACTTGTTACTTAAGTTACCATAAGGATCCATTCAATCAGTTGCAAGATTAAGCCTAAGATTCTTTGGATCCTCCCAAACTAGAGATATAAACAACAAACTTCTATTATGGTGAATTAACTAAATGCCTTAATAGTCCATCACAATTTTCTCTATATGCATGTAGCATAAGATTCTTTTCATTATTAACATTAACAAACACTAAGAAATTTTTGAAATCAGTAGGTAATTACATACAAATTCAAATCCGTAAGTAAATTTTATTTACGAATTTTACCTATGGATCTGTTATTTATGAAAATATACATAGGTAATTACATATTATCAAATACCTAGGAATTTTTTGGTAGATAATATTAATAATTAATTTTATTAAAATTAATATTACTATTATTAACATTATTAATATGTTTAATATTATACTACTACTACTACTACTAATTATTATTATTATTAACATTATGTAATTATTATTATTATTTTTATTATATTTAATACTAGTTTTATTAATTTTATTATTATTATTAACATTATTAATATTACTAATATGATTATTAATATCATTAATAATAATATTATTAATTACTATTAATATTAATATTATTATTATCAATATTATACTATTGGTATTAATATTATATTATTAGTATTATTATTAATATTACTTTTGATATTATTTTTATTAATAGTATTATTGATATTATTATTGGTATTTTTAATAATATTAATATTATTGGAATTAATATTATTAATATTATGATGAATATTATTATTATTAATATGATTAATATTATTTTTAATATTAATAATAGTAATACTATTAGTATTATTAGTATTATTAATATTATAATGATAATGATGGTAATAATAGGTAAAATAAGAATAATAATAATGAATATATAATTAGAATGTTGATAATGGGTGTACATGGACAATAATATTTGTCATTGATATCTCCCTTGTTTCACTAAGTAAATTGTAGTAATCTTCTATTCAACTAATTAAAACATGGACAATAATATTTCATTTCAAGAAGAGTCACCCTTTTATATTCCATTAGTTCATAAACCTTAATTAACAATATTTATATTTCACAAAATTGCAACAACATTTGACATTAATTAGTCTTTAGGTGACATGAAATTAAATTGATGACATCAAATCAAGTGCAATCAAATATAAACCCAAAGTTCAACACAAAATACAATCAATTAAAATTTCATGAAATATATGTGATACAATATTCACGTATTGCATTAATTCTATCAATATTGTAAGTTGGACACATATTATATATGCTCTCAACATAACTAATGTAATACCTCAGATACTACATTTTCTATTAAAAACCTATGCAATATACATATGTTTGTTTTGTAAAAACTCTACTTTCATAATTCCTATGTTGATTTTGTTATGTACAACACTCCTCGTAACTATAGTTTTAGTTCTAAATGAAATTAAATTCTTCCAATATATTAGAATAAACTTGTGGGAAGAGAAAAATAAATAAATATAAAAATTGAGTCCAAATATATATCACTTTCGTATTTTGAAACTTAATTTTGTTTAAAAATAATTTTAAAAAAATGTAAATTGTTTTTAGATGTTTTTAATAAAACAATATAAACTCAATTCTTTAACATAAAATCAAACACATGAAAATTTAATTACCTAAACTCACATATTGATATTTCAACGTGATTCTAAATAATCTAACATGACAAGGCATTTGTTACTCTTAAAGAAGGCGTATAATAGAATTATCGTCTATTACTATATAAGAAGTATTCAGTCACTATTTTCTCAATAGTGCACTACCCACCAGATTTGTTTTTGTTCATTTTTCTCTCAATCACCTACTTTCGTTCACTTGATATCCATATATGCTTGTTTCATTGATGAAATTCTGCCCTATATATTATATTCTATTACTGTGGCAAAAAAATTATTCTCCAACCATTGTTTTCAATTGATGTGTTTGCACTATACTCTTGATTCACTTTTATCCTTCATTTTTTTTTTTTTTCTCTCAATGCTTACTTTTCTTTTTACTTCTCTCTCCCTTTTCTTTGTAGTTGAAGACATGGATTGCGCTCTAATTTTTCACTATTTTTAATTACATGGTACAATTATATAGGATGCACTCTATATCAACATGGAGACAACATTAACTAATTAAGTTATTGTTTGAGCATGCATAAAGATTTAAGCAAACTAAAATACACTGTTGTGTTCCCCACAGTGTCCCCCCAAACCAAAAAACAAACACCATGAAATAATTAACTTGGTAAAGAGGTAGTCATGTGCCTTCCAAAAGCAAGGAATCTGAAGATTTTGTTGCAAGAATGAATCTCTAAGATATGATTATTAATTAAGCAAGAGGTTATAAACCTATTTTAATATTGGAGAGGAAGGCCAATGATGGTGCTTAGGATAATCATGAATGAGCTCATAGGATCTTGTTTCTATACATCTAATGCGCCAGGATCTTCCAACATGTGATTTGAAGAACCAACTCTATAAGGATGTGAACTTTCTCTTCCACCTTTTATTTAATGAATATTTTTGTCTTGATCTCTTCACCATGTTTGCTAGTTCCAGCTAGGAAAATCTCTACATATCTACGACAATGTGGACATATTTAAAACCACGAAAAAAAAAGTTAAATACAATGTTTACTAATGAACTTCCTTTACTTTTTTAATATATATTTTACCATCCAATCTAGATAAACCTAGTTTTTGCAACATTATCTTGCAAAATGATAAAAAGAACATGTCTCTCGATTAAGAAAGAACCAAGTTGATACATTTGAGTATATATATATATGGTTATTATTGACAGAAAAAATTAAAGACTTTCTTAACATTTTTCCATGTGAGATCTTAGAGACATGTGTAGAGGTTGTGTACTGAATATGATAGAAAGTGATTTAAGATATATTTAAGATTTTGTAGTTTCAACTGTGATTAGACAAAACTACTTCAATATTAAACTTTATTTTTCCAAGTTCACATATAGCTGATTGAGCGAAGATTTTTCTTATCTTAGTTAATTAGAAAATGTTCTTTGGATTTAGCAGAACAATTTAAAGAGTATCAGAACGAAACTATTGTAGTGTTAGAAAAATTGAGGGAAAATCAAATAAAAATAAGACAAAAACTAGATTCATATAAGAAAATAAAATCACTTTGAAGTCATAACCTTAAAAATATTAGATTTCTATATCTTCTTTCTTATAACTATCTCATTTCTACTTACTCTTATATTTATACTCGTACTTAAATTCCTAACATACAAAACATAAAATCTACAAAATTAATCAAGATTAGTTGACTAAAGTATTTCAAATACCAAAAGATGTTTTATTTTTATCTAGTATTTATTTATTTATTTGTCAACTTAAAACATATATAAGAATAATATCATTGAGATTGTAGACGGAATAACCACCTACAATCAAGTGCTAGTGTGAGAAAAACCCTTTCATAAACAAAGGGAAAAACATTAGATCCTATAATCTCTAATTATAGAACTTCAATGAGGATGTTCTTAGAACCATATGATAAAGTTTTCTCCACTGCAAAGGGTAAGCCAAGAGTCAACATATATAATGCGCATTGAACTAAGAGATGATTTGTTGAGTGCTGTTTGGATTGAACAATGTCAATATTGATTATTAGGTCATTATCTACCTTTCTCCACCAACCCTCCTAAGTGATTATCTACATTTCCATGTCCCATAGGTCATTGTTGCTCTTTTAATTTGCATGCGCGCAATTAAAAGGGTGGTGTTTTTCCATCACGTGAACGAATTATAACCAGAACTCCTTCAAGCTACATCATGCTTTTGTCTTAGCAGAACATTTAAAAAGTTTTCTTTTTTATTACATTGAAAGTGTTGAACCTATACATTTTTTTTATATTTTTATTTACAAACTTGAATTTAATATCACTTAGACCTTATGGAGAGATTATTTTTTAATCTCACATTATTAACATGTGATATTTTGTTAAGCATTCCAATTATTATAATAACAATGAATAGTTCTTTTGGTATGAGTTCTCGTATTTGGTTATTTAAATTTAAAGTGAAAGGTATAAATAATTATTGTTAAAATTTGAATTAAGTATTTAAGATATTATAAATTATTTATTATCTCCTCCCTTCCTCTCTTCTCATCCTATCGTCCCCTGTTTATTGTATTATTGGAAGAACATGATCCATCAAGAATGAGATTTAGTATAATTAATGGAGAAATTCAGTCTTATTTTTCTCATTTCATATTTTATTACGTAATTTAATATTTAATATATTTTTTATTTACATCTTAATAATTTTTTTATTTTGATATTTAATTGAATGTTAACTTAATTAGACTTGATTTATTGAGCACTTAAAATGTATTTAAGAATTATATTCTACTTATTTTTTAGAAAATTATTTTTGAGTGTAAGTTGACCTTATAGTCCGCAAATTTTACAGGATAAATGCCATCTTATTTGACATTTAAGATATGATATTTTTTTTTTGTTTGGATAATGATTGAATATTAGTTCAATTTTGACTTATTTGTTGAACACTTAAAATAAGTTTCACAATTATATTTCAATTATTTTAAGTAAATAATCTTGGAGTACAAGTTAACCTATATGGTCAATGGATTTTGCAAATCAAGTATCATCTATAAAATAAAAGACCTATTTTATGTAAGATATATACAAATGAGTTATTTATATTGCATTTGGGTAAACCTTGATAAGCAGCTTGATAGATATTCTCTCAATTAAAGATAAAATAATCTCCCCCTTTATATTTTCAAATATTCTTTTAAAACAATATTAAATTCATAAAAAAATTATAATTTTAAGAAATAAATATAAATAAAGTGTAAATCTTGTAATGTTATATATATGTATATAATATTTTTAACATATTATGTTATATATATATTTGTAATAAATTTAAAATATATTATTTATAAAAGACCTATTTTATGTAAGATCTATACAAATGAGATATTTATATTGCATTTGGGTAAACCTTGATAAGCAGCTTGATAGATATTCTCTCAATTAAAGATAAAATAATCTCCCCCTTTATATTTTCAAATATTCTTTTAAAACAATATTAAATTCATAAAAAAATTATAATTTTAAGAAATAAATATAAATAAAGTGTAAATCTTGTAATGTTATATATATGTATATAATATTTTTAACATATTATGTTATATATATATTTGTAATAAATTTAAAATATATTATTTATAATTTCCATAATCCGTAAAAAATATAAATTAAAAGTCAACATTTATATTATTTAAAATGGTTAAGTGATAACAATATATAATAAAAGGAAAAGAATTTTCAAAGAAATAAATGGATGAATTAAATATGTTTTAAATTTCTATAAATGTGGTTATGGTTTTGGTTAAACATTTTATTACTTTCTACCTCTAACATTTTCTTAGTGTCTTCTTTCAATATTTACCATTGGTTAGAATTAGTTTTCTCTTAAATAAAAAGTATCAATTAAAATAGTTAAAATAATAATAAAAATGTTAAGATAAGTGGATTATGTTTAGTATGTAACTTAGTGAACTAATGTATTTATTATTTTCTATAAGATAAATATATCCATTACTTCTATAATTTTTAATATATATTATTAAAAATATTTTTATATTATGTTATATAATATTTGTTAAATAATCATCACTTTTTGTTAGAAGTATCATTTAAATAAATTAATTATATATAATTTTTCTTTTGTATTACATAAAAATTGTATGTATTATTCATTTTATACATAAAGAAATATTATTACTAAATTACAATATAAATAGAAATTTAATTTTGATTTGTATAAGATTATAAAAGTAAAAGAGTATAGACTATTATTTTTATATGAAGATAATTTTAATACATTATAATCCATTATTCTAAAATAAAAAAACCCATATAACTATTTTATTATTTTATCTTTGGAAATAAAATCACTGTGATATATTAAAAATGTATTATAATTATTTTATAATTATAACATAAAATATAATATATTAAAAATAGATTAAAAGTGCTTAAGTAAATTATAACTTTGAAAGGCATAAACAATTAGAAGTAAATTATTAAATAAAAAAGTAAAAATACTATTACAAAAGTTACTGTTCATAATTCATTAAAACTGGAAATATTTGCACGTAACTATCTGATTTATATGAAATAAAAGATACATTCTATACTTAAAAAATAATCTAATTATTTTAATTTATAATATTTTTTGATAATATAATTATCTTATCTTATATTTTTTATCTTTAATATTAAAATTAGTGGTAAGGATTAAAAGATACTAATAAAATTTTAAATGTATAAAAATTAAAGAAAAAACATTTTATAAAACTAGACCTAAAAAAGATTATATTTTTATGGTTTTAAAACATATTTGAAGTTTAAATTGATTAAGATATACTTCAAGGAGTAAAATATTTGTATCTTGCATAAAATTTACCAATGAAAACATTTGATGAATCCAATTTATAGCTATATTTATATAAAAATACTTATTATATACCTATCAAACCCTGTAATCTCTTATTGGAAATCCAATTTATTATTCCAAATTAATCTGTTCTGATCCTGTGAAACGTCAGCTTCCAAACATTCTGATTGATTTTCCTTTGGTGGAAACAAAAGGAACATATTTAGGCAAAAGAATATTTGTTTTCTTTTTTTGGAATGATTTCCATCAAATCTCAAATAAATTATAAATTCAAAATTTAAAACAAATAATTATTGTCATTTAAGAAAATGGAAGATAAAAGCTAAATTATGTAAAGTAAAATAATAACTGACATCCCATATGCATAAATTTTTCTCAATAAAATACACTTTGATTACCATTGGCAACAAGTTTCTCACTAATTTGGCAACTAATAAAATCACTTAAATGATAGAAGAAATAATATTTAAATAATATTTTTTTTGTGTGTTTTACTGATTTCTGTCAAATATAATAACTTTCCTCTTTTTATTCTTCTTGAAAAACATTTTTCAAACTAGTGATCAAGTCAACTTTTTAATCCTAATTAAATGAGAAAGAAAGCAAAATTGTGAGGAATATTATATTTTGTACTATTAATTAATACTATATGATTAGTAACTTATTATTAGTTATATATTTATGTTTTCAATTTTATATGACTAATATTTTGTCTTCTGCTTTCTCATATTTAGTCTTAGTACTAATACTACAATGAGTATGTTTTTCTTAATCTAATGTACATTAAATTCCTTTTATTATGTTATACACTTAAAATTTCTAAATATTTTTCTAAATATTATTATAAACTTTCAAAAATCATTACTATAAAAAGTAACAAATTTGCCATAAATAATATAATTTATAATTTATAATAGTAACTTAATAATAATTTAAAATTTAGAGTAAATTACGATGTTATTTACTTTTAGCCTAATAGTTTTCTCAGACAACAAGATAATGCCATAAATGATATAATGTATGAGAGATAATTAAGGAAATTTGTTAGTAGGTAATAAAAGGACATAGGTATCATGAAAAATTTAGAAAAACATTGGTAGTTTGTTCTAAATTGCAGAAGGAAAGTATCAGAGGGTTTTCCGTACTGAAGATTTGAATTTTCTCTGAAAATTTGGAATAATTCTTCTTCCTGGTATCTAAGGAGAAAGGAAAGTCCATGACTATCATCTATATTATAATTGGGTCAATGTTTTCTCATGTTGTTAAATCAACTTTCACTGTACACACACCACACATTTAGTTCCAAGATTCTGTATCTTTCTCATTCAACAACTGTTGCACACACTCTCATGTACCACACTCCAAAACAAGCTCACCATTTTTTTAATTGTTCTCTCTTTCTTTCCCATCTTTACTCCTACTTTTTTTTTTTTTTTTTTTTTTTTTTTTTTTTTTTTTTTCTTTTAATTTTTTTTTTTTTTTTTTTTTCTGTCATCGATATTCTTCCATAAAATCTTCTTTTCTTTTGGGGTACTGTGTTTCATAGATTTTGTTATGGAGTTCTGACTTCATACAAAAGAGAAAAATATCTTAAAGTTTAATTAACATTTGCAGAAAATGAATGTGGTGGAGGATCAAAGAATGGATGACCTCAGAGACGACGAGTTTCCCGCAGGAATGCGTGTTCTTGCTGTTGATGATGACTCAACATGTCTCATGATTTTGGAGACCATGCTGCGAAGGTGCCGATATCATGGTCAGCATCTTGTACTCTTTCTTTATGTTTTCTTCGTATTTTTTCATTGTATTATTAATTGTGTGAATTCTAATCTGCTTCTTTTTCCGTCTGGACATTGTTATTTATTCGATTAATAAAAGAATTTATTTTGTAAACCTTAATTTTTCAAAATTCAGTTTTTTTTTTGTTTGATTTGTTTAAGTTTTCATTTCACAGATCTTATCATGATATGTTAAGTCTTCCAGATATGTATATTTGTCTGCTAGATACTTGAAATTATTGTCAATGGAGTTTCTTCTTATTTTTCCCACTGATATCAGTTTTTCTACTTTCTGGACTTCCAATTGGTTTGTAAATTAATCAATTAATCTAATATCTCTCGTCTTTCTCTGATACTGTTTCTCAGAGATTCATATCATCATGGTTGACATAATGATATTTATTATTTAGGTTTCGTTTGAATTAGGGAATATAATTGAATTAATTTGAAATGAGAATATATGCGAAATTGAAGTGTTTGAATTATATATATATATATATATATATATATGTATATATATATATATATATATATATATATATATATATATATATATATATATATATAAATGTTATGTGTAAAAAATTTTAATGTATATATAGATTATATGTATAAAAATATAATAAATAATTATTATTATTTTACTTATATTATACTATATAATTATGATATAAATAAACATAATTAACAAATTAAATAATAAAATTTCTAACTATTTACGCAATTCTAAACAGTTATACGAAGAAAGAAGAGCGTGAATGTTTTATCTCATTTATATTCGAACTCTCTTTTTAAATCTAAGCGGTAATTCTTTCGGTGCAAATTTGAAACTAACGCACCCTTAGTGATTTAATAATTTGCATATTCAAGTTTCGCATTTTCAATTTCTCCGTGTTTGGTTTTATCTAATTTTTTGTTTATTTGGTTTCAAATTTTTGACCACATATGAAGTATTGGTTTCATTGGATGCAACACTTTCCCATTGAATTTTGGTTCCGCTTGTATCTGCAATGCGCATTGTATCTGCAACACTTGTCTGTTTATAATGTTATTTACTTTGGTTTTGGATTTTGCAGTAACTTCCACTAAAAATGCAAAAACAGCATTGAATCTCTTGAGAGGAAACAAGAACAGGTTTGACCTGGTAATCAGCGACGTACAAATGCCAGACATGGATGGATTTAAGCTGCTTGAGCTTGTGGGGCTTGAGATGGACCTACCTGTCATAAGTAAGAAGCGTTGATCTTATTTTCAATCTTCTACAGTTCTTCTTTTAGTTTTATCCTCATTCTTTATTAATATATAATTATTAGTAGTTAGATAGTTAATATTTGTTCATATTTCTAGTACTCTTGTTTTAGTTTTCAGATGCTCTCTGTATATACTTTAAATATGTACTGTTTACTTCATCACTATCAAAGATCTTTAGTATTTCGGGTCTTGTTTTTAGAGCATAAAAGGAAATTGTATGCAATGTATTTGATTTTGAATCATACCAATGAATATTGTTAGTTCATTACACAATTTAAAGCCTTCTGCAATTCATTTGGATGTTTGATGAACCTTTGACAATGTTAAATATTTTTTTACATCAGTGATGTCCGTAAACGATGACCCTAAGATGGTGATGAAGGGAATTTCACACGGAGCTTGTGATTATCTTCTGAAGCCTGTTAGACTTAAGGAGGTACAGAACATTTGGCAGCATGTTGTCAGAAGGAGGACTACTGATTCCAAGGAGCTGAACAAAAGCAGCAACCAAGACAAGGCTGACACTGATAGCAACGAGAGAGGTTCTGTAGCAACAGGAAATTCAGATCAAAATGTAAAGTCTTCCAGAAAGAGGAAGGATGAGGATGACTATGATAATGAGGAACAAGAGAATTGCCATGACAATGAGAACTCATCAAGTCATAAGAAAGCTCGAGTTGTTTGGACCGTGGAACTGCACCACAAGTTTGTTGCTGCTGTTAATCAATTAGGCTTTGAAAGTATGTTCTTTAATCTATCTATTACTCCATATAGTGTTATCACATTTCCACTATTAATAGTTTGAAATAAAATACAGTGCCATCTCTTGTTATTCAAGAAACATTGAGTGAATTACTGTAAGGATGGTTACTGTAAGAATAAAAAGGGGTAGACACATTGTGTGAATTTTGAAGAACCACAATAATTGTTGGTACAATTTACTCTATTTCTTAGCAATTGGTACAAGAGCTTAATCAATTGTTCTTTCCTTTATTTTTATTTTAACAAGCTTTGTATGATTATTTGAGTACATGATATAGCAATCAAATGTTGAGATCCTTGAGATAAGATAATTGTATTAAGCATTTTTTTGAATACTTTCTGTCATAAGCTCCCTGAGAGTAAATGTAATGCCTTTGTTTACGGAATTGTGTGACTCATGATAATGTTGACTGTTTTTGTTGCAGAAGCTGTGCCTAAAAAGATTCTTGACTTGATGAATGTTGAAAAGCTTACAAGGGAGAATGTGGCCAGCCACCTTCAGGCATTGTTCCTAACCTTTCTTCTTTAGTTTAATGTGACATAAGCCAATTCATATAGGGAATCTCACTGTGTCTTTCTATGGCTGCAGAAATTTAGGCTTTATCTGAAAAGAATTAACTGTACGGCAAATCGACAGGCTAATATGGTGGCAGCCTTAGGCACTACAGATTCATCCTTTTTGAGAATGGGTTCTCTGAGTGGGGTTGGACATTTACAGTCATTATCTGGTGCTCAACAGTTTCATAACAATACTTTTGGAGCCTTTGGACCTGGTGGTATGACTGGTAGATTGAACACTTCTGTTGGTGTGAATGTGCATGGATTGCCTACTTCAGAAACTCTTCCGTTGGGTCATGCACAAAATTTTCGCAAATCTATTCATGATCCACTTATGTTCCAACCTGCCATAACTGGTGGAATGCCATTGTCGACAGGTCTTAATCAATTTCAACATAATAAGGGTGTCGGTATTGGTGTTAGTCCGATTCAAACCATTCACCCTTTTATTGATGTTCAACCAAATTTTTCCATGTCAAATAAACTCCCGGATCTGATACCAAAACCAACAATTGGTTGCTCACCCTCTACAGTTTTGGACGTCTCAAACAATGCTTTGGTATTGAAAGCTGATAGTGAAAACACACAAGGAGGAGTGGTATTTGGTCAAACTTCTTTAGCCTCTCAGAATTCACAATTCTCACTGCCTTTGCTGGATCAGGGTAGGTGTACTGATATTTGGTCAAATACTGTTCAGTCATCTGTTACAAATTCTTACCCTCCATGTGAAACTTTTCAAGGGAGGAATCTGAGTGGTGCTTCAACCATTACTTCACTTTCTAACCAATCGCACGATTCACTAAAAGATATGCATTGTCAAGGAGTTCTTATGCCAAATAATTCTGGACATATAAGTAATCATGTGGTGCCATTTCAAGGGTGGGATATCAGTAATGATGATAGTGCTTTCCCTTCAAATATTTTTGGTAACTCAATAGACTCTCTGATTAATACAGATGGCCACAATTCTATGAACTCAATCTACAACAAAAACATGGACTTCAGTTTCTTTGATCCCTTAGTGATGAAACCTGATGGAATTACGGGACTGAGTGAAGAAAACACATTGAAGCAACAACAGGGGTACATCATGAACCATGACAAGTCTCAAAACAATACTGCAGCTAATAATCTTGGTTCTCTGGAAGAATTTGTCAGTTCAATGATGGATCAGGTAATCATTTTAATGCAATTTTAAGAGGTTCACCGTAGATGTTTATTCATTGTCGTGAACTTTAAGTTCTTTCTAGTATACGTATTTATGCATCTGTGTTGTAGTTTTTGTTTCTGTGTTTATTTCATGCATAGGTTGATATCAATGTAGACAAGATAAATAGCAAGTTATTTATTAAAACGTATTATTTTCTAGCACTGTTAAAGTCTAGAAACTTTTACATGCTTTTTATCAGTGTATATATTACTCGTGATAAATAGTTAACATACTCTGGATTAAGATCCTGGTAAACTCTCTTTGTTATGTAATTAGTGGAATTAGCCGCGTGATTTTTGCTGTAAATTTTTCCAAAATTTGTAAATTGAACATGGTCATCAAGTCTTTTTTAGTATTTAATTCGTTACCCTTCTGCATTTTGCATCTGAGTTTTTTTTTCCTCCAATCACAGATATCTCACAATAACTGTCATGTAATGCAGAAACAGGACAATGTGAAATTATTTGAAGGATACTTATGCGACAAGAATTTCTCTGACGGGACTTCCATTTGACACCAAGTTTGACAGTATATCTAAGCATCATGCCATGCTTGTTGACGAATTTTGTGACATGTCAAGTCTTCTTAGGTTACCTTTTTTCACAGTTTTGTGATTTTGGCAAATTTTGTGATTTGTTAATGTTTGGGCCCTCTTTTGCATTAAGGAGAAAAGTTTTACTAGTATTTTGTTAGTGGTCCATAAGCAAGAATGACTATTTTTAGTCACAATAAACTCGGGGTTTTCCCTCCTTTTATGGTGAATGCAAATAAATAATGCTCCACGCACTAATATTTATTAATTATTTATTCAATAGATATGTATTCTTGAATGATTATGTTTATTAAGTTCACTCCTTAGTGTATACGATGTGGTAATTTGTATGAGATCTTAATATTTCACTCCATCTTTAGTTATTGTTAAGTAATGAACAGTGTTCATCGTTGAATTGACTAGAATTATATGTTTTTTTAAAAAAAAAAAAAAACTCGTGTTTGGACCAAGAATTTTAAAATTGCCTTGGTTTTGTGATTCATAAGCATTTTCAAAATGGTTTGATAAGATAAAACAATTTAAAAAATTTAAATTTGAAATTATTAAGGAGGTAACTTAGTTTCCGCTGTATCTTATTAATGTAAATATTAAAATAGATTAAATTATGATAACTTTTATGAATGATTGCATTATAATAACTTATAAATTTCGTTGATGCAATTATATATTGTCATGAATATTTATGTTAAAATATATCAAAATAACAATAATAAAGAATCTTAAAAATTGGCATTTTAGTATATTTTGAAAACGTATATTATGTTATTATTTTTATCTATATGAATGAGAAATTAAATAATTTAGATTAATAAAAATTTTGTATATATAATGTATCTTCGTGAAAAGACTTTTTTATCTAATATAATGAAGTACGAAAAAGTGTGCTTCAGTTAAAATGTACATTTGGTCTTTTCAACATGTTAAGACTACAAGAAATGTCCTTATGAACTAGCATATTGCCAATTATGTCCTTATTTAGTTAATCACTACAAGAAATGCATTGGATAAATAAATTTAGAAATTATATTAGAAATTAGGAATTGTTAGTGTTCATGTTATATTTTATTGTCATTAAATAAGTTTTTGAATTAGTTATTAAATCAATTTTCAAAATCAGTTGAGGTTTTAAGTACTTTATATTTTGAGTCTAATTTAGTCTCTAATTATTTTAGTATTAGAAACTATTATTCATATTCTAGAAACATTATTTTTTTTTTTTTTGTAGCGGATGACATCTTTGTTAAAATCAAGTTGATGATAGAGTTCAAATTTAGGTTAAGTTAATAATTGAGTCAATATCTTATCCATAGTTGAGTTAAAGGTACCTTTATGTTGATTGAGCTATTAATTCCATAACTTCTGGATTGTGTTAATCATTAATCATTCATCATGTTCAAGTGAGAATGCCCCCTCAACAGAGCCAAGGACACATTAATAGTGATTGAATCTATGATACTTATATTAAAGGAATAATATGAACAGAAGAGACATTGATCTATGAGAGATGAGATAGTATGACAATTTACAAACTTTTACTCTAAGTGAAACGTTAAATTGTATAATTTACAGTAATCAAAATACTGTCTTGTTGGAAGTTCAATTTCTTACCTTGTGTTTACATAAATAATTTTACAATTTTCAAGGAATTCAAACATTTAATTTCAATTATTTTCATTTAAAATTATTTTTTCAAATGTTTTTGTTTGGATAAGAAAATTTAAATTTATTGAATTTTAATTTTCTTGTTTGGATACAATATTTCAATTACCACCAAATAAAAAAAAATTACTACTACTAGCATCAATAAATAATCACTAGAAAATTAAATTTACATCCAAAAATTTAGTTAACTCCATCAAGAGATAACCTCACTGACATTAGTTGAGAATAAAACTCTGATAAATATAAGATAAGAATAATTCTAGCCTACATTAGCTGATAGATAATCCTAACAATGTGAACTAAAAAGATAATTCATATTAATGTTAGACTAAAATATTTTAACTTATGTCAAGAAAAAGTAGTCTCATTAGTGTTGATAAAAAAAAAGAAAAAACTTAACTAGTATCACTAAAAAAATAGTTATGTCAATATTGGTAAGAGAATCTCAATGATTTGGTTAAGAGATAATCTTGACTTATTATTTAATTGATGTTGGTTGAAAACAACACATTATCTCAAAAATAATATTTATTGATATTAACAATACAAATTGTGTTTGATATGGATTGATTGACATTGTTGACCTTGACAGAAAATAAATTAAAATGGAAGCACAAATTGGATGCTTAAACCCTTGTATAAAAATAAAAGAAAAAATAGACTTTTAAGTATGGTTCATATGTTTTATGTAAACAATTCTAGCTCAACTCTACCATATCCCTATCCCTATATAGTATTTTCATCGTAGTATCAAACCAAAGTTGAGTTAAACACGTGTAAATTAAAAAAATAGTGACAAGTAACATTACCTACATCGACATAAAATTAGCGGTGATATAAAATTAACCACAATTGACTTTAACCTAAAAACAAATTCAGACCTGCAAAAAAGCTCAACAAATATCACTCAAATTACATTTCAGGTCCTAAATTTTAAATTCTAAAGTCTTACAATATCATAACCATACAGCTGTAGTAGTTAGCTTCCCTTACATGATTTAAAGGTAGAAGTCCTCACGAAATCTCCAAAAACCTAGGTTTTACAAGAACTCCAACCAACACCACAACACTTCTGATCAATGATCAGACTACAAAACTAAGATACTGACCAATAGAGACTTCGTGTGATGACTCAGAGCATAGTTATTAGTGAGGAACGATATATATAAACTAACTGACTCTAAAAAAGAGGGTAGAAAATGAACTTTCTCAAACTAAAAATCTGATCAGACAGAAGTGCTCAGATTACTGTCACGAGTCTAGTGGTGGACTTTAATAGTTGATCTAATGAAGGATAAAAACAGATATTTAGATAAGAGAGAGAGAGAAGAAGAAACAAAATTTAGATAGATGATGAATTTGTCAAAATGAGACTTATAAATTTTTTCTATAAATAAGTATTTTTAATTTATTAATAAAATATTCAAATACTCCTTTCACTTTTATCACTAAATACTAATTTCTAGATCATTACAAATCTTACCCACTTAATAATTAAGTAACGATAAACTCTAATGCATAAAATTATTTAATTAAAATTCACATAATAGGTATAAGCTTAAGCTCTCCCCAATACTCCCTCATATATCATAATTATTAAAATTATTTTAAGCATCTTTTAAACAGAATCAAATAAAAAATAGATACTAATTAGAAATATATGTATAATGTTATTATAATATCAATCTAATATTAATCGATAAAATGTATTATTTATAAACAATTGATTTGCCAAATTTAACTAAGTGTATATTTATTTTACAAAATTTAGCTAAGTAAAGGTTTGAGTCATTGATATTATCGCATTTTTTATATATTATGGACAAATAAATAATTATTTATGTTTTAAATAGCAATTGGCAGTTAAATTTAATGATTATGTCCTATATATACCTATATCACTCCATATGCACTAACACATTTAACTTTCTTTGAATATCATATCATGAAAGCTCTTAAAATGTTAACATTCAATATTGAAACACATATTTATATAATTATTATAAAATCTTTTTTATCAACAATAAAAATATATTAAAATGAAAACACTTGATGAATTTTTCAACCTTTATACCATATAATTTTATAAAATGTTAATAAGCGATAGTAAAACTTCTAAATCTCAATTATTACTGATTATATAAAACAGATTGTTTTTCTCATTCTTACAATATAATGTTTGTTCTAACTTTGACCTTTGTTATATGCAGTTTATAGGTAAACTAATGCATCATTTTGAAAATTATCACACTACAAAAGACTAATTCATTCATTACAATTATTAAAGTCACTTTGACTTTTGACTGAGTTAAATCAAATTTATTAAGGATATGATTGGACAACTTTCTTTTGGAAAAAATTATAGATAAAAATTGGCTCAAACAGCAGTGGGTGCTTAGTGTACTTGTTCTCTTATTTGGTGACATAAGTTAGGGCCAAACAAAATGATTGACTGTCATATCTTTGTCATATAATGAACTGAAAAAAAAAATCACACAGTACTGAACAAGGAAAAGAGAAAAATATTTTTATATTAATTATGTCAGATAATATTTTTTTTAACTAATTATTACTTTTTGTTTGAAGTATTGTTTAAATAAATTAATTACATATAAGTTTTATTTTGTATTACCTAAATATACATAAATAAATATTATTGTTAAAGTATAATATAAATAGAAATTTAATTGTGAATTGTATAAGGTTATAAAAGTAAAAGAGTATGGATTATTATTTTTATATGAAGATAATTTTTAATACATTATAGTCAAGTATTCTAAAATAGAAAAAGCACATATAACTATTTTATTATTTTATCTCTGGAAATGAAATCACTGTGATATATTAAAAGTGTATTATAATTATTTTATAATTATAACATGAAATATAATATATTAAAAATAGATTAAAAGTGCTTAAGTAAATTATAACTTTGAAAGACATACAAAATTAGAAGTAAATTATTAAATAAAAAAGTAAAAATATTATTACAAAAGTTACTGATCACAATTCATTAAAACTGGAAATTGTATATGAAATAAAAAATACGTTTTATACTTAAAAAATAATCTAATCATTTTAACTTATAATATTTTTTGTTACTATAGTTATCTTATCTAATATTTTATTTTTAATGTTAAACTACTTATAATCAGTGGTAAGGATTAAAAAATACTAACAAAATTTTAAATGTATAAAAATAATTTTTTTTTTTATAAAACTAGACCTAAACAAGATTATATTTTTATGATTTTAAAACATATTCAAAGTTTAAATTAATTAAGATACTTTATGGAGTAACATATTTGTATGTTGCATAAATTTTATGAATGAAAACATTTGATGAATTGAATTTATACCTATATTTATATAAAAAAATATTTATTATATACCTATCTAACCCGGTAATCTCTTATTGAAAATCGAATTTATTTATTATTCCAAACATTCTGATCTCATCTTCAAAACATTCTGACTGGTTTTCCCTTTTTTTTCTTTTTTAAACAAAGGAACACATTTAGACCTTTAGGGTGAAAGAATATTTGTATCCTTCTTTGGAAAGATTTTTATCAAATCTTAAAATAAATTATAAATTCACATTTTGGAAGATAAAAACTAAATTATGTAGAGTACAATAACAGTTATCACGTATGCTAAAAAAAATCATCGTTTTCTTTTGTTAAAAATAAGAAATAATTATTTTTTGCGTTTTACTGATTTTTGGTCAAATACAATAAGTTTCCTCTTTTTATTCTTCGCCAAAGATATGTTTAAACTAGTGATCATTACCACTTAAATGACAGACAAAATAAAAAATATATTTTTCTTTTGTGAGAAATCAGAAAGAATTTTTTCTTTTGTGAGAAATAACAAATAAGTTTTTGATGTGTTTTACTGATTTTGGTCAATACAATAAGTTTCCTCTTTTTATTCTTTTTGAGAAAATTTTTAAACTAGTGATCAAGTTAAATTTGTAATCCTAATTAAATGAGAAAGAAAGCAAAATTGTGAGGAATATTATATTTTGTACTATTAATTAGTATTATGTGATTAGTAACTTATTATTAGTTATATATATTTAGGTTTTCAGTTTTATATAACTAATATTTTGTCTTCTGCTTTCTCTTATTTAGTCTTACATATATATATATATAGGAGTATGCTTTTCTTAATCTAATATACATTAAATTTCTTTTTATTATGTTATACACTTAAAAATTTCTAAATATTTTTTTAAATATTATTATAATCTTTCAAAATATCATTACTATAAAAAGTAACAACTTGGCCATAAATAATATAATTTATAATAGTAACTTAATAATAATTTAAAATTTAGAGTAGATTACAATAATATTTACTTTTGGGGTAATATTTTTCTCAGACAACAAGATCATGCCATAAACGATATAATGTATATGAGATAATTAAGGAAATTTGTTAGAAGGTAATAAAAGGACATAGGTATCATGAAAAATTTATGAAAAACATAGGTAATTTGTTCTATAAATTGTAGAAGGAAAGTATCAGAGGTTTCTGTGTATTGAAGGCTTGAATTTTCTATGAAAATCTTGAATAAGTGATTCTTGTTCTTCTTCCTGGTATCACTATCTTCTATATTATAATTGGGTCAATGTTTTCTCATGTTGTTAGATCAACTTTGACTCTACACACACCACACATTTAGTTCCAAGATTCTGTATCTTTCTCGTTCAACAACTTTCTCTCTTTCCCTTCATCACTCCTACTTTTTTTTTTTTTTTTGTCATCTATATTCTTTCATAAAATCTTCTTTTCTTTCTTTTGGGTTACTGTGTTTCATAGATTCTGTTATGGGGTTCTTACTTCAGACAAAAGACAAGGCTAATACTGATAGCAACGAGAGAGGTTTTATAGCAACAGGAAATTCAGATCAAAAGGTAAAGTCTTCCAGAAAGAGGAAGGATGAGGATGACTATGATAATGAGGAACAAGAGAATTGCCATGACAATGAGAACTCATCAAGTCATAAGAAAGCTCGAGTTGTTTGGACCGTGGAACTGCACCACAAGTTTGTTGCTGCTGTTAATCAATTAGGCTTTGAAAGTATGTTCTTTAATCTATCTGTTACTCCACATAGTGTTATCACATTTCTCAGAATAAATTACTCCCTCTTGTTTCGGAATTCGCATAATACCTTTGCCTTTGGTTTCCACTATTAATAATTTGAAATACATTACAGTGCCATCTCTTGTTATTCAAAGGAAAAATGAGTGAATTACTGTAAAGACTTTTACTGTAAGGATAAAAAGGCTAGAACATTGTGTGAATTTTGAAGAACCACAATAATTGTTAGTACAATTTACTCTATTTGTTAGCAATTGGTACAAGAGCTTAATCAATTGTTCTTCCCTTTATTTATATTTTAACAAGCTTCCTATGATTATTTGAGTATATGATAGCAATCAAAGTTTGAGATCCTTGAGATACAAAAATTGTATTAAGCATTTTTTTGAATACTTTATGTCATAAGCTCCCTGAGAGTAAATGTAATGTCTTTGATCTTTACTAAGGTTTTACATCTTGCCTTGGAGTGTTCTAGTACTGAATTGAATTGTGTGACTCGTGATAATGTTGACTATTTTTGTTGCAGAAGCTGGGCCTAAAAAGATTCTTGACTTGATGAATGTTGAAAAACTTACAAGGGAGAATGTGGCCAGCCACCTTCAGGCATTTTTTTTAACCTTTGTTCTTTAGTTTGATGTGAAATAAGCCAATTCATCACTGTGTCGTCTTTCTATGGCTGCAGAAATATAGGCTTTATCTGAAAAGAATTAACTGTACGTCGAACCAACAGGCTAATATGATGGCAGCCTTAGGAACTACAGATTCATCCTTTTTGAGAATGGGTTCTCTGAGTGGGGTTGGACATTTACAGTCATTATCTGGTGCTCAACAGTTTCATAACAATACTTTCAGAGCCTTTGGACATGGTGGTAATCAGAATGGTATTCAAGGAATGCCAATGTCTGCAGTTTTGGACGTCTCAAACAATGCTTTGGTATTGAAAGCTGATAGTGAAAACACACAAAGGGGTGGAGTGGTATTTGGTCAAACTTCTTTAGCCTCTCAGAATTCACAATTCTCACTGCCTTTCCTGGATCAGGGTAGGTCTATTGATATTTGGTCAAATACTGTTCAGTCATCTGGGACCAATTCGTACCTTCCATGTGAAATTTTTCAAGGGAGGAATCTGGGTGGTGCTTCATCCATTACTTCACTGTCTAACCAATCCCATGATTCTCTAAAAGATATGCATTGTCAAGGAGTTATTTTGCCAAATAATTCTGGGCAAATAAGCAATCATGTGGTGCCATTTCAAGGGTGGGATATCAGTAATGATTATAGGGTTTTCCCTTCAAATATTTTTGGTAACTCAATAGACTCTCTGATTGATACAGATGGCCACACTTTTATTAACTCAATCAACAACAGAAACATGGACTTCAGTTTCTTTGATCGATGAAACCTGATGGAATTACGGGATTGAGTGAAGAAAACACATTGAAGCAATAACTGTCATGTAATGCAGAAACAGGACAATGTGAAATTATTAGAAGGATACTTATGCGACGACAATTTCTCTGATGGGACCATTTCACACCAAGTTTGGCAGTATATCTAAGCATCATGCCATGCTTGTTGATGAATTTTGTGCCATGTCAAGTCTTCTTAGTTTATCATTCTTTTTTTCACAATTTTGTAATTTTGACAATTTTTCTAGCTATAGAGTATTACTTTGAGCAAGAGCTTTTCTCATATTGTGAAAATGATTTGTTATTGGATGGGCCCTCTTGTGCATTATGGAGAAAAGCTTTACTAGTATTTTGTTAGTGGTACATAATGAAGTGAATAATCTAAGGCAAAACTAGAAGTAAAATAATGAAGTAGGCGTACAAAAATTGTGGCTGATATGATTATAAATTACCATTGTAAAATTGATTAGGAACAAATAGTTCTTTTAACCATGAAGATTTATCAGATTAAAAGCTTATTCCAAGTGTGAATACTAGATAAATTTGGAGGTGAGTTTTCATGTTGTATGATCAATTCTAATAGCAAAAAATTGTTAAGTTTGCTTAAGAAATACGCTTTTGATGTAACAGTAGGGAGTTAAATATGGGAGTTATGAGGAATACTTAGCCTAGATTTAGAGCTCAACCTAGAATAGATTGGGTCTATGTTAAGTATTATTGGGTTTTCTTGTAAAAGAATACACATATACTAGAAACGTATAATACTAGAAGGCATGACCAGAGGTTATTTTACACAATCTTTTGGGTTAATCAAACTTACATGAGTGCAAGTTTTGATAATTGTATGGGTACAATCAAGAATGTGTCAAGTGGGCCACCAATTTATTAGGTCCAAGCTGAATAAAATTATTTTCTTTCATTATCTAGGATAAAGTATGCATCATTTTTGCATTAGGATTTTAATGGGAAGACAAAACGACCAAAACTCTTAAGTACTTCTAATGAGAAAAGAAAAAAAAAGCCACCAAAAGAGAGAATGAAGAAAAAATAAATAACTTAATAACTCGAGCGTCTTGTACAAATCTACATGTAGAAGTAGATTGGAGGAGAGATTATCTTGTTAGAATCTTATAATTAGAGAAACAAATCAGTAGAATATCAGAGATAATCAAGGAAATATTAATAAGAATATCAAAAAGATAATCAAGGGAGTATAAAAGAATATCAGTAGAATATTAGAGAATATCAAATGTATTAATTTATAATAATTTCTATATTTAATTTCTTAGAATTCTATATTAAGTGAGCTATTGTAAACAAAAAAAAAACATTCAAGAAAAACATTTTTCCATATTATCATATTGTTCATTTTTGTTCTTAGTTATCATATTCTTGTCTAACCTTTCCTAACCCTCAATACTATTGTAAAATGGTATCAGAGCGGTATTAGATCTTGGGAACTCACAAACCAACATCATTGTTCCATTACCCCTCACAGCCGAAAAATACCAAAAAAATCAAAAATGTCATTTTCAGATGATGAAATTGGAAACAACATGAATCAAAACTAGAATAATTCCTCAACCATTATTGATCAACTAACTTTGCAAATTGCAAATATGCTTTATAATGGCCTAGGGATTCAACAAACACAAGCCAATCTTGACAATTTGTCAATTGATTTCAAATTAAATAGAGACAATTATCCATTGTGGGCAACACTCATGAAGAAAGCTATCGATGACAGAGGAAAGAAGAGTCATCTGACAGGTATACCTCTAGCACCAGATGAGATAGAACCAACATATGAAAAATGGGAACAGACAGACCAAATTGTCTTCACCTGGATAATTCAGAATATTGAGACTAGTTTGATAAACAATGTTTCCAAGTTCCCAACCGCCAAGGCTTTATGGGAAGGATTGGCTACTACCTATGGAAGCGACATAGACCCGGTGCAAATTATGATTTACACTGAAAAGCAAACACACAGAAATAGGGACAGGATACCCTAGATGATTTATGGAACGAATTACAAGCTATATGGATGCCGATTGATAGAAAGCAACCGAACCCTATGAAATTCTCAGATGATATTGCAACTTTCAACAAAATTAAACAAGAACAAAGACTATATTAGTTCCTAACAGGGATAGATGAAAAATTTGAAGTCATCAGAAGAGATCTTTTAATGCAAGAGAAGACTCCTGCAGTAGAGTCTGCCTATGCTGTTGTTCGAAAGGAGGCGGCCCGACTCCAAATTCTAAAGCCTACCACCAGTAGCGAAGGGAACACATCATTAGGGGAGGACGAAATCGGCTGAACCGCAAGAAACAGACCATTGAGATAGGATCAAGGATGGAATCGCTCAGAAATCGCCGGACAGCGTCCATCACAGTGAGACAAAAAAGACAAAAGTCATCTCCATTGTACTCATTGCGAAATGGAGAAACACACTAAGGAGACGTGCTTCAAAATCATGGGTTATCCTGAATGATGAGAAGATTCTAAACCAAAAAATCAAAGGGTTGCCACCGCCGTGGGCATCCCCGCAGACCACCAGTAGCAGCGGTGGTGACACTGGAAGAGAGGAAGAAGCAAAATTGCAAGTCGTTCATGGAAGATCCACAATCACTCATGGAGGTAAAAAAAGAGAGGAGGATACCAGCCTAGGAAAATCTGATCAGTGGATTTTTTATTGTGGGGCAACTGACACCATGACCCATGACCCTCATGATTTTAACCGTCTCTCTACACCTGTTAAAATCCATATTGAAACAACCAATGGAGAATTAGTTGCGGTCCAAGGAGGGGGCCCAATTGTTTTTTCAAAAGGATTAAAATTAAAAAATTGTCTCTATATTCCTGCACTATCATCAAAATTACTTTCTGTAAGCCAAGTTACAAATGAGCTAAATTGTGTGGTTCTCATGTTTCCTGTTTTTTGCATTTTACAGGACATTCTTACGAAGGAGATCATTGGGTGTGGTACTGAACGTGGAGGTCTTTACTATGTTGATGAGGTTGCTCAAAAGGGACATGCTGTGCTTACTCACGAAACGGTTACAAGGCAACTCTGGTTATGGGATAGACGTTTGGGACATCCTTCATTTGAGTACCTTAAGATTTTATTTACTAGTTTATTTACTAGTAACATTAAGCCCATCAAATGTGAAACTTGCATACGGGCAAGGAATCACAGAATTGATTTTCCTCCTAACAATAATATAGTTAATTTTGCTTTTTCATTAGTAAACTCTGATATGTGGGGCCCAACTCCTAATTCCCATAATAATCAATTTCAATATTATGTGGACGATTTCTCTCCCATGACGTGGGTATATTTTCTAAAACACAAATCTGAAATACCCGATAAGTTCTATGCATTCTATTAAATGATTCACACTCAGTTTGACAAGAAAATTCAAGTACTTAGATCAGATAATGGTGGAGAATTTGTTAACAAATCAATGCAAGAGTTTATAAGAGAAAATGGCTTAATTCATCAAATTTCCTGTCCAAACACACCCCAATAGAATGGTGTAGCAGAACGGAAAAATCGTAAGCTACTAGAGATATTTCGGGCCATGATTTTTTATGCACAGGTTCCAACATGTTTTTGGCCTGAAGCTCTCACTACCTCGACCTATCTTTTCAACAGGCTACCCTCCCAAATCCTTAACTACAAAACACCCATACATATTCTAGCTACTCAGACTAATATCCCTCATGTCTAAATGTTACCACCACGAGTTTTTGGATGCTCTGTGTTCGTTCATATTTCCAAAGCTAATAGAACCAAATTTGATCCATGTGCTGAGAAATGTGTCTTCGTTAGATATGCTACACATCAAAACGGGTATCAATGTTACAACCTAATCACTCACCGTGTATATGTGACTATAAATTATGATTTTTTAGAATCACAATATTCACTACAAGAAATATAACCTTTTATGACATAAATATTCATCACTATAAACCAAAAACATGTCACTATTAATATTTGGTGACAATAATAAAATTGTCACTAGTACTCTTGTCACTGTTTCATTTGTGACAATAATTTGAAATGTCACTAAAAACAAGCTTTATTGTAACAAATAAAATTGTCACTACTAATTTTAAGTAATAGTGACAATAATATAATGTTACAAATATAAAACATAATTGTGACAATAATAAAATATCAAAAATATAAATTGGCTATTATTATTATTATTATTTTATTATAATTGATAGTATTTTATTATCAAAATTTATATTATAATTAACTATGAATTGTTTCTAATTATAAATACTTTATCATTATTATTATTAAAAGTTATAATAGATTGTAATAAATATCATATCAATAGACAAATCATATTTAAAATATATATTAATTAAAATAAATAAATATAAAATATTCATTACATCTAAAAATGTAACAAATAAAATATACAATAACTTGAAACATAAATAATACAATGTGCCAAAGCAAAATCCCCTATCATGAGAGTGTTACGTCTTGAACCACTGGCCCGATGTCAAAATCAAGTAAGTGACAATTGGCAACAAAGTGAATCCAGTTAGAGGGTCCTCTCAATATGCACAATACCTTTTACCTGCCATCCAAAACAATCAAACTTTTTTCGTACGTTAAAAACAATTTATGCACTTCAGTTAATAGAAAAATTAAATGAGAAAACTTACATAAAATTAATCTGCACAAAGCTGATATTTTTACTTACGAAAAAAATTATCTTCTTTTTTCTTCTTCTCCTATTAGTGATTACATAAAAATTTATCCAACGAAGACCTTAGCTAAGGCCATATTCTCATTTTCTAATATTCAAACACTTCCAAAGTCTATGAAATGACATATTTTGCCATGCTCTTCATCTCTTTTCTTTTCCTTCTTGTTTTTGGTATTTTGAATCGAAGCTTTCAAAGAATAAGCCGAAGATATAATCCCAAAACCTCTAATCTTACTTTATTTTCACCTACATTTGAGACAAAAAGATAATAAATAAATAATCAAAGTTTGTTACAAATAGTTAAATAAAAATGAATATCAATGTTAAAAGAACACATCCATCCCCACCTCAATGGTGATATTTCTCATTAAGAAGTGATCACAAAGCATTTTACAGAACAATTAATGATACCATTGACTACATAGGAAAAAGACATTCACAACATAAATGTATATATTCACCCTATACTGCTTTATCTACAGAAAAATATAGCTCACCTTGCTTGCTTGCTTCCCTATGAACCAGGAATATTATAATATAAACATACCTATTCTTTGACATATTATACATTTTTTGTTGGAATTTGCATGACAATATATATATATATATATATATATATATA